>Ga0209370_1001105_pt1 | contig 26219 bp, 42 predicted proteins | sample AgamicAtPrz_FD_187164 | JGI IMG/M metagenome (GOLD analysis project Ga0209370, IMG submission 187164) | Agave microbial communities from Guanajuato, Mexico - At.P.rz (SPAdes) (version 2) | ecosystem: Host-associated > Plants > Phyllosphere > Phylloplane/Leaf | place: Guanajuato, Mexico... | reverse complement strand
TGCCTCCCGTAGGAGTCTGGACCGTGTCTCAGTTCCAGTGTGGCTGGTCATCCTCTCAGACCAGCTAGGGATCGTCGCCTAGGTGAGCCGTTACCCCACCTACTAGCTAATCCCATCTGGGCACATCCGATGGCGTGAGGCCCGAAGGTCCCCCACTTTGGTCCGAAGACGTTATGCGGTATTAGCTACCGTTTCCAGTAGTTATCCCCCTCCATCGGGCAGTTTCCCAGACATTACTCACCCGTCCGCCACTCGTCACCCGAAGAGCAAGCTCTTCTGTGCTACCGTCCGACTTGCATGTGTTAGGCCTGCCGCCAGCGTTCAATCTGAGCCATGATCAAACTCTTCAATTTAAAGTTTGATTTGCTTAAACACGTTAAGCGGTGCTCTGTGAATTAAAACGTCGTAATGAATTACGTGTTCACTCAGCAAAGACTTGATATTTTTTAGAGCCCGGAGGCTTTGATATCAATCCTGCGAGTGCCCACACAGATTGTCTGATAAATTGTTAAAGAGCAGTGCGACGCGGCGTGGAGCCTGCTGTCGCGAGGTGGCGTATATTACGCTTTCCTCCTTCAGAGTCAAACACTTTTTTCAGCGTTTTTCTCCGGCGGGGCGAATCACTCCGCGCCCTGCTGAGCCGTCTGCGTTGCCGCTTTGCCGTCTCAGTGGTGGCGCATTATAGGGATCCGATTTTTTTGCACAACCCCTTTTTTCGATCTTTTTTATTGAGTGGCGAGTTTTCACTCTTTTCGCTGAGATCGCGAGCGATCCGCGTATAAATCGTCTTATTATTCGTCAATAGCGCGCTATATGAGGAGAGACAAAATGGAGAAATGCATGTCCAACGCATTAAGACCTTTTAAAAGTCACGCACCACAACTCGGCCAACGCGTGATGATCGATGCCAGCAGCGTCGTGGTGGGTGACGTCCAGCTCGGCGACGACGCCAGCATCTGGCCATTGGTCGCGATTCGCGGTGACGTTAATAGCGTTGTTATTGGTGCACGGAGCAACATTCAAGATGGCAGCGTGCTGCACGTCACGCATAAATCCGTTAGCAACCCGGCAGGTTTTCCGCTGACGATTGGCGAAGACGTGACGGTAGGCCATAAAGCTATGCTGCATGGCTGCACTATTGGCAATCGCGTACTGGTGGGCATGGGATCAATTTTACTGGATGGCGTTGTGGTAGAAGACGACGTCATGATCGGCGCCGGCAGTTTAGTTCCGCCGGGGAAACGTTTGGAAAGCGGCTTTCTCTACTTAGGCAGCCCGGTTAAGCAGATTCGCCACTTAAGTGAAGCGGAGATCGCCGGACTGCTCTACTCCGCCGCCAATTATGTAGGCTGGAAAAACGACTACCTTGATCAACAAAGCCAGATCCAACCCTGATCGTCGATCGCATTCTGACGGATGAGCCGTTCGATCCCCTCTTCCAGATCCCAGCGATGCGCGTCAAACAGCGCCATCGCCTCCCCTTCACCGTACTGGGCGCGCAGATGCGCAGCGGTAACAGAACAGGTGAATTGCGCGCCCTGCACCAGCACCGGAAAAACCACTGACCGCTGTTCTTCGTCCCAATGTTCTCTTTCCGGGAAATGGATAGCCTGATTCATGGCTGCAGCGCCATTTTCAGTTTGCTGATTACCGGCGTGATGTCTGGCATCACGCCATGCCAAAGCGAGAAAGCGTGCGCGGCCTGGCCGACCAGCATCCCGACGCCATCGGCAAGATGCTGCGACCCAGCCTGTTGGCACCACGTCAAAAAAGGCGTTAATGTCGGCTGATAAAACATATCGTAGCAACGCGTCTCTGGCGTAATGAGCGTTTCTGCTAACGGCGGGACCGCACCATCAACGCCGCTTGAAGTAGCATTAATGACAAGATCAAATGTCTGATCTCCGAGATCCGCAAACCCACAGGCAGCTATTGTGCCGCCATGCCGGAAGATATCGGCCAGCTCTGCGGCGCGTGCAGCGGTGCGATTAACCACCACGAGTGAACACCCCGTGGCAAGCAGCGGCAGAATGACGCCGCGCGCCGCGCCGCCTGCCCCCACCAGCAAAATACGATCGCCAGGTTTGATCATCCCTAGCCGCTGTAAATCGCTTAATAGGCCGATCCCATCCGTGTTGTCGCCCAGCAGCGAGCCATCGTCTTTTATCTTCAACGTATTGACCGCACCTGAGAGTGCTGCGCGCTCGGTGCGCTCGTGCGCGAGGGCCCATGCCTGCTGTTTAAAAGGCAGCGTGACATTAGCGCCTTGTCCGCCTGCCGTAAAAAAGGCGGTAAGGGTTTGTTCAAAGCCGTCCAGCGGCGCACAGACTCGACCGTACACGTGATCGATACCCGTTTGTTCGGCAAACAGTTGATGAATGAATGGCGACTTACTGTGCGCAATGGGGTGGCCAAATACAGCAAACTTTTCCATCACTTAGCCCTGACGAATCAATTCACCGCTGATAACATCGCGGATCTCTGATGGATTAAGCCGTCCACCGGTGGCGGCATGCAAAGTGGGAAACGCGGATCCAAACTGTTGCGCGACCTCTTCTGCACTGCGGCAAGGTGGTTGACCCGTGAGATTTGCACTGGTTGAAACCAGCGGTTTGCCAAAACCACGGCAAAGCGCCTGCACCTCGGGATGATCGCTTACGCGCACGGCGATGGAATCAAAACGGCCGGTGAGCCAGCGCGGCGTATGGGGAGAAGCTGGCACCACGTAAGTTACCGGTCCCGGCCAGCGTGCAAACATGCGTTGCCGCTGTTCGGGGGTAAGCTCGCGATCGGCGACGTACGGTTCAAGCTGCGCATAATCGGCAGCAATGAGAATCAGGCCTTTCTCAACCGGTCGCTGTTTAAGCGCCAGCAGATCCATCACGGCCTTTTCACTGTCGGGATCGCAGCCCAGGCCAAATACCGCTTCTGTGGGGTAAGCGATTACCGACTGCTGTTGTAATTGCTCGATACAGAAAGCAAGGCTTCCTGGCTGATACTCACTTGATTTCATGCTGTTACTCATCCTGCACGACAGGCTTGCCGCAGCGTTTACTGGCGCAAACGCGCTTGATGCCTTGGGCGGTTTTCTTTTCAATAAGCAAAGGGAACTGACAATGCGGACACACACCCTCAACGGGCTTGGCGTTTAGCACAAACTGACAGTCAGGATAGCGATCGCAAGAATAAAAGGTTTTACCAAAGCGCGATCGGCGCTGGACAAGTTTGCCTTGGGCGCACTGCGGACAGTTAATCGCCGTTTCATCCGGTTTATCAATCGTTTCGGTGTAATCGCATTCAGGATAATGACTGCAGCCGACAAACATGCCAAAACGGCCTTGCCGCAGCACTTTGTCAGCCGCGCACAGCGGACAAGGATGCCCTTCCAGCACTTTTACGATATGCCCATCGCCCTGATTTTTCAGCGGACGAATGTAATCACAGGTTGGATAGTTGACGCAGCCCAGAAATGGGCCGTGTTTGCCTGCGCGTATCACTAATTCTGCCCCGCAAGCGGGGCAGGGATCGTGTTTACGCACGGTAAAAAGTGCTGGTTTACTCATATTACCCGATGCATTGGTCGCAAATTAATGCAGCATACCTTCATTGACGTCGAATAAAAGCTCTTCCATTTGCTGATAGGCATTTTCACATCCGGGGATATTGAATAGCACCATCAGCACCACCCATTTGAGATCTTCCAAATCGAACTCCAGGGTATCAAGCGCCATAACACGTTCGATAACCATTTCGCGCGTCTCCATATTCAGCACCTGAACTTGCTCCAGGAACAAAATAAAACCGCGACATTCGGCATCTAAACGTTGGCCTTCCTCTTCCGTGTAGATTCGCATTGAGAGCGGATCGTTGGCCAGTAACACTGGCGCGACCAAACCTTCCTGGTAATCCGCTAACCGTTCAAGCCAATTCAACGCATTGTAGATATCTTCACGATGAAAACCGGCGTCGGTTAAATCATCGGTCAATTTATCCTGGTCAACGCGCATCTCGGCTTCGTTGTGGATATAAGTCTCAAACAAGTACATTAGTACGTCGAACATGGCTTGCCCTCCTCAATCGGACATAGCCGCCGGGTACAGCTGCGATCCATCCTGCTAACTCCAGCTCCAGCAGTTGCGCTGAGATAGCTGGCACAGGTTGGCCGGCACGTTCAGCGACGACGTCAACAGGTGTAACCTCATCACCTACGTTAGCCAACACGCTGGCAAATGGCAATGGAACAACATCACTGTCTGATGAATATATTGTCTCTGGCGACGCCGACGGCAACCAGCGCAGCGAAGAATGCAAATCCTCGAGGATCGTGTTGGGGTGAGCCACCAGCAGTGCGCCCTGCTGGATAAGCCAGTGTGTTCCTTCACTGTATTCATTACCCAACGCGCCCGGTAGCGCATAAATGTTTCGATTCTGCTCAAGCGCATAGCGTCCTGTGACCAGTGAACCGCTTTTTAACGTCGCTTCAACCACCAACACGCCTAAACTCAGCCCGCTGATAATGCGATTACGCCGCGGGAAGTTAGCCGCATGCGGTACCGTCTCTAAAGGAAATTCTGAAACAAGCGCCCCCGCCTGTGAAACGATCTCTTCCGCTAATCGCCGATGGGTTTTGGGATAGATGTACTGTAAACCGCTCCCCAGAACGGCCACGGTTTTCCCGTTTACGTCCAAGGCAGCGCGATGCGCAACGCCATCAATGCCGCGGGCTAAGCCACTGGTGATGGTTAATCCACTTAGCGCCAACTGCTGCGTAAACCAACTCCCCCACTCCCTGCCATAGTGTGAACATTGACGGCTCCCAACAATGGCAAGCTGCGGCGTGTTCAAGGCTTCAACGTTTCCCTTCACATAAAGCAGCGGCGGGCGACGCGCAATCTCGTTTAACAATGTAGGGTAGCGCGCATCGTGAAAGCTCAAGAGCGAGTGCTGAGGATCCTCAAGCCACTTGCGGGTGCGCTCAAGCTGATAGGGACAAAGAGAATGAAACTGCTGCCGCTGTTGTGCGTTCAACTTACACGCTTCGAGCAGAATATCGGCATTTTCTGCCTCATCTTGCAGCGCCTGTGCAAGTTGCAAACGGCATTGCGGACTGAGCCCGCGTACATTTGCCAGCCTGAGAATCCGTTCAATATTGTCCATGCTGCGCTCCGTGTCAGCCGTGCCATCCTGCGGCACAATGCTGTCAATCAAGGCGTCGAAAGTCTATAATACGCGCCATTAAACTTTTCTTTAACGCATACAGATCTGGATATTTATGTCAGTTTTGCAGGTATTACATTTCCCTGATGATCGTCTTCGCAAAATCGCGGCGCCGGTCAGCCAGGTAAACGCTGACGTACAGCGTATTGTCGACGATATGTTCGAAACCATGTACGCCGAAGAGGGTATTGGCCTGGCGGCAACGCAGGTGGATATTCATCAGCGCATCATCGTGATTGATGTGTCAGAGAGCCGCGAAGAGCGCCTGGTGCTGATCAACCCCGAGCTGTTGGAAAAGCGCGGGGAAACCGGCATCGAAGAGGGCTGCCTTTCCATTCCGGAACAGCGGGCATTCGTTCCGCGTGCTGAGTGGGTGAAAGTACGGGCGCAGGATCGTGAGGGTAACAGCTTTGAGCTGGAAACCGACGGCTTGTTAGCCATTTGCATTCAGCATGAAATCGATCATCTTGATGGCAAATTGTTTATCGATTATCTGTCCCCGCTGAAACGTCAGCGCATCAAACAGAAACTGGAAAAGCTGGCCCGCCTTAATGCGCGCGAAGCCTAACGCCAATGAAAGGTTGAACTGTGTCTGAACCGCTAAAAATTATCTTTGCTGGCACCCCTGACTTTGCAGCGCGTCACCTTGACGCGCTGCTTGCTTCTGAGCATCAGGTTGTCGGCGTTTTTACCCAACCGGATCGTCCCGCTGGGCGCGGTAATAAGCTCACGCCCAGCCCAGTGAAAGTCCTGGCGCAGGCGCATGCTATTCCTGTTTTTCAACCCACATCGCTAAAACCTGTGGAGCACCAGCAATGGGTTGCCGATCTTCAGGCGGACATTATGGTGGTGGTGGCTTATGGATTGATCCTGCCAAAAGCGGTGCTGGATATGCCACGTTTAGGCTGCATCAATGTTCATGGCTCATTGCTGCCGCGCTGGCGCGGTGCGGCGCCTATCCAGCGCGCGTTATGGGCCGGCGATGAGGAAACGGGCGTGACCATTATGCAGATGGATGTCGGCCTCGACACAGGCGATATGCTGTATAAACTTGCTTGCCCTATCACCCCCACGGACACCAGCGCGAGTCTGTATGACAAACTGGCCGACCTGGGGCCGCAAGGGCTTTTGCACACGTTGGCATTGCTGGCGGACGGGCACGCTCAACCCGAGAAGCAGGATGAATCACGGGTTTCATACGCAGAGAAACTCAGCAAAGAAGAAGCACGCCTTGACTGGTCTTTGTCTGCCGCTCAGCTAGCGCGGTGTATCCGCGCCTTTAATCCCTGGCCCGTGAGCTACTTCCTGGTTGACGGTCAGCCTGTAAAAGTTTGGCATGCCACGGTTCTCCCCCATCAACAGCGCCAACCCGGTGAGATCGTCCAGGCAGACAAACATGGCATTCAGGTAGCGACATCCGAAGGCGTATTGAATTTGCTTTCACTACAGCCTGCAGGAAAAAAAGCCATGTCTGCGCAGGACCTACTCAATTCACGCCGTGAATGGTTCACTGTAGGCTCGTGTCTCGCCTAATCCCTTAACCCGGTGCGCCGGGTTTTTTCGACGAATACAATATGAAAAAAGCGACTAATCTGCGCAGCCTTGCGGCGCAACTCATTGAGCGCGTGGTGGACAAGGGCGAATCATTAAGCGCGATTTTGCCCGCCGCGCAGAAAGCGCTGTCTGAAAAAGATGGCCCTCTGCTACAGGAACTCTGTTTTGGTGTGATGCGTACGCTACCGCAGCTGGAAGCGCTCATTGGCAAACTGATGGCGCGCCCGCTCACCGGTAAACAGCGAATCCTGCATTATTTAATCATGGTGGGCATTTATCAGCTGCTTTATACGCGCATCCCTGCCCACGCGGCGCTGGCTGAAACCGTAGCAGGCGCTGAGGTGCTCAAACGCGGTAATCTCAAGGGATTGATCAACGGCGTATTGCGGCAGTTTCAACGTCAACAGGACACGTTGCTAAATGAAGTTGCACAAGGTCCGCAGCGCTACTGGCATCCGGGCTGGCTGCTAAAGCGTCTGCAACACGCCTGGCCGGAACAGTGGGAACAGATCGTAGAGGCTAACAATCAACGGCCGCCAATGTGGCTGCGCGTTAACCGTCAGCATCACAGTCGGGATGCCTGGCTGGCACTGCTCCAGGCGCAGGATAAGTCGGCCAGCCCCGGCGATGCGCCCGATGCTCTGCGCCTTGATGTACCCACGGCGGTTAGCCAACTGCCCGGTTTTAATGATGGCTGGGTGACGGTACAGGATCTCTCGGCGCAGCGCTGCGCCGTGCTGCTGGCGCCAGAAAATGGCGATAAGATTCTCGATCTGTGCGCGGCGCCGGGCGGAAAAACCACTCACCTGCTGGAAATCGCGCCACGCGCCAGCGTACTCGCCGTTGATGCCGATAAACAACGCCTGACGCGCGTCCATGAAAACTTGCAGCGTTTAGGGATGCAGGCTGAAGTGAAACAGGGCGATGGACGCACACCCGAGGCCTGGTGCGGCGAGCAGACATTTGACCGTATTCTACTGGATGCACCCTGCTCGGCTACCGGCGTGATTCGACGTCATCCGGACATCAAATGGCTGCGCCGCGATCGCGATATCGCGGAGTTGGCCAACCTGCAGCGCGACATTCTGCATGCAATCTGGCCTCGTTTGAAGGTGGGCGGTACGCTGCTTTACGCGACCTGCTCAATTATGCCGGAAGAGAACCAACTGCAAATAGAAGCGTTCCTGGCGGCCCAGCCTGACGCCGAGCCGGTTACGCTGCCTGAAGGTGAAATACACGGTTGGCAGGTGTTCCCGACCGCCGACGGTGGTGACGGCTTCTTTTACGCTAAGCTAAGAAAAAAATAGGGCCGCACAGGCTGTCAGGAGTCATTCTACGATGAAAATTATTATTCTCGGTGCCGGACAGGTGGGCGGAACGCTTGCAGAAAACCTGGTGGGAGAAAACAATGACATCACCGTGGTCGACAGTGATGCCAGTCGCCTGCGCGTATTACAGGATAAGTTTGATCTGCGTGTCGTACACGGCCACGGTTCCCATCCTCGAATTCTGCGCGAGGCGGGCGCTGAGGATGCAGATATGTTGGTTGCTGTGACCAGTTCTGACGAAACCAACATGATTGCCTGTCAGATTGCTTACTCGCTTTTCAATACGCCCAATCGTATTGCGCGCATCCGCGCAGCTGATTACCTGCGGGATGGTGAAAAACTGTTTGTGCCCGAAGCTGTCCCCATCGATCATTTGATTTCACCTGAGCAGTTAGTGATCGATAACATCTATCGCCTAATCCAGTATCCGGGCGCACTGCAGGTGGTGAATTTCGCCGAAGGAAAAGTCAGTCTCGCGGTGGTAAAGGCTTATTACGGTGGCCCCTTGGTCGGTAATCCGCTCTCCATTATGCGTGAACACATGCCGCATATTGATACGCGCGTCGCCGCTATTTTCCGTCAGGACCGTCCTATTCGCCCGCAGGGTTCGACCATTGTTGAAGCTGGCGATGAAGTCTTTTTCATCGCCGCAAGTCAGCACATTCGCGCCGTGATGAGCGAAATGCAGCGGCTGGAAAAACCGTATAAACGTATCATGCTCGTGGGCGGCGGAAATATCGGTTTTGGTCTGGCACAGCGCCTGGAAAAACATTACAGCGTGAAGCTCATTGAACGCAATCAGCAGCGTGCCGCTGAATTGGCGGAAAACCTAAACGATACCATCGTGTTTTATGGCGATGCCTCCGATCAGGAACTGCTGGCCGAGGAGCATATAGAACAGGTCGATCTCTTTATTGCCGTGACCAATGACGATGAAGCGAACATTATGTCAGCTATGTTGGCTAAAAAAATGGGCGCCAAGAAAGCGATGGTGCTTATTCAGCGCAGCGCCTACGTGGACTTGGTGCAGGGCAGCGTCATTGATATTGCGATTTCACCCCAGCAAGCCACGATATCCGCACTGCTCGGCCACGTGCGTAAAGCAGATATTGTGGGCGTTTCATCCTTGCGTCGAGGTATCGCGGAAGCCATTGAGGCGATTGCGCACGGCGATGAGACTACATCCCGCGTGGTTGGGCGTCAGATAGAAGATATTAAGCTGCCACCCGGCACCATTATTGGCGCGGTGGTGCGCGGAGATGACGTTATTATCGCCAACGACAATGTACGCATTGAGCAAGGCGATCACGTGATTATGTTCCTAACAGATAAAAAATTTGTCCCGGACGTTGAGCGTTTATTCCAACCCAGTCCGTTCTTCCTTTAGACGTCGCTTAAGCGCTAAATTGCTCGTCACCATGGCAATTGCACGAAGGTTTGTTAGACTTTAGCCATTGGCTAAGGCAAGGAGATAACCATGAGTTTATTCAAAGAGTTTCGTGATTTCGCTATGCGCGGGAATGTGGTGGATTTGGCGGTTGGTGTGATTATTGGTGCCGCCTTCGGGAAGATAGTTTCATCTCTGGTGGCCAATATCATTATGCCACCTTTGGGATTACTGATTGGCGGCGTCGATTTTAAACAATTTAAATGGGTCCTGAAACCGGCTCAGGGCGACATCCCTGCGGTAGTGATGGAGTACGGCAACTTTATTCAAACGGTATTTGATTTCATTATCGTCGCCTTCGCTATCTTTATCGCGATTAAGCTAATGAATAAACTCCATAAGAAAAAAGAAGTGGAAAAACCCGCACCAAAGCCCACCAATGAAGAAGTCTTGCTCACGGAAATTCGCGATCTGTTGAAGCAGCAAAACAATAACGTATAACGTCAAAAGCCGCCTGTTTAGGCGGCTTTTTGTTGTGTGTAAGGGAAGGCCAGTGATAAACACGGCTGCTTATCATTAGCCTCCCAATTCCCCTTCTTACCGTGCTTATCTTTACGACGATAACTCCCTTTGCCCTTGCTGTTCTTTTCGACACGTTGACGATAAAGCGGATCGTGAATCAATGCGGCAAGCGCGTTATCTTCTATCCTGCCTTTTCGGTGTTGGTAATCACTCATAGATGTTCTCCATTTTGTTGGCGAGATAATCTCATTCATGGGAATGGCAACAGGTTTCCGTGCGCGGCGTTTCCCCAGTTTCAAGCGCTTCCAGTATAGAGCAGCAGGCGGTGCTGTGTTTGTCTCCACAGCAAGTTTCAGCCAGCCGCTGCAATGAGCGCTGCATATTTTGCAGCTCAGCGATCCTACTTTCTACTTCTGCAAGACGGTTCGCAACAATGGCTTTTGACTCTTCGCAGGTGTGATGTTCAGGATCGATGCGAATCGACAATAGATCGCGGATGGACTCCAGGCTAAACCCCAGCTCTCTGCCGTAACGGATAAAACGGAGCCGCTGTAAGTCATTATCGCTATAGAGTCGAAACCCTCCTTGGGTACGGACCTCATGACCCATCATCTGCTGTTTTTCGTAAAAGCGTATGGTATCAGGGGTGACGTTTGCCTGTTTTGCGAGTTGCCCTATACGATACATATTACTCCTCCCGACGTAACCGTTGATGAAGATTGCCCCGATAATCACCTTCCAGAAAATCGGTGGTCATCCCCGCATTCTGCAATCTTATCTTGAGGAGCGCTAGCCGCTGCGCCACCACTTTGTGCTGGTGATCAAGAGGATCTAATTCCTTGAGCAGATCGTTCAACGATAAGGCCTCGCGCCGCATTTCCAGTTCGGGCGGAAGATAGCCGGCGTTCTTTAATAGCCGATAGGCTGAACGAAGCTCAGGCGGAACTGCGCTGTCATCATCCAGTTTGAGCGGTGCGCCTTCTCCCGGAAGCTGCGAAAGCTCACCCTTCTCCTGAGCTTCACGAATATGTTGTTCAGCAAGCTGATCAATCAGCCACATGGAGCCCTCCTGATGCCTTAAAATAAGCGGCATTTAAGTAGAAAGAGGATGAAAAAAAGGCAATAAAAAACCCGCCGAAGCGGGTCTTTTACGATACTGCAAATTACTCTGCAGCAGCTTCTGCTTGAGCTTCTGGACGATCAACCAGCTCGATGTAAGCCATCGGAGCGTTGTCACCAGCACGGAAGCCACACTTCAGAATGCGAGTGTAACCACCGGCACGGCTCGCGAAACGCGGGCCCAGCTCGTTAAACAGTTTTGCCACGATCTCGTTATCACGAGTACGGGCGAATGCCAGACGACGATTAGCTACGCTGTCGGTCTTGGCAAGAGTAATCAGCGGCTCAACTACGCGGCGCAGCTCTTTGGCTTTCGGCAGAGTCGTCTTAATGATCTCATGACGAACCAGAGAACCAGCCATGTTGCGGAACATAGCCTGACGATGGCTGCTGTTACGGTTCAGTTGACGACCACTCTTACGATGGCGCATGACCTTATCCTTCTCAGTGAAACCTTAACCTGTGATCCGATTATTCGTCAGCAATGCTTGCTGGCGGCCAGTTTTCCAGGCGCATGCCCAGTGACAAACCACGCGAAGCAAGCACATCTTTAATCTCGGTAAGAGATTTTTTACCAAGGTTAGGCGTCTTAAGAAGCTCAACCTCGGTACGCTGTACCAGATCACCGATGTAGTGGATAGCTTCTGCCTTAAGGCAGTTAGCAGAGCGGACAGTCAATTCCAGATCGTCAACAGGGCGCAGCAGGATCGGATCGAATTCTGGTTTCTCTTCTTTCACTTCCGGCTGACGTACATCACGTAAGTCAACGAAAGCTTCCAGTTGTTCTGCCAGGATGGTTGCCGCACGACGAATCGCCTCTTCAGGATCGATTGTGCCATTGGTTTCCATTTCGATGACCAGCTTGTCCAGGTCGGTACGCTGTTCTACACGCGCTGCTTCAACATTGTAGGCAATACGCTCTACAGGGCTGTAGCATGCGTCGACCAGCAGACGGCCGATTGGGCGCTCATCTTCTTCCGAATGAATTCGGGCAGAAGCCGGCACATAACCACGACCGCGCTGAACTTTGATACGCATGCTAATAGCTGCGTTCTCATCGGTCAGGTGGCAGATCACGTGCTGCGGCTTGACGATTTCAACATCACCGTCGTGGGTGATGTCGGCTGCAGTCACAGGGCCAATGCCAGATTTATTCAGAGTAAGAATAACTTCATCTTTACCCTGAACTCTCACCGCCAGCCCTTTCAGGTTGAGCAGGATTTCAAGGATATCTTCCTGAACGCCTTCTTTGGTGCTGTACTCATGAAGTACACCATCAATCTCAACCTCAGTCACCGCGCAACCCGGCATCGATGAGAGCAGAATACGGCGCAGTGCGTTACCCAGAGTATGGCCAAAGCCACGCTCTAAAGGCTCAAGGGTCACCTTGGCGTGCGTCGAACTCACTTGCTCGATATCTACCAGGCGCGGTTTTAGAAACTCTGTCACAGAACCCTGCATTGTGTCCTCTCTTTGGTACTAAGCTTTACTTGGAGTAAAGCTCGACGATCAGGTGTTCGTTAATGTCCGCAGACAGATCGGTACGTTCAGGAATACGCTTGAACACACCCTCCATCTTAGTAGCATCAACTTCCAGCCAGGTTGGCTTTTCACGCTGCTCAGCCAGCTCCAGAGCGGCCTTCACGCGAGATTGCTGTTTGGCTTTCTCACGGATGCTTACGACATCATTCGGAGATACCTGATAAGAAGCGATGTTGACAACGCGACCGTTTACCAGAATTGATTTATGGCTAACCAGCTGACGTGCTTCTGCACGAGTGGCGCCAAAGCCCATACGGTAAACAACGTTATCCAGACGACCTTCCAGCAGAGCTAACAGGTTTTCACCGGTGTTGCCTTTCAGACGTGCTGCTTCTTTATAGTAGTTACGGAACTGACGCTCCAGCACACCGTAGATACGGCGAACTTTTTGCTTTTCACGTAACTGGCCGCCGTAATCAGACAGACGCGGTTTACGCGCACCATGCTGACCAGGGGCTTGTTCAATTTTGCACTTGGAATCGATCGCGCGAACGCCAGACTTAAGGAATAAGTCGGTGCCCTCACGACGGCTCAGCTTGAGCTTAGGACCCAAATATCTTGCCATTTTCTTTCTCCAACTAACCTAAAAAACGGGCGTTATACGCGGCGTTTTTTCGGCGGACGACAACCGTTGTGAGGGATCGGAGTCACATCAGTAATATTAGTGATGCGGAAACCAGCGGCGTTCAGAGCACGAATCGTTGATTCGCGACCCGGACCCGGACCCTTAACCATAACTTCCAGGTTCTTAATACCGTAATCTTTCACTGCTTCTGCGCAGCGCTCTGCAGCTACCTGAGCAGCAAACGGAGTAGATTTACGTGAACCGCGGAAACCGGAACCACCGGCGGTTGCCCAACCCAGTGCGTTACCCTGACGATCAGTGATGGTAACGATGGTGTTGTTAAAAGACGCATGGACATGAGCCACGCCATCTGAGACTTGTTTTCTTACACGCTTGCGTGCACGAACTGGTGCCTTTGCCATTATTTACTCACCCCGATTATTTCTTGATCGGTTTACGCGGACCCTTACGGGTACGTGCATTGGTCTTAGTACGCTGACCGCGAACTGGCAGACCACGACGATGGCGTAAACCACGATAGCAACCAAGGTCCATAAGACGCTTGATGCTCAGGGTGATTTCACGGCGCAGATCACCTTCAACAACGAATTTACCAACTGCTTCACGCAGCTGTTCAATTTGTTCTTCAGACAGCTCTCTGATCTTAACATTTTCAGCAATACCCGTTGCAGCACAGATGGCTTTAGAACGCGTTTTGCCGATACCGAAGATCGAAGTTAATGCGATAACGGTATGTTTTTGATCAGGAATGTTAATGCCTGCTATACGGGCCACTATGCACTCCTATAATTAAATAAATGCGTCCCATGCTGAAAAGCCCGTTTTCAGGATACTCAAATGGTAACGCATCGACATACAAAAGATTGGCTGGCTAATCTAGCCAGCTCAACCCGACTTTGCAAGAAAAATATGTGACAATATCAGCCTTGGCGCTGTTTATGCTTAGGCTCGGCACTGCAGATCACACGCACGACGCCGTCGCGACGGATGATTTTGCAGTTACGACATAATTTCTTGACGGAAGCACGAACTTTCATTTTTACTCTCCGTAACTTCTCAAGCGCCTGAATTAGCGGCTATAGCCTTTCAGGTTAGCTTTTTTCAATGCAGACTCGTACTGACTGGACATCATCAGAGTTTGCACTTGAGCCATAAAGTCCATGATGACAACCACTACAATGAGCAGCGAAGTGCCGCCAAAGTAGAAAGGAACCTTCATGGCATCACGCATGAACTCCGGGATCAGGCAGATAAAAGTAATATACAGCGCACCAATTAAGGTCAGACGCGTCATCACTTTATCAATATACTTCGCCGTTTGCTCTCCCGGACGAATTCCCGGTACGAATGCACCAGACTTCTTCAGGTTATCTGCTGTTTCACGTGGGTTGAACACCAACGCCGTATAGAAGAAACAGAAGAAGATGATTGCAGTCGCATAGAGTAGCACATAAAGCGGCTGTCCTGGTTGCAAATACAGCGAAATTGTTGTCAGCCAGTTCCAACCGGTACCGCCCCCGAACCAAGAAGCAATGGTTGCAGGGAACAGAATAATGCTGGAAGCAAAAATAGCTGGGATTACGCCCGCCATGTTCACTTTCAACGGTAAATGTGTGCTCTGTGCAGCATATACACGACGACCCTGTTGGCGCTTAGCGTAGTTGACCACAATGCGGCGCTGGCCACGCTCAACGAAAATAACAAAGAACGTCACTGCAAATACAAGAACTGCAACCAACAGCAACAGAAGGAAGTGCAGGTCACCTTGCCGCGCTTGCTCGATGGTATGGCCAATGGCCGGCGGGAGACCCGCTACAATACCTGCGAAGATAATGATCGAGATACCGTTTCCAATACCTCGCTCAGTAATCTGTTCACCCAGCCACATAAGGAACATGGTTCCCGTTACCAGGCTCACAACAGCGGTAAAGTAGAATGCAAAGCCTGGATTCATAACCAGTCCCTGCATTCCCGGCATATTCGGCAGACCGGTAGCGATACCGATCGACTGGAATATAGCCAGAACCAGCGTGCCATAACGAGTGTATTGACTGATCTTACGACGACCAGCCTCCCCCTCTTTTTTAATCTCCGCTAACGCTGGATGAACCACCGTTAAAAGCTGGATAATAATTGATGCCGAAATATACGGCATAATACCCAGCGCAAAGATTGAGGCACGACTGAGAGCACCACCAGAGAACATATTAAACATTTCAATGATGGTGCCACGCTGTTGCTCAAGCAGTTTGGCAAGTACAGTGGCATCGATACCGGGGATTGGAATAAAAGAGCCAATACGGAAGACGATCAGTGCACCGATTACAAACAACAGTCTGCGCTTCAGTTCACCAAAGCCACCTTTGGCACTTTGAAAATCTAATCCCGGTTGCTTTGCCATCTGCTACTTATTCCTCGATTTTACCGCCAGCAGCTTCGATTGCAGCACGAGCACCTTTGGTGACACGCAGACCGCGAACCGTTACCGGTGCAGAAACTTCACCAGACAGAATCACTTTCGCGAATTCCATCTGAACACCGATAATGTTGGCTGCTTTCAGCGTATTCAGGTCAACAATACCGCCTTCAACTTTCGCCAGGTCAGACAGACGAACTTCTGCAGTGACCATTGCTTTGCGAGAGGTGAAGCCGAACTTCGGCAGACGGCGATACAGAGGCATCTGACCACCCTCGAAACCGCGACGTACGCCACCGCCAGAACGAGAGTTCTGACCTTTGTGACCACGACCACCGGTCTTGCCGAGGCCAGAACCGATACCACGACCCAGGCGCTTAGAAGCGTGTTTAGACCCTTCGGCCGGAGACAGAGTATTTAAACGCATCTCTTACTCCTCCACTTTCAGCATGTAGGAAATCGCGTTAACCATACCGCGTACTGCTGGCGTGTCTTCACGCTCAACGGTGTGACCAATGCGACGCAGACCCAAGCCAATCAGAGTGGCTTTGTGCTTAGGCAGGCGGCCGATTGAACTGCGGGTTTGAGTAATTTTAATCGTCTTAGCCATCGTGATTACCCCAGAATTTCTTCAACGGATTTACCACGCTTGGCAGCGACCATTTCTGGAGAATTCATATTGCCCAAGCCATCGATAGTTGCACGAACCACGTTAATCGGGTTGGTGGAACCATACGCTTTAGCCAGAACGTTATGTACTCCAGCGACTTCTAAAACGGCACGCATTGCACCGCCGGCGATGATACCGGTACCTTCAGAAGCCGGCTGCATGAACACACGAGAACCTGTGTGAGCACCTTTAACAGGGTGCTGCAGGGTGCCGTGAGTCAGCGCGACGTTAATCATATTGCGACGGGCTTTTTCCATCGCTTTCTGGATCGCTGCTGGAACTTCACGCGCTTTACCATAACCAAAACCAACGCGGCCGTTACCATCACCCACTACAGTCAGTGCGGTGAAGGAGAAAATACGACCACCTTTTACAGTTTTAGAAACACGGTTTACCGCGATCAGTTTTTCCTGCAGTTCGCCAGCTTGTTTCTCGATGTTTGACATCTTAGACCTCTACCTTAGAACTGAAGGCCAGCTTCACGGGCAGCATCTGCCAGTGCCTGGACACGACCATGATATTGGAACCCGGAACGGTCGAAAGAAACACTTGTGATGCCTTTTTCAACAGCGCGCTCAGCCAGAGCTTTACCTACAGCTGCAGCAGCGTCTTTGTTACCGGTGTACTTCAGTTGTTCGGCGATAGCTTTTTCTACAGTAGAAGCAGCAACCAGAACTTCGGAACCGTTCGGGGCGATCACCTGTGCGTAAATATGACGCGGGGTACGATGTACCACCAGGCGAGTAGCACCCAGCTCTTTGAGCTTGCGACGTGCACGGGTCGCACGACGGATACGAGCAGATTTCTTATCCATAGTGTTACCTTACTTCTTCTTAGCCTCTTTGGTACGCACGACTTCGTCGGCGTAACGAACACCCTTGCCTTTGTAAGGCTCAGGACGACGGTAGGCGCGCAGATCTGCTGCAACCTGACCGATCAGCTGTTTATCAGCGCCTTTCAGCACGATTTCAGTTTGAGTCGGACATTCTGCAGTGATACCGGCCGGCAGCGGATGCTCAACAGGGTGTGAGAAGCCCAGAGACAGGCCTACTGCATTCCCTTTGATAGCTGCACGATAACCTACACCAACCAGCTGAAGCTTTTTAGTGAAGCCTTCGGTAACACCAACAACCATTGAGTTCAGCAGGGCACGCGCGGTACCAGCCTGAGCCCATCCATCCACGAAACCATCACGTGGACCGAAGGTCAGAGCGTTATCTGCATGTTTAACTTCAACAGCTTTGTTGAGGGTACGAGTCAGCTCGCCGTTTTTACCTTTGATCGTAATAACCTGACCGTCGATTTTTACATCAACGCCGGCAGGAATAACGACCGGTGCTTTAGCAACACGAGACATTCTTTCCTCCGATTAGGCTACGTAGCAGATAATTTCGCCACCAAGACCAGCCTGGCGCGCTGCACGATCAGTCATAACACCTTTAGAGGTAGAAACAACTGCGATACCAAGACCAGCCATAACTTTTGGCAGCTCATCTTTTTTCTTATAGATGCGCAGGCCTGGGCGGCTGACACGCTGAATGCTTTCTACAACAGCTTTACCCTGGAAATACTTAAGAGTAAGTTCCAGTTCCGGCTTGGTGTCGCCTTCAACTTTAAAATCTTCGATAAAACCTTCTTCCTTCAGCACGTTGGCAATTGCCAATTTCAGCTTGGAGGAAGGCATGGTGACCGCAGCTTTGTTCGCGGCCTGACCGTTACGGATACGGGTCAGCATATCCGCGATCGGATCTTGCATGCTCATCTGTCTTTACTCCCGTGATTCAATTGGTGACAATTACCAGCTAGCCTTTTTCAGACCCGGGATTTCACCGCGCATTGCGGATTCACGGACCTTAATACGGCTCAACCCGAACTTCCGCAGGAAACCATGCGGACGACCAGTTTGGCGGCAGCGGTTACGCTGACGAGACGGGCTGGAATCACGCGGCAGACTCTGCAGCTTGAGAACAGCGTTCCAACGATCTTCGTCGGAAGCGTTCACATCAGAAATGATCGCTTTCAGTTCAGCGCGTTTCGCGAAGTATTTTTCAGCTAAAGCTACGCGTTTAACTTCGCGTGCTTTCATAGATTGCTTAGCCATGAAGTAACCCTACCTTACTTGCGGAACGGGAAGTCAAAGGCAGCCAGCAGAGCACGGCCTTCTTCGTCAGATTTCGCAGTAGTGGTAATGGTAATATCCAAACCACGCACGCGATCGACTTTGTCGTAGTCGATTTCTGGGAAGATGATCTGCTCACGGACACCCATGCTGTAGTTACCACGACCGTCGAACGACTTAGCGGACAGGCCGCGGAAGTCACGGATACGAGGTACAGCAATAGTGATCAGGCGCTCAAAGAACTCCCACATGCGTTCGCCACGCAGAGTCACTTTACAGCCGATCGGATAGCCCTGACGGATTTTGAAGCCCGCAACTGATTTGCGCGCTTTGGTGATCAACGGTTTTTGACCGGAGATTGCTGCCAGGTCAGCTGCTGCGTTATCCAGCAGTTTCTTGTCAGCGATCGCTTCACCAACACCCATGTTCAGGGTGATCTTCTCGACCCGAGGGACTTGCATGACAGAATTGTAGCCAAACTCGGTCATGAGTTTCTGGACTACTTCGTCTTTGTAGTAATCATGCAGTTTCGCCATCGTACTACTCCAAATTACTTGATAGTTTCGCTGTTAGACTTGAAGAAACGGACTTTTTTACCGTCTTCGAATCTAAAGCCTACACGGTCAGCCTTGCCGGTTGCCGCATTGAAGATTGCAACGTTAGAAACCTGAATAGCAGCTTCTTTTTCAACGATGCCGCCTGGTTGGTTCAGAGCCGGTACAGGCTTCTGATGTTTTTTAACCAGGTTGATACCTTCAACGATGACCTTACCAGAAGTCAGGACATTCTTTACTTTACCGCGTTTACCTTTGTCTTTACCGGTAAGCACGATAACTTCGTCGTTACGACGGATTTTCGCTGCCATTGCTCGCTCCTTAGAGTACTTCTGGTGCCAGAGAGATAATTTTCATGAACTTTTCAGTACGAAGTTCACGAGTTACCGGCCCAAAAATACGCGTTCCGATAGGCTGCTCACTGTTATTGTTCAGAATAACGCATGCATTACCATCGAAGCGAATGACAGAACCGTCCGGGCGACGAACACCCTTCCTGGTGCGCACCACTACCGCCTTCAGGACATCACCTTTTTTCACCTTACCACGCGGAATTGCTTCCTTGATGGTAACTTTGATGATATCGCCGACGCCTGCGTAGCGACGGTGCGAGCCACCCAGAACCTTGATACACATTACGCGACGTGCACCGGAGTTGTCGGCGACGTTCAGCATAGTCTGTTCTTGGATCATTTTAGTGCTCCGCTAATGTCAACTACTACTTCGGGACCCAAACCTCAGGTCGTTAAAAAGCCCCATAATTGAGGGCGCGGCATTATAACACCGGTTCTCGCAGATGGGTAGAAAAAATGAACGGCTCAAATGAGCCGTTCATTTTGTTTTTTAGAGGAGCGGATTCTATTACAGAATCGCTTTCTCTACAACGCGAACCAACGCCCAAGATTTGGTCTTGGACAGTGGACGGGTTTCGCGGATTTCAACCACGTCACCGATACCACATTCGTTGTTCTCGTCATGGATGTGCAGCTTAGTCGTACGCTTAATGAATTTACCGTAGATCGGGTGCTTCACGAAACGCTCGATAGCAACAACAGCAGATTTCTGCATCTTGTCACTAACAACACGACCCTGCAGAGTACGGATTTTATCGGTCATTACGCCGCCTTCTCAGTCAGTAAAGTCTTAACGCGTGCAACATTGCGACGCACCTGCTTCAGCAGGTGAGTCTGCTGCAGCTGGCCAGATGCTGCCTGCATACGCAGGTTAAACTGCTCACGCAGCAGGTTCAGCAGCTCAGTGTTCAGCTCTTCAACGCTTTTTTCACGCAGCTCATTTGCTTTCATTACATCACCGTCTTAGTTACAAAGGTGGTTTTGATAGGCAGTTTTGCTGCTGCCAGCTTGAAGGCTTCACGGGCCAGCTCTTCAGGTACACCGTCCATTTCATACAGGACTTTACCTGGCTGGATCAGGGCAACCCAATACTCCACGTTACCCTTACCTTTACCCATACGCACTTCCAGCGGCTTCTCGGTAATTGGTTTGTCCGGGAATACACGGATCCAAATTTTACCTTGACGCTTAACTGCACGGGTCATAGCACGACGTGCTGCTTCGATCTGACGAGCAGTCAGACGACCACGGCCAACAGCTTTCAGACCGAAAGTACCGAAGCTGACATCCGTACCCTGCGCCAGACCACGGTTGCGGCCTTTGTGCACTTTACGGAATTTCGTACGCTTTGGTTGTAACATCAGCGACTCTCCTTACTTACGGCCTTTACGCTGCTGCTTTTTAGGTTGAGCAGCCGGTTCCGGTTGTTCAACAGCAGCCATACCACCCAGGATCTCACCTTTGAAGATCCATACCTTAACGCCGATTACACCATAAGTGGTGTGCGCTTCAGAGGTGTTGTAGTCAATGTCTGCACGCAGTGTGTGCAACGGTACGCGACCTTCACGATACCATTCGGTACGTGCGATCTCGGCACCGCCCAGACGGCCGCTGACTTCAACTTTAATACCCTTAGCGCCCAGACGCATTGCGTTCTGTACAGCACGCTTCATAGCACGACGGAACATCACACGACGCTCCAGCTGTGAAGTGATGCTGTCAGCAACCAATTTAGCGTCCAGTTCCGGTTTACGGACTTCGGCGATATTGATCTGTGCAGGCACGCCAGCGATTTTCGCTACGACACTGCGCAGTTTTTCTACGTCTTCACCTTTCTTACCGATAACGATACCTGGGCGAGCGGTGTGAATGGTCACACGGATGCTCTTAGCAGGACGCTCGATAACGATGCGTGATACAGACGCTTTTGCCAGTTCTTTAGTCAGGAACTGACGTACTTTAAAATCGCTGTCCAGGTTGTCAGCGAATTCTTTGGTGTTCGCAAACCAGGTAGAGTTCCATGGTTTTACAATACCCAGGCGAATACCATTAGGATGTACTTTCTGACCCATTGCTAGTCTCCAGAGTCTCAGCGATCGGACACAACCACAGTAATGTGGCTGGTGCGCTTCAGGATGCGATCTGCACGACCTTTCGCACGCGGCATAATGCGCTTCATGCTTGGGCCTTCATCTACGAAAATTTTCGCGACTTTCAGATCGTCGATGTCAGCGCCATCGTTGTGTTCAGCGTTAGCAATGGCAGATTCCAGTACTTTCTTGACCAATACCGCAGCTTTCTTGTTGGTATAGGTCAGGATGTCCAGGGCCTGCGACACTTTCTTACCGCGAATCAGGTCAGCAACAAGGCGAACCTTCTGAGCAGAAGAACGAGCATGGCGATGTTGAGCTAAAGTTTCCATCTCTTCCTCCTACCTTATTTCTTCTTCGCTTTTTTATCAGCAGCGTGGCCGCGATAAGTACGAGTCGGTGCGAATTCACCCAGTTTGTGACCAACCATTTCGTCGGTAACAAAGACTGGAACGTGCTGACGACCATTATGGACAGCGATGGTCAAACCGATCATGTTAGGAAAGATCGTTGAACGACGGGACCAAGTGCGCAGGGGCTTCTTGTCTCCGCTTTCCACCGCTTTCTCTACCTTCTTCAGCAAGTGCAGGTCAATAAAAGGACCTTTCTTGAGAGAACGTGGCATGGCTTATCCTCTAAAATTATTTGCTACGGCGACGTACGATAAATTTATCAGTACGCTTGTTGCTACGGGTCTTCTTACCTTTGGTCTGAACGCCCCACGGAGTGACCGGGTGCTTACCAAAGTTACGACCTTCACCACCACCGTGCGGGTGATCGACTGGGTTCATCGCAGTACCGCGAACGGTAGGACGAACACCACGCCAACGGGTTGCACCAGCTTTACCCAGAACGCGCAGCATGTGCTCAGCGTTACCGACTTCGCCCAGGGTTGCGCGACATTCGGATTCGACTTTGCGCATTTCGCCTGAACGCAGACGCAGGGTTACGTAGGAACCTTCACGCGCAACGATCTGCACGTAAGCACCGGCTGAGCGAGCAATCTGACCGCCTTTGCCTGGTTTCATTTCTACGTTGTGAACGGTAGAACCCACCGGGATGTTACGCATCGGCAGAGTGTTACCTGCTTTGATCGCAGCATCAACGCCAGACTGAATCTGGTCGCCGGCTTTCAGGCCTTTAGGGGCCAGGATGTAACGGCGCTCGCCATCTTTGTACAGAACCAGTGCGATGTTCGCAGAACGGTTCGGATCGTACTCAAGACGCTCAACAACTGCTGGGATACCATCTTTGTTGCGTTTGAAGTCAACAATACGGTAAGCCTGCTTGTGACCACCACCGATATGACGGGTAGTGATACGACCATTGTTGTTACGACCACCGGATTTGCTGTTTTTTTCAACCAGCGCGGCAAAAGGTTTGCCTTTGTGCAGCTCAGGGTTCACCACTTTAACTACGTGACGACGACCCGGAGATGTCGGTTTACATTTAACAACTGCCATTGTCTTTCTCCTCCGACTTACTCAGCGCCGCCGACGAAGTCCAGGTTCTGGCCTTCCTTCAGGGTGACGTAAGCTTTTTTCCAGTCGCTACGACGACCGATACGCTGTCCGTGACGCTTAACTTTACCCTTAACAACCAGGGTGTTTACGTCTTTAACTTCTACTTCGAACAGTTTCTCAACAGCAGCAACGATCTCTGCTTTGGTCGCGTCTTTAGCAACTTTGAGAACGATGGTATTGGTTTTTTCCATCGCAGTTGATGCTTTTTCAGATACGTGCGGCGCGCGCAGTACTTTCAGCAGACGTTCTTCACGGATCATGCCAGCATCTCCTCAACTTGCTTAACTGCATCAGCAGTCATAACGACTTTGTCGAAGGCGATCAGGCTAACTGGGTCGATACCCGCTGCATCACGCACGTCAACCTTGTACAGGTTACGCGCAGCCAGGAACAGATTCTCATCCAGTTCGCCGGTGATGATCAGCACGTCTTCCAGCGCCATGTCTTTCAGTTTCTGTACCAGCAGCTTAGTTTTAGGCGCTTCTACAGAGAACGACTCGACAACGATCAGACGGTCCTGACGTACCAGTTCGGACAGAATGCTTTTCAGCGCGCCGCGGTACATCTTTTTGTTAACTTTTTGACTGTGGTCCTGTGGACGCGCAGCGAAGGTCACGCCACCTGAACGCCAGATCGGGCTCTTTACAGAACCTGAACGCGCACGGCCGGTGCCTTTCTGGCGCCATGGCTTTTTGCCTGAACCAGTTACTTCAGCACGCGTTTTCTGCGCACGAGTACCCTGACGAGCACCAGCGGCATAAGCAACAACAACCTGGTGAACCAGCGCTTCGTTGAAATCACGGCCGAAGGTAGTTTCGGAAACAGTCAGCGCGCTCTGCGCGTCTTTCAGTACTAATTCCATTGCTATCCCCTTACGCCTTCACAGCTGGTTTAACAATCAGGTCGCTGCCGGTTGCTCCCGGAACAGCACCTTTGACCAGCAGCAGGTTGCGCTCAGCGTCAACACGTACTACTTCCAGGCTCTGAACGGTTACGCGCTCGTTACCCAGCTGACCAGCCATTTTCTTGCCTTTAAACACTTTGCCCGGAGTCTGGTTCTGACCGATAGAACCCGGAACGCGGTGAGACAAGGAGTTACCGTGCGTAGCGTCCTGGGTACGGAAGTTCCAGCGCTTAACGGTACCTGCGAAACCTTTACCTTTAGAGGTACCAGTAACGTCTACTTTTTTAACGTCAGCGAAAATTTCAACACTGATGCTCTGGCCAACGGAGTACTCTTCACCTTCGGTGCGGAATTCCCACAGACCACGGCCAGCTTCAACGCCAGCTTTAGCAAAATGACCTGCTTCCGGCTTGCCAACACGGTTTGCTTTTTTAGCACCGGTGGTAACCTGGATCGCCTGGTAACCATCGTTTTCCAGACCTTTGACCTGGGTAACGCGGTTTGCTTCAACTTCGATTACGGTTACTGGGATTGAAACGCCATCTTCAGTGAAGATGCGAGTCATGCCCACTTTTTTACCGACTAAACCAATCATTGTATCAACCTCTCAATCGCTCGATGACCTGATTAACCCAGGCTGATCTGCACGTCAACACCGGCAGCCAGATCCAGACGCATCAGAGCATCAACGGTTTTTTCAGTTGGCTCAACGATGTCTACCAGACGCTTGTGAGTGCGAATCTCGTACTGATCGCGCGCATCTTTGTTAACGTGCGGAGAGATCAGAACGGTGAAACGCTCTTTGCGAGTTGGCAGCGGGATCGGACCGCGGACCTGCGCACCAGTGCGCTTGGCAGTCTCAACGATTTCCGCGGTTGATTGATCGATCAGACGATGATCAAACGCTTTAAGACGGATACGGATTCTTTGGTTCGACATGAGACCAAGGCTCCAAACATTTTATAAACGAAAAAAATTACTACCCGCATCCATTACGATTGATGGAGGAGTGTAATCGTTCAGCATATAACTCCCCAATCGGGAGTATTGTCAGACAGCACATAATTTGTGCCACCTGCGATTCTGCTCGAATCGCGCCGCACCAATATCGGCAGGCCCGCGCATTATACGTAAATATGCTCAGGAAGCAACCCGTGGTGTGTTTTTCGTCAAAAAAGAGTGAGGCTCGGCATAAAAAAGCCCGCGAGGTTTTACCAGAACGCGGGCAGTGAGATCAGGTGCATAGCGCGGATTAGCGATTGGCTTCTTCTTTCAATTGAGACTGCAGATAATTTTGCAGTCCGACTTTATGAATTAAGTCGAGTTCGGTCTCAATCCAGTCAATGTGGTGCTCTTCGTCAGCGAGGATTGCAATCATCATGTCGCGACTAACGTAATCATGCACTTTGTCAGCATAGGCAATGGCTTCGCGCAAATCTTTCGCACCTTCCAGCTCTAACGCCAGATCCGACTGCAGCATTTCGGGAACATCTTCGCCGATGCGCAAGCGTCCTAAATCCTGCAAATTGGGGATGCCTTCGAGAAATAGAATGCGCTCGATGTACTGATCTGCATGCTTCATCTCGTCAATGGATTCGTGATACTCGATATCATTGAGGCGCATTAGGCCCCAATTTTTGAACATGCGGGCATGTAGGAAATACTGGTTAATTGCAACCAGCTCATTGCCCAGCAATTTATTGAGATACGTAATGACCTTTGCGTCGCCTTTCATGCTTCTCTCCCCCGCTTCCCGTTAGTTAAATCGTAGATGCGGTTAAAAAGAAGTCAAAAAAACGTGATTAAATTTGTGGGTATTCTCGCGCCACGCATCCGTGTTTAGGCGATCTCTTTATACAATGGGGCGTGCTGCAGCTCTTCGTGCATGATGTCGCGGGCGGCGCGCACGCACTTTCCACACTGTTTCCCGATCGGCACAAGCTGGCGTAACTGCTGAATGGATTTGGGCTGATAGCGACGCACCACTTCTCGCAGGGTTTTGTCACTGATGGCATTACACAGGCAGACGTACATTTACTGCATACTCCAGTACAATTTCTGCGCCATTTTAAATGAGAATGGTTTTTATTTCAAACTTAGCCTTTGTGTGGGCTTTTTCGTGGAGAAAAAATGCGAAAAAAAAAGAGCACCGAAGTGCTCTTTCTGGTTGCTACAGCAGCGATTCAACATCGCTGCTGGCGTTAACACAATTAAGCGATAACAGAAGCAACAACGCCCGCGCCAACGGTACGGCCGCCTTCGCGAATTGCGAAGCGCAGACCCTGGTCCATTGCGATTGGGTGAATCAGGGTAACAACCATTTTCACGTTGTCGC
>Ga0209370_1001104_pt1 | contig 26259 bp, 24 predicted proteins | sample AgamicAtPrz_FD_187164 | JGI IMG/M metagenome (GOLD analysis project Ga0209370, IMG submission 187164) | Agave microbial communities from Guanajuato, Mexico - At.P.rz (SPAdes) (version 2) | ecosystem: Host-associated > Plants > Phyllosphere > Phylloplane/Leaf | place: Guanajuato, Mexico... | reverse complement strand
TGGAAGGCCATGCCAACCACCGCGGCTCCAGCTTCGGCAAACGCGCCACCGGGCAGCCGGCACAGATCGATTTCGAGAACGCCCTGGCCGTGGACATCCTGCGCAAGCGGGCGGCGGGCATCGAGCGCTTCGTGATCGAAGACGAAGGGCGCATCGTCGGCAGCTGCAACGTGCCGCTGTCGCTGCACCAGGGCATGCAGGGTTATCCGCTGGTGTGGCTGGAAGACGGTTTCGACGGGCGTGTGGAGCGCATCCTGCGTGACTACGTGATCGACCTCTGCGCCGAGTTCATCGCCGTAAACGGTGAGGCGCGCGGCTTCGACCTGTTCGCCGCACGGCTGCTGCAGAGCCTGGACAACATCCACAAGCGCCTGGGCGGCGAACGCCACCAGCGCCTGCGGGCGACTATGGTCGACGCCCTCGGCGCCCAGCAGCGTAGCGGCGCCGTGGACTGCCACCGCGACTGGATCGCCGGGCTGCTGCGCGAATACTACGACCCCATGTACGCCTACCAGCGCGACAGTAAGGCCGAGCGCATCGTGTTCGCCGGCGACGAGGCCGCCGTGGTCGCCTACCTGCGCGAGGCGCGCTGACCTATCAGTGGGTGCGGAAGTGCCCGCTGCCCGGCTTGAAGCGCGCGGCCATGAGCATCAATAGCACCGTGGCGGCGGCCATCATCAGCCAGCTCAGGCGCAGGTCGTTGGCGTATTGGCGCAGCAGGCCGGCGAGCAGTGGCGAGGTGGCGGCGATCAGGTAACCGCCGCCTTGTACGAAGGCCAGCAGGTCGCCGGTCTGGCGCGGGTCGTCGAGATGATCCTGGGCGACCACCAGCGACAGCGGAAACAGCGCGCCGATACCGATGCCGATCAGCACGCAGATCACCGCCACCAGCGCCAGCGGCGCGACCACCAGGGCGATCAGCCCGAGCAGCAGGCACGTCAGTACGAAACCCAACAGCAGGCGGCGATCGGGGCAGCGTGCCAGCAGGCTTGACGCCAGCAGGCCAGCTGCCACTTCGCAGAGCGTCAGGGCGGCCAGCAGCAGGCCGCTGGATTCGGCGCTCCAGCCCAGCGAGGTGTAGTAGGGCGGTAGCCACGCGAGCACCAGCGTATAACCCGCGGTGCCGACCCCGAAAAACGCCATCAGCAGCCAGGCGCGCGGCGAGCGCCAGGGGTTGAGGGGGGCCCCCGAACTGTTCGCGTTTGGCTCGTCCGCCGGCGCGGCGCGCTTCCACACAGCGCAGGCGACGATGGCCGGTGCTGCCCAGGCCGCCAGTGCCCAGGCCCAGCCCAGCCACTGCGCGAGCCAGGGCGTCAGCGCAGCACCGAAGGCCGCGCCGCCCATGATCGCGCAGCTGTAGAAGCCGATCAGCCGGCCCGCGTCCTGGCTGAAACGTGCCTTGATCAAGCCTGGCAGCAGTGCCTGCACGAAGGCGATGCCGGCGCCGGCCAGTAGCGCGCTGATCAGCAGCGGCGTGGCGCTCGGCAGAAGGCCGCGGGTCAGGCAGGCGAGGGCGATCAGCAGGGTGCCGAGCCAGATGCCGCGGCGCTCGCCGAGCCGTCCGCGCAAAAAGGTCGCAGCCAGGGCGCCGAGCCCCATGATCACGATCGGCAGGCTGGTCAGCAGGCTGGCGCCCACGTGCCCGAGCTGGGTGTCCAGCTGGATGCGGTCGAGCAACGGGCCCACGGCCGCGAGTACCGGGCGCAGGTTCAGGCCCAGCAGGATGATCGCCAGTAGCAACAGGGTCTGTTTTTTCATTGCGCGGCCTCCTGAGCACCACGCCAGGCCACCAGCAGTACGCCGACCACGATGCATAGCGCCGCCAGCGCCAGGCTCAGGCTGCCCTGTTCGCCGAGCAGGCCGATGGCCATGGCCGCGCCCGTGATCGCCGCCACCGAGCCGATCTGGCTGAGAAACACCGTGCCGGACAGCTTCTGCAGGATGAAGAACAGCGCGTAGACCGTCGCGAACAACAGCATCTGCACCAGCATCAGGCCGACGGCCAGGGGGCTGCTCAGGTTGGGTGAAAAGTCCACGCCAAATAGCGCCGTAAGCCCCAACAGGACCGCGCCGCCCAGCAGCATGCCGGGCGCCAGCGACAGCGGCGTGGCGCCACTGGGCCAGTATCGGGCGCGGTAGATATTGCCCAGCGCCAAAAACACCGGCACGCACAGCGCAGCCACTACCCATAGAGCCGGGCTGTCGCCGCCGTGCAATTTGCCCAGGGCCAGCAGCAGGCTGCCGGACAGGCCGATGCAGATGCCCAGCAAGCGTATGCGGCTGAGCGCCTCCATGCGCAGCGCCAGGGCCAGCAGGTAAGTGAACAGGGGCGGGAAGGCCAGGCACATCGAGGCGAACCCAGCGCCGACATGGCCGATGGAGCTGAACAGCAGGCCGTTCGGCACAGCGATGCTGAGCAGGCCCGAGGCCAGGTAGTAGCGCTGTTGCGCCAGGCTCATGCCCGGTCGCTCGCCGCGCCACCAGGCGAACAGCAACAGCAGCAGGCCGCCGCCGAGCAGACCCCACAACAGATAGGCCATCGGCTGCCAGCCGGCGTTGCCAGCCAGCTTGACCAGAATGCTGGTGAGCCCCATCAGCGCGCCGATGGTGAACAGCAGGGTCAGGGCCAAAACGGGTCGATGCTGCGTGCCTGCCATGCAGGTGCCTCCTTGGACTGAATACGCTAGGATGCAAACATTCTTTTTGAAAAGTATCTTGATGGCAAGATAAATCGAGGGTGATATGCAGGATCGAGCACAACTGGCCGCCGAGCAGTGGCGTGAACAACGTCCGGACGTGGATGGTTTTGCCATGGCGGTGATCGGCCGGCTGGGCGAGCTGACTCAGGTGATCAGCCGCGACCACCTGCTGCCGTTCTTTGCCGAGCATGGCCTGCAGGCCGGCGAGTTCGACGTGCTGGCCACCTTGCGCCGCTCCGGCGAGCCCTATGCGCTGATGCCGACGGCACTGTACGAAAGCGCGATGATTTCCTCCGGCGGCATGACCAGCCGTATCGACCGCCTGGAAAAGGCCGGGCTGATCGAGCGGCGCAAGCATCCGTCGGACCGCCGCGGCATCCTGGTGGCGCTCACGCCGGCGGGCTTTAAACTGATCGACAGCATGCTCACCGCCCATGTTGCTAACCTGCAGCGCGTTCTGGCCGCCCTCAGTGACGAGGAAAAACAGCAGCTGCATGCACTCACCGGCAAGCTGCTGGCCAACCTGCAACCGGGTAAATGAAAGGAATCGAACCCATGTCTCTAGCTGCACTGATCATCGGCGTAATCGCCCAGATCTTCTTCGCTGGCCTGCAAGGCCTGATCGTGGTGTTCTCCGGCGCGGCCATCGCCAACCACAACGAATTGACGCCCTTCCAGGACCGCCTGCTGGCGACCCTGATGCTGCTGCTTCCCGGCCTCTCCCTGGCGACCGCCGCCCTGCTGGTGGTCGGCTACATCAACTCCGCGCCGTGGTTGTCCCACTTCTGGCATCTGCTGCCGGTGGCGGCGTTCGGGTTGTACCTGCTGTTTGCGTTTAGTTTGAGTCGTTGAGCGGGCAGGGAACCGATCCGTCGGAGCTTGGTTGTGGCGCTGAATCGTTAGAATTCCGCTGTACGGCCTGTGGGAACGGGCCATGCCCGTGATTTCGGGCGCATGGCGCCCTCCCACAAAGGTACTTCAGCCATCAGTCCGTAGATACCGTCTTCGGCCCTACCGTGCAATCGCCAAAGCGGGATCAAAAGGCTTGCCCGATTTCAGTACGCCGTAAGCGATGCCCAGTAGCTTGCGCATCGCGGCGCAGACGGCTTGTTTACCTTTCTTGCCTTTGGCTCTCAGACGCTCAGCTTGTGCCTTGATGGCGGGGTTGTAGGTGAGTGCCGTGACGGCCGGCAGATACAGCGCAGTCCTAAGTCTGGCAGAGCCTGTGCGCGAGATACCGGTGTGGCCACGGTAGGCTCCAGATTCCTGCAGCCGTGGATCCAGACCGGCGAAGGCTGTGACCGCGCGTGCATCGGCGAAGCGTTGGATATCGCCGAGTTCGGCCAGTATCAGGGCTGCGGTCTTCTCAGCGATGCCATCGATGCTCACCAGTAAATCGCGTTTGCCGCGCAGATCCGGATCATCGTCGATATGGCGTTTGATCTGCTCAAGTGTCCAGGCGATCTGTTCATCGAGCCTTTGTAGGACGGCTGAATTGAGCCCTGGACGTTGGCCGGGCTAACGTCGAGTCGGTTGAGCTCCATTTGCCGAAGCGACTGGAGATCCTCCAGGCGCCGGGTCAGTGCGCGCAACTGACGTACGAACACGGGCTCCGGCTGCCAGGCACGCAAGTGGTCGACGTGTAGCTGGCCATAGGTGGCGATCAGCTTGGCATCGAGTTTGTCCGTTTTGCTGCGCTGCAGTTGGCTCTGCGCATAACGGGCGATCTGCGCCGGATTGAGCACCGCAATCCGGTAACCCAGGCCATGGAAGTGCTCGGCAAGGGCCTCGTGGTAAATGCCCGTGGCCTCCATCACGACCCAGGCACCCGGCTCAGCATGGCGTTGCAGCCAGTCAGCAAAGACCGCAAAGCCAGCCGTATCATTGCCTAGTTTGCTTTTGGTTCTGTGCTTGCCGTTAGGCTGCAAGATTGCCAGATCGAAGGTGCGCTTGGCGATATCAACACCCACTACCGCGGTCATGATCTTTCCTCCTCAGAGTTTCACCGATCATCACATCATCCTGTCCAACCTTGCTGATGCGAGCTCGAAGCTCTGGATACCGTTCGGACTTGCCGGATGAGTGTGGAGGAGCGCAGCGCTATCTACGACGCAAGCTCGGGGCTTAAGGGTGGACACGGCTTGCAGCTCCTCCCCCCGATGATCAGTCGGGAACCATAGCCCCACAAAGAGGCGATGGTCGAGATACAAGGGTGGACGACGCTTTATCCGTCCACCTTCGAGATCGGCAAAATAATTCTCCAGCGTTATCCAGCAAAACGCTCACACCGAGACGGTTAAAGGCTCATGGACGTTATTTTTCAAATCATCGGGGAACTGGTCGAGCATGCGCTCAGGAGGCTAGGACTTTGGGTGCTGAAGGTCGTGACGTTCGGTCGATACCGAGATACCAACAGCTACCTCTATTTCCTTCCCACCTTCATTGGGTTTGTGTCGTTGATCGTGTTGCTGTTTGTCGTGGTGATGCTAGTTAGCGCCATGCGCAACTGACAAACGAGGGAACGGACCCGGACGCCCACTGCATGACCCTGCTTTCTCGCGCGCCCGCGCGCTCCCACATTGGTTTGGCGGTTGCGTGGAAAGGGTGAGGCTTACTGGCGATGCACCGATAACTTTGAGATGGCAGCGGCGGACAAGCAATGCGTTGTCCGCCCTACGTAGGCCTGCTACAGCCGGTGATGCTCAATCAGAAAATCCACGAACAGCCGTACCCGCGCCGGCATCGTTGGGCCGCCGACGAACACGGCGTGAATCGGCTCACGCTCCCCGGGGTTGAAGGTTTCGAGTAGCGGTATCAGGTCGCCGCGGCCGATGTCCTCGTTGACCGTAAAGGCGCCGATGCGGGCGATGCCGGCGCCCACGCGGGCCAGTTGTGCCAGGGCCTCGCCGCTGCTGCATTCGATATTGCCGCATACCTTCAGGGAAAACGTCTCTCCATCGCGCAGGAAGGGCCAGTTGGGCTCGGTGCGGCGGAAGTTGAAGCGCAGGCAGTTGTGCTGCAGCAGATCCTCCGGCACTTGGGGCATGCCGTGGCGCGCCAGGTAGTCGGGCGAGGCCACCACCATCTGGCCGGTTTCGCCGATCTTGCGGGCGGTCAGCGGGCTGTCCGGCAATGGGCCGAAACGCACCGCCACGTCGGCCTGGCCGCCGAGAATATCCACCACCTCATCGCCAAGCGCCAGGTCGACGACGATATTCGGGTAGCGCGCACTGAAGGCCGCCACCAGCGGCACGATGGCCTGTCGGCCATGGCCGAGGGCGGCGCTGACCCGCAGGCGGCCCTTGGGCACGCTCTGGTCGGCGATGGCGTCCTCGACTTCCGCCAGATCGGCAAGAATGCGCCGGGCGCCGCGCAGATACGCCTCGCCTTCGGCCGTGAAAGTGATCGCCCGGGTGGTGCGCAGCAGCAGGCGGGTGCCCAGGCGCTGCTCGGTGCGGGCGATGATGCGGCTGACCGCCGAAGGCGTCAGGCCCAGGGTGCGCGCCGCCGCCGACAGGCTGCCTTCCTGCGCCACGCGTACCAGCACTTCCATCTCGCCCGATCGGCCGCCTACGTCCATTTGTGCCTCTGCAGCAAAGGTGTTTGCCAGAAAAGCGGTCTACCGCCCGTGGGAGCAGGATCGTAGCATTTGCGGCATAGATAAGGAGCCTCTCATGCGTATTAATCCACCCCTCGTCGCGCTCGCCACCGGTGCCTTTGGCATCGGCGTTACCGAGTTCGCCCCCATGGGCATGTTGCCCGGCATCGCCAGTGACCTTGGCGTGTCGATTCCCGCTGCAGGCCTGCTGGTCAGTGCCTATGCCATCGGCGTGCTGATCGGCGCGCCGCTGATGACCCTGACCACCGGCAAGATTCCCCGGCGTTACCTGTTGATCGCGCTGATGGCCATCTTCACCATCGGCAACCTGATGTCTGCCTTGGCCACCGACTACACCAGCCTGCTGATCGCCCGGGTGGTCACCTCGCTCAACCACGGCGCCTTCTTTGGCGTCGGCTCGGTGGTGGCGGCCAGTTTGGTTGCGCCGGACAAGCGGGCCGGTGCGGTGGCGGCAATGTTCATGGGCCTGACTCTGGCGACCATCGGCGGCGTGCCGCTGGCTGCCTGGTTCGGTGAAGTGCTTGGCTGGCGCACGGCGTTCTGGGGCATTGCCGGCCTGGGCGTGGTCACCATGCTCGCGCTGTGGTTCGCCTTGCCCAACGTCGAGCTGCCGAAGAGCGATGGCGTGCTCGCCGAAATCCGCGTGCTGGGCCGTGGTCCGGTGCTGGCGGCGTTGGCCCTGACCGTGGTCGGCTCCAGCGCGATGTTCACCGTGTTCACCTATATTGCGCCGATCCTCAGCACCCAGACCCATGCATCCACCGGCTTTGTCGCCGCCATGCTGGTGCTCTACGGCGTGGGCCTGACCCTGGGCAACATGTGGGGCGGCAAGGCGGCGGATCGCTCCATCGACCGCACCCTGATCGCCTCGCTGAGCGCGCTGATCCTGGTGCTGCTGGCCTTTACCGTACTGATGCGCTGGCCGCTGCCGGCCGCCGTGGCCATCCTCATCTGGGGCATTGCCAGCTTCGCCATCGTGCCGCCGCTGCAGATGCGCGTGATGGAGGCCGCCAAGGCGGCGCCCAATCTGGCTTCGGCGGTGAATATCGGCGCCTTCAACCTGGGCAACGCGATTGGCGCGGCGCTCGGTGGTGCGGTGATCAATGCGGGGCTCGGTTATCCGGCGATCTCGCTGGCGGGAGCGGCGATGGCGGCGCTCGGGCTGCTGATAGTGTTGGGGTTTGCGTGGCGATCCCAAGAGGTGGCTCCCGAGGTATGCCGTTGATATGGGGCAATGCCGCAAGGGGGACTGGGTCGCATTCCGCTCGTGAAGTATGCCTTTGATCTAGGCCGGCGGACTGGTCGCTGGCGCCTCTGAGCGGCCGCTGCCCCGGCCCGCCCTACGCGTTGTGCGTCACGAATCTATTTCCCGGGAAACAGTGCTTCGGCAACCCTATCCCGCGTTAACAGCCTCGCCGCATCGTGACCAACACCGGGCACGGTGATCTGCGGGTGATGGATCGCGATGCCCCACTTCTGCGAGAGAAAGGCCTCGTAGCGCAGGTAATTGCGCTGGCGCTCCAGCCGGTTGGGGCCTTGCAAGGCAGCGGCGCAGGAACGATCCAGCACGCGGTGCTCGGGGTTATTGTCTTGCTCGCCGACCATATAGGTGACGTCGCGAGCCGCGTAACGGCGAAACAGTTGTTCGGCGCTCAGGTGTTGATGCGTCAGGTACGGCGGCGCGGCCTCCAGGCCATAGCGGTAACGGTTGTAATCCGGGCAGTCGGCCGTAGAAACGGGCCCCATAGTGCCCGCCTGCAAGCGGTTGCCGTCTAGATACACATACGACGAAGGGCTGGACACCACGTAGTGCACCGCAATGCCCCGGTCCGCCAGGCGTGCATCACCCTTGCCAAGAATCGCATAGCGCTGTATCAGTTGGCCACCGGCCGAATGGCCGATCAGCACAATCTCCTTCAGCGCGGGGAAGCGCTGGCGATCCGCCAGATACGCCAGCACATCATCCAGCACTGCGAATGCCTCTATGCCCGTGCGGCCTTGCTCGGAGGCGGTGCCATGCATCCATTTGTCCCGCGCCCACAGGGGCATGTCCTCACCGGCGCGGCGGTCCTTGGCGGTCAGGTAGTTGAGCGCCAGCAGCAGGTTGTCACGGCCATCGAGGCCGGCCTTGTTCAGCAGCTTCAAGCCCGTCTCGAAATAGTCATCGGCATTGCGCCGCACACCGTGCACCAGCACCACGGCCCGTGAAGCCTGGCTGGCGCCCGTCATGTCGGAATTGGCGTAGGCAAGGAAGTTATAGGGCTGGCTCTGGCCCAGGCGCAGCACATAGGGGTTGGCAATGCTCGGTGCGACGTACAGCAGCGCTGCCAGTAGTGCGAGAGTCAGCAGCATCTGTTTGCAGGCGCCTGACTGGCGATCAGGAGCGTTACGCAGCATATCCACCTCCGCAGTAGGTGCCTAATCGCTCTAGTGTATAAGTGCGGTGTGCGCCACCCCGAAAAAATCCAGATTAACGGACCCTGAGTCGAACCTTCATGCTGATCTTCACAGGCCGTCTAACAAAGCATCACTCATAAATCTTCCCGCAATACAGAAAAACCGCAAACTGCTGCCAGGGATTGGATGGCTCCAGTCCTTGCCTCAAGCCAAAGTCGCTGCTCTGCGCCCAAGAGATAGCGCTCTCAAGAAAGTCCTCTATAGTGGTGTTTTGCCACTCACCACTATTGGCTGCCTTGTCTTTTTCCAGGGCTCGTGCGAACTCCAGGAAGGTCGCCGAATCCTCGACCCTGTCCAAAAGCTCATGAAGCTCCATGTTATTTGCCATTCTCAAGCCTCTTTTCACGCAGGTTAAGTAGTTGTGTTGGCAAATCGTAGATAGAGGTGCGCAAGCTTGCGACCCGCACTACCCAGGCCGAGCAGGCGGCCGAGATGATGCGCACCTAAACGGTACAACTCAGTTGAAGGTCGGCACATCCATTGCGCCAGCCAAGCCGACAGCGATGGGGTATGGTATCGACCTCAGAAGCCCGGACGTTCAGCGCAGATGCCCCAGGATCTTTTCATCGTGGCCGACGATCACCCGCTTTTTCGTGATGGGCTGGTGCGACTGCTTGCACAGGCGCGGCCCGATGCCTTGATCGAGGAAGCGGCGACGCTGGATGAGGCCTTGCAGCTGGCGCGAGCGCAAACGCCAGCGGGCATCCTGCTGGATCTGATGTATTCGGGCGATAGCGCGTGGGCGTCCATTGCGGACTGGCGCCTGGAATTTCCCGCCTCGTTGCTGGTGGTGGTGTCGATGTGCGAAGACCCGCTGGTGATCGAGCGCGTGATGAGTCAGGGAGCCAGCGCCTTTATCGGCAAGTCGCTGCCACCGAGCGAAGTCGCCGAGGCGTTGATGGCCGCGTTGAAGGGTGAGCCTGTCGTGCGCAGTGCCGCTCAGGGAGGCTTCGCCGCGTATGAACCCTCTGCCGCGGCCGAGCGTTTTTCAGCGCTCACGGCGCGGCAATTCGAGGTGCTGCAGCTGATCACCGATGGGCTGAGCAACAAGGAAATCGCCCAGGTTCTGCGTATCTCGCCGTTTACCGTGCGCATTCATGTATCGGCGCTGCTCAGCGTTCTCAACCTGAGCTCGCGTTCGGCCGCCGCAGCGCTGGGCGCCCGACATGGGCTTGGCGCTGGCTACCGAAGCGCCCATGTCAGGGAAGGGGAGCGCTGATCTAGCGCCCAGCCAGTTCGGCGATGACTCGTTGCAGCTCGGCTGAACGCACGGGTTTGGAGAGCATCGGTATACGTGGATCTGGCAGCATGGAGCGAATCTTCTCCGGGTCGTGACCAGTGAGCATCAAGGCCGGTAGCGCGCGGCCGTGCCACTTCTCCAGCTGTGCCAGGCATTCGATGCCGGTGGCTTCGCGGCCCAGATCGAAATCCGTCACCACCACATCGCAGGGCATTGCTTCGCTGGGTGGGCCGTCGATGGCGGTCACCTGGCAGCCCCAGGCGCGCAGCAGCTTGGCCATGGCCTCCAGCACGGCGCGATCATCCTCGATAAGCAGCACATGAATCCCTTCCAGGTGGAGGTGGGCGGCAGGCTCGGCTGGCGGCATCACGCTGGCAACTCGATGCGGCGTGACGACCGGCAGGCCTTGCAGGGTGATCGAGGTGCCATGGCCGACTCTGGACGCGACGCTGATCTGCAGATCGAGAAGGGTGGTGATGCGCCGCACGATGCTCAACCCCAGGCCTATGCCTTCCACATCCCGGTCTCGCGCCTGGCGCACGCGATAGAACTCGTCGAACAGGTGCGGCAGGTGCTCTGGCGCAATGCCCGGGCCGCGATCATGCAGTTGCACGGTCAGGGTCGAACCACGCCGGCGGCAGGCGATGAGCAGTGGGCTACCCGGAGCGTACTTGATGGCGTTGGATATTAGGTTCTGCAGCAGAGTGCTGAGTAGCGCAGGGTCACTGTAGGTCATCGCCGCGGCGCCACGTATACGTATATCCACGCCGGCCCAGCGGGCGGCCTCGCTGTTCTGCTTTTGCAGGTCGCCGAGCAGGCGCTGCAGGTCCACCGTCTGTTTGTGCGGCATCACCTGCTGCTGATCGAGCGTGTAGATATCGAGCAGCGAGCGGAACAGCTGCTCGACGCTGAGCAGGGAGCGGTCGACGCTGTCGATCAGCTGATGCTGCTCGGCATTGAGCGGGGTGCCGCGCAGGCAGGTGGTGAACAAGCCGATGGCATGGATGGGCTGGCGCAGGTCATGGCTGGCCTGCGCCAGAAAGCGGGACTTGTCCTGGTCGGCACGTTTGGCGGCCGCCATGGCCTCCTGCAAACGCCCCAGCAGAAAGTAGCTGAAGGTGGGCAGCACCAGCATGCTCAGTACCATCATCACCAGAACGGCCGGGTGCTCCCGCAGGAAGGGCACGAAGAACGCGATGAGCGTGAGGGACGCGAGGCCAAAGCTGGTGGCCAGAATCAGATAGGGCCGGCCAAAGCGCACGCCGTTACCGACCGTCATGCTCAGCAGGACGCAGAACGTGGGCAGCAAGGTTTCCTGGCCGAGAATCATCACCGCGCAGGCGCCCAGATTGTCCAGCAGCATGGCGGCAACCCTGCGCCAGACCATGGGCTGCGGCAGGAACCAGAGGTGGGCGAGCAGCAGCACCGACAAGAGCGTGAACAACGTGCCGGTAACCAGAACGGCCTTGAGCAACTCGGCATCGAGCAGCCCCAGCGGATACATGATCACGGCATAGAGCGACACCACGAAAACCACTACCAGGCGCAGTTGCGCCTGGCTGAATTCCAGATCCTCTAAGCGAAACAGCGACTTCATGAAGGGACTTCCGAAACCTGATCAAGCGGTCGACCTTAACGGAATTCCTTCCCGACGGGCCACGCATGATTCGCCATGCTGAAAATCAAAGCGCGCAACGGGCTGTGTTGTAAGACAGCATGGGATAAGCTTGCGCCGACTATCAACCACCAAGTTGTTAACTGAACGATGGGTTTTGAGCAATTAGCTGATCTACGCGACCGCCTGCGGGCTGAAAAGCAGCAGGTGAAGACCGAGACGACCAAGCCGCGCAAGCGCCAGCCTGCTTCGCCAAAGAAGGCTCAGGAACAGGATCCTGCACTGGAGGCGATCTGGCGTTTGCAGAAACACTTCCCGCTGGCCTTCCCGGTCAATCCCGCTCCCAAGGTTCCGCTCAAGGAAGGCATTCTCAAGGATGCCGAGCAGCACCTGGAGAAGCTGGGCATTACTCAGGAGCAGCTCAAGCTTGGCCTGGCATCCTGGTGCCGTGGCGGTCGCTACTGGGCCAGCATGGTCGAAGATGCTCCGCGCCTGGATTTGAGTGGCCAGCCGGCTGGTATCGTGACCGCGGCCCAGGCGCTGCATGCCAAGCAGCAGGCCAGGCGGCAGCGCAGCCAGATGCGCCGCGCTCAGCAGAAGCCGAAAGAGCCGGCTGCAACCGCTGAGAGCGATGCCTGACAGCGCGGCCACCGCGCGCTCAGCATTCCCGCATTAGCGAAAGCCTGCGAACCGCTGCCAGGGCGAATGGCGTCAGCCTTTCGTTCAGGGCAGCGCCATGCCTTGCGAGGAGCCATCCTTCATGCTGCGTAAACTAGGCCTGTGTTTCGGCGCCTTGCTCCTGCCGCTGCTCACTGCGTGCACCGGCAAGCCGGTGGAGCGCAAGGTGGTCTACGAGAACTCGGTGTATCACTGGCGCATCGAGCATGTGATCGTGCGTAACTTCCCGGCGAGCAGCCACCAGTACTTCGAAGTGTTCCTCGGGGATCGGCCACTGGTATTGCCGGCAGCGGCCTTCAACGATCAGCGCGATATCGGGCAGTTCATCGCCGCCGGTGGCTTCGATGTCGGGCACTGGCGCAACAAGTCGATCGTGGTGGCGTTCGAAAACATTCAGAAGCGCGAAGGGCAGGAGGTGCGGCTGATCCGCTCGGTGATGGTCACCCCGGATTTCAGCGAAGGCGACGTGGTGCTGACGGACATGTACACCCAGCAGGAAGTGGTGGTGCAGCGGGTCGAGCCTAGCAACTGACTTGGCAACCGGTCAGGCTTCGCTCGGGATCAGCACATTGGCTTCGCGGGCTATGGCGAGCACGTTGGCCTTGGCCTGTTTGCACAGGTGCGCGTCGATGGCGCGGATGATCTCGTCGGTCAGCGTCGAGTTGTGTGCGGCCACCAGGGCTTCGAGGCGCGGCACCATGCCGACGGGCAGGAAGTCGAGAATGTCGGCTGAAAGGTCCCGTGCTGGGTGGTCGCTCAGGGTCATTGGTGCGCTGTCCGTGATGGTGGATGCAATTCGCTAAAGTGTGATCGCGATCCAAATCCGAGACGGCCGCGCTGCAAATGGTTCCGATTTATTTTGCGCTTTGCCCAGTCATCAACCACGCTTTCGCCAACGCCGCGAAACAGTGGCGACTTTCAGCCTTGGTGTGCCTGTCGAAAATCCACGGAAAGGGTTATCCATGAGCGCCAAACCAACCAATCGCCAACTCGCTGACTACCTGGGCCTCTCGGAAGAGGAGGTGGGCAGCTATCGGCTCGATTCCATTCGCGAGGGCAGCCACTGGCGGGTCGCTTTCGCCATCGAAACGCCAGAGCGCCTGCGCAGCAAACTGCCGGCCTGCCTGATGGTGGTGGTGCCGGGCAGCAGCCAGCCGGGCAGTGCGCTGCATCCTCATTGATCGCCGCCTGCAGGCTGAGCCGGGTCAGCCTCGCTGAGCCTGCAGGAACAGGGCGAACAACTCCGACTGCGACTTGATCCCCAGCTTGCTGTAGACGTGCTTGCGGTGCACCTTCACGGTCTCCGAGGAGATGGCCAGCTTGCGGGCTACCTCCTTGCTGGAATGGCCGGCGAGCATCAGGCGCACCACCTCCAGTTCGCGGCCGGTCAGCGCCGTTTCCACCTGATGGGCCATCTGCTCCAGGCGCTCCTGCCAGGGTGGTGCGGCGGCGGGCTCGCTGGGTTCGGGCTCGAAGCTCAAGCGCTGGCGCATCAGCGCCGCCACCCAGGGTTGCAGCAGGGAGAGCAGAGCGATCTGCTCCGGCAGGAAGCGTTGCCGTGAGCCCAGGGACAGGCACAGGGTACGCGCGCCTGGCAGGGCGACATTGAACTGCACCTCGTCGGCGACCACGTTGAGGCTGAAGTAACGCTGGTAGTAGTCCGTCTGCTCGAAGCATTCCGGCGCGACCTCGCTCAGGCGCACCAGGCCTTCACGCGTGCTTTCGCGGCTGGCGATGTAGAAGGGGTCGAGCAGGTAGAGGCCGTGCAGGTAGTCCTGGAACAGCAGATCCGGCGCGCCGTCGTTGCCGGGGCTTTCGGCCAGTACCTGGGGGCGACCTTCGCTGAAAATCAGCGCCACCCAGCTGTCGTGGTGCACGTATTGCGCCAGGGTGCGGGCCAGGGTGCGCCAGAACGGCGGGCTGTGCAGCGCCTCGATGAGCTCGGCCACGCTGCGGTGGAAGGCGATGTCGTGCAAGGTCATGGTCATCTGTCTACCCCTGTGGGGTTACCCCGCGTGCGTGATTTCGCCTGTGTGGCTCAGCCTCCATACTCGAACCCCGGCGCATCGGTGTCGGCATTCTGTGTGCGCCCCCCGCGTGATGCAACAACAAGAACGGAGCCCCGTCATGCAAGTCGAACTCGCTCAGCTCACCGGTCGTGACGGTGATACGGCCCACAACCTCGCCCAGGCCCTGGAGGCCATCGCCTCGTGCCAGGCGGGTACGCGCCTGCTGGTGTTCCCGGAAACCTACCTGACCGGTTTCCCGACCGCAGACAACATCGCCGCGCTGGCCGAGCCGCTGAATGGCCCCAGCCTGACCGCCATCGGTCAGGCCGCTGCCGCACGCGGGCTGGCGGTGGCCATCGGTTTCGCCGAGAACGACGGCGGCACCTTCTACAACACCACGGTGCTGCTGGACGGGCAGAACCTGCTGCTCAGCTACCGCAAAACCCATCTGTGGGCGTCCGACCGTGGCGTGTTCACCCCGGGCGATCGCTACGCCACGGCGTTGCTCGACGGCGTGCGGGTCGGCCTGCTGGTGTGCTTCGACATCGAGTTCCCGGAAAGCGCCCGTGCCCTGGGCGAACTGGGCGCCGAGCTGTTGATCGTCACCAACGGCAACATGGACCCCTACGGGCCGACGCACCGCACCGCGATCATGGCGCGGGCCATGGAGAACCAGGCCTACGCGGTGATGAGCAACCGTGTGGGCGAGGGTGACGGCGGTCTGGTTTTCGCCGGCGGCAGCGCGGTGGTCGACCCCAACGGCAGCCTGCTGCTGGAAGCCGGCCGCGAGCCGTGCCGGCAGAGCATCACCCTGGACTTCCAGCGCTTGGCCGAAGCACGCCGCGATTACCGCTACCTGGAAGAACGGCGCATACCGCTGCCGGGCACGCGCGTCGACCACGCCAACGGCCTGCGTGAACTGCTGATTCCCTGATTGACCTGCCGGGCGCCATAGAAGCGCCCGCTGCGGCCCGGCCGCGCGCTTTTGCCGACTTCGGCTCTGCCATAACAACGTATAAAACTGGAGTAGCAAGTAATGGCTCGTCTGCAACGATCCCTTTCCCTGGGCGCGGTGGTGCTGTTCGGCATCGCCTACATGACGCCGATCATCGTGCTCGGCACCTTCGGCATTCTCGCCGAGATCACTCGCGGCGCCGTGCCGGCTGCTTACGTGGCTGCCTCGGTGGCGATGTTCTTCACCGCGCTCAGCTATGCCCGCATGGCCCGGTTGTTCCCGGTTGCCGGGTCGGCCTACAGCTACGTGCGCCGCAGCATCAGCGATCACCTGGGCTTCATCGCCGGTTGGGCGGTGCTGCTCGACTACCTGTTCCTGCCCATGGCCATCTGGCTGATCGGCGCGGCCTATCTGCACTCGGCGTTCCCGCAGTTGCCCCAGGCGCTGTGGGTACTGACCTTCATCGTGGTCACCAGCGTGATCAACGTGGTGGGGCTGCGCCTGGCCAAAGGCATCAACGGTGTGCTGATGCTGGTGCAGTTCCTGGTGCTGCTGGCCTTCGTGGCGCTTTGCGTGCACTACGTGCTGGGCGATGCCAGCAAGCCGCTATGGTCGCTGCAACCGTTCTTCGGTGAGGGCATGAACCTGTCTTTGGTGATGGCCGGCGCAGCGGTGGCCTGCTATTCGTTCCTGGGCTTCGATGCGGTCAGCACCCTGACCGAGGAAACCCACGACCCGGAGCGCACCATCCCGCGGGCGATTCTGCTGATCACCCTGATCGGCGGGCTGATCTTCGTGGCCACCGCCTACTTCGTGCAACTGGCTCATCCTTCCGTGGTGTTCCAGAGCAGCGACGCGGCGGCCTACGAGATCGCCCGCAATATCGGCGGCGATGTGTTCGTGTCGGTGTTCCTGATCGGCTTGATCGTCGGCCAGTTCACCTCCGGCCTGTCGGCCCAGGCCAGCGCCTCGCGGCTGATGTTCGCCATGGGCCGCGACGGCGTGCTGCCCCGCGCGCTGCTCGGCACCCTGAGCCCGCGCTTCGGCACGCCGGTGGGCGCCATCCTGGTGTGTGCCGTGGTAGCGCTGCTGGCCCTGAAGCTGGACGTGACCACCTCGACCTCGTTCATCAACTTCGGCGCCTTCCTGGCCTTCAGCCTGGTCAACCTCTCGGTGATCGTCCACTTCGCCCGCCAACCCCAGGCGCGCGGCCCGCTGCAACTATTGCTCTATGTGCTCTGCCCACTGATCGGCCTGCTGGCCACGCTGTGGCTGATGGCCAGCCTCGACCGCCTGGCCATCATGCTCGGTTGCGCTTGGCTGGTATTCGGCGGCCTCTACCTGCTCTGGCTGACCGGCGGCTTGCGCCGCAGTCCGCCGCAGTTGCAGTTCGAGGCGGAGTAGAACGTAATTGCTGCGAGCTGCCAGCAGGTGGCTCGTAGAGCGCGCACAACCAGCATCGGGCAAATCGCGCTTACCGGACCTCTGCGCGTCTGCATAAAGCTACCCGCTGAGCGAGCAGTAAAGGTTCTATACCTGCGCAAAGAGCAAGATCACCAGCGTATTGTCTTGCTGTGTCGTCGATGGCACCCACGCTTCTGCGTGTGAGCGATCATAAAGAGGCGAGGGCATGCCCTCGCTTGAGCCGTTATAGCCGCAACTCCGTACGCAACGCCTGATGCCCGCCGCCTAGCGGCGAGCACAGGCGTTGATGGATGCGGCTAAGAAAACCCAGCTCGAAGGCATGGCGCTGTGCGCCCGGCGGGTACAGCTGCCGCTCCAGCAACAGATTGGCCCACAGCCAGCCGCTGTTGGCGTCGTCCAGCCAGGCCTCGGCTGTTTGCACACCGTGGCCGAAGCTCACTTGGCAGTCAGCCTTCCAGCCGAATTCGGCAGACGGTTGCCCGTCATGGGCGGGCAGGTGGGTGAGGTGCCTTTGCAGTTCAATCATGGGCTGCCCTCCCGGCTGCCTGAGCGATAGCCCGGCGGTAGAGCACGATCAACTCGCTTAGCATCGCATGGGCAGTGGTTGCCAACTCCGGCTCCGGCATCCGCCGCAGCAGCTTGATCAGTAACGCTGCGCGATATTCGGCTGCTGCCTGCAACGGGCAGTCGTCGGCCCCATGGTTTTGCAAGGGATTGCGTGGCGTGGGGAAGGGGATAACGACGGATTCAGACTTGCTCATGCAGCACCTCCAAAACGGAAGTCGACACGACAGCCAGCAGCCCAGGGCGGAGCCCTTGGGTAAAAGGGGGATAGTGCATTTTCCTTATGCTCCTCGAACGTTTAAGGAGCCGCGTTCCACCCGTTACCACACGGAATGGAGGCGGACCGTGCAAGGGTGGTAAACCGGCGTCCGAGGGAACCGGCCAGGCCGAAGCCTGCCTCACACGGCCCGCCATAAATGCACGAGAAAACAGCAGGCACAAAAAAGCGCCTGCTCTCGACTATGGCGCTACCGCGCCCGGACAAAACGGGTTACCACACCCGGTCACGGGATTGACCGTGACGGGGGGACTCTAGCGCGGGTGAGGGGAGAGGGCAAGGTGTGGAGTGGCTTCCATCGGCCATTTGAAGTTACCCGCTCACTACAAAGTGGCAATTTAGCCGCATCCATAACAGACAGTATTGGCTCATTGAAGAACCCAATACAGTTCTGCAATAGCACCCCCACTTACTTTGGAGGTAGCTTGCGCCGAGCTTTGTTGAGTTTAAAGCCCTCCGGTACTGGCTTGAATCTATCTCCTGCCTCTGGCCAGCGCTTTGCTCTACTTTGAAAAGCGCGCAAGGCTTCAATATCCAGCGTGGCAGCTATGACAAAATCGTTATCGCCCCCCCGCACACGTGCAATGTCACGCATGAAGGATTCTTTGGCTGGAGAGCGTACCCGGCTGTCACCATATTTTCGGTTATTCACCAGAATGGTGTAGGCATGTACATCTAACGCAGCGGACTCAATAAGCGAAGCAAAGGTCTCTAGGTCTTGATTCCAACTCAGTACCATCAAAGCATCCACGTCCCCTTGAAACCTCACCCGAGCTTTGCTGTTTTGTAATTCGGAACAAACCATTACGCCGAAGTGAACATTATTGTGTATATATACTGGCTTGCCGCGTTTTCCTTGTAGCTTGGAAAAAGCCCAACACTTCCCATATTTCGTGGTTAGCTCCTTATCTTCGCCAACCGCAGGCTCCAACTTTGGCTGCCAAATTTTTATCGTGGCCGGATAGCCTAGTCGGTTATCAGTAAGCACTAGACAGGCTTCACTCAGGAGCTGATCATTTTCAAAGTGGCGGTACTCGGTTCCAGCAATAAGACTTATACCCATGGAGCTCAGTCGCGCCGCGAGGCTATCTATCCATTTCAAAGGAATAGAAAGCTCCGGAAACAGTAGATAGTCGGGCCGAGGCTTGAGCCGAATAGCCTGGTTGACCAGTTCTGAGATGCGCTGATATCTCTCACGAGACAAATTGGGTATGTTGCAGGCCATTGCTGCCCAATCCTTGTCTTCTGTTTTGAAGTTCGTCAGAGCAACGGTAATTTTATTTTTGCGGTCTGTGCCAATCCGAATATATTTGCGCGATCTATGAATATCTGGCACGTCCTTGCCATCCTGCTCTGTGGCGAGCAGAGTTGGCTTTATCCATACACCTCTAAGAGCCTGGGTATATTGCGCCCATAGCACCGAAGGTTTTTCTTCAGACTGTTTACCATTCGCCCTTTGCAGGCCTACGCACTCTGGCGCAAGCTCCGATATTTCAGCCGGAGTCAGCGGGCGTGTAGGAAATAGATAAGGTAAAAAGCTTTCGTTCTTGCGCTTGCCGGGCTCAATTGCCTCAAGTCGATTAAGACGAGTTGATCTCAAGAAATCTTTTAGCGCCTCCGTATTCAACAGCTGCGAGGCTTTCATCAATTTTAGGATTCGACTCTCTTTTTTACCTTCGCGCTGCCCCACTAATTTTCCAGCAGATATGCTGTGCAAGATACGCTTGTAAGGTTCTTTGGCTAGGTCGGCCATGGCAACCATGGGTGCTTTTTTATCAAAATCCTCGGAGCCAAAGCGAAAATCAAGCAAGGTTTCAACTTCGAGCAGGCTGTCAAAAATACCCTTCAAAAACAGCGTAGCTAGGCGCTTTTCCTTTCTGGAGCGCTGACCGAGCAATAATCTATTAGGGTCGTAATAGCGGGACGCCGCATCAATGAATAACCAAGTTAGAGTGCCTTTCACTATAGGCCATAGATTTTCTCCGGCTTTAGTGTTGACTCCATTAATTACGATAGTTTTCCCTTTTGGTATTGCCGCCGCCAACTGTTGCAAGGAGTTGTATACGCGAATTGCAATTTGTTCAGCCTGCTGCCACTCATTCAAGCTAATAGCAAAACCCAGCAAGCGGGGTAAATAGGTGAAGTGCGCGAATAAATTATCTGGACGAAGTATGTGATTATGGGCAAATTGATAAAATTCCTGACGCTGTTCATACCATTCCTGTGCCGGCAGATCACGGGCCAGTGTTTCCACATGTCGTAATTGCAACGACCAGCTCAAACGGCGAATGGTCAAGCCATCAGCGCGCCTTAAGGTATCTGCGTTTTCGCCGACGGTGCCCGCAGCTGACAAAACACGGGCGGCAGTAGAGTCTTCAAGTTGATCCGGTGAAGGCATGAGCCTGTGCTCGCTAGAAAGCTCAACAATCTCCTTTTCGATGCTGTCCAGCAGGTCAAGCCCGGCGCGGCCTTGCAGCACGAACAGCTTCTGCTTGTCCGATTGCAAAATTATTTGTGTCTGACCTTGAAAATCTTTCCCCTGCTGTATCTTCCAAGTCTGGTCATCAGCCTTGCCCACTTGAGCAACAACCTCTGGCCCCACCCTGTCCTTCAAGTACTGCATAAATTGCTGGCTGTTACGGATGGTGCTGGTATCACGCAGCACTAAAAACATATCATCAACATAACGACCGTAATGTATTGGGGCAACTTTCTCCTTAATCAACCGATCCCAGCGTCCCAGCAAAACATTCGAAATAATGCGACTGGCAGTTAGACCTATAACAAGGCCGCCAGGGATTGAAGACTTCCCTAGTGTAACTTTTTTCGAAAACTTACCGGCGCCCTCAGTCCAGTGATTAAGGAATTTAGCAAGTTCCTTAGTGAACTCCTTCTCTTCATTGCTCAAATCAAGCCCAAACTCTTCATAAAGATCAGTTGAGGCTAGAGCCATCGGGTCGATGAAATGATAAAAGCTCTTTAAATCCAGTGAGGCGGCGATAATTTCTCGGCCATGCTCAAGTTCGCCGCGAATAGCGTTCAGGCCGTCATTGCGCCACTGCTGGTAGGGCTGAAAGTATGGCGCGAAGGAGCCGATAGCACTAATGTGGAATGGCTTGTCTTTGAAGTCGCTAAACAACTCGTCGTTACGAATACGTCTTAGCCTAGCGCCATAGCAGCTATCAGCCAGTTTGGCGTCAAACTGGTGCCCCACCGTATTGATCCATAGCGCAGATAGAATATGGGTGTCTACTGGGAAGTCACCCACCACTCGAAACTCTGGGGTGATGAGGTGATGATCAAACAGATGTTCTACTGTGCGATGAGGGTTGGAGAAGTGTACATGGCCATTTGCAGGAACATTCTTCTTTGGTTTGATGGATATTTTTTTTGGTAATAGACGAAAATCGCCAAACAGTTTTTTGTTACCTGAAAAACCCTTGTCATCATGCAGGCATTTAAGCAGTTTTTTTAGGTTGGAGAGCAAATCCTGTTCATAGTCTGCAAATTTTATGGCCGCAGGAAAGGTGTTTTCAAAAAAACAATCTGCCTTGGCCTTGCGGTAGGCTACCAACAAATCTTCAAGGGTAATATTTTTCCAACCAGTAAAAACCGCCTGATAGCCCATTGTAGCTTCCCTGTTATACCGCTGTTATCTGACTGCTCATAAGTTTTAAGTGCAGTCAGTCTGCAAGTTTATGATATTTATTTTTGAATTGCCCCGGTTCTGTGTAGTTGTCCCAGTGCGATTCTACTGACTAAGCTCTATTATAAATGGCAACTTCTGGCCGAAAGCCGCCGCTCCCTTACGTCTTAGCCTCACGCTCTCCCTCTGCGGTATAGCCTGCCCGCCATGAGCCGTAATCTGCGACAATCCCGCCTTTGCCCTGATTGCCCCGATCCAGATGACTGACCTCGCCACGCTGCAGAAGAACCTCGACCACGTGATGATAGCCGAGCGCCATCGCTTGCGCCGGCAGTTGCATGAGCTGCAGAAGCATCCCGATGAGGCCAAGCTGGCGCAGTGGCTGGAGCGTTTTCAGGCGTCCAGCGACAAGGTGGCGGCGCGGCGCAGCAGCATCCCGGCGATGCGCTACGACGATGCCCTGCCGATTGCCGCCAAGCGCGACGAGATCAAGGCAGCATTGGAAAAGAGCCAGGTGGTGGTGATCGCCGGCGAAACCGGCTCGGGCAAGACCACCCAGTTGCCGAAGATCTGCCTGGAGATCGGCCGCGGTCAGCATGGTCTGATCGGTCACACTCAACCACGGCGTTTGGCGGCGCGCAGTGTGGCGACGCGGGTGGCAGAGGAGATCGGCACACCGCTCGGTGAGCTGGTCGGCTATCAGGTGCGCTTCGAGGATCAGAGCAAGGACAGCACGCTGATCAAGCTGATGACCGACGGCATCCTGCTCGCCGAAACCCAGCACGACCGCTACCTGGAAAAGTACGACACCATCATCGTCGACGAGGCCCACGAACGCAGCCTCAATATCGACTTCCTGCTCGGCTACCTGAAAACCCTGCTGCCGCGCCGCCCCGACCTCAAGGTGATCATCACCTCGGCGACCATCGACCTGGAACGTTTCGCCAAGCACTTCGGCGGCGACGGGCTGCCGGATGCGCCCATCGTCGAAGTTTCCGGGCGCACCTACCCGGTGGAAACCTGGTATCGCCCGCTGGCCGCCGAGGTGGACGAGGAGGGCGAAAGCCTGCTCGACGACCTGACCGTCGACCAGGGCATTCTCGCTGCCCTGGACGAGATCGCGGCCCATGAGAAAAGCGTCGGCCAGCGCCCGGGCGATGTGCTGATCTTCCTGCCCGGCGAGCGCGAGATTCGCGACGCCGCCGAGGTACTGCGCAAGGCCAACCTGCGTTTTACCGAAGTGCTGCCGCTATATGCGCGGCTCACGCCCGCCGAGCAGCAGAAGATTTTTGCGCCCATGGCCGGGCGCAAGATCGTGCTGGCCACCAACGTGGCGGAAACCTCGCTGACGGTGCCGGGCATCCGCTACGTGATCGACAGCGGCACGGCGCGCATCAGCCGCTACAGCTACCGCGCCAAGGTGCAGCGCCTGCCCATCGAGGCGATTTCCCAGGCCAGCGCCAACCAGCGCAAGGGTCGTTGCGGGCGGGTCGAGCCGGGCATCTGCGTGCGCCTGTACAGTGAGGAGGATTTCCTCGGCCGGCCGACCTTCACCGATCCGGAAATCCTGCGCACCAACCTGGCGGCGGTGATCCTGCAGATGCTGCATCTGCGCCTGGGCAGCATCGAGGATTTTCCCTTTATCGAGCCGCCGGATGGCAAGGCGATCAGCGACGGTTTCAACCTCTTGCAGGAGCTCTCGGCGGTCAATCGCGAGAGCCAGTTGACGCCCCTGGGCCGCCAGCTGGCACGCCTGCCCATCGACCCGCGCCTCGGCCGCATGGTGCTCGAAGCGGCCAAGCTCGGCAGCCTGCAGGAGCTGCTGATCGTCGCCAGTGCGCTGTCCGTGCAGGATCCGCGCGAGCGGCCGATGGATCGCCAGCAGGCCGCCGACCAGGCCCACGCGCAGTGGAAGGACGTGGACTCGGATTTCGCCGCGCTGATCAACCTGTGGCGCGGCTTCGAGGAAAAGCGCCAGGAACTGGGCAGCAATCCGCTGCGCACCTGGTGCAAGAAGAACTTCCTCAACTACATGCGCTTGCGCGAGTGGCGCGATGCTCACCGCCAACTGGTGCTGCTGGCCAAGGATCTGCAACTGGCGCCCGGCAAGGCTGGCGCTCAGGCGGCGGACGGCGGCAAGCCCGCGCAGGCCCAGGTGCAGGCGACCACCGATACCAAGGTCAACGTGATCCTGCGCGAGCAGGCCGAGGCCAGCGAGGCGGCGCAGCGCGCCAAGAGCTATGCCGCGGTGCACAAGGCGATCCTCAGCGGCCTGCTCAGCCAGATCGGCCAGAAGACCGAGGAGGGCGATTACCAGGGGGCGCGGCAGCGGCGTTTCTGGGTGCATCCGTCGTCGGTTATCGGCCGCAAGAAACCCAACTGGATCATGGCCGCCGAACTGGTCGAGACCACCAAGCTGTTCGCCCGCCAGGTCGCCAAGATCGAGCCGGACTGGATCGAGCCGCTGGCCGGGCACCTGATCAAGAAGAACCACTTCGAGCCACACTGGGAGAAGAAGCGTGGCCAGGTGGTGGCCTACGAGCAGGTCACCCTGTACGGCTTGATCGTGGTGGGGCGCCGCCCGGTGCATTACGGGCCCATCGACCCGCAGGCCTCGCGCGAACTGTTCATCCGCGAAGGCCTGGTGCGCGGTGAAATCAACAGCCGTGCCAAGTGCCTGAACGCCAACCGCCAACTGCTGGAAAAGCTCGACGAGCTGGAAGCCAAGGCGCGCCGCCGCGACATTCTCGCCGACGAGGAAACCCTGTTCGCCTACTACGAGGCGCGGATTCCAGAGGATATCTATCAGGCCGCCACCTTCGAGAGCTGGTACAAGCGCGAGAGCGCCAAGGACCCGCATCTGCTGATGATGCGCGAGGAGGACGTGCTGGCCCGCGAGGCGCTGGAGGTCACCGCCGCGCAGTATCCGGACACCCTGCACATCGGCGAGCTGCAGTTGCCGCTCACCTATCATTTCGAGCCCAATCACCCCCGTGACGGCGTGACCCTGCGCGTGCCGGCGCCGCTGTTGCCGCAACTGCCGGGCGAGCGCCTCGAGTGGCTGGTGCCGGGGCTGATCGAAGCCAAGGCCATCGACCTGGTGCGCGGTCTGCCCAAGGCCATTCGCAAGAACTTCGTGCCGGTGCCGGACTTCGTCGGCGCCGCCCTGAGCAAGCTCACCTTCGGCCAGGGCAGCCTGCCGGAAAACCTGGCCCGCGAGCTGCAGCGCATGACCGGTGCGCGGATCGACGCCGAGGCGTGGGGCGAGGCCACCCGCCAGCTCGAAGACCACCTGAAGATGAACATCGAGGTGGTCGACACCCATGGCAAGCTGCTCGGCGAAGGCCGAGACCTGGCCGAACTGACCGCCCGCTTCGCCGAGGCCAGCCAGGCTGCATTGGCCATCCCGCAAGCTGACAAGGTGCAGAAGCCGGTGGAAGCCAAGGGCTTTGCCCAGGTCGCCGAGAAGACCCAGCAGAAGGTGGCCGGGCTATCCATGACCGTGTTCCCGGCGCTGGTCGAGGACGGGGGCGTGGTCAAGGAAGGGCGTTTCCCGACCCAGGCCGAGGCCGACTTCCAGCATCGTCGTGCCTTGCAGCGGCTGTTGCTGCAGCAGCTGGCCGAGCCGGCCAAGTTCCTGCGTGGCAAGCTGCCGGGGCTGACCGAACTGGGCCTGCTGCACCGCGAGCTGGGCCGCGTCGAGGCGTTGGTCGAGGACATCCTCCTGGCCAGCCTGGACAGCTGCATCCTCGACGGTGAACAGCCGCTGCCGCGCGACGGCGCCGCCCTGGCCGCCCTGGCCGAGAAGAAGCGCGGCGCCTGGGCCGAACACGCCGAGAAGCTGGCTCGCCTGACCTTGGAAATCCTCAAGCTGTGGCACGGCTTGCAGAAGCGCTTCAAGGGCAAGATCGACCTGGCCCAGGCCGTGGCACTCAACGACATCAAGGCGCAGCTGGGCAGCCTCGTGTATCCCGGCTTCGTACGCGAAACCCCGGCCGAATGGCTCAAGGAACTGCCGCGCTACCTCAAGGCCATCGAACAACGCTTCGACAAGATCGCCGCGCAGCTGCAACGCGACCGCGTGTGGAGCGGCGAGCTGGCCGGCTACTGGGAGCAATACCAGGCGCGCCTGGGCAAGCACCTGCAGGAAGGCAAACGCGACCCCAACCTGACCCTGTACCGCTGGATGCTCGAGGAATACCGCGTATCTCTCTGGGCCCAGCAGCTGGGCACCAAGATGGCCGTGTCGGACAAACGCCTGAGCAAGCAGTGGAGCCAGGTGGAAGGCTGATAGTGCTTCTGTAGCCGGGTCGAGCGTAGCGACACCCGAGAGATCGATGCCCTGGATATCGCTGCGCTCGACCCAGGCTACGAAGCGGGTCTGCTACTGCTCTTGTGGGAGCGCGCCATACGCGCGAGGTCTCAGCCCGTAGGGCGGATGTCGCTCTTTACATCCACCATGGTGGATCGGTGAAGCGTGATCCACCATGGTGGATCGGTGAAGCGTGATCCACCCTACGGGTCTGAATTTCCGAGGAACGCGTGCTGCATCAGGCGCCAGACCTTCAGGATTCATTTCCTTTGTGCGTGGTCATTCACGGTGGATCTGTTGCTGTGTCGTCATGCTTGTTCAGCGATATGACCACCTACCTTCGTACACATAAGGAGCATGTGATGGAAATGAAGATACTGGCCAGCGGTATTGGCGCAGCGCTGCCCAAGACCAGCATTGGTTTCAGCCTGTTCAGTGGGATTTATATCCAGCTACGACGTTCCAGCAACGACCAGCCGCAGACTTTCGGTATTGCCTCCGGTGTGGAAATAGGTGGCAACAGCGGCACGCTGATCGCAGGGCATATTGAAACGGCGTGGATGAAGATCGATACCACCAAGCACGCCTGGCTGTGCAGCCGTTCTTCGCTGGTCGGCAAGTTGGGGGAGGTGGAGTTGAAGGGCACGCTGGCATTCAGCGGTACCGTGGACGTGAATTTCACCATCTATGACGCGAACAACGAATCCACGTTCTCGCTCAGCCGCATCAAGGTCGAGTCCAAAGGTGGGCAACTGGCGGACAC
>Ga0209370_1001103_pt1 | contig 26275 bp, 26 predicted proteins | sample AgamicAtPrz_FD_187164 | JGI IMG/M metagenome (GOLD analysis project Ga0209370, IMG submission 187164) | Agave microbial communities from Guanajuato, Mexico - At.P.rz (SPAdes) (version 2) | ecosystem: Host-associated > Plants > Phyllosphere > Phylloplane/Leaf | place: Guanajuato, Mexico... | reverse complement strand
GCGCGAACGACAAGCGCTCGGACGACGGCATGAACGCGTAGTCGGCGCCGAAGCTTTCGCGCGGCATGCAGTAGCCGCAGCGGAAATTGCACTGGTCGATGACGGACAGGCGCAGGTCGCGCAGCGGACGGCCGAGCGTGTCGGACGGGCGGAGGAAAGCACCGGGCGATGCGTCGCCGGATGAAACGGCGGCGGCCGGCGCGGCGGAAACGATGGCATTCACGATCGGGTCGTCGGCCTGCATGTAGTAAGCGGAGGGGCGTCGCCGCTCGGCCGTGCGTGTGCCGACGTATCGGCGCACAGGTCGTGACGAGCCTCATCGTGAGCATAGTCCGCCGGGTTGGGCCGGCAGAGACACAATCGCGCCCGAATCGCAGGAATACAGTTCGCCGCCCGGGACGCGCGACAGGCGCGGCGAGTGAGGCGAACGCGCCGTATCGGGTGGAGAGTCGACTTCACGCTCATGCGAGCCAGCGCGCGAATTCGTAGTACGGAACCGCGTCGCCGCGCGCGATGGTGCGCCCGGCCGGCAGCCGCGCGAGCCCGCTTGCCTGCACCAGCGACTGCAGCGTGCCGGCGCCTTGCTGACGCAGCGTATCGAGCACGGGCGCACCGTTTGCGTCCACCGTACAGCGCACGCGCACGAAGCGCTCGCGCTGCGCATCCGGCTCGAAGCCGGTGTCGATCGGCAGCGACGGCACGACCGGCACGCACGCGTCGCGACCCTGCAGGCGGCGGATCAGCGGCGCGACGAACAGTGCGAACGTCGTCATCGCGGCGCCCGGATTGCCGGGCAGCAGCACGACGGGCCGCGTATCGAGCCGTGCGAGCGCGACCGGCTTGCCGGGCTTCATGCGCACGCCGGCGACGACGAACGACGCGCCGAGCGCGGCCAGCGTGGGGCGCAGCAGGTCCTTGTCGCCGACCGACGCGCCGCCGACGCAGATCACGAGGTCGCACTGCGCGTGCAGGTCGCGCAGCGCCCGATCGACGGCGGCCGCCGTATCGGCCGCGTGCACGCTCATCGCGACGTCGGCGCCGGTTCCCGCGACCAGCGCGGCGAGCATCGGCGCATTGCTGTTGTAGATCTGCTGCGGCGCGCGCGGCTCGCCGCACGCGACCAGCTCGTCGCCGGTCGTCAGGATGCCGACGCGCAACGCCGCGCGCACGTCGATCCGCGCGAACCCCTGCGCGGCGGCCACGCCGACGTGCATCGCGCCCATTCGCACGCCGGCCGGCACGAGCAGCTCGCCGGCACGCACTTCCTCGCCGCGGCGGCGAATGTGCGACCCGCTGCGCTGGGGCACGTCGAACGTGACACCGCCGTCCTGTTCGTGCGCATGCTCCTGCATCACGACGGTGTCGGCGCCGGGCGGAATCAGGCTGCCGGTGAAGAGGCGCGCAGCCGTGCGCGGCGCGAGCGGCGCCGGCGTATCGCCTGCATAGCAGCGCTGTGCGACACGCAGCGGCTCGCCGTGCGCGAGGTCCGCATGACGCACGGCGTAGCCGTCCATCGCGCTATGGTCGGCGGGCGGCTGGTCGAGCACGGCCGTCAGCGGCGCGGCCAGCACGTGGCCGGCCGCTTGCGCGATCGGCACGGACCGGGTGCGATCGAGCGGCGCGAACGCACCGGCGAATTGCTGCTGCGCGGTATCGAAATCGGACAGGTGCTTCATGACGAATGGGCCGGGTGCGCCGGTGAGTTGAAGGAAGCGACCGCGGGCGACACGTATTCGACGAAGCCGTCGTTGCGGCAGAAACCGAGCAGCCGCACGCCGGCTTCGCGGGCGACGTCGATCGCGAGCGCCGTCGGCGCCGAGATCGTCGCGATCATCGGGATGCCGACCCGCGCGGCCTTGCGCACCAGTTCGTAGCTCGCGCGGCTCGACAGGAACACGAAACCCGCGTGCGGGTCGGCGCGGCGGCGCGCGCGCTGCCCGATCAGCTTGTCGAGTGCGTTGTGGCGGCCGACGTCCTCGCACACGTCGAGCACGGCGCCGTTGTTATCGCACCACGCGGCCGCATGGATGCCGCCGGTCGCGCGCATCAGCGTCTGCCGCGCCGGCAACGCACGCGCGGCGCGCGCGATCGCGTCGCCGCCGATGCCCGCGGCCGTGCCGGCGGCCGCGATCCGTGGCGGGTGCAGGTCGAGCTGCGCGATGCTTTCGATGCCGCACACGCCGCAGCCGGTGCGGCCGGCCAGCGCGCGGCGGTGGGCCTTCAGCGCCATGAACGCCTGCTGCGACACGGTCAGCCGCACTTCGGCGCTGCCGGGCCGGCACTCGCTTTCGATGTCGAAGACGTCCGACGCGCGCTCGACGATGCCTTCGCTCAGCGCGAAGCCGAGGCCGAACGCGTCGAGGTCGATCGGCGTCGCCATCATGACCGTGTGCGAGATGCCGTTGAACACGAGCGCAACCGGGGTTTCGTCGACGACGCGATCGACGGTGTCGAGCGCGTCGCCGGCGCGATGGCGCGTCACCCGACACGCGGTGCTGCCGGTCGGATCGTCGCGGCGGATGCAGGACTCCATGCAGGTTTCTCCAGGGCGGGGCGGCCGGCGGGCCGGCCGGGCCCGGCGTGTGCGCCGAACCACGGGAATCGACGCCGCCGGGCGGGCGGCGAAGGGCGCGCGACCGCCGCTGGCAGGCGTTGGACAACATGTTAAGTGGAGTGAACAGTGCGCCCGGGATACAGCGCCGCCACACGAAAAGCAGTACAGCTGAGCGTCCCGTCGGCATGGTAACTATTTTCCGTGCACACATCTTCGGCGGTGCAAGCAGCACAGTTTCAGCGCACGTTCGATTGATTGCGAGTATCGTTGCAAACGCGATATCGTCGTTCACGCTTCGATGCCGTGCGAGCCGCCGTTCGGGTTCCATGTGTCGTCGCCAAGCCGTCGCGCGATTTCCTGCTTCGAGCGTACGTCCTCACAACCACGAGCAAATTACGGTCATGGAAATCTTCGATGCGTTCCATCTCGCCCGATTGCAATTCGCATTCACGGTGTCGTTCCACATCGTGTTCCCCGCGATCAGCATCGGCATGGCGAGCTTCCTGGCGGTGCTGGAATGGCGCTATCTCGTCACCGGCGACGCCGCCTACAAATCCATGTTTCAGTTCTGGTCGAAGATCTTCGCGATTGGCTTCGGGATGGGCGTGGTCTCCGGCGTCGTGATGGCGTACGAGTTCGGCACCAACTGGGCCGGCTTCTCGCGCGTCGCGGGCAACATCACCGGGCCGCTGCTCACGTACGAAGTCCTGACGGCGTTCTTCCTCGAGGCCGGCTTCCTCGGCGTGATGCTGTTCGGCTGGCAGCGCGTGAGCCCGCGCGCGCACTTCTTCGCGACGCTGATGGTCGCGGTCGGTACGCTGATCTCGACGTTCTGGATCCTCGCGTCGAACAGCTTCATGCAGACGCCGCAGGGCTACAAGATCGAGAACGGCCTCGTCGTGCCGGTCGACTGGTTCAAGGTCGTCTTCAACCCGTCGTTTCCGTACCGTCTCGTGCACATGACGATCGCGGCGTTCATCGTCGCGGGCTTCATCGTAGCCGCCTGCGGCGCGTGGCACCTGCTGAAGGGGCGCCGCGACGAGCCGGTGAAGCGCAGCTTCTCGATGGCGCTGTGGATGCTGCTGGTGCTCGCGCCGATCCAGACCGTCGTCGGCGACGCGCACGGGCTGAACACGCGCGAATACCAACCGGCGAAGATCGCGGCGATCGAGGGGCTGTGGGAAACCGAGAAGGGCGGCACCGCGCTGAACCTCGTCGGGTTGCCCGACATGCAGGCCGAAACGACCCGCTATGCGATCCAGGTGCCGCACCTCGGCAGCCTGATCCTCACGCACAGCTGGGACGGCGAGATCCGCGGGCTGAAGGAATTCGCGCCGCAGGACCGCCCGTATTCGCCGATCATCTTCTGGACGTTCCGGATCATGGCCGGCCTCGGGATGCTGATGCTGCTGACCGCACTGCTTGGGCTGCTGCTGAGAAAGGGCGGGCGCCTGTATGAAACGCGCTGGTTCCAGTGGTTCGTGGTGGCGATGGGGCCGTCGGGCATCGTCGCGCTGCTGGCCGGCTGGATCACGACCGAGGTCGGGCGGCAGCCGTGGACCGTGTACGGCGTGCTGCGCACCGTCGATTCGGTCTCCCCGCTCACCGCGCAGCAGGTCGGCGTGTCGCTGCTGGTCTTCGTGGTCGTGTATTTCCTGGTATTCGGAACGGGGATCTACTACATGATGAAACTGATGAAGCACGGGCCGGCGGCCCAGGCCGGCTACATCGAGCTGCACCGGCATCCGGGGCTGCGCAAGAGCGCGCTGTCCACGCCGCTGAACGTCACGGAGGCGGAGTAACCATGCACATCGATCTTCCTGTCGTCTGGGCCGCGATCATCGGCCTCGGCGTATTCATCTACGTGATGCTGGACGGCTTCGATCTCGGCATCGGGCTGCTGTTTCCGTTCTTCGATGCGAAGGCCGAGCGCCAGGTGATGCTCGACACCGTCGCGCCGGTGTGGGACGGCAACGAGACGTTCCTCGTGCTCGGCGGCGCGGGCCTCTATGGCGCGTTCCCGGTCGTGTATTCGACGCTGCTGCCGGCCAACTACCTGCCGCTGGTGCTGATGCTGGTCGGGCTGATCTTCCGGGGCGCGGCGTTCGAGCTGCGCGCGAAAGCCACCCGCACGCAGCACATGTGGGACCTCGCGTTCATCGGCGGCTCGGCGCTGGCGGCGTTCTGCCAGGGGATCGTGCTCGGATCGCTGCTGCAGGGCATCAAGATCGTGAATAACCAGTTCGCGGGTGGTCCGTTCGACTGGCTGTCGCCGTTCAGCATGATGTGCGGGATCGGCGTGCTCGTCACTTATGCGACGCTCGGCTGCGGCTGGCTGATCCTGAAGGTCGACGGCGAACTGCAGCGCAAGATGCGGCTGCTGATGAAGCCGCTCGCGGGCGTGCTGCTCGCGGTGATGGGCGTGGTCAGCCTGTGGACCGTGATCGGGCTGCCGGCCGTCGCGCATCGCTGGTTCGGCAGCGGCAACCTCGGCTGGTTCCTGCCGGTGCCGATCCTCGTCGTCGCATGCGTGTGGGGCATCTTCCACACGGTGAAGCGTGCGCACGAGGCCACGCCGTTCCTGCTGACGCTCGCGCTCGTATTCCTCGGCTACACCGGGCTCGTGATCAGCATCTGGCCGAACATCGTGCCGCCGTCGCTGACGATCTGGGACGCGTCGTCGAGCCATTCGAGCCAGTTGTTCGCGCTCGTCGGCACCGTGATCGTGCTGCCGATCATCCTCGTGTACAACGCGCTGCAGTACCGCGTGTTCCGCGGCAAGGTGCGCGAGGGCGACATCGGTTATCACTGAGCGGCAAGCGAGGTGACGGGGCGCGGCGCGCGCGTATCATCACGCGCAGCGCGGCGCCCGGCACGGCACCCGATGCGAAAGCGGCCCGCCACGCGCGGGCCGTTGCACATCGGGTGCGGGCGCAACGGGTTGCGTCGCGTATTCCTTTGGCAGTCGAGAAAACATCATGATCGTCAGACCACGACAGAACTGGCTCCGGATGCTGTTCGTATGGAACGGCTCGGTGCTGCAATCGATCATTCCGCAGCTCGTGTTCATGGCGACCGTCAGCACGTTGGCGGTCTTCACGAACGGGCGCATCTTCGGCGAGAAGATTCCGCTGAACACCGCGCCGTTCACGCTGTTCGGGCTCGCGCTCGCGATCTTCCTCGGGTTTCGCAACAACGCGAGCTTCGAGCGCTTCAAGGAGGCGCGTCATCTGTGGGGCAACCTGCTGATCGCCGCCCGCGCCGTGACGTCGCAACTGCATCGCTATCTGCCCGACAGCGTGAGCGACGCCGAGCGCAACCGGCTCGCCGATCTGCTGATCGCGTTCGCGTATGCGCTGAAGCACCAGCTGCGTCATACCGATCCGACCGCAGACCTGCAGCGCATTCTCGGGGCGGCGCGCACGGCCGCACTCGGCGGCAAATGCTACAAGCCGGTCGCGATCCTCGACGAGCTGCGCGGCGGCATCGTCCGTGCGCTGGGCCGCGCGCCCGGCAGCGACGCGATCTGCTGGATGTTCGAGGCGCAACTCGACGCGCTCGGCAAGGCGGTCGGTGGTTGCGAGCGCATCCTGTCGACGCCGATCCCGTTTTCATACAGCGTGCTGCTCCATCGCACCGTGTATGCGTATTGCGTGCTGCTGCCGTTCGGGCTCGTCGATTCGACGGAGTTCTTCACGCCGCTGATCTGCGTGTTCATCTCGTACACGCTGATCGCGCTCGAGGCGATCGCGAATGAAGTGGCCGAGCCGTTCGGCCTTGCGCCGAATGCGCTCGCGCTCGATGCGATCACGCGCACGATCGAGCGGTCGGTGCTCGAACTCGGCGATCGGCCGATGCCGGAGGAGTTCGTGCCGGCGTCGACGTATCAGATTACGTAGGCGGCGTGGTCGGTAGTGTAGTCGTCGGTAAGGTTGATCGGCCGGTGCGATGACGGGTGTGTAGACTCGTGCTCGTTCAATGGAGCCAACACCATGCAACTGCTTGATCACGTGTCGATCGGTGTGCCGGATATCGACCTGGCACGCCCTTTCTACGATGCCGTCATGGCTGCGCTGGGCGCGACCAAGGTCTATGACCGGCCCAGTGCGCTCGGCTATGGCGAACGTTGCAGCGCGAATGACCCGGAGTCGACCTTTCTGGCGGTGTATCTGGATCCCGCCGACATCGGGGCGAGCAAGCGGCACTGGTGTTTCAAGGCTACTTCCCGCGAGCAGGTGCATGCGTTCTTCGAGGCAGGGCTCGCAACGGGCGGCCAGTCCGACGGCGACCCCGGCTTGCGGCCGCAGTACCACGGCGACTACTACGCGGCTTTTCTGGTCGATCCGGCCGGCAACCGGATCGAGGCCGTGTGTCATGCTGCGGGGGCGGAGCGCGAGCGGTCGTGACGGTGGTGATGTCCCGCGCTCAGTGGGTGGATTAACCGCACCTGCCGATTCGCACCTCCTCAATCGCGATACGACGGCTCCTCGACGTCCAGGATGCGCTTCATCTCGTCGAAATGCGCGATCGAGAAGTCACGGAAGCCTTCCCAGTCACGCGCGGTCTTCTCGGCCACTTCGTCGGACAGCACATTGATCGGCCTGCCGGTCGCGTACGCATTGACGAGGATCCGGCAGGCGCGTTCGAGCGTGTACATGTCGTCGAACGCCTCGCCGACCGTCGGCGCGGTCACCAGTACGCCGTGATTGCCCATCAGTAGCCGTGACTTGTCCTTGAGCAGCGACACGAGGCGGGCGCCTTCGTCTTCGGTATCCGCCATTCCGGAGAATGCGCTGTCCAGCGCGACGCGATTGAAATAGCGGGCCGTGTTCTGTTCGATGGGCAGGATGGTCGGATCGGACAACGTCGAGATCGTGGTGACATGGATCGGGTGCAGGTGCATGGCGACGCGCACATGCGGCAGTTGCTGGTGCAACTGACCATGGATCGCCCACGCGGTCGGATCGATGCTGCCGTTTTCAAGGCTCGAACGATCGTCGGCATCCAGCAGAACCAGATCGCTCGCGCGGATCCGCGAGAAGTGCATCCATTTGGGGTTCATCAGGAAGCGACGGCCGTCGTCGGAAACGGCGACGCTGAAGTGGTTCGCGACCGCTTCATGCATGCCGAGGCGGGCGAAGCATGAACTTGCGGCGGCGAGATCGGTGCGAAGCTGGGTTTCGTTCATGTCGAAGTACGCGAGCGCGAGCGTGAGAAAAGGGGGCGCCGGCCGCAAGTTCATGGCTGGACGCAGTGAGTTGCCGAAAGGGTTCGACCAGTCAGGCGGTCGCGTGTCGACCGCGCGTCGATGCATCGACCCGCTTGCTGTCTCAGGGCGGTCCGTCCGCGTCGGCCGTTGCGTCGTCCGATTGCCAGAACGCGTTGCGGTCGCGATAGTTCTGCAGGAACTGACGCAGCCGGGGGTTCGTGGAGCGGCGGAACACCTCGCCCGGCGCGCCGCTCACGGCGATCCGGCCATGGTCGAGAAACACGACGCGATCGGCCATCTGGGCGGCGAAGCCCATCTCGTGCGTGACGACGACCATCGTCATCCCGTCGCGCGCGAGCTGCTTCATGACCTGCAGCACTTCGCCGACGAGTTCCGGGTCCAGTGCGGAGGTCGGCTCGTCGAACAGCATCAGGTTCGGCTCCATCGCCAACGCGCGGGCGATCGCCACGCGCTGCTGCTGGCCTCCGGACAATTTCGACGGATGGGCATCCGCCTTGTCGGACATGCCGACCATCTCGAGCATGCGGCCACCGATGGCGTTTGCCTCGGCGCCCGGCATGCGGCGCACCCGCCGCAGCGCTTCGGTGACGTTGCCGAGCACGCTCATGTGCGGCCACAGGTTGAACTGCTGAAACACCATGCCGATGTTGCGGCGCACGCGGTTGATCTCGGCGCTCGACGCGCGTACGCGTGCGCCGTTGCGTTCGACATAGCCGAGCATCTCGCCCGCGATCCGGATCTCGCCGTGATCGTAGGTTTCGAGGGCGGCCATGCAGCGCAGCAGCGTGCTCTTGCCGGATCCGGACGGACCAATCAGGCAGACCACTTCGGATTTCGCGATCGACACATCGATTCCGCGCAGCACGTCGGTCTCGCCAAAACGTTTGTGCAAACCCTTGATTTCGACGAGCGGCGTGGCGGACGCCCCGTCGAACGTTGCGGCGGGTACGCTTGCGGGGATGGCGCTGACTGCGTTCATGATGGCCTCGATTCAGTCACTTCGGTCGTGGTGAGATGGTCCGCCAACCGCCGCAGCATCGCATCGCAACCCTGCAGTTGCTCGACGCTCACGAACTCGTCCGGCTTGTGCCCCTGATCCATGCTGCCCGGCCCGCACACCACGGTCGGGATGCCGGCCTGCTCGAACAGTCCGCCTTCCGTGCCGAAGGCAACGGTGCCGAACGCGCTCGATCCGCTCAATATCGACAGCAGGCGGGCGGCGTCGCCATCGTCCGGTGTCGAGAGGCCCGGGTAGGCGGACAGCGGCTGCATCCGGATAGCGCAATCCGCGTGAACCGCGCGCATCTTCGGCGTCAGTTGCTGCTCCGCATAGGCCTGCAATTCGTGTGTGACTTCATCGGCATCGAAGCCGGGCAGCGTGCGGACCTCGAAATCGAATTCGCATGCATCGGGAACGATGTTCAACGCTTTGCCGCCGCGGATCAAGCCGGTCTGGACAGTCGAGAACGGCGGATCGAAGCGAGCGTCCTGATGCTCCGGTTGCGCGAGGCGCTCGCCGATTTCCTCCAGCCGGTTGACCAGACGCGCCGCATACTGAATCGCATTGACGCCATACGGCGCATACGCGGAATGACACGCGGCGCCTTTGACATGGCAGCGCATCGCCAGTTTGCCCTTGTGGCCGAGAACCGGCTTCAATTCGGTCGGCTCGCCGATCACGCACAGCACCGGCCGATGTGGACGCTTCGCGAGTTCGGCCAGCATCGGCCGCACGCCGAGACAGCCGATCTCCTCGTCGTACGAGAACGCGAGATGGATCGGCAACGACAGCCGGCGCTCGACGAACATCGGGACCGCGGCCAGCACCGACGCGAGAAAGCCCTTCATGTCCGCGGTGCCGCGGCCATACAGCCGGCCGTCGCGTTCGCTCATCCGAAACGGCTCGACGGTCCATGCCTGACCGTCGGCGGGCACCACGTCCGTATGGCCCGAGAGCAGGATGCCGCCGCGCTCGCGCGGTCCGATCGTGGCGAACAGGTTCGCCTTGCTGCGCGCGTCGTTGTAGAACAGTTCGCTGTCCACACCGTGGCCCGCCAGATAGTCGCGGATGAACGCGATCATCGCGAGGTTCGAGTGCCGACTGACCGTATCGAAGCCGATCAGTTCGGCGAGCAGCGTGCGGCTGGTCGGGTCACTCATCGCCGGGTACGCCGTATTTCGGTGCGGCCGTCGGATCGAGCGCGCGCGTCACGTAGTCCTGCATCTGCGGACGGTATGCATGCCACAGTGCGGCGAGCGCCGCGATCGGGGCGTCGTCGGTCCAGTCGACCCGCAGGTCGACGAGCGGCCACACCTGCGTATCGACGATCTTCAACGCGGCCGAATGCACCGGGCCGGCTTCTCCGCCTGCGTCGATCGCGGCCTGCATCGCCGCGAGCAGACGGTCGGCAAGCGGGCCGGGCGTCTGCTCGAACGCGGGCACCATCGCGGCGATCACATCCTGGCTGGCGAGCATGTTGCCCGCGGCGACGCACTGTCTGCCCGCCACCGCATGATGCAGGCCGAGCGCTTGCGCGCCGGTCCAGAATGCCGTGCGGCCCCGTGCATCGACGACCGTGACCTGCCGGTAGTCGCGCCAGCGATCGGTGGCGAGTGCGGCGTCGAGCGCCTGCGCAGCGTCGGCCGTGCCGGCGCCGAGCAGGTCGAGCACCTGCGGGCCGAGCGACGGCAGCGTGACGTTCTGCGTTGCCACGGCGCCCGCGCCGGCGCGAGCCCATGGGCAGCGCGCACCCACTGCGATGCTCGAGGAGCTGATCGCGATGCCGAGTTGTCCGGTTTCGGCACACCGTCCGACGATCGAGAATGTCATGTCACGCTCCGGCAGCGGCGGTCGGCTGCCAGTTGTCGGGAATCACGGCGATGACGTCGATTTCCATCAGCCACTCCGGCTGCCCGAGCGCGCTGACCACGAGGCCGGTCGAAATCGGATAGACGCCCTTGAGCCACTTGCCGACGACCTGATAGACCGGCTCGCGATAGCGCGGATCGATCAGATACGTGGTGGTCTTGACGATATGCGAGAGGTCGCTGCCGGCCTCTTCGAGCAGTTGCTTGATGTTCTTCATGGCCTGCTCGGTCTGCGCGCGCGGATCGCCCAGGCCGACCAGGTTGCCGTCGAAGTCGGTGCCGATCTGGCCGCGCACATAGACCGTGTTGCCGGCCCGGACAGCCTGGCACAGGTCGTTGTCGAGCGCCTGGTTCGGATAGGTGTCTTTCGTGTTGAACATCCGGATACGGGTGTGGGTCGGCTGGCTCATCGTCATGCATTCCTGAAGGAGGGTTCGGCGGACAGTGTGGTGCGAATCGGTCTTGCGCTCAGTGCGCGGCGGCGCGGGTCGGCATTGGGCTCGGGCTCGGGCTCGGGCCGGCCGGCTCGGCGACATGATCGTCAGCGTGCGGCGCGGCCGGGATGCGCCGTTGCGCGGCGGCCTCGTGATAGTGCTGGTAGCTGCGCTGCGTCGCGATATGTCCGGCCACATGTTTCGCGTCGTGCCAGACGCCCCAGATAAACGCGGAGCCGCGCCGCGACAGCCACGGCAGACCGAGGAAATAGATGCCGGGCTCGCTTGCGACGCCGCGCTGATGTTTCGGCTTGCCGTGCTCGTCGAAGGCGTCGACCTGCAGCCAGCCGAAGTCGTTCGCGTAGCCGGTCGCCCAGATGATCGACGTGACGCCTGCCGCGGCGAGGTCGAGTTGCGTGAGCGGTTCGGTCAGGCATGGCGGATCGGCGGGAATGCGGCGGGCGTCGGGCTCCTCCGGCAGGTCGAGACCGTTGCTGGCGGCGTACGCGTCGGCGGCGTCCAGCAGCGACAGATAGTTTTCGTCGCCGGCCGCGATGTTGGCCGCGAGATCCGCTTCGAACGCGACGATGCCTTGATCGAACGCTCGGGTCACGCCGACCAGCGTCACGCCTTCGTGCGCGAGACGGCGGAAGTCGACCGTGTGACCGCCGTCCGCGCCGCTTACGGCGATCGTCACGTGCGACCGGCCGGGGCGCATCGTTTCCATGTCCCACAGACCCAGTACGCCGAGCCACCAGCAGAAATCGCGACCGCGATACGCGCGCGGCGGACGGTCGTGCGGACCGACGGACAGATAGACCTGACGGCCCGAGCGTTGCAGTTCGGCCGCGATCTGGACGCCCGACGAACCCGCGCCGACGACGAGCACGTTACCCGCGGGCAGTTGCGCGGGATTGCGGTAGTCGGCGGAATGAATCTGCGTCAGACGCGCGTCGGTGGGCGCGATGGCCGGAATGACCGGGCGTTGGAACGGGCCGGTCGCGACCACGACGCGATTCGCGTGGAAGGTGCCATCCGATGTCTCGACGACGAAGCCCTGACGGCCGCTATCGCGGACCACACGCTTGACTTCGACGCCGGTGCGAATCGGCGCGTCGATCATGCGCGCATAGTCGACGAAGTACTCGGCCATCTGATCCTTCGTTGCGAACCCGTCCGCATCGACACCGCCGATAGTCATGTTGGGGAAGCGGTCGTGCCATGCCGGGCCGTTCGCCACCAGCGAATCCCAGCGCCCGGTGCGCCAGCGCTCCGCGATGCGATCGCGTTCCAGCACGAGATGCGGCACGCCAAGCGCGCCGAGGTGTTCGCTCATCGCGATACCGGCCTGTCCTGCGCCGACCACCAGCGTATCGATTGATGTGACTTCGACGGTCATGTTGGTTTTTCCTGGTGCGTATCGATCGGGTTGTTCAGGGACTGACGAGTCCGTTTCGCCGCAATTCACCGCAATGCGTCGGTAGTCCGAATCGATGCGCGTCGTGCGGCGGTGTTTCATGCGAATTGCGTTGTGCTGAAGAAAATCTACGCCGGTGCATCGAATCTGAAAAATATATTTAAAAAATGAATTGCATCTGGTTTGCCTATGCAGATGCGTGCGTACGGACCGGTCATGAACTGAACGCAATCGGGTGGTCGCGGCAAAAAGCGAACACACCGCGGCCGCGATCGAATCAGGGAAAAGAAGAGGGCGCAACGAAACGCACGACACCGACGGCATGGGCTCGCGCCGACTCCATCTGCACGGCAGACGGCGGCTATGCCGCTTCGCGCGCCGCGCCTGCCGCCTGCGCGCGGCCACGCAGCCAGTTGATGCTGGTGAAAAGCAGGATCGCGAACACGATCAGCACGGTGGCGACGGCGAGGATCGACGGATCGATCTGGTCGCGAATGCCGCTCCACATCTGCCGCGGCACGGTGCGTTGATCGGGACCGCCGATGAAGAGGATCACGATCACTTCGTCGAACGACGTCGCGAATGCGAACACGCCGCCAGTGGCGACCGCCGGCAGGATCAGCGGCAGCGTCACGCGGCGAAAGGTCGTCCACGGCGCGGCGCCGAGATTGGCGGCGGCGCGCAGCAGGCTCGGGTCGAACGACAGCAGCGACGCGGTCACGGTAATCACGACAAAAGGCGTGCCGAGTGCCGCATGCGCGAGGATCACACCGGGGTAGGAGTTGACGAGCCCGAGTGGCGCGAAGATCAGGTAGAAGCCGGCCGCGACCACGACGATCGGGATGATCATCGGCGAGATCAGGATCGGCATGATCAGCGAGCGGAACGGAAAGCTGTCCCGCGCGAGACCGATTGCGGCGAGCGTGCCGAGGCTCGTTGCAATCGCGGTCGACGCCGCGCCGATTGCCATGCTGTTCAGAAATGCCCGCTGCCAGTCCGGGCTGCCGAATGCCTGCGCGTACCAGCGCAGCGAGAAGCCTTCCATCGGGTATGAAAAATACGACCCCGAATTGAACGACAGCGGAATGATCACGAGGATCGGCGCAACCAGAAAGAACAGCACGATCGCGCAGTGGATGCGCACACCGGCAGTGGCAATGCGCGTCGACGGCAGGCTGTTGGGGTTCACGGACACGATGCGGCTCCAGTGACGTCGGGCGTCAGCCGAACCGGAGCCGGTCGATGCCGACGAGCCGGTTGAAGATGAAATAGAACACGGCGGTGAAGATCACGAGATACGCGGACAGCGCACCGGCCAGCCCCCAGTTGAGCAGATCGTTGGTTTGCGACGCGATCAGCTGGCTGATCATCTCGTCGCCCGCGCCGCCGAGCAGGGCCGGCGTAATGTAATAACCGAGCGCCAGCACGAACACGAGAAAACATCCGGCACCGATGCCCGGCAGCGTTTGGGGTACATACACGCGAAAGAACGCGACGACCGGGTGAGCGCCGAGCGATTGCGCGGCGCGCATGTAGATCGGCGGCACGCTTTTCATCACCGAGTAAATCGCGAGAATCATGTACGGCAGCAGCACGTGCGTCATGCCGATCAGCACGCCGGCGCGGTTGAAGATCAACGGCAGCGGATGATCGACGACATGCAGTGCGAGCAGTACGCGGTTGACCACACCGCCCGGTTGCAGCAGGACGTACCACGCGGTCGTGCGGACCAGCAGCGAGGTCCAGAACGGCACGATCACGAACAGCATCAGCAGGTTGCCCTGCCTGGCTGGCAGGTTGGCGAGCAGCCACGACACCGGGTACGCGAGCAGCAGGCACAGCAGCGTGACCGTGGCGCTGATCGACACCGTGCGCATGAACGCGGTGCGGTAGACCGCACTGTTCGCCGGCACCGAATGGACGGCGCCATCGGGGGACACCTGCGCGTCGAGCCCGTTCAACAGATAGTCCGGCGTCCATGGCGACGCCGCGCGTTTCAGCAGGCGCCACGTTTCGGGCTGGTTCCAGCGATCGTCGGCGGCGAGCAGGACGGGCTTCCATGCCGTGACCGCATCCTGAGCGCGCACCGCGCGTGCCGATTTCAGCAGCAGCGTGCGGAACTCGGGCCGATAGAAATTCATCCGCCGCGCCACGTCGCCGAGCGTGCCGGCGTCGCCGGCGCTTTTCAGTCCGCCGGCGAGGGAGGCGAACACCCGCTCGTCCGGCACGCCCTGGCCGTTCCAGTGTCGCAGCGTCTGCGCGAACGACGGCATCGCGCCGGACAGTTCCGGATTGCGCACGCTGCGGGCAAGCAGCGAAGCAATCGGCGCGATGAACGTCGCGAGCAGGAACACGAGCAGGGGCAGCGTCAGCAGCAGCGCGCGTAGAGCCGCCTTGCGCCGCGCCTGCCGGTATTTGACGGCGTGCCCCGTGGCGAGCGCAGGGCCTGCCGCCGTCATGGGAAACATTGACGAGTCGTTCATCGGAACTCCGGAGCGACGCGCCTGAAGCAGCACGCGTCGCGTAAAACCATTACGACTTCATGGAGCCGCGGATTACTGGCCGAGCCATGTCTGGAAGCGCTTGGTCAGCGCATCGCCGCTGTCGGCCCAGAAGTTCGCGTCGATCTGGATCGGTCGCTTGAAGTTGGCGGGCGCGGTCGGCAGGTCGGCAAGGCGCGCCTTGTCGATCAGCGGCAACGATGCCTTGCGCGGCGGCGCGTAAGCGATGTACTTCGACAGATCCGCGTATGCCTGCGGCTGCGCCGATGCGGCGATGAACTGCTTCGCGGCCGCGGCGTGCTTCGCGCCCTTCGGCACACCCCACCATTCATAGTCGTACACCTGCGCGTCCCAGACGATCTTGAACGGCTTCTTGTCCTGGTGAACGGCGCTGTCGATGCGGCCGTTGTATGCCTGCACCATCGTCACCGCGCCGTCCGCGAGCAGTTGCGGGGCTTGCGCGCCGGCTTCCCACCAGACGATGCTCGGCTTGATCGTGTCGAGCTTCGCAAATGCGCGATCGACGCCGGCGGGGGTCGCGAGCACCTTGTAGACGTCGGCCGGGGCCACGCCGTCGGCGACCAGCGCCCATTCGAGCGTGACCTTCGGCGACTTTCTCAGGCCGCGCTTGCCCGGGAATTTCTTCAGGTCGAAGAAATCCGCGATGCGGGTTGGGGCGGTCTTCAGCTTCGACGCGTCGTACGCATACACGGTCGACCAGACCATCGCGGCCACCGAGCATTCGCGCAGCGCGCCAGGCAGGAAATCCGACGTGTTGCCGAGGGTCTTGCTGTCCAGCTTGTCGAGCAGACCTTCGTCGCAGGCGTTGATCGCGTCGTTGGTCTCCATGTCGATCAGGTCCCACGTCGGGTTCTTCGCCTGTTCCATGGCCTGCAGCTTGGCGAGACCGCCGTCGTACGACTCGGTCTGGAACTGGGTGCCGGTCTTCGCCGTGAACGGCTCGAACCACGCGTGGCGCGCGGCCGTTTCATAGGCGCCGCCGAACGTGACGACGGACAGCGTATCCGCGGCATGAGCGGCAGGCAGCGCGGAGAAGGCGCAGAGCGCGGCGGCAGCCGCGATCGTGCGACGCAGGGTGGCGTAGCGAGGGTTTTTCATTATCAGGCTCCAGTGGCGATGGGCATGGCAACAGGCGGGGTGGGTAAGCGGACGGCGGCGCTCGCGACGCGGGTGATGGCGGACGGCGACAGCACCTTGCAGTCGTCCGGGCGCCATGCGATCGTCGCGGCTGCGCCGATGGGCGGCAACGCGACGAGACGCGTGTTGGCGACCTTGACGACCATCGTGTCGCCGCTGTCGAGTCGTAGCTGCACGCGATGATGATCGCCGCAATACACGATGTCGCGCACGGTCGCGGTGAGCGCGTTCGATCCCGCCGGCAGGTTCGCGGTTTCGGCCGCGCCGAGTACCTGCGCGCGCTCGGGGCGCAGCGCGAGCGTGGCGTCGTCGCCGGCCTCGACCTGGTTGCCGCGGCGACCGCGGATCGTGATGCCGCCACGAAGCTCGAGCACGGCCCATTCGCCATCGAGCGCGCTGACGCGCCCGGCGAGACCGTTGTTCTCGCCGACGAAGTTCGCGACGAATGCGTTCTGCGCGTTTTCGTACAGCTCGGTCGGCGTCGCGGCCTGCTGGATGCGTCCGTCCGAGAACACGGCGACGCGATTCGACATGGTCAGCGCTTCGTTTTGATCGTGCGTCACATAGACGATCGTGAGCGACAGATCGCGATGCAGCCGCATGATTTCGTATTGCATCGTTTCGCGCAGCCGCTTGTCGAGCGCGCCGAGCGGCTCGTCCATCAGCACCACGCGAGGCTCGAATACCAGTGCGCGGGCCAGCGCGACGCGCTGCTGCTGGCCGCCCGACAACTGTGCGGGGCGTCGCGACGCGAGATGCGACAGCTCCACCATGTCGAGCGCGCGCTGCACGCGCTGCTTGCGCGCCTCGCGACCGGTCTTGCGCACCGAGAGCGGAAACGCGATGTTTTCGGCGATCGTCAGGTGCGGAAACAGCGCGTAGTTCTGGAACACCATGCCGATGTCGCGCTGGTGCGGCGGCTTGTCGTCGAGGCGTTGGCCGTCGAGCAGGATGGTGCCGTCGGTCGGCGTCTCGAAACCGGCGAGCATCATCAGCGTGGTGGTCTTGCCGGAGCCGGACGGCCCCAGCAGCGAGACGAATTCGCCCCGGGCGATGTCGAGATCGAGACCGTCGACAACCGCATGCCGGCCGTCGTAGGACTTGCTGACACCGACGAACGAAATGTAGGGTTGACTGGTCATCGTGAGCTTCAATGAGGTGACGTGGGTGGCGAGTCGTTGGCGCGCGCCTTCAAATTGCGACGTGCGACGCCAGATAGCGCGCGAAGTCGTAGTTCGGCCGTTCCAGATGGCTCAGGTGACCGGGCTTCGCGAGCGGGGCATGCACGCCGCGGAACACCGCCTCGACGCCGCGCCGGTCTTCGAGATTGACTTCGTCGAGAAGCTTCTTCAGCGTCGCCATGTATTCATCGGCCTTCGGGTCGTCGACGAATTCCGGCGACAGGCCGCCGCCGAAGCGGATATGCACGCGATCCACACCCAGCGGCTGAAGCACCAGATACCAGAAATAGCCCGGCGTCAGCGTGACGAGATGGGTCGGGTAGATCGCGAGGAGCGCCGTCGTCTTGCGCCATTGACCTTGCAGGCGAGTGTTGTTCGGATGCGCGTTGCCGATCGGCAGCGACGCCTCTTTCGCGATCCAGTGATAGTTGAATGCAGGCAGTCCGGGCGGGCACTCCATCTCGTCGAGCTTCGAATGCGGGCCCACCGTGGCACGATGCAGCATCGGCAGGTGATAGCTCTCCATGAAGTTTTCCGCGAGGATCTTCCAGTTGGTGTTCCACACGTGTTCTTCGTGGAAGGTCTCGACATACGACGCCATGTCGTAACTGGCGATCAATTCGTCGAGTGCCTTCAATCGAGTGGCAACAGGCGACGCCTCGTGATCGAGCGTGACGTAGATCCATCCCTGCCAGATCTCGCAGCGAACCTGCGGAAGCTTGTAGCTGTCCTTACAGAAACCGTGCTGCCTGTCCATCATCGGTGCGCCACGCAGCTCACCGTCCAGCGAGTAATTCCACGCGTGATAGGGGCAGACGATCCGGCGCACGTTGCCGCGGCCTTCGAGCAGGGTGGACATGCGGTGCAGGCATACGTTCGACATGGCATGCAGGGTGCCGTCGTCGCGACGGAGCACGATGATCGGCTGGCCGGCGATTTCCGCTGTCAGGTAGTCGCCCGGATTCGGCAGCGCGCTCGCGCGACCCATGCACAGCCATTCGCTGCGAAAGAGGGTTTGCCGTTCCCGCTCCAGAAACTCGGGCGATGTGTAGACGCCCGGCGGCATCGCGCGGGCATCGCTGAAGTCGCGTTCGCAATTGGTTTTCAGGTCGCGGACGATCACGTCGATAGACGGCGCTGCCATAGGAAGGGAACGCATCGTGCCTCCGGGAAACGTTGAAACCGATCACATTGGCGACCAATTTAACAAGTCCAATAAAGAGTCGAAATATTCTTTTCGGATGCAACAAGAAGTTTTTTCCTATGCAGCCGGCGTTGCCTGGACGTGCACCTGAGGGATATAGGTTTCGCAGAATTGCGCGAAGCGCGTGACGAGCTGGCGGGGTTTCATGCTGCGTGACATCGCGATGCCGAGGGTGATCGACGTGACCTCGTCGCGAAACGGACGGACCGCGAAAGTCGCACCGTCGACGGTGCGGGTTGAACGAAGCGGGAAGTTCAGGATGCTGTAGCCAAGACCGTTGGCGACCATGCCGCGGACGACTTCCGGCTGCGACGAACGAAACGTCGGCGACGGGCGGCGGCCAAGCGGATCGAACAGTCCCGCAAAGTACTCGCGACTGTGCGGCAGGTCGAGCAGAACATACGGTTCGTTGAGCAGATCGGCGAGTGCGACCGTCTTGCCGCGCGTGAGCTTGTGTTCGGGCGGCAGGATTGCATACGGCGGCAGCGTGACGAGCGGCGTGAACGCAATGTCGTCGGCAATATCGAGGCTATAGGTGAGCGCCATGTCCAGCGTGCCGTTGCTCAGTGCCGATAGCAGGTCGTCCTGGTTGGCCTCCATCGTGCGGAAGCCGATACCGCTGTGCTCGGAAACGAAGCGGCTCATCAATGCCGGCATCAACGGCGGAGCCAGCGAGACGAGGCAGCCCAGCGCGATCGTGCCCGACATGCCCCCGTCCATCTCGCGTGCCATTGTCTGTAGTTCTTCGGCGTTTTTCAGCAGGTTGCGCACCTGACCGAGCACGTCGCGTCCGGCAGGCGTCAACGACACGCCGCTCGCGCGATGACGGATAAAGAGCTGGATGCCGAATGACGATTCCAGTTCGCCTATCGAGGTAGAGATCGACGGCTGGGAGATGTGCAACTGGCGTGCGGCGGCAGTAAACGACAGGGTTTCCGCCGTGACCACGAAGTAGCGCAACTGGCGCAACGAATAGCGCAACGCAATGTTTTCCATGAAGCGTGGCTCGCACAAGGTATCGGATCGGACACGGCTCGCAACGCGAGGCGCGCTGCTATTTTGCATAGTCAAAAAGAGGGTGATCGAAGATCTGCATCATTTTTTCCCATGTGCATTTGCGCGGGCGTGGTGCATGACGCGACAAAACCGTGCAAGCCGTTCATCCAGGCAATGAATCGGCAGACGATTGATTGCATGTGCGGCATGTGCGATACGCGTCCCCGGCACACCGGGGCGGCGCGGAGTCGATGAAGGACGGCGTGCATAAGGAAAAGCTTTTCGGTGGATCGGAAAACAATATTTCTGCCGATAAATTGGCCACGTAGATTGCATTGACGACGGATGCGCCAGGCGATCACCGGGCTGGCGTCAATCCGGTCGCCCAGTCCCTTTTCGATTCGAATGGAACCCGTCAGATGAAACGATCCAAGTCCTGTACTTCGCTGTTCGTCGCATTGATCCTCGCGGCAGCCAGTGTGGCCGCGCATGCCGAGAGCCTGCTCGATCGCGTCAAGCAGCACGGCGAGCTGGTGGTGGGGACCGAAATGCAGTTCGCGCCGTTCGATTTCGTCGAAAACGGCCAGCAGGCCGGCTTCAACAAGGATCTGTTCGCGGCTGTCGGGCAGATCGTCGGCGTGAAGGTGCGCTTCATCGATCTGCCGTGGGAAAGCGTGCTGCCCGGGCTCGACGCGGGCAAGTTCGACATGGTGGCGGGACCGCTGACCGTCACGAAGGCGCGTACGGAGCGCTATGCGTTCTCGTTGCCGATCGCGGAAGCCACCGATGCGTTGCTCAAGCGAACCGGCGACGGCAGTCTCAAGACCTCCGCCGATATCGCGGGTAAGGTGGTGGGAGCCGGCAAGGGTAGCGCGCAACTCGAACAGCTGAAGAGCTACGCGGCGACACTGCCGAAGCCGCCGACGATCCGCGAATACGTCGATAACAACCAGGCGTATGCAGACCTCGCGACCGGGCGCATCGCCGCCGTCGCCAACTCGCTGACCAACATCGCGTATGTCGCGAAGCAGCGCCCGGCCGTGTTCTCGGTGGTGCAACCCGCGTTCGGCGCAAAAGTCTACTTCGCGTATGCGCTGCGCAAGGATGCGGATAGCGCGTCGCTGACCCATGCGTTCAACGCGGCGCTCGTCACGTTGAACAAGAACGGCACGCTTGCGACACTGCAGCGCAAGTGGCTCGGCGTCGCGACCGCATTGCCGACCGAGATGCCCACGCCGAACTACTGAGCGCCACGTCCGGGCAACATGATCGAGCGCGACCGCCCAGCACCTCTACCGAGCAACCTGCCATGTTCAGCCTGAACACCTTCATTGACGGCCTGCCGTTGCTGTTCCATGCGGCGCTGATGACGCTCGAAGTCTCCGCAGCCGGGCTGGTGCTCGGCTTCTTCATCGGCCTCGCGATCTGCTGCGGACGGCTTGCACCGCAAGTCGCGATTCGTGCCGCCGCCGGCGCGTACGTCCGGGTGTTTCGTGGAGTGCCGTTGCTCGTGCAACTGCTGCTCGTCTATTACTTCCTGCCGTTCGTAGGCATTAACGTGCCGCCCGTGATGGCGGCCGTCAGCGCCGTGTCGCTGTGCTCCGCTGCGTATATCGCCGAAATTCTCCGTGGCGGATTCGCGAATCTCCCGAAGGGCCAGCTCGAGGCGGCGACGATGCTCGGGTTCTCGGCAAAGGATCGCCTGTGGAGGATCCAGGTGCCGCAGGCCGTGCGGATGACACTGCCGTCGCTCGTCAACGAAATGGTGCTGCTGATCAAGGCGTCATCGCTCGTCTCCGTGGTCGGCGTGGCGGAGATCACGCGAACCGCGCAGAACATCGCGGCCAGCACGTATCAGCCGCTCGAGGCTTACGTTGCGGCCGGGATGATCTATTTCCTGCTCTGCGGTTCGCTGGCATTGATCGCGCATGGCGCGGAGCGGCGCCTGCGCACGGCATGACGCATCGGTTGCTTGCCGGAGATCCTCATGCTGACTTTCCATCCCGATGTACTCACGAACCACCTGCCGGAGATCGGCGCGGGTCTCGCGATGACCGTGGCGACCTGGGCGGCGAGTACGCTCGCAGGCGCCGCGATCGGTTTCGGTGCGGCGCTTGCGCAGCAGGCGGGCGGCCGCTTCGTGCGCGCGGCGATTCGCGTCTATGTCGAGCTGTTCCGCGGCACGCCGTTTCTCGTGCAGCTCTTTCTGCTGTACTACGGCGGCCCTGCATTCGGATTGACGTTCGATCCGTTGACCGCAGGCGTGATCGGCCTTGCGCTCTATGCGGGCGCCTATTTCACCGAGGCCTTTCGTTCCGGATTTTCAGCCGTGCCGAAGGGGCATGTCGAAGCGGCATCGTGTCTCGGCCTGAGCCGCTGGCAAACGACCTTTCGCGTGCAATTGCCGCAGATGCTGGTGCTGATCCTGCCGGCGCTGACCAATCTGACCATCGTGCTGAGCAAGGAGACCGCGGTACTGTCGATCGTCACCGTACCGGAACTGACATTCGTGCTGACCGGTATCGGCTCGGCGAGCTTCGCGTTTGTCGAGACGTTGCTCGCGCTATCGGTGTGTTACCTGTTGCTCGTCGAAATGGCGACGTGGGTGGGCGCGGCTGTCGAGCGGCGCGTCGCGCGTCGGCTTGCGTGATGCGGTCACGTCAACGTTCAGGTCCAGCGTGCATGGCGTGGTGGGTGCAATGCACGCAGGCATCGCCGCTCAATCGAAATACGTCAACCCCATCGCACCCTTCACCTCCGCGAGCGTTGCGCCCGCCACTTCCCGTGCATGCAGCGTGCCGCGCTTCAGGATCGCCATCACTTCGGCCTTGTCGGCCTCGAACTCGCGGCGGCGCGCGCGGATCGGCTCGATCAGCGCCTGCAGCCGCTCGTTCAGCACGCGCTTGACGACGCTGTCGCCTAGGCCGCCGCGGCGATAGTGGGCCTTCAGCTCGTCGACCTTCGCCACGTCGGGCTCGAACGCATCGAGGAACGTGAACACGACGTTGCCCTCGACCTGGCCGGGGTCGCTCACGCGCAGGTGGTTCGGGTCCGTATACATGTCCTTCACGGCCTGTGCGATCTCGTCCGGCGTCGAGCCGAGCGTGATCGCGTTGCCGAGCGACTTGCTCATCTTCGCCTTGCCGTCGATGCCCGGCAGCCGCGTGACCGCCGACAGCACGGCCTCGCATTCGACCAGCACCGGCTGCTCGACGGTCGCGTTGAAGCGGCGCACGAGTTCGTTGGTCTGCTCGATCATCGGCAACTGATCGTCGCCGACCGGCACGTGGGTCGCCTTGAACGCGGTGATGTCGGCCGCCTGGCTCACCGGATAGGTGAGGAAGCCGGCCGGGATGTCGCGCTCGAACCCGCGCAGGCGGATTTCTTCCTTGATGGTCGGATTGCGTTCGAGGCGCGCGACCGTGACGAGGTTGAGCAGGTATTGCGACAGCTCGGCGAGCTCAGGCACCTGCGACTGCACGACGATCGTCGAGATCGCCGGGTCGATGCCGACGGCGAGGTAGTCGAGCGCGACTTCGATCACGTTCTCGGTGACACGCTGGCGGCGGCCCATGTTGTCGGTCAGCGCCTGCGTATCGGCGAGCAGCAGGAACTGCGTCGCCTCGTGCTGCATCTGCACGCGTGCGCGCAGCGAGCCGATGTAGTGGCCGAGGTGCAGCGGGCCGGTCGTGCGGTCGCCGGTGAGGATGGTCGGGCGGGTGGGGTGCGTCATGGTCGTCGTTGCTCCGGGTTATCGAAGCCGCCAGCGATGACGTCGGCGCAGAAACGCAAATGCCGCCATCGCTGGCGGCATCACGTTTGGGACATGCAAAAGGAAACGGGCCGCCTGGGTCAGGCGCGCCACCAGCAATGCACGATCGGCGAGGCGGGTCGGGTTTCCATCGCGGCAGTATAGCGTAGTGCGCGGGCGGACGTGCGCGTCAGCGGATCACCGACTCCATCGCGAGGTACGCGGTTTCGGCGGACGGCCACAACAGATACAGCAGGCCGGCCATCAGCAGTAACGCACCGGCGCGTACGAGCGGCGTGCGGTCCTTGTCGCGAGGGGGATGGGTGGGCTGCTTCGATTTCTTCATGCTTGCAGGCGCGGGTGCGCCACTCCAACGGTTACTGCAACGGGTCGCGCGAGGCGAGCCGGGGTGTTGCGGGAATGGGTCAACGAGACTTCCCGTGGGCAGGGTGTCCGGAATCTCAAAAAGGGTTCGATCGTATATTCTGAAACGCATCTCGTGCGAAGCGATGCGCATGCTACCAGTTCGGGGCGGTATGCATGGTCAAGGATTGTAGGGCAATGGTCGGAATGGATGGCGTCGCGTCCATTCTACGGGCCGAGGCCCGGGTGCTTCCCGGCTGGGTGCGAATGCCGGTGGCCAATGAAATCGCTCGGAAAAACCGGAGGGATATTCCGGTCTCGCGTGCTCACACCATAATAAGCGCGCGACAATGTGTTCCCTTTTCTTACGTGGGTGTTCGACATCGTGCGAAATCAGTTACGTTCGACTGCTGCCAGCCGCATTGGCTTCACGCAATTGGTTTCTGTTTTCCTGATCTTCACGAGTACAGCCTGTTCGAAGGGAGATACTCTTCCGCGGAACATGTCGCTGACTGCCTTCAATCCGCATCGCGGGGCATTTGAGTGCAGGCATGAAGCTGCCGTGGTTCCTCCTGTCGATCCGGACGCCGATCGCTGGAATCGGCAGGCCATGGCGCTGACCAGTTCGCTGTTGTGGCCGAACCAGCGCGATTACAAGGGCGCGGTCGATTTGTGGACGAAAGCGGCCGAGCGCAAGCACTGGAAGGCCATGCTGAATCTGGCGAATGCGTACGCGCAGGGGCAGGGCGTGGAGCGTGATTCGGAACATGCGATTCAGATCACCGAACAGGCGATGAAGCTGGGTATTCCGGCCGCCTACGATCTGATGGGCACGTATCACATGGACGGAATGGGCGTGAAGCAGGATGCCAGCCGCGCGTACGCATTCTGGCAACTGGCCGCCGATATGGGCAGCCCGAGTTCGATGGCGTATCTGGGCGGCAAGATGGATGCGCTCTATGACGACCCGAAGGCGGGCTTCTGGGGCAACCGCAAGATCGCCCTGCGGATGCTTGAATGTGCGGTCGCGCAAGGCAACGGACTTGCTGCATATGAATTGGGAACGACGATCGTGGGCGATCGAGCCGAATTGAGCGAGAACAACGAACGCGCGCTCAAGACGCTGCATGAAGGCGTGAAATTCGGCAATGCCCAAAGTGCGGCCTATCTGTTCGGTGCGTTCGACGATGGCGATCCCGTGGTCGGCCATGTGAAGGATCGGGCCCGTGCCGAGCGCTACAGTGTCCTGGCCGATCGCCTCGACCGAGACCCCGACCTGCGTCTGCCGAATCTGGACAAGGTCGTGCCGCTGCCGCCCGCCAAGCTGCCCAAGTGGGACGGGAACAAGGAGACGTTGATCGACGCGGCGAAAGCAGTGACGTCCGTGCCGGTGTCGCCGGTCAAACCCGCGGCGCATCCCGTGTCGTAGCGTACGGGCCGCGCACATGTGCCCGGTGGCCAGACGCTGCCGGAGAAGCCGCAGGTCGCCGTTCCTCAGCAGATGGAAACGACGGCCGCCCCTGTCGGCGGTTACCCGCTCACCTGACACCCGCCGCCCTCGCGCGGTGCCGACCGACTTCACATCTCCCTCGCACGGTTCGTCCTTGCAGCAGTCCTGCCGAATTTCCGGCAAGGCCGTCGCACATCCCTTTCCCGGAGAACCCCATGCGATATCCGTTGCAGCACGCCGATCAAGCCGCCGTGGCGCGGCGTCCATCCAACCCCGAACCGCACGTACCCGTGTCGCGCGTGAACCTCGAGGAGGTGTGAGCCATGAGCAACGAAGCACTCGACCCGCTGCTGCGGCAGCTCGCGGAGAAGCGACTCGGACGGCCTCTCGAGCCCGCCGACGAACAGGCGCTGCTGGAGCGGCTGTCGGGCCGGCAAGGAAACGCGTCGGCGCCCGCTGCCGGCCCGGCCGCGCAGGCGAGCACCGCGAACGCGCCCTTGCCGCAGTTCAAAACCCGGCAAGAGGCGCGCCAACAGATCAAGCATTTTCTGCAGCTCAACCAGCAAAAGGCGTACGAGAAGATGCGCGGTATCCTGCAGACGATCGACACGCAGAACGAGACGACGCTCGGCATGCTGGCGTCGGAGCAACGGAAAGTATCGGGCGTACTCGACGCGCACGAGCCGGCCGGGGATGCGCAGGCATCCGGCGCAGCCGGAATCCAGGACAGCACCCGCGAGGCGATGACGATGATCGGCGAACAACTGACGGGCCTGATCCGCCAGGAAATCGAAACATGCTTCCGGCAATACGGCGATGCGCTCGCCGAAGGGCTCGCCGTCAGGCTCGACGCGATGGAGGACCGGTTGCGCAGCATCGTCGCCGGCCCGGTCGAACCCACCGAACCCACCGCTGCCGTTCACGATACGCGCGGCCCAGCGTCCATGGATTAGCACGCGGGTCATTCGGCCGACAGCGGAACCGGCCGGCTCGATGTGCGACCTCTCAACTACGTGAACCAAGGAGCAACAAATGGCTGAAACGTGTCAAGTGTGCCAGGTCAATCCCGCGATTACCGATGCGGTCACACAGGTCAACGTCAAGGTGGTCGCGGAAGCGCCGGCAATGGCGATGGGCTCGCTGTACCAGGCCCAGAGCCATTCGCTCA
>Ga0209370_1001100_pt1 | contig 26308 bp, 28 predicted proteins | sample AgamicAtPrz_FD_187164 | JGI IMG/M metagenome (GOLD analysis project Ga0209370, IMG submission 187164) | Agave microbial communities from Guanajuato, Mexico - At.P.rz (SPAdes) (version 2) | ecosystem: Host-associated > Plants > Phyllosphere > Phylloplane/Leaf | place: Guanajuato, Mexico... | reverse complement strand
CACCAAGAACCGCGTCATGGTCCAGGGCGGCATGCCGCTGCCCCTCGCGCTGATCTACGCCACCCTGCTCGGGGTGGCGGGTTTCAGCCTGCTGTATGTCCAGGCCAACCCGCTGTCGGCGTTCTGCGCGCTGATCGGCTTCATCGTCTACGTCGGTTTCTACAGCCTGTGGCTGAAGCGCAAATCGGTGCACGGCACCCTGGTCGGCAGCCTGTCCGGTGCCATGCCTCCGGTGATCGGCTACTGCGCCGTGAGCAACAGCTTCGACCTGGCTGCGGTCACCCTGCTGGTGATGTTCAGCCTGTGGCAGATGCCGCACAGCTTTGCCATCGCGATCTTCCGCTTCAAGGATTACAGCGCTGCCAACATCCCGGTCCTGCCGGTGGCGCGCGGTGTTCTGGCGGCGAAGAAGCAGATCGTGCTGTACGTGCTGGCCTTCGTCCTCGCCACCCTGATGCTGACCCTCGGCGGTTACGCCGGCCTCGGCTACCTGGCCGTGGCAGCCGCCATGGGCCTGTACTGGCTGTACATGGCCTGGGGTGGCTACAAGGCCGAAGACGACAGCAAGTGGGCGCGCAAGGTGTTCGGCTTCTCCATCCTCACTGTCACTGCGCTCAGCGTGATGATGGGGGTGGACAGCCAGACCGCTGCGGACGTGCTGATGACTTACGCCCGCTGAGACTGCTGCCTGTTTCACGAAAACCCCGGCCATGTGCCGGGGTTTTTTTATGGACGTTATCCTGTGCCGGCCGCTTCGCGGGCCCGCCCGCTCCCATAGGGTTACTCCCGGCCCTGAGACTGCGCCGTAGCGGTGGGAGCGGGCGCGCCCGCGAAGAGGCCCGTCCTGAAACTACAAAGTTCAGATTTTTAAAAAATACATCTGAAAAATTCTATAAAAACAGGAAATTACCCTTTACAAGATTCCTGTTTCGGCACTATCTTCTGATCCAGGCCGCCACATCGGCCAACGTCGCTCGGACGGTTCCGGGCGCTTACGTACTCAGAGGAAGCCATGGCCAACCCAGGTTCGCCGCGCCGCTTTGCGCGCATCGATCGTCTCCCCCCTTACGTCTTCAACATCACCGCCGAACTCAAGATGGCTGCCCGCCGCCGTGGCGAGGACATCATCGACCTGAGCATGGGCAACCCCGATGGCGCCACGCCACCGCACATAGTCGAGAAGCTGGTGCAGGTCGCCCAGCGCGAAGACACCCACGGCTATTCCACCTCTCGCGGTATCCCGCGCCTGCGCCGGGCCATTTCCAACTGGTACAAGGAACGCTACGAGGTCGACATCGACCCGGAAAGCGAAGCTATCGTCACCATCGGCTCGAAGGAAGGCCTGGCGCACCTGATGCTGGCCACGCTCGATCAGGGCGATACGGTGCTGGTGCCCAACCCCAGCTACCCGATCCACATTTATGGTGCGGTGATTGCCGGGGCCCAGGTGCGTTCGGTACCGCTGGTGCCGGGCGTGGACTTCTTCAACGAGCTGGAGCGGGCCATTCGCGAGTCGATCCCTAAGCCGAAGATGATGATTCTTGGCTTCCCGTCCAACCCCACCGCGCAATGCGTCGAGCTGGATTTCTTCGAGCGCGTGGTGGCCCTGGCCAAGCAGTATGGGGTGCTGGTGGTGCATGACCTGGCCTATGCCGACATCGTCTACGACGGCTGGAAAGCACCGTCGATCATGCAGGTGCCGGGGGCCAAGGACATCGCCGTGGAATTCTTTACCCTGTCCAAGAGCTACAACATGGCCGGCTGGCGGATCGGCTTCATGGTCGGCAACCCGGAGCTGGTCAGTGCCCTGGCGCGGATCAAGAGCTACCATGACTACGGCACCTTCACCCCGCTGCAGGTAGCCGCCATCGCTGCGCTGGAAGGTGACCAGCAATGCGTTCGCGACATTGCCGAACAGTACCGCCAGCGCCGCAACCTGCTGGTGAAAGGGCTGCACGAGCTGGGCTGGATGGTCGAGAACCCCAAGGCCTCGATGTACGTGTGGGCGAAGATCCCGCCGGAGTACGCGCACCTGGGTTCGCTGGAGTTTGCCAAGAAGCTGCTGGCCGAGGCCAAGGTGTGCGTATCGCCGGGAATCGGCTTCGGTGACTACGGTGATGACCACGTGCGCTTCGCCCTGATCGAGAACCAGGACCGCATTCGCCAGGCGATCCGCGGAATACGGCAGATGTTCCGGGCCGATGGCCTGGCCCGCAGGTAATCATTGTCGGGGCTGCAAAGCAGCCCCGATTCCGCAGCAGGGGTGAGCTTTCCGCCTGCGTTCCCTCCGTAGGCGAATCTATCTTCAGCACTCATTTCTCACTACAGAGACTGCCCATGAGTGTTTTCACCGCTTATTTCTGCGGTACCGGCTCCCACCGCTTCGACCACGCCAACCCCAACTTCTGGAACGGCGAGCTGGTATCTACCCTGGCCAGCAACGATCAAGGCCGCGAGTTCGCCCACTGGATCGCCGTGGATGGCCCCGGCAGCGGCAACCTGCAGGATGACAACCTGTTCGTCGAGCCCGGCGGCTATTTCAACTGGACCGGCCAGCTGTTTGGGCGTGGCTGGGAAGAGAACGTCAACCATGTGCTGCAGGTGATCAAAGGCGAAAGCAACTGGCAGCGTACCAAGCTGAGCGAGCAAGACTACCAGCGCCTGAAAGATGCCGGGGTTCCTGTCCCGGACCCTTCTTCGACCGCGTCCTGGTTCTGGCGCACCTATGACTATGGTGACCGCCACCCGACGCCGCAGGAACTGCAGGAGCGGATCATCAGCATGTTCCGCAAGCCGCGCATTCCGACTCAAGTCAATCTGGTTGGCTGGAGCAGGGGAGGGATAAGCTGCCACATGCTGGCCAATGCCATGGCTCAGGACCCGGTGTTGCGTGGCATACCCGTGAACATCTTCACCATCGATCCGGTGCCCGGTGTCGGCAATGTCCAGGCCGAGCGCGTGACCTTGGCGGATAACGTCAGAGAATACGTAGGTTTCTACTCGCGCGATGAGCGCTCCAAAGGTTTTGCCTGTGTGATTCCTTCGGTCGCCAGCGGCACGCAGATCAGCATCTACCCCATGCCAGGCCGCCATGCCACGCTCGTCGGCAACGCATCGGCGGATGGTGCCGGTGCCGGCGAGGTGCTGGTGGAACCGGGGCTGATCGTTCGTCATTTCGCCGAGGTCTGCCTGACCCGCTGGGGCGCGCAGCTCGACAAGCGCCTGGCCCTGGACGACAGCCAGTTGATGAAATATCACCAGGTGATGGCGGCAGCGGATAGCCAATATCAGGCCATGCGCAGCAAGTCCTACACCGTACTCACCGAGGGTGAGACGAACGACCGCCTGGTGCACTGCGGCGAAGCGCGCACCTACTTCAGCAAAGTGCAGGGCGGTGATTATGACCCGAGCGCAGGGCTTGCTCTGCAGCGCGTGGATGCCGCGACCTACAAGGCGATCTGCTGACAAAAACGGGCGATCGGCACCGCTGCCGGTCGCCTTTGGCAGGCCGCCGGATCAGCGGCAAATATTTTTGCGTTGCCCCCCTATCCAGCAGCCCCGGCTTGGATTGAAAATGGCGCCGCGGGCCAGCCCCGATAACAACAACCTTCCCTCCGTGCCATCATGTCCGAATATAACCCTTGCCTTGACTGCGGCGCCTGCTGCGGGTACTTCCGTGTGTCCTTCTTCTGGGGCGAATGCCAGTCTTCCGGCGGCCTGGTACCGGACGACCTGGTGGTACAGATCAATCCCACCCGTGTTGCCATGATCGGCACCGACGCCAAGCCCTGCCGCTGTATCAGCCTGCAGGGCGAGATCGGCCAGCAGGTGGCATGTACCATCTACGCCAACCGCTCCAGCCCCTGCCGCGAGTTCGAAGCGTCGTGGGTGGGTGGGGTACACAACCCCAGCTGTGACGATGCGCGGGCGGCATATGGGCTGCCCCCGCTGACACCGCCAGGGGCCAATGAGCCGCATTGGCCGGATGACGGCGCCGAGGTGGCCTGAGCGCCAGCCTGCGCGGGCCACCCGGATGCCTGACCGTGCGCTTGACGTTAAACTGTCATTTCCCCAGCCATGGACAGGAGATCCGGCGTGACCCCACCCCGCAGTTTCCCCAGCGACCTCTGCCTGGACAGCCCGCGTCTGCAATTGCGCCCCATGCGCCATGCCGATGCAGCGCAATGGCTGGCGATCATGGCCGACCCCGAGGTCATGCGCTATTGGCATCATGCTCCCTGGCAAGACCTGGCCGAAGCCGAAAGCGCCCTGGCCGCCGATCGTGAAGCCTATGCCAACGGTGACCAGCTCAAGCTGGGCATGTACCGGCGCGACAACGATGAACTGATCGGCATGGTCCAGCTGTTCAACATCGACGATGTCTCGCGTCGTGGCGAGATCGGTTATTGCCTGGCCAGCGCAATGCAGGGCCGAGGCTACATGGACGAGGCGCTGACCTGCTTCATCGACTACCTCGCCCACACCCTGCACATGCGCCGCCTGGAAGGCGAAATCGACCCACGAAACCAAGGCTCGGCACGTACCCTCGAACGCCAGGGCTTCGTGCTCGAAGGTACCCTGCGTGCGCGCTGGTGCGTGGCTGGCGAGCTGTCCGATTCCGGTATCTATGGCCTGCTGCTGGAGCCGCCGGTTGCCTGACCGCATGACATCCCATCGAAGGTTTGGAAGCGGGGCAGGGGCTGGGTTATGGTCACAGCCTGTTCCTTTCCCCAGGTATGCCCCTTGCCCGTTTTCTACCTGAGCGCCAGCTTGCTGCTGTACCTGCTCGCACTGTTCTTCGATGGCGCGCTGATGAGTGGCGACCGTCACATGCCCGCCTTGCAGATGCTCTTGTATGGGCCATGGGGCCTGCCTTTCGGCATGTATCAGTGGTTCGCCAACCCATTGCTGGCGCTGGCGATCCTGGCCCATCGACGGTTCCGCCGGCTGGCGCTCCTGGCCGGCCTGGTTGCGCTGTACCTGGCTGCCAGCAGTTTCGGAATTGACCGCTTGCCGGACAACCAGAGCTACGCGTTTCATGAGCGTACCGGCTTTGGTGCCGGGTTCTACCTGTGGCTGGCGGCGATGATGGTGTTCTGCCTGGGGCAGGCCGGGTATTGCTGGAAGGCGCGCAGTGCCGCCGATATGCCGGGTTGGAGCTGGCTGGACGTGGTGCTGGTTGCGGCGTTGGGCGTGGCGTTCTATGCCGCGACGCAGATGCCGACGTTGCGCTTTGAGCCGGGCAGGGTGCTGATGCCGCAAGCGCAGCCGCAGACGCTTTGAAACCCACAAGGAGAGTTTGCATGATCAAGCATTACCTGACCGGCCTGGCATTGGCCTGCTCGCTGCCATCGGCAATGGCCGATGACTACACGGCGGGCTATGGCAAGTGCATGGACAAGGCGTCCAGCACCGTGGCCATGAGTGAATGCATCAAGGCTGAAACGCAGGTGCAGGACCAGCGCCTGAACCGCGTGTACAAGCAACTGATGGGCAAGCTCGATGCCGGGCAGCAGGAGCGCCTGCGGGATGTGCAGCGCACATGGCTGGCTTACCGCGATGGCAATTGCCAGTTCCATGTGCAGGCCAGTGGCGGGACCATGGCGGTACTGGAAGGTGGTACATGCCTGCTGGACATGACCCGGGACCGCGCAGCGGAGCTGGAGCGGGTGCTCAGCCCGGGGCAGTAAGGCCGCCTGATCTGGCCTCTTCGCGGGTGAAGCCGCTGCCACAGGTACGCAGACCGCTCGCGAACTCGGTTCTCTGCGCGACAGCGCAGCCCAAAGGATTGGGCCATCTCCCACATGCACTGCGCAGGCCCTGAGGGCAGCGCGGGCGGGGTGAGAGCAACTGTCTTGCCCAATTTCCAAAAGCGAGCGCGATTCCTGTGGGAGCGGGCATGCCCGCGAACACCGGCGCAGCCGGTGCCTGCTACCGCGTCGCCCGCTCCCACAGGGGACGGCGCAGTCCCGAGGTTTAGGCTGTACCTGTGGGAGCAGGCTTGTCGTGGCGACGAACCGCGGCGATGGGGCGCGAAGCGGCCTCGGTGCTACTTGCGCGGTTGGCGTAGCGCCCGGGCCTTGAGGTACTCGCGCACTTCCACGGCATCCCCGGCAAACTCGATGCGCTCGGCCTTGGCTGCGCGTTGGTAGGCGTACATCGGGTCGTAGTACTCGTTCAGCAAGCCTTCGATCCAGCCTCGATGCAAGTCCACCGCACCGCTGCGCTGCTGCTCCTCAAGGGCCAGGCGGAGGATTTCCGACAGCCGCTGATAGCGCTCTCCGCCCAAGCGCTTGTAGATGTTGGCCATGCTCTGCAGCATGCGTTCGGTGAACAGCCGAGGGCCGTCTTCTTCGCCATGCACACTGACGAACTCGGCGCTGAGGTTGATCACGTAGTCGCGCAGAATCCGTTCTACCCGGTTGGCAAAGCTGTCTTCCAGCCATACCAGCGGATACTGCTGCATACCCTGGTACAGCTCCAGCGGCACCGTGCAACTGCCTACGATGCGGCCTTCATCTTCCAGTACGAACTGCTCGATGCCACGGGCGCGCTTCTTCAGCACGTCGATGGCCAACGTGTTTTCGAAGTCGATCTGCGCCGGCTGCGCAGTGGCGCGTTTGCCGAAGCTGGAGCCGCGATGGTTGGCGTGGCCTTCCAGGTCGAGCACATTGTCCAGTTGGTGCAGCACATCGGTCTTGCCGGTGCCAGTCAGGCCGCCAACCAGCACGAAATCACATTGCACCACTGCCTGCTGAGTGGTTTCCAGCAGGAAGGTCCGCATGGCCTTGTAGCCACCTTTGACCCGCGGGTAATGGATACCCGCTTCATCACGCAGCCAGCCCTGCACGATCTGCGAGCGCAAGCCACCACGGAAGCAGTACAGGTAACCCTCCGGGTGAGCCTGGGCAAACGCCGCCCAGGCCTCCAGGCGGGCTTGTTTGGTGGCGCCACTGACCAACTGGTGGCCCAGGGCGATGGCGGCGGCCTGGCCCTGTTGCTTGTAGCAGGTACCGACCTTCTGCCGCTCCTGGTCGGTCATCAGCGGCAGGTTGATAGCGCCCGGGAAGGCGCCTTTGGCGAATTCGACAGGGGCGCGCATGTCCATCATCGGCACGTCATCGAGGAACAGCTGGCGGAAGTCGGTGCAGTCGGGGCGCATCAGATCACCTCGACCGCATGGCTCTGTCGCTCGACCAGTTGGCCGATCGGTGCCAGATTCAGGCCCAGTCTGGTCGCCTCCGCCAGGAACTCGGCTTCACCCTCCGGCGTCACCGCCACCAGCAGGCCGCCACTGGTCTGCGGGTCGCACAGCAGGTGCTTCTGGTCGTCGTCGAGGGGGCCGATCTTGTGCCCGTAGCTGTCGAAGTTGCGCAGGGTACCGCCGGGGATGCAGCCCTCGGCCAGGTAGTATTCGACACTCGGCAGCCGCGGCACCGCTGCGTAGTCGAGATGCGCGGTGAGGCCACTGCCTTCGGCCAGTTCCACCAGGTGGCCGAGCAGGCCAAAGCCGGTGACATCGGTCATCGCCTTGACCCCGTCCAGCTTGCCGAAGCGGCTGCCGGGGGTATTGAGGGTGCACATCCAGTCACGGGCCAGGCCCTGGTCCTGCGCGCGCAGTTTGGCCTTTTTCTCGGCAGTGGTGAGAATGCCGATGCCCAGCGGCTTGGTCAGGTACAGGCGGCAGCCGGCGCTGGCGGTATCGTTGCGCTTGAGGTGGCGCTTGTTCACCACGCCAGTGACGGCCAGGCCGAAGATCGGCTCGGGGGCATCGATGGAGTGGCCGCCGGCCAGCGGGATGCCGGCTTCGGCGCACACCGCACGGCCACCGCGAATCACTTCGCGGGCCACTTCCGGGGGCAGCACGTTGACCGGCCAGCCGAGGATGGCGATGGCCATCAGCGGGTCGCCGCCCATGGCATAGATGTCGCTGATGGCGTTGGTGGCGGCGATGCGGCCAAAGTCGTACGGGTCATCGACGATTGGCATGAAGAAGTCGGTGGTCGAGACCACGCCGCGCTCGTCGTCCAGCGCATACACGGCAGCGTCGTCGCGCGAGGCGTTGCCGACCCACAGCTTCGGGTCCAGGGCCTGGGCGCCGCTTTCGGCGAGGATCACATCCAGCACCTTGGGGGAGATCTTGCAGCCACAGCCGGCACCATGGCTGTACTGGGTCAGGCGAATCGGCTCGCTCATGTGTACCTCGGCAGGTCAAATTATTGCGCGATTGTAGCAAAGCTGGCCTTTGCGCCCGCGCCTCTTATAATTCCCGTGGTCGGCGCAAAGGGCCGGCCTTTCCCCGCTATTGAACCGGAGAACACCCATGCTCAAACGCCCACTGGCGCTCGCCGCCGGCCTCGTGCTGTCCTGCTGTGCCGTTGTCGTCCAGGCTGCTGAAACCCTGCGGGTCAGCGCCATTCCCGACGAAGCGCCGACCGAACTGCAGCGCAAGTTCAAGCCGTTGGGCGAATACCTGGCCAGGCAGCTGGGCATGGAAGTGAAGTTCGTGCCGGTTGCCGACTACCCGGCAGTGGTCGAGTCGCTGGCCTCCGATCGCCTCGACCTGGCCTGGCTGGGGGGGTTCACCTTCGTCCAGGTACACCTGAAGGACCCGACCGCCACGCCGCTGGTACAGCGTGAGCAGGATGCCCAGTTCACCTCCAAGTTCATCACCGCCAACCCCGACGTGAAAAGCCTGGCCGACCTCAAGGGCAAGTCGTTTGCCTTCGGTTCCATCTCGTCCACCTCGGGCAGCCTGATGCCGCGTTACTTCATGCTCAAGCAGGACAACATCAAGCCTGAAGACTACTTCAGCCGAGTGGCCTATTCCGGCGCCCACGATGCCACCGTGGCCTGGGTGCAAGCCGGCAAGGTCGATGGCGGCGTGCTCAACGCCAGTGTCTGGCAGAAGCTGGTCGATGCCGGCAAGGTCGATACCGCCAAGGTGAAGGTGTTCGCCACCACCCCGACCTACTTCGACTACAACTGGACCGTGCGCGGCAACTTGGACCCGGCGCTGAAGGAAAAGATCAAGAAGGCGTTCCTCGACCTCGACCCGGCCAACCCGGAGCACAAGGCCATTCTGGACCTGCAGGCGGCCAGCCGCTTCATCGAGACCAAGCCTGAGAACTACGTGGGCACCGAGCAGGCTGCACGCGAGGCCGGCCTGCTCAAGTGACAGACTCTTGTGAAGTGGCCATTCAGCTGCACGGCGCCGGCCTGCGCCATGGCCAGGTGCGTGCGCTTGATGCGGTAAACCTGCGTATCTGCCAGGGCGAGCGCGTCGCCATCATCGGGCCGTCGGGGGCAGGCAAGTCCAGTTTGCTGCACCTGATGGCCACGGCAATCCAGCCCAGCAGCGGGCGCCTGGAGTTGCTCGGTAAGCAGCCCTGGGCGTTATCCGCCAGGGCACGGCAGCGCCTGCGTGCGCGGGTTGGCCTGGTGCATCAGGCGCCGCCGTTGCCGCCGCGCCAGCGGGTGGTGACGGCGGTGCTGGCCGGCCGCCTGGGGCAGTGGGGCGTGCTGCGAGGCTTGCTCAACCTGTTGTACCCGAGCGATGTGCCTGGCGCGCGTCAGGCCCTGGCCGAGTTGGGGCTGGCCGACAAACTGTTCGTGCAGTGTGGGCAATTGTCCGGCGGCCAGTTGCAGCGCGTGGGCATTGCCCGGGCGTTGTACCAGCAGCCGCACGTGTTGTTGGCCGATGAGCCGGTGTCGGCCATGGACCCAGTGCTGGCTGACCACAGCCTGGCCTTGCTCAACCGTCACGCCCAGGCCAATGGCGTGACCCTGGTGGCCAGCCTGCACGCGGTGGAACTGGCGCTGGCGCACTTTCCGCGAGTGATTGGCATTCGCGAAGGGCAGGTGGTGTTCGACTGCCCGGCGCAAGCGGTGACCGAGCAGTTGCTCGATGCGCTGTATGCCAACGAACAGCTGGTGCCGGCGCCGCCACAGGGGCCGACGCTGACTGTGCAGATTCCGCGATGCTGAAGGCTGACGCGCGCGACCCGGCCTTGCTGCCGAGGTTGCTGCTGGCCCTGCTGGCGGTACTGGTGTTGTGGCCGGGCGTGCAATTGAGCGAGCTGAACCCGGGGGTGCTGCTACAAGCGCAGAACCGCCAGCAGATTGCCAGTTTTACCAGCGCCTTCTGGCCGCCGGCTCACACTGCGGACTTCCTGGCGCTGCTGTATGAAGCCACCTTGCAGACCCTGGCTGTGGCCACCGCCGGGATGGCGTTGGCCTTGTTGCTGGCGGTCCCGGCCGGGCTGCTGGCCAGCCGGGCCCTGTCGTTGCGCGCGGCCTCGCGTGGTGGTCGTGCCGGGCTGTGGTCACGCATGCTGCGCCTGCCGGTACGCTGGCTGCTGATATTCCTGCGCAGCGTGCCGGAAATCGTCTGGGCATTGCTGTTCGTGCGGGCTGTCGGGCTGGGGCCGACGGCCGGTGTGCTGGCTATCGCCATTACTTACAGCGGCATGCTCGGCAAGGTCTACGCCGAAATCTTCGAGTCGGTCGACCAGCGCCCAGCCCATGCGCTGCTGCAGGCGGGCAGTGGCAGGTTGGCGGCGTTTCTCTACGGCATCCTGCCCAGTGCTGCATCGGAAGTGGTGTCGTATACCGTGTATCGCTGGGAATGTGCGGTGCGGGCCTCGGTGGTGATGGGCTTCGTCGGTGCCGGTGGGCTGGGGCAGCAGATCGACCTGTCGATGCGCATGTTCGCGGGGGCGGAAGTGGCGAGCATGCTGCTGACGTTCCTGGTGCTGGTGATGCTGGCCGACCTGCTCAGCCGCTTGCTGCGCTGGAGGCTGGCATGAACCGGGCGTTCAACCTGCTGCTGCTCGGGGCCATAGTCGCCGCGGTGGTCGCCTCGTTCGCGTACCTTGAGCTGGACTGGCAAGCGCTGTTCGGCAATGGCGGGCTGGGGCAGATGGGCGAATATGCCGGGCGTTTTCTGCACCCGGACCTGTCAGCCGGGCACCTGTACGCGGTCGCGCATGGCGCCTTGGAGACCTTGGCCATGTCCGGCCTGGGCACGTTATTGGCGATGTTGCTGGGCCTGATGCTGGCGCTACCGGCTGCGGGCCGCTTCGGTTGGCCACTGCAGGGCTGTGCGCGGTTGCTGCTCAATGCCCTGCGGGCCATTCCAGAGCTGGTGTGGGCCGCGCTGACGGTACTGGCGGCCGGGTTGGGGCCCAATGCCGGTACCCTGGCCCTGGCGCTGCACACCGCCGGGGTGCTGGGGCGGCTGTTTGCCGAGGCCCTGGAGAACGCGCCAGCGGAGCCGGCGATGGCCATCCGCTTGCAGGGTGGCAGCCAGCTGGCGGCGTTCTGCTTCGGCACCTTGCCCAACTTGTGGCCGCAGTTGCTGGCCTACAGCTTGTACCGCTGGGAAAACAACATCCGCATGGCCAGTGTGCTGGGGTTCGTCGGGGCGGGCGGCTTGGGGCAGATGCTGTATACCACCTTGAGCCTGTTCCAGGAGGCCCAGGCCAGCACGGTGATCATGGGCATGCTGGTGCTGGTGTTGCTGGTGGATGCCTTGAGTGATGTGTTGCGCCAGCGCTACGTGCGCGCCTGATCGGTAGCCGCGGCGCGTTGCGGCTACCCTTCAGGCTGGCGCTGCACCTGCAGGAACGGATTCATCCGCGAAGCAGGCGACGCGGTGGCTGGCACCGGCGGTGCCGGTGATCGCGGCTGAAGCCGCTCCTACGAGGATCGCGCAAGGCTTGGGTTGCCGAGCAAGGCAGATGCTTGTGTGGTATCGGAATCGTTCACGCACCAACCACTTCGGCACATTGCGCTTCCCGCTGCATCGACTCCAGGTTGCGCTCGATCGTCTCGCAAATGCTGTCCATCTGGATCTGGTGCTCACTGAAGCGGAACGGGCTCTGCAAGTCCGTTCCGATCCGCTCGATCGCCAGCAGCATGAACCCCACCACCGTCGACGCCAGCGGGGTGAACCAACCCAGTGACTCTACCAGCCCCACCGGCACGATCAGGCAGAACAGGGTGATGAACAGCCGCGGGAAATACACATAGGGGTAGGGGAGCGGGGTGTTGGCGATCCGCTCCATGCCGCCCTGGGCATTGGACAGGTCTACCAGCGTCGACTCCAGGCGCGCCAGGCGAATGCTGTCCAGCCGTCCGGCCTGGTACTCCCGCGCCAGCAGGGCCGCAGAGCCGCTGAGGATGTCGTTGGCGAAGTTGTTCGAGCGGTTGCGCCGTTCGAACTCTGCGGGCGGAATGAAGGCCATCAGCTCATCCGGACAGCTCTCGCCCTTCAGGTGCGCCGCCAGGCAGTTCACATAGGCGATATGCCGGCGCAGCAGGGTGGCCTTGACCGGGTTGAGCGCATCATCCGGGTCGTCGATCAAGGTCAGGGTCTGCCGGGCGAAGCTGCGCGAACTGTTGACCAGCGCCCCCCACAACGTGCGCGCCTCCCACCAACGGTTGTAGGCGCTGCTGTTGCGAAAACTCACCAGCACCACCAGCGCAGAACCCAGCAAGGTCAACGGGATCAGCGGCAGGGTGAACTTGCTGTTGAAGAACAGCATGAAGTCGATGGTGACCAGCACATCCCAGATCAGCAGCCAGAACAGCGACCAGCCGATATAACCGATGGTCTTAACGGCCAGGCGGTACTTGCGGACGATGATGTCTTTCACGCGGGGTACCTCGAGAATGGGCAGATGCAGGATCCGACGTCGAGGTAGGGCGAAGGTTCGGCGGGGGATTGTTGCAAGGGATTTTGTAGCTGTATCGCTGAGAAAAGTCTGACCAGGTCAAGAGATGCATCTGATTTTCCGTTCAGCTGGTAAGCGACAAAGTGGATCGCTTCAACGCTTGAATGGGCGTATCCATACGGATACGATGAGTGACCTACTGATGTTTCTCGTTGAACAGACAGAAAGCTTTGCAGCTTGGCTATCCAGCTTGAAAGATCTGCGGGCGCAGCTTGCGATAGGTCGTCGGCTGGAGCGTGCGGCGATGGGAAATTTTGGTGACTTCAAGTGGCTCGGGGGCGGCATTGGTGAGCTGCGCGTTGATGTAGCTGCCGGGTATCGCGTCTATTTCACGCAAAAGGGGCATAGGCTGGTCCTGTTGCTGGTCGGCGGAGACAAGTCGACCCAGCCCGCCGATATTCTTAAAGCCAGAAAGCTGCTGAAGGAGATGACATGAGTGAAAAACTGGTTCCGTTTGACATGGCAGCCTTGCTGGGCAGTGACGAGGCGATCAGTGAGTACCTTAGCCAGGTGTTATCGGATGGAGACACTGAGGAAATCATCCGAGCGCTTGGCCATATCGCTCGGGCACGAGGGATGACACAGATCGCAACCCAGAGCGGGTTGGGCAGAGAAAGCCTGTACAAGGCGCTGAGCCCAGGCGCAAAGCCTCGCTTTGACACTGTGCTGAAAGTCATTCGTGCCTTGGGCGTGGATCTTCTCGTCCAGCCCCACGCGCTGCCACGCTGACTCAGCCGGGCTGAGTCAACAGCTGTTTCATCTGCACCAACGCCACTCGCGAGCCATCCCACGCCTGCCGCTCCTCGATACCGAACGGCACGAAGCCCAGCTGTGGATAAAGCAGCAGGCCCGCGGTGTTGTGGTTGAAGCACGACACCCACACCTCCCGGGCTGCGAACTGTTGGCGGGCCAGTTCGATCATGGCCGATACCAGGTAGCGTGCCACGCCGTGGCCGCGTGCAGCGGGGGCCACGACCACATTGCCCAGGGCGCACACGCCGCCGTGTTCGGCCTTGTAGAAGTTGGCGAAGGCCAGCACCGTGCCGTTGCCTTCCACCACCGTGGAACCGCTGCGTTGGGCGATGGCATCGCTCAATTGCGCGGCGGTGAGGGGATAGCTGGCTTTGGGGAACATATAGAACAATTCGGCCGGGCTTTGCGGGAAGCTGCAGATTGCAGGGATGTCGTCGGGCCGTACCGGGCGGTGGGTCAGGTGCATGGCGAGTCCTTGTGTGCTGGCTGATCGGGCCTCTTCGCGGGCAAGCCCGCTCCCACAGGGTTGGCGCAGTATCAGTGTGGGCGGCTAGGCGCGCGAAGGCACATTCTGCCCCACGACAGGTCAATGCTCACTGTTTGCAAAACTATTTCCCCGCTTGGTTCGGGTTGGCGTTTCGCAGCAGCTCTTTGCGCAACTTGCCGGGAGACATGCCGAACAGGTTCTGGAAATGCCGAATGAAGTGGGGCGCATCGGCAAAGCCGCATTCAAAAGCGATCTCGCCGATATGTCGATCCGAGCTGATGAGCAGCCAGCGGCCAAACCTGAGGCGAACCTGGCGATAGAACTGGGCCGGAGTGCTACTGGTTTCAGCAACGAACAGCCGCTCCAGCTGGCGTTTGCTGGCCCCGACCAGGTTGGCGATGGCGTCGATAGCCAAAGGCTCGGTCATGTGCTTTTCCATCAGCATCACGGCTTCGTGCAGGCGCCGGTTCGAAGAGCTGGCGTAGCCCAGCGCCTTGCGCCGGTCGACGAAACTGCCAGAGCTGCTTTTCGCGACGGTCATCTGGTGCACCACCTTGCCGGCCCGATCCGGGCCGCAATGCAGCCCGACTAGATGGATGGCCAACTCGATCACCGAGATGCCCCCTGCACAGGTGATGCGATCCTTGTCGATGAGGAAGTCACTGTTGCTGACAAAGCGCAATCGGGGAAACTGGCGTTTCCAGTCGTCGCAATGGTAGGCATGCACGCAAGCGGTACGCCCCTCCATCAGGCCATGCCGTGCGAGCACGAAGCTGCCCGTGCACAGCCCGATCAAGGGTACGCCAGCGGCAGCCGCCTGATGCAGGAATGCCGGATAAGTCTTCGGCGCTGTCTCCAGGTAGTCCAGTAACCCACCAATCACCACGATGTAGTCGAATTGATGAGGGTCGCTGAGTTCACTGTCGATGGGTACATCCAGCCCGCAACTGGAAACGACCCTTTGCCCAGGGCTACCGAGAACATTCCATCGGCAGCGTATCGGGCGGCTCTGATCGCCGGTGTCGGCAGCATGTCGCAACGCATCGGTCAGCCCCGAGAGAGACAGCAAGGGGAAGCGCGGCCATAGCACGATCCCGATAGACAACTCGGTGGTGCCGCGCCGGCTTGGCGGATGCCGTGCCTGACCCTTGTCGAGGGCTTCCACGAGGCTTGCGCTGGAGGCGTTGGGCAGCACATCTCCGAAATGTCGCAAATGTTCAATCATTCCTGCAAACCATCCAACCAGTTATGCCGCTGATCACCATACGATGGGCGCCTGCCCAACACCATGCTGTTCATAGAAAAACAATCAAGGAGCACGTGATGCAGAAGCCCAATGTTCAACGCTTTGCCAGTATCTGCGCGGGTTTGCTGGTATCCATGCTGGCCTCGTTACCGGCATTCGCACTGGAAACGGTAGAGCCGGGAAGCCTGACTGTCGCCTTCACCGGGGATATGCCGGGGACCGGTTATCAAGACAGCCGGATGGTCGGCTATGACGGTGAAATCCTTCAACAAATTTCCGAGAAGCTGGGGTTGAAGGTCAAACCTGCCTTGATGGACTGGGCCAGCACCATCGCCTCGGTACAAGCCAACCGCGTGGATGTCATGGCCGGCACCATGGGCTGGACCGCGCAACGCGCGAAGATCATGACCGTGAGCGACCCGATTCACTACTTCAAGAACGGCATCACCCAGACCGACAAGACCAACTGGAGCAGCCTCAAGGATCTGCAGGGCAAGAAGGTCGGCACCATCACGGGTTTCTCGTTCATCCCGGAGATGCGCAAGATCGAAGGGTTGCAAGTCGCGCTGTACGACACTTCCGACGCTGCAGTGCGTGACCTCCTGGCCGGGCGCATCGATGCAGTGATTGGCGACCCTCCAGTCATGCAGTACGCCATTTTCCGCAATCCACAATGGCACCTGCGCTTCAACGCGTTCACCGACAACGACCCGGATTTCCCCCTGCTGACGGGCCTGGGGCAGGTGGTGTACGGCTTCAACAAAGAGGCCAGCCCGCAGCTGGTGGCCGCCGTCAACGAGCAGATCCAGACGCTCTGGAAAAGCTGTGAAATGCGCAAGATCGGTGCCCGCTACGGCCTGACCCAGGATGTCTGGTATGTGCCGCAAGGCAGCAACCTGAGGCTGGGTGTCGACCGCCCGGCGGACTGGCAACTGCCGGGCTGCAAGTAAGCGCTTGAGCGGATGAATCGGCCCCGTGCCGGTTCATCGCCAACCTATAACAATAAAGAGGTTAACCAAGATGTCGACACCGTCCGAACCTGCGTTGCTGCGCGTGCATGACCTGCACAAGAGTTATGGTGATCTGGAGGTGCTCAAGGGCATCAACCTGGAGTTGAAAGCCGGCGAAACGCTGTCGTTGATCGGCCCCAGCGGGTCGGGCAAGTCCACTTGCCTGCGCTGCATCAATTACCTGGAAAAACCCACCCGAGGCGATATCTGGCTGGGCGACGAGCTGATCGGTCAGGTCAAGGACGGCAGGCGCATACGCCTGATGAGTGATCGGGAAATGGCCCCGCAGCGTCGCGAGATCGCCATGGTGTTCCAGCTGTTCTACCTCTGGCCACATTTGACCGTGCGCGACAACGTCGCGCTGGGGCCGATCAAGGCGCAGGGCATGCCGCGCAAGCAGGCCTACGAGCTGGCTGATGCCATGCTGGAAAAGGTCCACCTGCGGCACAAGGCCGAAGTCTATCCCGAGCAGTTGTCCGGCGGCCAGCAACAGCGGGTGGCGATTGCCCGCGCGTTGGCCCAGCAGCCCAAAGTCATCCTGTTCGACGAGCCGACCTCGGCACTGGACCCCGAGCTGGTGGGCGAAGTACTCGCCGTGATTCGTGAGCTGGCGCAAGAGGGCCGCACCATGATTATGGTGACCCATGAAGTGCGCTTTGCCCGGGACGTGGCGGACCGGGTGATCTTCATGGACGGTGGCCACATTGTCGAGCAAGGGCCTTCGGCGCAGGTAATCGACAGCCCGCGTCATGAGCGTACCCGCAGTTTTCTTGGGCGCATGGCCATGGAGGGTGCTTGATGGCGAACTTCGAGGTGTTTCTCGGGCTGTTGCCGCTGTTGTTGAAAGGCGCGCTCACCGCCCTGGAAATCGCGCTGTGCGCCTTGCTGCTGGCGAGTGCCGGCGGCGTGGTATTGGCTGTGATGCTGACGTTCAGTCGGTCACGGCTGTTGCATGGCGTGGTCGGCTGTTTCATCGAGTGGATGCGCAATGTGCCGGCGCTGGCGCATCTGTTCCTGATCTATTTCGGTCTTTCCTACCTTGGCATCAACCTGCCCGCGTGGCTGGCCGCCATCGTTGGCCTGAGCCTGGTCGGCAGTGCGGTGCTGGCCGATATCTTCCGTAGCGGCTTGCAGTCGCTGCATGTCGGCCAGCATGAAGCCGGGTTGGCTGTCGGCCTGAGCCGGATGCAGATTCTACGCTGCATTCTCTTGCCCCAGGCCCTGCGCGTGACCTTGCCAGCGTTCGCCAACTACGTCACGCAGTTGATCAAGGACACTTCGATTGCCTCGGCCATCGCCGTGCCGGAGATCATGTTCCTGGCGCGCAATCTGGTGACCTCGACCTTCCAGACGTCACTGATCTATCTGGCGGTGATGTGCATCTATGCCGCGATGATCCTGCCGATCGGTGTGGGCTTCATTCGCCTCGAACGTCATCTGGGGAGTGCGCGATGATCGGTTTCTTCCAGCAATACCCGGAGTACTGGAGCGACTGGAGCGCTCGCCTGTTGCTCGGTGCACGGATCACTGCCGAACTGTCGCTGATCGGCTTCGCCCTGGCGCTGGTCCTGGGCGCGTTGTTGGTCTGGGCGCTGCGAAGCCCCAGCGGCCTGCCCAGGCGCCTGGCCGCGTTGTTCATCCAGAGCATGCGTGCAGTACCGCTTCTGGCGTTGCTGCTGGCCCTGTATTTCGCCCTGCCCAGCCTGGGATTGACCTTGTCCGGCTATTGGGCCGGGGCCATCGGCCTGGGCTTGCAGGGCGCCGCGTACGTTGCGGAAATCCTCCGTGGCGGCCTGGATTCGCTGCATCGCGGCCAGCGCGAAGCCGCTATCGCCATCGGCCTGACGCCGCTGAAAGCGTTTACCGCGGTCATCTTGCCGCAAGTGTTTCGGGTCATATTGCCGCCCCTGCTCAACGCTTACGTGTCGATTCTCAAGGACAGTTCGTTGTGCGCCCTGATTGCCACCGATGAGTTGATGCTGGCAGCGCGGGCCATCGCTTCGGAAACCTTCCTGCCAATGCATGTGTTCCTCCTGGTGGGGCTGTTCTATTTCGTTATTGCCTTCCCTCTTTCAATGCTGTCGCGGGTGCTTGAAAAGCACGTTTCACGCGGCCGTAAAACCGTGCGAGGTTGAACCTATGAACACCATGGATCAGGTAACTTTCCACAGCATTGCCCAGTTGCAGCAGGCGCTGCAGGCCGGCGCGCTGACCAGCGAAGCGCTGGTGCGTGCGCAGTTGGCGCGTATAGAACGCTTCGACGAGCAATTGAATGCCTATGTCGAAGCCTATCCCTCGCGTGCGTTGAACGCCGCCATTGCCGCAGATCGCCAGCGTGCATCCGGCATCCACCTGGGGCCGTTGCATGGCATTCCGCTGGCGATCAAGGATTTGTTCGAGATCGAAGGCCAGGCCATCACCGGTGGCTCATTGGCGCAGGAGCCGCGTGTTTCCACCTTGACCTCCACTGCTGTGCAACGCCTGGAGCGTGCCGGTGCGATCATCCTTGGCAAGACCCACACCGTCGAATTCGCTTTCGGTGGCTGGGGCACCAATGCGGTGATGGGCACGCCTTGGAACCCGTGGGACCGTAACGTACATCACGCTCCGGGTGGTTCCAGCAGTGGTTCGGCAGTGGCCGTGGCCAGCGGCCTGGCGAGCGCGGCGTTGGGTACCGATACCGGCGGTTCGGTGCGGATTCCGGCGGGGATGTGCGGCCTGGTCGGGCTGAAGACCACGCGTGGCCTGGTCAGCCGCCATGGCTTGATCGAATTGTGCCCTTCGCTGGATTCGGTAGGGCCTATCACCCACACCGTTGAAGACGCGGCATGGATGCTGGATGCCCTGTCGGGGCCAGACCCGCTGGACCCGGTTTCGGCCCGGGCGCCGGTATTCAGCGCCGCTGCCGGTCTCGAGCGGCCGGTAGCCGGTTTGCGCATCTGGGTGTTGCCGCAGGCGGAGCGCGCGCATATCGCTCCCGGCGTACTGAAGGCATACGACCAGGGGCTCAAGCAGTTGGCCGCGTTGGGCATGCAATTGGTCGAACAACCGCTGCCCACGTCGCTGGAGCAGTGCATGCGCATCGCTGGCGGGTTGATGAGTGCCGAAGGTTACGCCAGCCTCGGGCGCTTGTTCGAGTGCGACGACCTGCGTTTCGACCCCCATGTCCAACGTCGCATACTCAGTGGCCGCGCCATCGACGCGGCGGCCTATATCCAGTTGCACCAGCAGCGCCGCGCCGCCCGGCAAGCCATGCAGGAGGCGATGAGCAACATCGACGCCTGCGTGTTCCCGACCAACGCCATTGGCAGTGTGCCGCTGGAGGAGGTCGACGAATACGGCACGCCACTGGCCCTGCTGGGGCGCTTCGCCAACCTGTTGAACCTGTGCTCGGTGGCGCTGCCCATCGGCTTCGATGAAAAGCGTATGCCTGTTTCGATGCAGATTGTGGGGCCGGCCTTCGCCGAGGCGCTGGTTCTGCGCATCGGCCATGCCTATCAGCAGGTCAGCGACTGGCACACGCTACGGCCTGAGGGTTGGGCGTTGGCGGATAAAGCGGTGGCATGAGCCAAGTGACGGTCTGATATATCCCTGAGTATCACCCTGGCAGTGTTGAAAGTTGCCGGCGTTTCGAAGTTTTTTTGACCCTGTGTTTAGTTTTTTTAGTGTCAGTAGTGTTTCTTGCTGCACGTCAAGTCAAGCCATTTCCTGCTTCGGTTAGTGGCTTGCGCAGGGTAGTACATGACTGTAAGCTTCGCCGCCCTCATCAGCTGTATTGTGTACCAGGAGTTGTATTGTATGCCTTTAACACGGACTGTTATTGCTCTTTCCTTGGCGATGATCATAGGGCAAGGGTATGTTCAGGCTGCGCCGTTGCTTGCGCTGGATAATGCGCAGCCTGAACAAGCCGTGGCAAGCAGTAACGCCTGGGTAGAAGTTAACCAGGCGGTGTTTGAAAACAATATCCGTATGCTCCAGGGCAGCTTGACGAATAAAGCGAAGCTGTGTGCCATTCTCAAGGCGGATGCCTATGGTCACGGTGTCGCTTTATTGATGCCGTCGGTCATGAAGATGGCGGTGCCCTGCGTGGGTGTTGCCAGCAATGAAGAGGCGCGAATCGTACGGGAAAGCGGGTTCAAGGGCGAACTTGTGCGCGTGCGTACAGCGACGTTGGCCGAGGTGGAAGGTGCACTGCCGTACAACATGGAAGAGTTGGTCAGTGGCCTCGATTATGCACGGGAAATGGCCGTTATTGCTGAAAAGCACGGCAAACGCCTGAAGGTCCACCTGGCTTTGAACGCGGGCGGCATGAGCCGTAACGGCCTTGAGATGGGTACTGACAAGGGTCGGCAGGAAGCCTTGGCGATCACGCGTCTGGCACCTCTGCAACTGGTCGGCATCATGACTCACTTCGCGGTGCAGGATAAGGAGGATGTCCGCCAAGGGCTCGATGCCTTCAATGAACAAACGGCCTGGCTGATAAAGACGGCCGGCATTGACAGAAACAACATCACCCTGCACGCGGCAAATTCTTATGCAACGCTGGAAGTGCCAGAGTCGCATCTGGACATGGTGCGGGCCGGCGGTGCCTTGTATGGGATGATGCAACCGTCGCATACCCAGTACAAACCGGTCATGCAGGTCAAGTCCTATGTGGCTTCGGTTAACCAATACCCGAAAGGAAATACAGTCGGCTACGACCGAACCGTGACGCTGAGTCGTGATTCACGGCTGGCGAATATTCCAGTGGGTTTCTCGGATGGCTATCGTCGCGCGTTTACCAATAAAGGCATTGTTCTGGTAAATGGACAGCGTGCACCAGTGGTGGGGAAAGTTTCCATGAATACCGTCATGGTGGACGTGACGGATATTCCGGCTGCGGCGGCTGGCGATCAAGTTGTGCTGTTCGGCAAACAGGGTGAGAGTGAGATCAGCCAAGGTGAAATTGAAGCACTCAGCGGAACATTGCTGGTTGACCTGGCTACTGTGTGGGGAAGCAGCAATCCGCAAATGCTGGTGACGGATAAAACTTCCGATTAAGCCACCAGAGCGCGAATCGCTACTGCGTTAATAACGTTGCGCAGTAGCGACTCTGGCAGTGATGCATGCGGGTCACTGCCGCGCCCGGATCTTCAAGCTATTGCACCGGATCACTCACCGGCTTGGCAAAGATGGCCTTGAGTTCGCTGGTCATCGGGAACTCCAGGTTCAAGCCTTTCGGCGGAATCGGCTGTTCGAACCAGCGCTGGTAGATCGTGTTGATTTCGCCGGAGCTGTACAGCTCGCCCAGCGACGCGTTCACCAGCGCGAGGAACTGCGGGTCATCCTTGCGCACCATGCAGCTGTAGATTTCCCGCGACTGTTCTTCCCCGACCACCACCCAGTTGTGCGGATCGCGCGCCTTGGCGCGTTCGCCGTAGAGCAGCGCATCGTCCATGTAGAACGCCGCCGCCCGGCCGGACTGCAACATCTGGAAGGCTTCGCCATGGTCCTTGGCGCTGATCACGTACATGTCCATCTTGTGCTCGATGTTGTAGCTTTTCAGGTAGCGCTCGTTGGTAGTGCCGGCGGTGGTCACCACATTCTTGCCACGCAAGTCGGCGAAGCTCTTGATTCCGCTGTCCTTGGCCGTCAGCAACTGGCCTTTGACATAAATGAACCCATAGGAAAACGCCACCTGCTTCTGCCGCTCTGCGGTGACGCCGGTCGAGCCGCACTCGAGGTCGACGGTACCGTTCTGCACCAGCGGAATACGGGTTTGCGACGTCACCAGGTTGTACTTCACCTTGAGCTGGGGCATGGCCAGCTTCTGCCGCACCCGCTCGACGATCTTGCTCGCCAGGTCGACCGAATAGCCCATCGGTTGGCCCGTGTGATCGCCCACGTAGGAAAACGGCACTGAAGCATCGCGATAACCCAGGGTGATGCTGTTGGCTTTGGCGATCTTGCTCAGGGTAGGCCCCAGCGCTGCTTCGTCAGCGTGGGCCTGGGTGCCTAGCAACAGGGCGAGGGTGCAGCCGATCAACGTGATTTTTTGCATTGTTGTTCTCCGTTGTGGGTAAGGGGTCAGCGACGTGCCGCGATGACGGATATTTCCACCCGCACCTGCGGGCGTGCCAGTTCGGCCTGCAAGGTGGTGCGGCTGGGGGCTTGCCCGGGTGTCAACCAGCCAGACCAGACCTCATTCATCGCATCGAAATCCGTGCCGATGTCCTTCAGGTAAATGGTCGCGCTGAGCAAATGGTCTTTGTCGCTGCCCGCCTCGGCCAGCAGCGCGTCGATTTTTTCCAGTACCTGGTGGGTCTGGCCAGCGGCATCGGTGGCGTCCCCCGGCACCTGGCCGGAAAGAAACACCAGGTTGCCGTAGGACACGGCGGCGGACAGGCGTGGATTGGGCTGGATACGGTCAATGGTCATTGGGTAGTCCTTCAAGGGGGTAGGAGTCACGCCGCGCGGGGTGTGAAACCCTGCAGGTCGATGGCGGGGCGGCGCTGGCCGATCAGTTCACTCAGCAGGCGTGCGCTGGCGCAGGCCAGGGTAAAGCCCAGCGCACCATGGCCAAGGTTCAGCCACAGGTTGCGATACGCCGTTGCGCCCAGCAACGGCACGCCGCTCGGTGTGGCCGGACGCATGCCGGCCCATTCGATGGCGTAGTCATAGTTGCCGGCGTTGGCGAAGGTCTCGCGGGCCTGACGCTTGAGCAGGGCCAGGCGCTTGGGGTCCAGCGATGGGTCGAAACCGACGATGTCGACCATCGCCGCCACCCGCAACTGCTCGCCGATCCGCGCGTAGACGATCTTGCGGTCGTAATCGGTGATGCTCAGGTCCGGCGCCCGGTGCCCGGCGCCGATCGGAACTGTCAGGCTGTAACCCTTGAGCGGATACAGCGGCAGGTCGACACCCGGCAGCGCCAGCAACGCACTGCGATGGCCGGCGGCGACAACCAGTTGCTCGACCGGCAGCACTTCATCGCCCAGTTCGACCGCATTTACCACGCCTTGCGCATGGCGGATGCCCGATACGGCCTGGCCCAGGCGGAACTGGCAACGACCCGACGCCTGCAGGCGCGCCGCCAGTTGCTGGCAGAACGCATGGCAGTCACCTACCTCTTCATCCGGGGTATAGATGGCGCCGACGAAGGGTGCCTCTGCCAGCGCAGGGTCCAGACGGGCGCAGTCGGCGTGCGACAGCACCTGTTGTTGCTGGGGCGCGGCCAGGCTTTTGCGTGCATGTTCGAAACTGCCGGCCTGGCGGAAGGTGACCAGCTTGCCGTTGCGCCGCCAGTGGAAACCCTCCAGGCCATCCTCCTCACGCCAGGCTTGCAAGGTCGACTGGCTCAACAGCGCCAGGCGCAACAGATGGCCGGCGTTGGCGCGATTGACCGAGGTGCGGCAAGCCCCGAGGAATGAGGCCATCCAGCGCCACTGTGCCGGATCGAAGCGCGGTCGCAGCCTGAGCGGGGAGTCGCCGCGCAGCATCCAGCCAATGGCCTGCAATGGCACGCCAGCGTCGGCCAGCGGCGCCACGTAGCGATAGGACAGTTGGCCGCCGTTGGCGAAGCTGGTTTCGCTGCCCAACGTATCGCGTGCCTCGATCAGCGTCACGTCGAAGCCGTCGCGTACCAGTGCGTAAGCGGTTGCCAGGCCAATGACGCCACCGCCGATGATGCATACCTGCTGAGCCATGTCAGTCCTTGGTCGTTATTGGAACGAGCCTGAGGTTATGGCCAGGTGACAGGTGGCGAAAAATGAATAAAGATCGCTGAGCCATAAACAAAGGTTATGGATTTGCCATGCGCCTTCGCCATATCGAGATTTTCCAGGCCATCCGCCAGACCGGCTCGGTCAGCGGTGCCGCGCAGTTGCTGCACGTGTCCCAGCCTGCCGTGACCAAGGTGCTGCAGCATGCCGAGCAGCAACTGGGTTTCCCATTGTTCTTGCGGGTGCGCGGCAAACTGCAGCCGACTCCCGAGGCGCTGGAGCTGGAGCGTGAAGTCGACAAGGTCACGGAGAGCCTGCAAGGGGTGCGTCGCCTGGCACAAAGCCTGCGTCGCGAGCCGGGCCACAGCCTGCGCATCGGTGCCACACCGGCACTGGCCTTGTCACTGCTGCCGCCGGCCATTCATGGGTGGATCCAGCGTTATCCGGACATCGCCTGCGAGCTGTCCAGCGCCCACAGCCGCGAACTGGTGCAGAACCTGCTGATGCGCGAGATCGATGTCGCCCTGACCCTGCAACAGCCCGATCACCCGGCGCTCAAGGCCCAGGCGCTGGCCAGCGGGGTGTTGGTGGCGTTGGCACCGGCCGGTTATTGGCCGTTGGAGGAGGAAGGCACACCGCTGCCGTTGACGGCCTTGGCTGGTGCGCCCTTGATCGGGCTGTCCAGCGCCGACCCGCTGTCGGCCCGCCTCGACAGCTACCTCAAGGCAGTCGAGCCGCCGCCGCGGGTGAGCATCGCGGTGCAGACCTATTCGCTGGCCAGGGCGATGGTCGAATCCGGCGCCGGGTTGGCGGTCATCGACCCGTTCACCGCGCTTGGCGCAGCGCCTGGGGCGACCACGATTCGTCCGCTGGCACCGGCGCTGCCGATCACCTTGTATGCGGTGACCCGCGCTGCCGAACCCTCGCCGCATACCTTGAGCGAGCTGCTGGCCATCTTCAGCAGCCGTGCCCAAGGGCAACTGGACCGTTGGCGCTGACTGAAAACGGAACGGGCGGGCACAAAAAAACCGGCTCAGTGGCCGGTTTCTCTGCTGTTCCGGGTCCGCCAGGGACCGCTTGGAACGATGTGATGGTGCCCCGAGGGAGACTCGAACTCCCACTCCTTTCGAAAACGGATTTTGAATCCGCCGCGTCTACCAATTCCGCCATCAGGGCTTGTGGCGCGCAGTATAGAGAGGCTCCGCTGGTCGGTCAATCGGCTTTCATGGTCAATTTTCACACATTGGGCTAAACTTCCCGGCCCTGCCGAACCGAACATCATCATGCGCGTCGCCGATTTTTCCTTCGAACTCCCTGATTCCCTGATCGCCCGCCACCCGTTGGCCGAGCGCCATGGCAGCCGTCTGCTGGTGCTCGATGGGCCAACCGGTGCGCTGGCGCACCGGCAATTCCCCGACCTGCTCGAGTACCTGCGCCCGGGCGACCTGATGGTGTTCAACAACACCCGGGTGATCCCGGCGCGCCTGTTCGGCCAGAAGGCTTCCGGCGGCAAGCTGGAAGTACTGGTCGAGCGCGTGCTCGACAGCCACCGGGTGCTGGCCCACGTGCGTGCCAGCAAGGCGCCCAAGGAGGGCGCGGTCATCCTCATCGACGGCGGTGGCGAGGCAGAAATGGTCGCGCGTCATGACACGCTGTTCGAGCTGCGCTTCAGCGAAGAGGTGCTGCCGCTGCTCGACCGCGTCGGCCACATGCCGCTGCCGCCCTATATCGACCGCCCGGACGAGGGCGCCGACCGCGAACGCTACCAGACCGTGTACGCCGAACGCGCTGGCGCGGTCGCCGCGCCGACGGCGGGCCTGCATTTCGACGAGGCACTGCTGGAGCAGATCGCCGCCAAGGGCGTCGAGCGCGCCTTCGTCACCCTGCACGTGGGCGCCGGTACCTTCCAGCCGGTGCGGGTCGACAAGATCGAAGACCACCACATGCATAAAGAGTGGCTTGAAGTGAGCCAGGAGGTGGTGGATGCCATCGACGCCTGCCGCGCCCGTGGCGGCCGGGTGATCGCGGTCGGCACCACCAGCGTGCGTTCGCTGGAAAGCGCGGCGCGCGACGGCGTGCTCAAGGCCTTCAGCGGCGACACCGACATCTTCATCTACCCGGGCCGGCCGTTCCATGTGGTCGACGCCCTGGTCACCAACTTCCACCTGCCGGAGTCCACGCTGCTGATGCTGGTCTCGGCCTTTGCCGGCTACCCCGAGACCATGGCCGCCTATGCGGCGGCGGTGGCGCAGGGGTACCGCTTCTTCAGTTACGGTGATGCCATGTTCATCACCCGCAATCCGGCGCCACGCGGGCCCGAGGATCAAGCATGAGTCGCACCTGTCGAATGTCCTTCGAACTGCTGGCCACCGACG
>Ga0209370_1001098_pt1 | contig 26343 bp, 23 predicted proteins | sample AgamicAtPrz_FD_187164 | JGI IMG/M metagenome (GOLD analysis project Ga0209370, IMG submission 187164) | Agave microbial communities from Guanajuato, Mexico - At.P.rz (SPAdes) (version 2) | ecosystem: Host-associated > Plants > Phyllosphere > Phylloplane/Leaf | place: Guanajuato, Mexico... | reverse complement strand
CCCATCCCGAACAGGACAGTGAAACGACTTTGCGCCGATGATAGTGCGGGTTCCCGTGTGAAAGTAGGTCATCGTCAGGCTCTTACAGTGAAAACCCCGTAGTCGAAAGATTACGGGGTTTTTTATTTGATTAATCGGTATTCTTGATATTGCTTGCGCAGTAGTGGACATGGAAAGGATGAGCATGCAGCTGCAGGACATGTTGTATTCACAAGGCTTTGGCATTCGCCGTGTCTGCTCCGGCTTGGTGCAGCAAGGCTGGGTGGAGCTGTGGAACCCGCAGACTTCTGACTGGGAGAAGGTCCTGGATTCCACCCAGCAGGTGGATCCCGAAGGTCTGCGCTTCAAGGTGCAAGGCGTGGAGTGGGAGTATCACGAGCTGGGTTATGTGCTGCTGAACAAGCCTGCTGGCACCGAATGCTCGCAAAAGCCATCGGCCTATCCCAGCATCTACACCTTGCTGCCAGCTCCGCTGCGTCAACGACCCAACAAAGGGGCGGTGCAAGGTGTTCAGGCGGTGGGGCGCCTGGATCAGGATACGACGGGCATGCTGCTGCTCAGCGACGATGGCCAGTTCATCCACCGCATGTCGTCGCCCAAAAAGCATGTCTCCAAGGTTTATCGGGTGACTTGCAAGCATCCGGTGGATGCCAAGCAGATACAGCGGCTGCTGGATGGTGTCGTACTCGATGATGATCCCAAGCCCGTCAAGGCTGCGGCCTGCGAGCAGGTTGACAGCCATGTGCTGGATCTGACGCTGACCGAGGGCAAGTATCACCAGGTCAAGCGCATGATTGCGGCTGCGAGCAACCGGGTCGAAGGTCTGCATCGCAGAAGAATCGGCGGCATGGAGTTGCCCGCAGAGCTGGAGCCTGGCCAATGGCGCTGGCTTACGGCGGATGAGCTGGAATTGTTCAAGCCGGGCAAGTAGGGCAGAGAAAGATAAAAAGCCTGCTGGCTTGCGCCAGCAGGCTTTTTGATTGGGGACACGGTAAATCAGTGTCTCTGCGCAGGGAGCATGGACGCCTGCTGGAGCTTGCCCGAAGTTTGCAGCGCAGCGCCGGGCAGGAATTCGATGCCGGTACGGCGCACCAGCTCCGCGTAGCTGATGGGCTCGGTGACACGGGCCGCATCATCATTGGCCTGCCAGTGCGCCCAGGCACGCTGGCTCTGAGCGTCATAAACCAGCTTGTAGAGAAAGCTGGGCACACGCACCTGGTTGTGGCCGACGGAGGCTGCTCTGGCCTCAAAGACCGGGCCGGTGATGATGTAGACATCGCCCTGAGCCCGTTGTGCATAGCTGCGCGTGTCTTTTTCGATGCGGGCCCAGGGGCCGCCGTTCTGCTTGATGGACTGGGGCACCATATTGGCCAGCGAGAAGCTCTGGGCCATGGCCTGTGCGGTCGGCATGTCGCCAGCGGGAGCCATGTGGCCGCGTGAGTAGCCGGAGCGCTTGTAGTCGTCCAGCTCGGCGCGTTCATCGCGGGGCAGGCGGGCGTCGCTGTAGAACTTGTTGGTGCGCTTTTCGTCGGCATCGGCGACCAGGGCCTTGTTCAGACGTTGAGCAACGAAGACGGGAGTCTTGCTCTGGCCGCTGTGCAGCACGGCAAACGCGTCATAGCACAGCGCACGCAGCTTGGGCTGATCGCTGAGCACGGGAGCTTTGCCATTGGCAAAGAACTGCGGGCATTGCTCAAAGCCCTGGGTGCTGCGCGTGGGATTCTTGACCTGGATGAGCGATGCGGGGCCGACCGCAGCCGAGGGCGCAGGCATCCGGGCGGAGCAGGCCACGCTGCCGATGGCCAGCATTGCGATGCCGGCATGGCGCAGCCATCGGGGGGGTCGTGAGGAGAAAGAGGAGAGCGGTGCTGAGAAAGCGGAAGACATGCGCGAAGAAGGCCGAGGGAGATGAAAAGAGTGCCAGCAGCCCAGGCGCAAGAGCGAGTCTGGCCGTCATCGAGGAGGATTGATTGCTACTTGAATAAGAGCTGCTTGCGCAAGCTTTGAAAGCTTTTCAAGGTAAAAGTTTCCTGAAAAGCTTTGTATTAAAGCGCTAAGTGCTCATATTTTATGAGGGCTGGACTGTGCCACAGCCCTGTCCCTGCTTACGTCGCCAAGCTTCGGATCCGCCGAGGGCGGCGTTCCATGCATGAGCAGAATCTGCAGCGCGGCTTGGGTTTGCAGATGCAGCTGCTTGAGCGCCTCATCTTTCTGGGGCGGCAAAATGTACTGGCCCTGTGCGTTCCTGGCATAGGGCTTGCCCAGAATGTCGGCCATATCGATCTGGTAGTAGCTGCGGTCGCCATATGGCCGCTTGCCGTCGATATAGGGCAAGGGCCAGATCGCCTGGCCCTCTTTCTCCTCGGCCAAAACATAAGGCAGGTCATCGGTACCGACTTCTCGCCACAGGGCGGCATGCAGCAGCGTCAGGTGTTCGGGGCGAAAGTCGAAGCTGCTGTCTGGCGCCTGAGCTGAGAAGTCGGGCGGCAAGGCATAGCGACCGGGCGCCAAGGTGGCGTTTGCCACAAACTCCGGCAGCCAAAGGCAGACCTCGGCCAGGAGCCGGGTGGCCAGAACAGGATCGTGACTGCGCAGCACCTGCTGGGCTGTGTCGAGGGTGGACAGATCGCCACCAAAGGGCTGCACGGGATCGAAGCCCGGTGCTCCCGACTCTATGGGCATCCACTGCACCCGCAGCAGGCGTATCAGCTGCAGATGCTGGGCGCTCAGTGGCGGCAGCGCCTGGCTGAAGACGGTCTGGATCACGGATCGACGCTCGGTACTGCCCGGACGCTTGCGCAGCCACGACCAGCTCAAAGCGCCGGTTGCCGCAACTGCCAGGCTGGAGAGTGTGGAGATCAGCAGCCTGCGCTTCATGGGCGAAGGCTTTCAGTCATCGATGGAAGCGCTCCAGCGGTCGCCCCAGCCGCTGCTGCGTTGCACGCGGTCGATATCCCGGCGGTCACGCTTGGTGGGGCGGCCGGTGTGCTGGGCCGCCAGTGCCGCTGCCGGCTCGGGGGCCAGACGGCGCTGCTCGGCCAGCTGTTCTCGCTGGGCAATGCTTTGCGCTGTTTCCTCGTACAGCTGTTGGGCCACGGGGGCCGGGCCGCGCATGCCGCTCAGCCCGCGTACGATGACTTCCCTGGGAATATTGCCCTGGCGCAGGTGGATGTGGTCGCCCGGGCGGATTTCACGCGAGGCCTTGGCATTGGCGTTGTTGACCGTGACCCGGCCTTTGCCGATTTCCTCCACAGCCAGGCTGCGGGTCTTGTAGAACCGCGCGCACCACAGCCATTTGTCCAGACGCATGGATTCAGTTTCGCTCATGTCGGTATTTTGCGGCGTGAAGGGATGGCGATTCAAGTCAGAGCAGTATCCATGTCCTGGGCATCGCCATTGTGCAGGGGCAGCTGAATCAGCGCCTGCAGGCCACGCACGCGGCCGAGTCCATCGTGCAGATTGCGCAGCTCGATCTGGCCGCCCAGGGTTTGCACGATCTCCTGGCAGATGGCCAGGCCCAGGCCCGAGCCGCTGCGCGCGTTGCCCGCCGAAAAAGGCTGGAACAGCCGCTGGGCCAGTTCATCGTCGATGCCGCTGCCGCTGTCTTCGATACTCAGCTGCGCCATGCCGCCGTGCGCGCGCACATCGACCTGCAGACTCCCGTGCCTGGGTGTGTGGCGTATGGCGTTGTGCAGCAGGTTGCGGGTCAGCTCGCGCAGCATCCATTCATGGGCGGCCACGCAGCAGGCCTGGGTTTCGATGCCGAAGTCCATGTCGTGATCGGCAATCAGCGGCGATAGCTCCAGTGCCACGTCGCGCACGATATCGTCGAGCTGGGCGAGCATGGCGCTGCTCTGGTTGCTGTCTTCCTGGCGCAGCTGCTCGACCTTGGCCAGGGCCAGCATCTGATTGGCGACGCGGGTGGCGCGGTCCACTGTGTCGTCAATCTCGGCAAAGGCCTGGGCCGGTGGAATATCGCCGCGCTTGGCTGACTGAACCTGAACCTTGAGCACGGCCAGCGGCGTGCGCAGCTGGTGCGATGCGTCGCGCACAAAGCGCTTCTGATTGCTCAGCAGGCCTTGCAGGCGCTGCATGGTCTGGTTGGTGGCTTCCAGCAGGGGCTGGACTTCGCGCGGGACCTCGGGCGCAGCCAGCGGACTCAGATCCCCCTGGGCACGGCCTTGCAGGTCCTGGCTGAGCTGGCGTATGGGCTGGGTGGCGCGCTGCACCACGATGATCACGATCAGGGCGACGACCAGCACCAGCAGGGCTTGACGAATCAAGGTGTCACGCAGAATCTGCAAGGCCAGGGATTCGCGCAGTTCCAGGGTTTCGGCCACCTGGATCACGGCCATGCCGCGTCCGTTGGCACTGGCAACCGGCTGCAGCAGCACGGCCACGCGCACGGGGTGGCCGCGAAACTCGTCGTCGTAGAAGTCCACCAGCGCCGCATAGGGCGGGCGCTGCGGAATCCTGCCGTTCCAGACTGGCAGTTCCTCGAAGCCGGAGATCAACTGTCCATCCAGCGTGGAGACGCGGTAGAACATGCGGCTCTGGTTGTCAGCCTCGAAAATTTCCAGTGCCGAATAGGGAACGATGGCGCGCAACTGTGCCTGATCGTCGTATCCCGTGACGCCGATTTGCTCGCTGATGCTTTTGGCCGAGGCCAGCAGGGTTCTGTCGTAAGCCGTATGCAGCGATGCCAGGGTTTGCTGATAGAGGCTCCAGGCGTTGAGGGCAATCAGCGCCAGCACAGGCAGCAAGATGCCGGTGAGCAGCAGGCGCCGCAGCGACCAGGCCGTCTTGAGCCGCGCTTTGGCACCAGCAGCTGTCATGCGGCCGCCTCGGCCTTGACCAGATAGCCCAGTCCGCGCAGCGTGACCAGTTGCACGCCGGTGCCGCCCAGCTTTTTGCGCAGCCGGTAGGCCACGACTTCCACGGCCTCGTATTGCACATCGACCTCGCCGGGGAAGACCAGACTGAACAGCCGCTCCTTGGTGACCGCATGGCCGGGGCGGGCCAGCAGCGCATGCATCATGGACAGCTCGCGCGGGGTCAGCTCCAGGACCTTGTCGTCGAGATAAATGGCGCCGCTTTCCTTTTCATAGCGCAATGCGCCCAGGGTGATAACTTCAGAGGCCGATCTGGGTGTGAAGCTATCCTGGCTGCGGCGCAGCAGGGCGCGCAGGCGTGCTTCCAGTTCGTCGAGGTCAAAGGGCTTGGCCAGATAGTCGTCGGCACCGGCGTTCAGCCCCATGACGCGGTCGCCCACGGTGCCACGTGCCGTCAGTATCAGTACCGGTGTGCGCAGGCCCAGGGCCCGGGCGCGCTCCAGCACCTGCAGGCCGTCGAGGCCGGGCAGGCTCAGGTCTAGCACCACGGCATCGGGTTCGCGGGTCTGCCAGTGAGCAAGGGCACTGGGGCCGTCGGCCGCCACATCCACATGCAGCCCGCGGCGCATCAGGGTGCGCTGCAGCGTGGTGCGCATGGCGGAATCATCTTCAACAAGCAGTAATTGCATGGAGCCGAACATAGCACTGCGCTGCGAATGCGAAGACAAGTCGTGAAACTACCGGGCTTGCTTAAGGGATAGCCCTAGGTGATTGGACAGCCGTTTGACAGGCAGGCTGTCCATGATTGCATTCACCAACTACATAAGGAGTACATCATGCGTCGTGATACGTTTCTGAAGTCTCTGGCAGCCCTGGCGGCGGCCGGTGCTTTGCCCCTGTCGGCCCAGGCAGCGGCAGCCATCAAGATGATGCTGCCCGCCAACCCTGGTGGCGGCTGGGACACGACAGGCCGTGCCCTGGGCAAGGCCTTGCAGGACGCAGGTGTAGCTTCTTCCGTCACCTATGACAACAAGGGTGGCGCTGCCGGCGCCATCGGTCTGGCCCAGTTCGTCAACGGCAGCAAGGGCGATCCCAATGCCATGATGGTCATGGGCGCCGTGATGCTGGGCGGCATCATTACCGGCAAGCCTCCCGTCAACCTGAGCCAGGCCACGCCTTTGGCGCGCCTGACCAGCGAGTACAACGTGTTTGTGCTGCCCGCCAATTCGCCCTACAAGAACATGGCGGAAGTGGTGGCCCAACTCAAGAAGGACCCTGGCTCCATCAAGTGGGGCGGTGGCTCGCGCGGCTCCACCGAACACATTGCTGCGGCCATGATCGCCCGTGAAGTGGGTGTGGACCCAGCCAAGATCAACTACGTGGCTTTCCGTGGGGGCGGCGAGGCCATCTCCGCCATTCTGGGCGGCAACGTCACCGTGGGCGGCAGCGGCTTCAGCGAGTTTGCGGAATACATCGCAACCGGCAAGATGAAGCCCATCGGCGTGACTTCGGCTCAACGCCTCAAGGGTGCGGCCTCCAGCATTCCCACGCTCAAGGAGCAGGGCATCAATGTGGAAATCGGCAACTGGCGCGGTGTGTATGGCGCGCCCGGCATTTCCAAGGCCCAGCGCGACGAACTGGTCGCCCAGATCGAAAAAGCCACCAAGAGCAAGGCCTGGGCCGAAGCGCTGCAGAAGAACGACTGGACACCTGCCTGGCTGGGCGGCGATGCCTTTGGCAAGTTCGTGGACGACGAGTTCGCCAGCCTGCGCGCCACCATGGCCAAGTCCGGCATGATCTGATGATCTCCAGGCCGCTGCGTTCTGCAGCGGCCTCTGGCGCGTGAACACGCTCCAGGGACATGGGACAGGGTTTGCGACTTCAGCCCTGATCGCGTTGTGTCCTGCTGTTTTCCCCCGCACTGATTGATGGCCTGCCCCTGACGGCGCAAGCCAGGGTTTGTGCAACCCCATGATGCCGTGAGAGCTACTGGCAAGTTTGCTCTGACGGGTTCCGAAAACCATTGAAATCAAACACATTCATCATGTCTGATTCATTCCAAGATCTGGCCCGGGCAGCGGAGGCAGCACAGGTTTCGGCCTATGCAGACCCCGACGAGCCGCAAAGCCCCAATGTACCGTCCAAAAGAGCGCAAACCATTGTCGGTTCGGGCGTGCTGCTGGTCGCTGTCGGCCTGGCTGTCGGCGCACTGCAGATTCCTTCCGATTCGGGATATGGCGGCGTCGGCCCCAACTTTCTGCCCTGGCTGTGCGCCATCGTGCTGGCCGTTTGCGGTGCGCTGTTGATCTGGGAAGCTCGGAGCGGCGGCTTTCGCCATGCGGCGGATCCTGGCGGCCATGCCAAGGCCGATATATTGTCTTTTGTCTGGGTTTCTGCAGGTCTGCTGATCAATGCGGCTTTGATTGGAACCGTCGGCTTTATCTTCAGCTGCACGATTTGCTATGTCTTGGCCGTGCAGGGCCTGCGCCGCGCCGCGCATCAGCCTCAGGCCTCTGAAATCGGTACCTGGGTGAAGGATGTGATCACTGGCTTGCTGATTTCAGCGCCCGTTTTCTGGATGTTTACTCAGTTCCTGGCAATCAATCTGCCTGGCTTGACTCAGACGGGGTGGCTGTAATGGATATCTTCAATGCTTTGATGGCAGGCTTTGCCACCGCCATCACGCCCGCCAATCTGTTGTGGGCCCTGGTGGGCTGTGCCCTGGGTACGGCTGTGGGCGTGCTGCCCGGTATCGGCCCGGCCGTGGCAGTGGCCATGCTGCTGCCCATCACCGCCAAGGTGGATGTGACGGCTTCCATGATCTTTTTTGCCGGCATCTACTACGGTGCCATGTATGGCGGCTCGACCACCTCGATTCTGCTGAACACGCCCGGCGAGACGGCGTCCATGGTCACGGCCATGGAGGGCAACAAGATGGCCAAGAGCGGCCGAGCGGGCGCGGCGCTGGCAACCGCCGCCATCGGCTCGTTTGTCGCGGGGACCTTTGCCACCGTGGTGGTGACCCTGTTCGCTCCCTATGTCGCCGACTTTGCCGTGAAGCTGGGCCCGCCCGAGTACTTCATGCTGATGGTGCTGGCCTTCACCACCGTGAGCGCCGTGCTGGGCCAAAGCTCGCTGCGCGGCATGACGGCGCTGTTTGTCGGCCTGGCTGCAGGATGCATCGGCATGGATCAGATCTCCGGTGCCGCGCGCTATACCGGCGGCAAGATGGAACTGCTGGACGGCATCGACATCGTGCTGGTGGCCGTGGGTCTGTTTGCCGTGGCCGAAGTGCTGTATGCCGCCATGTATGAAGGCAAGGTCGAGGAGTCGCAGAACAAGCTGACCCGTGTGCACATGACCAAGCGTGACTGGAAGCGTTCCTGGCCCGCCTGGATGCGCGGTACGCTGCTGGGCACACCGTTTGGCTGCATTCCCGCTGGCGGCACCGAGATCCCGACCTTTCTGAGCTACGCGACCGAGAAGAAGCTGGCCAAGGGCGAAGACAAGGCAGAGTTCGGCGGCAAGGGCGCCATCGAAGGCGTGGCCGGTCCGGAGGCTGCGAACAATGCCACCGTGACCGCAGCCCTGATTCCGCTGCTGACGCTGGGCATTCCTACCAGCAACACCACGGCCGTGCTGCTGGGCGCCTTCCAGAACTACGGTATCAACCCCGGCCCCCAGTTGTTCACCAGCTCGGCGGCCCTGGTCTGGGCGCTGATTGCCTCGCTGTACATCGGCAACGTGATGCTGCTGGTGCTCAACCTGCCCATGGTGGGTCTGTGGGTCAAGCTGCTGAAGATTCCGCGTCCCCAGCTGTATGCCGGCATCTTGATCTTTGCAACGGTCGGTGCCTACGGCATGCGCCAGAGCGCGTTCGATCTGTTCCTGCTCTACGGCATTGGCTTGCTCGGTGTGATCATGCGCCGCTTCGACTTCCCCACCGCTCCCGTGGTGGTGGGCATGATACTCGGCCCCTTGGCGGAAGCGCAGATGCGCAATGCCGTGTCGATCGGCGAAGGCAGCTGGTGGATCTTCCTGCAGCGTCCCATGTCGCTGACGCTGATCATCATCGTGCTGGCCGTACTGATCATTCCCCGTGTGCTCAAGCGCCTGTCGGAGGCCAAGCAGGCCCGGGAGGCAAGCGCCGCCTGAGTCCCGTTTCCTAGCCTGCTGCGGGTGCTGTACGCATGGAGCCCGTTGCATTCATATCCCCTGTTCGGTGAGCTGGACAGGGGATTTTTTTATGGAGGCCGGCTAAAGCATTGCTTTGAATGCGCTAGCTGGAGGTCTGTGCCGATGGTTTTGGGGCAATGTCGCCCTACCATGGCGCAATGATGGAAATGAGCCAACGGCTACCCAACGATTTCGCTTGCGAGCTGCCCGACGATGCCGACGGCATCTATGCATTGGCGGCACGGTCCATGTTTCAGCTGTTCTCGTCAATGAGCCAGGGCATGTTTCTGGTCGACAGAAGCGGGCGCATTGTCTGGGTCAACAAAGGCTACGAGCGTTTTTTGCCACGCCTGGGAGTAGCCGGTGTGGGCGATTTTCTCGGGCATAAGGTGGAGGAGGTCATCCCCAACACGCAGATGCGCAGCGTGCTGGAGACCGGCAAGCCGGTCCTGATCGATCTACTGACCAATAGCGCCGGAACCTTTGTCGTCAGCCGCCTGCCGCTGCATGACGATGAAGGTGGCGTGATCGGTGCCATCGGCATTGTGCTGTTCGATCAGCCCGAGACGACCTTGCAGCCGCTGATCAGCAAGTTTGCGATGCTGCAGCGCGATCTCGATGAAGCGCGGCGCGAGCTGGCTGCCCAGCGCAGCCGCAGCCTGCAGGCGTCCGTACAGGGTTCGCGCCGCAGCAAATACAGCTTTGCCAGCTTTGTGGGCAGCAGCCCGGCTGCGGTCGAGGTCAAGCGCCAGGCGCGGCGGGCGGCCCAGTCCATGAGCCCGGTGCTGCTGCTGGGCGAGACCGGTACCGGCAAGGAGGTGCTGGCCCATGCCATCCATGCCGCATCGGCGCGGTCTGCTGGTCCTTTTGTGAGCGTCAATATCGCGGCCATTCCCGAAACGCTGCTGGAGGCCGAATTCTTCGGCGTGGCTCCGGGCGCATTCACCGGAGCCGACCGCAAGACGCGCGATGGCAAGTTCAAGCTCGCCGATGGCGGCACCCTGTTTCTCGACGAAATCGGCGACATGCCCGCCAGTCTGCAGGCCAAGCTGCTGCGGGCCTTGCAGGAGGGAGAGATCGAGCCGCTGGGCTCCAACCAGATCGTGCATTTCGATGTACGCGTGGTGGCCGCCACCTCTCGGGATCTGCTGCAGATGGTGCGCGACGGGCGCTTCCGGGAAGACCTGTTCTACCGGCTGCATGTGCTGCCCGTGCGCGTGCCGCCGCTGCGCGAGCGCAGCAGCGATATCCCAGCCCTGGTGGAAATGCTCTGCGAGGACCTGGCGCTGCGCAACGACATGGTTCCGCCGGAGCTGGGAAAGGGGGCGCTGGAATTGCTGGTCGCACAGGCCTGGCGCGGCAATATTCGCGAGCTGCGCAATGTGCTGGAGCAAGCAGCCATGCGCTGCGATGACTCGCACATTGATGCCGGCCTGCTGGCACAGGTGCTGCGCTCGTCCGGGGTAGAGCTGCAGGTTCCGCATCGGCAGCCCTTGGCGCAGGAACCCGTGGCTGCGGCAGGCGATTTGCTCAAGCCGCTTGCCGAGCAAATGGCCGAGCTCGAAGCCCGTGCGATAAGGGCCGCGATGCAGGCCCATGGAGGCAACAAGCTGGCCGTTGCAAGGACGCTCGGCATATCGCGCGCCAAGCTCTACGACCGGCTCGAGAAGCTGAATTTCTGAGCCATGCTAGGGATTGCCCTTGGTGGGTAGGACTTGGTTTGTTTTTATAGTTATAAAAAATATCTAATTTGAGTCCGGAGACAGCATGGCATTGGTACAAGGGCAGGAGTTGTGGAGGCCCACGCAGAAGCAGCAGGAGCAAAGCGGCCTGTGGCATTACATGGACTGGCTGCGCGACAGCCGTGGCCGTGACTTCTCCGACTATGAAGCGCTGTGGCAATGGTCGGCGACGGATATCGAAGGCTTCTGGCGCTCCATCTGGGACTATTTCGGGATCCAGGCCGACGGCGATCCCAGCCGGGTGCTGAGCACGCACCAGATGCCCGGTGCGCAATGGTTTCCGGACACTTCTCTCAACTACGCCGAACATATCTTTCGCAACGCCAGCGATGCACGCCCCGCCATCATTGCGCGTTGCGAAGGGAACGCACCTGTAGAGGTTTCCTGGCAACAGCTGCAGCGTGACGTGGGAGCGCTGGCAGCCACGCTGCGCAAGCTGGGCATAGGGCCCGGTGATCGCGTGGTGGCCTATCTGCCCAATGTGCCTCAGACCGTGGTGGCGTTTCTGGCCTGTGCCAGCATCGGCGCCATCTGGTCCAGCTGCGCGCCGGAGATGGGGGTATCCGTGGTGCTGGACCGCTTCCAGCAGATCGCACCCAAGCTGATTTTCGCGACCGACAGCTATAGCTATGCCGGCAGGCAGTTCGATCGCCGTGAAGTGCTGGACGAGGTGCTCCAGGGTCTACCCGAAATCGCCCAGGTGATCCATGTTCCTGGCCCCTTGTTCGGCAGCGATGCCGAACACGCGGCCGTGCCCTGGCGTGACTGCATGAGTTGGGCCGATGCAACGTGCCATGCAGCGCCGCTGCAGTTCGAGCGCCTGCCGTTCTCCCATCCGCTGTGGGTGGTGTACTCCTCGGGAACCACCGGCCTGCCCAAGGCCATGGTGCACAGTCATGGCGGCATCGTGCTCACCCATCTCAAAACCAATCGCCTGCAGCACGACGTGTTGCCCGGCGATCGTTTCATGTTCCTGGGCAGCACGGGCTGGATTGTCTGGAACCTGATGATAGGCAGCCTGCTGGCCGGCGCGACCGTGGTTCTGTCCGACGGCAACCCAACGGCGCCGAGCGACGATGCGCTCTGGGACTTCATCGACCAATACCAGGTCAGCATCTTCGGTTGCGGTGCGGCCTTCCTCACCAAGAGCATGAAGGATGGCATCTCGCCGAAGAGGGGGCGCCAGTTCGAGAAGCTGCGTGCCATCAACTCCACGGGCTCGCCGCTGCCTCTCGATGCCTATGCCTGGGTCTACGAGAACGTCAAAAGAGATCTGTGGCTGGCCTCGATCAGCGGCGGCACGGATATCGCCTCGGGCTTTGTGGCCTGCGCGCCCATACTGCCCGTCAACGCGGGCGAGATTCAGTGCCGCGAACTGGGCGTGGCCGCCCATGTCTTCAACGAACAGGGCCAGAAGGTGATCGCCGAAGTCGGCGAACTGGTGATTACCGAGCCCATGCCCTCCATGCCCGTGTTCTTCTGGAACGACGAGAGCGGGGCGCGCTACCACGACAGCTATTTCGACGTGTTTGCCGGCTGCTGGCGCCATGGTGACTGGATCGAGTTCAGCGAGCGCGGCACGGCCGTGATCTACGGACGCTCGGACAGCACCATCAACCGCTTCGGCATACGCATGGGCACGGCGGAGATCTACCGTGTCGTCGAGGAGCTCGACGCCGTCAAGGACAGCCTGGTGGTCGACCTTGAATATCTGGGTCGACCTTCCTTCATGCCGCTGTTCGTGACTCTGGCCGAAGGCCAGGCATTGACGGGCGAGCTGACCGCCCAGATCAAGAACGCCATCAAGACCAAGGCTTCGGCACGTCATGTGCCCAATGTGGTGGTTCAGGTGGCCGAGATTCCGCGCACCCTCACCGGCAAGAAGATGGAGGTGCCGGTGCGCAAGCTGCTGCTGGGCGCGGACGCGGCCAAGGTGGCCAGCCCCGATGCCATGGCCAATCCATCCAGCATTGATTTCTTCATTCAATTTCGAGAGCAGGTACCGCAGGCGTGACAGGCGCTTGAGGCTGATTTGACTCAATACCCAAAGCAGACCCACCCATGAACCATCAAGATCTGATCGCCATCGATTTCCACACCCATGCGGAAGTCAGCTGCCGCAATCCCTTTGACAGCTACGGCGAGGAGTACGACCGCGCGGCCGACAAATACTTCGGCAGCTCGCTGCGCCCGACGATCGCCGAAACCATTGCCTATTACCGCGAGCGCAAGATCGGTCTGGTGATGTTCACGGTGGACAGCGAGGCGCAATTGGGTCGCCGCCGCATCCCCAACGAAGAGATCGCCGATGCCGCGCGCGAGAACAGCGACATGATGGTGGCGTTCGCCAGCATCGACCCGCACAAGGGCAAGATGGGCGCGCGCGAGGCCGAGCGCCTGATCACCGAATGCGGCGTCAAGGGCTTCAAGTTCCATCCCACGGTGCAGGGCTTCCATCCCTATGACCGCATGGCCTGGCCCATCTACGAGGTCATCAACCACTACAAGCTGCCCGCCATCTTCCACACCGGCCACAGCGGCATCGGCAGCGGCATGAAGTGCGGCGGCGGTCTGCGCCTGGCCTACAGCAACCCCATGCTGCTGGACGACGTGGCCGTGGACTTCGGCGATATGCAGATCGTCATGGCCCATCCCAGCTTTCCCTGGCAGGACGAGGCGATCTCGGTGGCGCTGCACAAGCCCAATGTCTGGATCGATCTTTCGGGCTGGAGTCCCAAGTATTTCCCCAAGCAGCTGGTGCAGTACGCCAACACCCTGCTCAAGGACCGTGTGCTGTTCGGCAGCGACTTCCCGCTGATCACGCCCGAGCGCTGGATGAAGGACTTCGAGGTCGCCGGCTTCAAGCCCGAGGTCATGCCCGGCATTCTCAAGGACAACGCCGTGCGGCTGCTGGAGCTGGACAGAAAACGCGATGCCGCATGAAAGCCACAAGGATCACCCCGGTGATCCTTTTTTCATGGCGGATTGAGCAAAGCCAGAGACGAGCCCTAAGGCGGTTGTTGATTTGTATTGAAATCAGTCACTGTCTGAATTAAAGACATTTATTGCCTGATTTTCAGACGATATAGAGCTGCGTATGGCGGCTCCTCAGAGGAAAACCAGACTGGCACGAAGACTGCTGTCTGCACACCATAGAAAGACAAGCGGACACACCGCATCCATCCTCAAGGAGACAACACATGCACAAGCGCAGCCTGCTGCAGGCGGCCGTTCTGGCGGCCATGGTGGTTCATGTTCCCGGCGCCCTGGCGCAATCCGAAATCCGCATTGCCCATGTCTACAGCAAGACCGGGCCGCTGGAGGCCTACGGCAAGCAGACCCAGGCCGGGCTGCTGATGGGGCTTGAATATGCCACGGGCGGCAGCATGACGGTGGCAGGCAAGAAGCTGGTGCTTATCGAAAAGGATGACCAGGGCAAGCCCGATCTGGGCAAGAGCCTGCTGGCCGCAGCCTATTCGGACGACAAGGCAGATCTGGCTGTCGGCCCCAGCGCGTCGGGCGTGGCGCTGGCCATGCTGCCCGTGGCCGAGGAGTACAAGAAGATCCTGATCGTCGAGCCCGCCGTGGCCGATTCCATCACCGGCGACAAGTGGAACAAGTACATCTTCCGCACGGGCCGCAACTCCAGCCAGGACGCGATCAGCAATGCCGTGGCCATCGACAGGCCCGGCGTGACGATTGCGACACTGGCTCAGGACAATGCCTTCGGTCGCGACGGCGTCAAGGCCTTCAAGGAAGCGGTCAAGAAAGGCAAGCTGGTGCATGAGGAGTACCTGCCCGCCGCCACCACCGATTTCACGGCCGGGGCCCAGCGCCTGATCGACAGGCTCAAGGATGTTCCGGGCAGGAAGGTGATCTGGATTGTCTGGGCCGGTGCCGGCAACCCCTTCAAGATCGTCGACATGGACCTCAAGCGCTACGGCATCGAGATCGCCACGGGCGGCAACATACTGCCCGCCATGGCGGCCTACAAGAATCTGCCGGGCATGGAGGGCGCCACCTACTATTACTTCGGCATTCCCAAGAACCCGGTGAACGAAGCCATGGTCTCCATGAGTTACAAGCAGTTCAAGGCTCCGCCGGACTTCTTCACGGCGGGCGGTTTCTCGGCCGCCATGGCCATCGTCACGGCACTCAAGAAGACAGGCGGCGACACCAAGACCAACACCTTGATCAAGGCCATGGAAGGCATGAGCTTCGATACACCCAAGGGCGTCATGACCTTCCGCAAGGAAGATCACCAGGCCATGCAGAGCATGTACCACTTCAGGATCAAGAACGATCCGGCCATGGCCTGGGGCGTGCCCGAGCTGGTGCGCGAGATCAAGCCTGAAGAAATGAACGTTCCCGTCCGGAACGGACGGTAACCACCCCCTGAGTTACTTCGCCTAGGCGGCCCCGCGCCTTCCCCTAACCGGGCGTCCCCTCTCTCGTCGAGAGGGGAACGATGCCATCGCCGTGAGGCGGCTCTTGCTCGGCGTCTCTGACTTGGTCAGCGTGCGGGCAAGGTTCAGTTCACTTTTTGATAGCTGCATGCGCTTGTGTGTAAGGCGCTAGGGGCTGTATTTGCCTATTTCTCATGCTGACCACTGACAAGCTCACCGTCCGCTTTGGCGGTCATGTTGCGGTCAACGGCGTGACCTGCTCCTTCGAGCCGGGCACGCTGACGGCCATCGTCGGCCCCAATGGCGCGGGCAAGACCACTTACTTCAATCTGATCTCGGGGCAGTTGCGGGCCACGGAGGGCAGGGTGTCGTTGCAGGGGCGCGACCTTACGGGCCTGCCGCCTTCGGCGCGCACGCGTGCCGGCCTGGGGCGGGCCTTTCAGCTCACGAATCTGTTCCCGGCCCTGTCGGTGCTGGAGAACGTGCGCCTGGCCGTGCAGGCCACGCGCCAGGGCGCGCACCGGCGCGGCATGAATCTCTGGAGCATCTGGAGCGACCACCGCGCATTGCTGGCGCGCGCGCAGCAAATCCTGGAGCAGGTGGCGCTGTGGGCGCGGCGCGATGAGCCGGTTTCGGCCCTGCCGCATGGCGACCAGCGCAAGCTTGAGGTGGCGCTGCTCATGGCGCTGGAGCCGAAGGTCTATATGTTCGACGAGCCTACGGCGGGCATGAGCCATGACGAGGCGCCGGTGATTCTGGACCTGATACGCGAACTCAAGAAGGATCGCAGCAAGATCATTTTGCTGGTGGAGCACAAGATGGACGTGGTGCGCGAACTGGCCGACCGCATCATCGTGCTGACCAATGGCACGCTGGTGGCCGACGGCAAACCGGCCGAAGTCATTGCCTCGCCCGTGGTGCAGCAGGCATACCTGGGGCTGACGTCCCAGGATGCCGTTGGCGGCACTGACGCTCACCCCCATCCCGGCCTTCCCCCGTCAGGGGGAAGAGGAGAACAACCATGAGCGAGATACTGTTGGAGCTCCAGGGCGTGCACACCCATATAGGCGCCTATCACATCCTGCACGGCGTGGATTTGGCTGTGCCGCGCGGCGAGGTCACCATGCTGCTGGGCCGCAATGGCGCGGGCAAGACCACCACGCTGCGCACCATCATGGGCCTGTGGCAGGCCGGCCAGGGCAGCATCCGCTTTGGCCGGCAGGACATCATGCGCCTGGCCACGCCGGCGATTGCCCAGCTCAACATCGCCTATGTGCCTGAGAACATGGGCATTTTTGCCGACCTCACGGTCAAGGAAAACCTGCTGCTGGCTGCACGCTCGGCCTCGCATGCGGCGCGCATGGACCGCTCGCGCCTGGACTGGATCTACGAGCTGTTCCCGGCCGTGCAGAAATTCTGGGACCACCCGGCCGGCAAGCTCAGCGGCGGGCAAAAGCAGATGGTGGCCGTGGCGCGCGCCATCGTCGAGCCGCGCGATCTGCTCATCGTGGATGAACCCAGCAAAGGCCTGGCTCCGGCCATCATCAACAACATGATCGAGGCCTTCGCCCAGCTCAAGGCCAGCGGCGTGAGCATTTTGCTGGTCGAGCAGAACCTTGCCTTCGCCAAGCGCCTGGGCGACGGCGTGGCTGTAATGGACAACGGCCGTGTCGTGCACGCGGGCCGCATGGCCGATCTTGCGGCCGACGAGGAACTGCAGCAGTCGCTGCTGGGGCTGGCGCTATGAAGTCACAAGAGTCAAAGCAAAAAGCAGATCGAGCGCTTGCTGGTCAAGCGCAGGCCGCTATGGATATGAAAGTTCGCGCCGAGGTGAGGACATGATGCGCAAGGACCTGGATTACAAGCCGCTGCTGCTGGTGCCGCTGCTGGCGCTGGCTACCTTGCCCCTGGTGGGCTCTCCCAGCACCTGGCTTACGCTGACGGTGGCTGGCCTGGCAATGGGCATGATCATCTTCATCATCGCCTCGGGGCTGACCCTGGTGTTCGGCCTCATGGACGTGCTCAACTTCGGCCATGGCGTGTTCATCGCGCTGGGCGCCTTCGTCGCCACCAGCGTGCTCGGTGCCATGGGCGACTGGACGGGCTCGGCGCAGCTGTGGCGCAACCTGGTGGCCGTGCTGCCGGCCATGGTCGTGGCCATGCTGGTGGCTGGGGCCCTGGGCCTGGCCTTCGAGCGCTTCATCGTGCGGCCCGTCTACGGCCAGCACCTCAAGCAGATTCTCATCACCATGGGCGGCATGATCATCGGCGAGGAGCTGATCAAGGTCATCTGGGGTCCGCAGCAGATTCCGCTGCCGCTGCCCGAAGCCATGAAGGGCGCCTGGCTGCTGGGCGATGCGGCCGTGGAGAAATACCGGGTCTTTGCCGTGCTGGTGGGCGCTGCCGTGTTTGCCGTGCTGGCCTTCATGTTGTCGCGCACCAAGATCGGCCTGCTGATCCGCGCCGGCGTGCAGGACCGCGAGATGGTCGAGTCCCTGGGCTACCGCGTGCGCCGATTGTTCGTGGCCGTGTTCGTCGCGGGCTCGGCCCTGGCCGGCCTGGGTGGGGTGATGTGGGGCCTGTACCAGCAGAACGTGGTGGCGCAGATGGGCGCCCAGGTCAATGTGCTGATCTTCATCGTCATCATCATCGGCGGCCTGGGCAGCACGGGCGGTGCGCTGATCGGTGCGCTGCTTGTGGGACTGATGGCCAACTACGCGGGCTTTCTGGTGCCCAAGGTGGCGCTGTTTTCCAATATCGCGCTCATGGTGGCCGTCCTGCTGTGGCGCCCCCAAGGCATCTATCCGGTCGCCAACAGATGAGATCCCCCCTGAGTCGCTTCGCGCCTTCCCCCTGGAAGGAGGACGCCACCCTCGCTGCGGGGCTGCGCGGCCGGCCCAGGCCCTTGCTCGGTGGCAACTGGCTTGGTGCATGCCGGCTGCATACGTGGCGCCATGAAAGTTTGAAAGGCTAGTCTGATGCTCAACCGTTTGCTCTCCGGCGACATGCCGCGCAGCCGCGTGCTGGCCATGGTGTTGTTGCTGATCTTCGCGGGCCTGGCCCTGGCGCCGTTTCTCTTTCCCGGTGTCAAGGCGCTCAATGTGGCGGCCAAGGTGCTGATCTTCGTGGTGCTGGTGGCAAGCTTTGATCTGCTACTCGGCTATACCGGCATCGTCAGCTTTGCCCACACCATGTTTTTCGGCATAGGCGCTTATGGTGTGGCCATTGCCTCAGGCAGGCTGGGGCCGGGCTGGGGGGCGCTGGCCCTGGGACTGGGGGCGGCGCTGCTGGTGTCGCTGCTCTTGTCCCTGGCCATCGGCCTGTTCTCCCTGCGTGTGCGTGCCATCTTCTTTGCCATGATCACGCTGGCCGTGGCGGCGGCCTTCCAGACCCTGGCGTCGCAGCTGTCGGACTGGACCGGGGGCGAGGACGGCCTGACCTTCAAGATGCCCGAATGGCTGTCGCCCAGCTTCGAGCCGTTCGAGAACGAGATCTTCGGCATCCTCATCGACGGCAGGATCATCAGCTACTACCTGCTGTTTGCCGTGGCCGTGGTTCTGGTGCTGATGCTGCTGCGCATCGTCAATTCGCCGTTCGGCCGCGTGCTGCAAGCCATCCGCGAGAACGAATTCCGTGCAGAAGCCATTGGCTACCGCGTGGTGGTCTATCGCACCACCTCCAGCGTGCTGTCGGCCCTGTTCGCCTGCGTGGCTGGCGCCATGCTGGCCGTCTGGCTGCGCTACAACGGGCCCGATACCTCGCTCTCATTCGAGATCATGATGGACTGTCTGCTCATTGTGGTGATCGGCGGCATGGGCACCATCTACGGCGCGGTGATCGGCTCCGTGGTATTCCTGATCGCCCAGAGCTATCTGCAGGATCTGCTGCGCATGGCCAGCGAGGCCAGTGCCAGTCTGCCTTGGCTGGCCGCACTGCTGTCGCCCGACCGCTGGCTGCTGTGGTTGGGCCTGCTGTTCGTGCTTTCGGTTTATTACTTCCCCACGGGTGTCGTGGGGAGGCTGCGCGCGGCTGCGGCGCGCAAGCCCTGACATCTTTTACTGGCATCCCTTCTCTGACTGCTTTCACTACGACAGGAGACAAAGCCCATGCAGAAGACCTATGCGATTGCCTTGCCACCCGCGGCCCTTGCGGTGCTGGCGGCCGCCGTGCTGACCGCCTGCGGGGGCGGCGATGGAGGCGAGCTCAATGCCAAACCCGGTTACCTGGGCACGGTGCGGCAGCAGAGCTATGACGGCAGCAGCGATGACCTGCTGACCGCGGGCCTGGGCAAGAGCGGCCTGGCCGTGGCCACGGCGCCGGGCTTTGCCATTGCGCTCCAGCCCACGGCGGCCGAGCTGCGCCGCCTGGCCATCTACACCAATTACCGCGCCATGCTGGACATGACTGCGGCGGGCGGCTACGGCACGCTCTACGGCCCCAATGTGGATGCGCAGGGCCGGGTGACGGCCGGCGAGGGCAGGATTGCCGGCACCGAGTACATCGCGTTCTCGGACGACGGCACGGGCCGCAAGAACGTCACGCTCATGGTGCAGGTGCCGGACAGCTTCGATCCCAGGAAGGCCTGCATCATCACCGCCACGGCTTCGGGCTCGCGCGGCGTGTACGGCGCCATCACCACGGGCGAATGGGGGCTCAAGCGCGGCTGCGCGGTGGCCTATTCCGACAAGGGCACGGGCGCCGCTCCGCACGACCTCATGAACGACACCGTGCCGCTGATCGACGGCACGCGCAGCACGGCTGCCGCAGCGGGCAAGCAGGCTGCATTCAATGCGGGGCTCACGGCTGGCGAACTGGCCGTCTTCAACACTGCCACGCCCAACCGCTTTGCCTTCAAGCATGCGCACTCGGGCCAGAACCCAGAGAAGGACTGGGGCCGCACCACGCTGCAGGCCGTGGAGTTCGCCTACTACGTGCTCAACGAGCGCTATGGGGAGCGCAACATTCTGGGCGAACGCCTGCGGACACTCAAGCCGAGCAACACCATAGTCATTGCATCAAGCATCTCCAACGGCGGCGGCGCGGCGATTGCCGCCGCCGAGCAGGACTCGCAGGGGCTGATCAATGGCGTAGCCGTGTCCGAGCCTGCGGTGGAGTTGCCCGCCAGCCCCGGCGTGACCGTGCAGCGCGGCGGCACGGCACTGCCCGTGGTGGGCAAGACGCTGGTGGACTTCACGAGCTATGCCAACCTCTATCAATCCTGCGCCTCGCTGGCGGCATCGGTCAGCGGCTCTCCCTATGCGGCTGCGTTTGCTGCGGGCTTTGCCAGCACGGCTCTGCCGATTGCACCCAACCGCTGCGCGGCACTCAGGACTGCCGGTTTGCTGAATGCCACGACCACGGCGGCACAGGCCGAAGAAGCTTTGCAGAAGCTGCGCGACTATGGCTGGGAGCCGGAGTCCAGCGAGCTGCATGCCTCGCTGGCCGCCTTTGAGGTGGCGCCCGCCGTGTCGGTCACTTTTGCCAACTCGCTCTCGCGCGCCAGCGTGAAGGACAACCTCTGCGGCTACAGCTATGCCGGTGCGACGGCTGCGGGCGCAGTGACGCCGCTGGCCCCAGAGGCACTGGCCAGCATGTTCTCCACGGGCAACGGCGTGCCGCCATCGAGCGGCGTGCAGCTCATCAACAACAAGGGCAAGTTCGGTGCTGCGCGCGACTTCCTCTCCGTCTCGGTGAACTCGGGCCTGGCCGACTGGAACACGCCGGGTGCGCTATGCCTGCGCAATCTCGTCACGGGCAATGATGGCGCCGCCAGGGCGCTGCAGGCCGGTGTCGACGAGACAAGGCGCAACGGCAATCTGCAGGGCAAGCCGGCCATCATCGTCCATGGCCGCGCGGATGCGCTGCTGCCCGTGAACCACACGACGCGGCCCTATGTGGCGCTCAACCGGAAAGTGGAAGGCGCTGCCAGCAAGCTCAGCTATGTGGAGGTCACGAATGCCCAGCACTTCGACAGCTTCATCGGCCTGCCCACCGTGCTGCCTGGTTACGACACGCGTTACATCCCGCTGCATGTCTATCTGAACCGCGCGCTCGATGCCATGTATGACCACCTTGCCAACGGCAAGGCGCTGCCTCCCAGCCAGGTGGTGCGCACCGTGCCGCGTGGTGGCAACCCAGGCCAGGCGCCGGCCATACAGCCGGCCAATCTGCCGCTGATTGCCGGCGCGCCGGCAGCGGCCGACAGGATAGAGATCCGTGCCGGAGCCATCCGCGTGCCGGACTGATACGCATGACCGGCAGGTGGCTACGGCTGCCGGCCGACTACCGAAGTTGATAGCTGATAGCGCTTATCACATATGCGCTAGAGGCCTTTTTGATGCTGAAACCTGCCATGCCCAACAACTGCGCTTCTGTGGCCATCGTGCCGGCATCCCGCTATGCGAACTGCGCTGGCTACGAGATTCATTACCTTGACTGGCAGCCGCAAGGCCCGACCAAGGCTACGGTGATCGCCTGGCATGGCCTGGCACGCACGGGCCGCGACATGGATGCACTGGCGCAGTTTCTTGCGGCGCAAGGCTATCGCGTCATCTGCCCGGATACGCTGGGCCGCGGCCTGAGTCAATGGAGCCGCAACCCGCGCGAGGAGTATCAGCTGCGCTTCTATGCCAGGCTGGCACGCGAGCTGATGGATGCGCTGGCGCTGCAGCAGGTGCACTGGGTGGGCACCAGCATGGGCGGAGCGATAGGCACGGTCTGTGCATCCGGCCTGTTCGAGCCGGATCTCAGGCAGCGCATTCTCACACTCACGCTCAACGACAACGCGCCCGAACTGGCGGAGGCTGCGCTGGCCCGCATCAAGAGCTACGCGGGCCGGCCGCCGGTGTTTGACACTGTCGCCGAGCTGGAAGGCTTTTTTCGCGCGGCCTACAAGCCCTATGGCTGGCTCAGCGATTTCGAGTGGCGCAAGCTGACCGAGACCAGCACGCGTCGTTGCGATGACGGCCGCGTCACCCCGCATTACGATCCGCGCATGATCGAGCAGTTCACCGAGCATGACAACGACTATCTGCTCTGGGATCACTATGACGTGCTGCAACTGCCCGTGCTGTTGCTGCGCGGCGAGGAGTCCGATCTGGTGCTCAAGCCGGTGGCCGAGCAGATGCAGCAGCGTGGCCCCGGTGCCCGAGGTCTGCTGACCTGGCTGGAAGTGCCGGACTGCGGCCATGCGCCGGCGCTCAATGTGAGCACGCATTTCGAGGCCGTTCTGTCCCATCTGCACCTGGTTTGACGCGCAAAACCTCGCAGGCCCGGGGATGTTCGCGTCTCGCTAGCATCGGTGGCTAACCCTGGTCGGGGTAAGGAGCGTGGGTCATGGGTTTTGTCGTGGATCTGATTCGGGAATACGGCTTCGGCATTGTCTTTCTCAACGTGCTGGTAGAGCAGCTGGGCGCACCCATCCCGGCCTATCCGGTGCTGGTGGTGACCGGAGCGCTGGAGGGGGGCAGCCTGGCACGCCTGGGCTGGCTCACCGTGATTGCGGTGGCCGCAGCGCTGATAGCCGATGTGCTCTGGTACCACGCTGGCAGGGCCTATGGGCACAGGGTGCTGGGACGTATCTGCCGCATTTCGCTCTCGCCCGATGCCTGCATACGCCAGACCGAGTCGGTTTATGGGCGTTGGGGCGCCAAGTCCCTGCTGGTGGCCAAGTTCGTGCCGGGCTTTGCCTCCATTGCCAGTGCGCTGGCCGGTGTGGTGGGCACGCCGCTGCGCACCTTTGTGTTGTTCGATACGCTGGGGGCCCTGATCTGGGTGGGCTCGGCGGTGTTTCTGGGCTCGCTGTTCAGTTCCACGGTGCAGGATCTGCTCGATGTGCTGACGGCGCTGGGCAAATGGGGGTTGCTGCTGCTGTGCGTGGCGTTCGCGGTCTTCGTGGCACGCAAATGGTGGCAGAGGCAGCGCGTGGTGCGCTCGCTGAAGATGCCGCGCATGTCGGTCGAGGAACTGGCGGGGCTCAACGCCCAGGGCATCACGCCGACGGTGATCGATGTGCGCGAACCCCTGCTCTTCGGCCAGGGTCATATTCCCGGGGCCAGCTCCTGGCTGGAGCATCAGGGCAAGGGCAAGGCGGCCTACGAACATTTGCTGCCGCGTGAGCGACATGAGCATGGCCTGGTTGTGTACTGCGACTGTCCCGACGAGATCTCCGCCGCGCGCGTGGCCCGGCAATTGCAGCGTGCGGGATTTCACAACGTCCGGCCATTGTCCGGTGGCCTGACGGCCTGGGAGGCAGCGGGCTTCGAGCTGGAAAAGCCCCAGGCCTGAGCAGGCCCCAAAGAAAACGCCCTGACCGTAGGGCAGGGCGTCGGGGCAGGGACTGTGGCGCTTATTTTCCGGCAGGCATGGAGCAATGTCCGCCCTGTGCTGCCTGGCCGGAGCCTGCTGCAATCAGCGGCGCTTCAAAGCGCAGGTCGATGGCCGGCGATGTATGAAAGTCCCAGGCCAGAAAGACGAGCAGCAGAGCCCAGAGTACGGTGCGCAAGGTGCTTGGTGAGGTCATGGTTGTTCCTTGCTCAGAAGCCGAAATGGCGGCGGATGCGCAGGCCGAAGATGGTGCCCGCAAATGCCAGTGGGACCCAGATCCAGCCGTGGATGGAGCCGGTGGAGATGCCCGAAAGCATGGCGCCCACATTGCAGCCGAAAGCCAGGCGCGAGCTGTAGCCGAGCACCAGTCCCGCCACCAGGGCCACGACCCATTGCGTGCCTGTGAGTGCCTTGGCAGCCGCGGGCTTGCCGGCGGCAATCCACAGTGCGCCGCCCAGAATGCCGATATTGGTGATGCTGGTCACGTCCAGCAGCACGGTCTCATGCAGGCGCGCCGCATTGCCGGGCTGGCTCCAGAACCAGTTGCTGGCCAGATCGACGGCGCCCGTGGCGTTGGCGATCTTGGCGGCCCACAGACCAAAGCCGTAGACCACGCCCCAGGGCTGGCCCGCGATGATCAGGTTGAGCGTGGCCAGGATGGCCAGCAGCACGGCACCGACCAGCCATTTGCGCACCAGCAGCGGCTTGGCTGGGCGGTTCAGGGCGGCATTGGCTTTTTTCACATACAGGGCCACGCCTGCAGCGATCACGGCCAGTGCGATCAGCGTGGCGATCAGCGCTGGAGCCCAGCCCCATTGCGTGACCAGGCCCACAGGGGCAGCATTGCCCAGGTCCAGCCACCAGCCCAGGTGCAGGCTGCCCAGAAAGCTGCCGATCGCGAACAAAGGCAGTATGGCTGTGTTCATGGGGATGCCCATGCCGGCTTTGTAGAGGGTGCCGCTGCCGCAACCGTCGGCGATCTGCATGCACAGGCCGAAGACAAAGGCACCGACCAGCAGGCTGATGCTGGGGGGGCCGAGAGCTGCCGTCAGCTCGGGGAAATGGCCCAGCAAAGGCATGGCCAGTGCCGCAGCCAGCGCCAGCAGCAGCAACTGGCCAAAGATGCCGCTGCCGTCTTTTTCCTCGACCAGCATGCGCCAGCCCGTGGTGAAACCAAAGCGCTTGCCGGCCAGCACCGCGCCCAGGCCTATGCCCACGGCGAACAGCGCCGCCTGGCGCACCGAGACCGACCACAGCAGCCAGCCAAAGAAAACGGCCAGCAAGGCCGTTATGGGAAGTCGTTTCATGTGTTTTTATGGAATTGATGGGTAAGGACTGCGACGCACTTTCCGCAAAGGGCATGCACCCAGATCAGAGACAACGAGCAAAGGCCGCCCTGCAGCGAAGTTGTCGTCCCCCTTGGGGGCGCCGGGCTTGGGGAAGGCGCGAAGCGACTCAGGGGAGTCATTTAAAAGTTTTTTCCCACCATTTCTGGGCGTCATAGGCCAGTGACTGGGCGCGGCCCGGCTGGTTGGCCATGCGCGGCGCGTCCTTGGACTGCGTCCAGTCCACCATGGAGCCTGCGTAGAGCTTCACATTGGGCAGGCCGGCCATTTCGGACAGACCGAACCAGTCGGTGGCCGCCCAGTGACCGGTGTTGCAGAAGGCCACCATGTCCTGGCCTTGCGGGCGCTGGACCTTGGCAGCGATTTCCCTGGCCTTGGCTGCATCCACGAACTGCGAAGTACCGGGCACAAACCACTGGTTGAAATCCAGCTGCTGGGCGCCGGGCAGGGTGCCCGAGAGCTTGGCGGCTGGCGCGCGGGTCTTGCCCAGATAGAAGGCGTCGGGGCGCGAGTCCACCAGAGCCGCGTTGGAGAGGTCGAGATGCCTGCCCACGTCCTGCTGGGTGGCCAGCCAGCTGGCGTCAAAGGTCGGTGCGTAGCTGCTGGGCGCGATCTGCGTGCGGGTCTTGGCCAGGGGCTTGCCTGCGCCTTCCCAGGCCTTCATGCCGCCGTTGACGATGGACAGCTCCTGGAGACCCAGGCTTTTGAGCGTCCAGTAGACGCGGGCCGTGGCACCGAAGTCCGTGGCATCGGCACCGCTGGAGATCACGATGGCATGCGTGGCCGGCGTCAGGCCCAGGGACTGCACCAGTGCCACCAGCTTGGCCTGGTCGGGTAGCTCGCCCGGATTGGTGGCCGGGCCGCGCCATTTGCCGTAGGGGGCGTTGGTGGCCTGGGCGATATGGCCGGCCTCGAAGGCTTTGGGGTCGCGGATATCGATGAGGCGGACATCGGCCTGCTGCAGCAGTGGCTGCAGTTGCTCGGGGTTGAGCAGGGGTTGGGCTGCGAGCGCCCAACTGGTGGCGCCCAGGCTCAAGCCCAGACCCAGTGCATAGCGTGTCAGAGAGTTTTTCATGGCAGGAGTCGGCAAAGCCGATTCGTCAGGGGCATGGCTATGCCCAGGGCCTCTATTGTCCGGCCTTGCCGCGACAGGGCCAACCAAGAAAAACTTGTCTGCTTATTGCCTGGGGTCATGAACCGGAGAGCAAACGGCATGACTTCTGATGATGATAGATAGAAGTGGTTGAATCGCTTTGTGGGTAGGCGATTACAGCTATTGATCTAGATGAATCATGCGATTTGCACGGCCGGAAACAGCTCCTGCACGGCACGCCGGATACCGCCATAGCCCGTACAGCGGCAAAGGTTTCCGCACATCTGGGCCTCGGCCTCGGCGACCGTGGGGCGGGGCTGCTGCTGGTGCAGCCAGCTCATGCTCATGACCATGCCGGAGGTGCAATAGCCGCATTGCACGCCGCCGCAGCGCGCCAGCGCGTCGCGCACGGGTTCGCTGGCG
>Ga0209370_1001097_pt1 | contig 26356 bp, 15 predicted proteins | sample AgamicAtPrz_FD_187164 | JGI IMG/M metagenome (GOLD analysis project Ga0209370, IMG submission 187164) | Agave microbial communities from Guanajuato, Mexico - At.P.rz (SPAdes) (version 2) | ecosystem: Host-associated > Plants > Phyllosphere > Phylloplane/Leaf | place: Guanajuato, Mexico... | reverse complement strand
ACCACCTATCGCCTGGCCATCGGCGACAAGGTCAACCACCTGGGCGAAAACCGCTTCGAACTGGCGCGCAGCGGCGTCGAGATCATTCGCATTCCTTGATGCAATCCACCGTGTAGCGGCCGCTTTCATTCTGCAGGCCGTGCACGTCGGCGACGAAACCTGGGAAGCCTTGGTTGAACGCCCGGGCGAATGCCAGGTAATCGAGTATCGAGCGGGTCGCCTCGGTGAACCGCTCGCCCGGCATGATCAATGGAATACCAGGCGGGTACGGCACCAGCATCACCGCCGCCACCCGCCCCAGCAGCGCCTCGATCGGCACCGCTTCCACCTCACCGCGCACCATCTGGTCATAGGCCCGGGCCGGGCTCACGGCTACCTCCGGCAAGCGCGTGAACAGCCGCTTCAGCTGCTTGGCCGTGGCATTTGCCCGGTAGCAGCCATGCAGCTGGTCGCACAGGTCGCGCAGGCCCATGCCCTGATAGCGTGAAGCATCGGCAGCCACCACGCTCGGCAGGCAGTTGTTCAGGGCGGTATTGCCGTCATAGTGGCGCTTGAACTCCAGCAACTCGGTAAGCAAGGTGCTCCACTTGCCCTTGGTGATGCCCATCGAGAACAGCACAAGAAAGCTGTACAGGCCGGTTTTCTCCACCACCAGCCCCCGCTCCCAGAGGAACTTGCTGACCACCGCCGCCGGGATGCCATGCTCGCCCAGCACACCGCCCGCGCTCAGGCCCGGCATTACCAGGGTCACCTTCAACGGGTCGAGCAGCACATAGTCGTCTGCCACCTCGCCAAAGCCATGCCACTCCGCCCCCGGCTGCAGCAGCCAGTCCTGCGCGGCCAGGCGGTGGATGCCTTCGGCACTCGGCGGCTGCCAGATGCTGAACCACCAGTCGTCGGCAGCGATATGCTCGCGCAGGTTGGCCAGGGCACGGCGAAAGCTCAGCGCCTCGTCGAACATTTCCTGCAACAGCGAACGCCCGGCCGGCCCCTCCATCATGGTCGAGGCCACATCCAGCGAAGCGAGGATGCTGTATTGCGGCGAGGTCGAGATGTGCATCATGAACGCTTCGTTGAAGCGGTCACGGTCCAGCTGGCGCCTGGCCCCGTCCTGCACATGAATCATCGAGGCCTGGCTGAACGCGGCCAGCAGCTTGTGGGTGGAATGGGTGCTGAACACCAGCGGGCTGTCTGCCGCGCAGGCCGTGCCCATGGCATGGCGCCCGGTGAAGAACTCGTGGAACGCCGCATAGGCGAACCAGGCTTCGTCGAAGTGCAGCACCTCGACACTGGCGCCCAGGCTCTGCTTGATCAGCCCGGCGTGGTAGCACAGGCCGTCGTAGGTGGAGTTGGTCACCACCGCCAGCTTGATGCGCTGCCCGCGATCGCGGGCAAGAGGGTTGGCCTGGATCTTCGCCTGGATCGCCTCGGCGCTGAACTCGCTGAGCGGGATCGGGCCGATGATGCCCAGTTCGTTGCGCTCCGGGCACAGATAGAGGGGAATGGCACCGGTCATGATGATCGCGTGCACCACCGACTTGTGGCAGTTGCGGTCCACCAGCACCAGGTCGTCGCGGCCAACCATGGCGTGCCAGACGATCTTGTTGGCCGTGGAGGTGCCATTGATGACGAAGAAGGTATGGTCGGCGCCAAAGTTGCGTGCGGCCCTGGCTTCGGCTTCGGCCAAGGGGCCGGTGTGATCGAGCAGCGAGCCCAGCTCCGGCACGGAAACGGACAAGTCCGAGCGCAGGGTGTTTTCCCCGAAGAACTGGTGAAAGGCCTGGCCTACTGGGCTTTTGCGATAGGCCACGCCACCGCCGTGGCCCGGGGTGTGCCAGGAATAGTTGGACTGCGCGGTGTGCTGTACCAGGGCTTTGAAGAACGGCGGCAACAAGCCGTCGAGGTAGATATGTGCGGCACGCGCCACCTGGCGCGCAAGAAACGGCACGGTGTCTTCGAACAGGTAGAGGATGCCGCGCAGCTGGTTGAGCTCGCTCATGGCTTCGGCGGGGGCGTTTTCCAGGGTCACCTGTTCGCCCAGGGCGAAAATCGGCAGGTTGGGTGCGCGCAGGCGGGCCAGGCTAATCAGCTCGGCCATGTTCTGCAGCAGGTGGGTATTCTCGCCGACGCCCTCGGCGGCAATCAGCATGCAGGCCAGGCCATGGTGGGTGGCGGCGACCAGGCAGGCCTCGGCATGGTCGGCGGCGGCGAGGATGGCAAAGCCGTCCTGGCGCAGTTCCTCGGCGATGCCCCGCACGCGTTCGCCAGCGACGCTGTCGGCCTTGATGGCACGGTGGACAATGAGGATGGGGAATTTGAGGTCCTTGTACATCAGGTGGCTACCTCCGAAGGACATGGCGTCCATTTCAGGGTAGTTGAGCCTTGTACTGCCTGTACTGGCCTCTTCGCGGGTGAACCCGCTCCCACAGGGACTGGATTGTATTCAAGACCAGTCGATTGTCTGTGGGAGCGGGCGCGCCCGCGAAGAGGCTGGAGCCGGCGAAAGATCAGCCAGCAGGTGTCTCGGTCAGAGCCTGCCACATGGATGGCCCACCTGCCGACTTGGCAATGGCCGCCAGGCGCTCGGCATGCGCCTCCAGCTCCTCGGCAGTGGCCATGATCACCCGCCCGGGCACACGCCCGGTAATACGGCGAATCTCGCTGCCACCAGTACCCGCCCCTTCATCCCCGGCTTCTGCCCCATGCCCGGCCAGCGACAGGCTGGTCTGGCCACCGGTCATCGCCAGGTAGACGTCAGCCAGCAGTTCCGAGTCGAGCAATGCGCCGTGCAGTTCACGGCCCGAGTTGTCGATGTCGTAGCGTTTGCACAGCGCATCCAGGCTGTTGCGCTGCCCCGGGTGGCGCGAGCGCGCCAGCAGCAGGGTGTCGAGGATGGTGCAGTGCTGCGAAATGTCCGCGCGGTCCGGCTGGCCCACCAAGGCAAATTCGTTGTTGATGAAGCCAACGTCGAACGCCGCGTTGTGGATGACCAGCGTGGCGCCCTGGATGAACTCGAAGAACTCCTCGGCAACATCGCCAAAGCGTGGCTTGCCGACCAGGAAGGCATCGGTGATGCCGTGGACGTTGATGGCGCCCTCGTCACTCTCACGGTCCGGCTGCAGGTAGACGTGGAAGTGCCGCCCGGTCAGGCGCCGGCCGATGACCTCGACACAGCCGATCTCGATGATCCGGTGGCCTTCGCTGACCGGCATACCCGTGGTTTCGGTATCGAGAATGACGAACCGTTTATCTTGCTGCTGCTCCACGCGGGGCGCTCCAACTTGCATCAGTTACAAAGGGCGCAATTGTACCCCAGCTCAACGCTTGGCGCGCACCTCATCGACCCCACGGTTGGCCAGCTGATCGGCGCGTTCGTTGCCGGGGTGGCCGATGTGCCCGCGTACCCACTTCCAGGTCACCTTGTGGCGGTTGACCTGCTCATCCAGCTGCTGCCACAGGTCGGCGTTCTTCACCGGCTCCTTGGCCGCGGTTTTCCAGCCGCGCTTCTTCCAGTTGGTCATCCATTCGTTGATGCCCTTCATCACGTACTGCGAGTCGGTGGTCAGCACCACCTCGCATTCGCGCTTCAGCGACATCAGGCCCTGGATCGCAGCCATCAGCTCCATGCGGTTGTTGGTGGTCTCACGCTCGCCGCCCCACAGTTCCTTCTCGACGCCCTTGTAGACCATCAGCACGCCCCAGCCACCAGGGCCCGGGTTGCCCTTGCAGGCACCATCAGTAAACATCTCGACGCTATCGCTCATGTACCACTCTTGAAGTCAGTGCTTGTCAGTTTCGGGGTTGGCCGCCGTGCGGTTGACCTTGGCCAGCGGCAGCGGCAGCAGTTTGCCCATAGGCTCGCGGCGCTCCGGGCGCAACGGCCGCAGGCCCACCACCATCTTGCGCGCCACCAGCAGGTACACCCCGCCTCCGGAGCCCTGCCAGCCGCCGGCCATCCGTTCCCAGCCCTGCAGGCGGTGCTGCCAGGCCGGCGAGGCAAGCGGCGGACGATAGCACCCGAAGCGGCGTTTCTCCAGCGCGAAGCCCAGCAGGTTGAGCCAGTCGCCCACCCGCGACGGCGAGATGCAACGGGCCTTGCGCAGGGCGCCGTGGCTGAAGAAATGGCGCATGCCCCAACTGCTCCAGGGGTTGATCCCGACGATCAGCAGGTGCCCGCCAGGGCGCACGGCGCTGGCCGCCTCGCGCAGCAGGCCGTGGGGCGACAGGCTGAAATCCAGGCCATGCTGCAGCACCACCACATCGGCGGCGTGCTCGCTCAGTGGCCAGGCCTGCTCTTCGCAGACAATCTCCACCCCCGGCAGCGGCGCGCCGAGGCGCACGTTGCGCTGCACCTGGGGCGCGCTGGGCGGCGGCTCGGCGCAGGGCCCGTAGTGCACAAGGTAACCCCCGAAGAAGCGCCCGAGTTCTTCTTCCAGCAGTTTTTCCTCCTCCTTGAGCATCAGTTGGCCGAGTGGGCCGTTGAACCACTCACGGGCCAGGCTGATCAGCTTGACCCACTCCGGGTCGGCCTGGGCAAAGGCTTGGTCGGTCATTGCGCTCTCCCTCGAAGGTTCTCGCACCGCGCCATCGCGGCTAAGATGCCTTCATGTGCCACGCTAGGCGAATCGGATCCGCACCATGATACAGATCGATGCTCTCCCCGCTTTCTCCGACAACTACATCTGGTTGTTACAGGATACTGCCAAACGCCGCTGCGCGGTGGTCGATCCGGGTGACGCCGGCCCAGTGGAACGTTGGCTGTCGGCCAACCCCGGCTGGGTACTGAGCGACATCCTGGTCACCCACCACCACAATGACCACGTCGGCGGCGTGGAGCGGCTCAAGCAACTGACCGGCGCACGGGTCTGCGGCCCGGCCCGCGAGCACATTCCCTGCCGTGATCTGGCGCTGGACGAAGGTGACCAGGTGACCGTGCTTGGCGTGACCTTCCAGGTGCTGGCCGTGCCCGGCCATACCCTGGGGCATATCGCCTTGTTCAGCGACCAGCCGGCAACACCCGTGCTGTTCAGTGGCGACACATTGTTCGCCGCCGGTTGCGGGCGCATGTTCGAAGGTACCCCCGAACAGATGCAGCCTGCCCTCGCCCGCCTGGCAGCCCTGCCAGAGCAGACCGAGGTGTACTGCGCCCACGAATACACCCTGAGCAACCTGCGTTTCGCCAAGGCGGTGGAACCCGGCAACCCGCACGTTCAGCAGCGGTTCGAGGACGTTACCCGTTTGCGTGGCGAAAATCGCATCACATTGCCATCAACGATCGGTCTGGAGCGCCTGACCAACCCCTTCCTGCGCACCTCTGAAACATTAGTTAAACAAAAAGCAGACGAATGGAAGGGACATTCAAACCCCTCGCATGTCGCTGTTTTTGCTGCCTTGAGGTCTTGGAAGGACACCTTCTGATAACCTCAAGATATATCGCAAGCGATGGTCAAAGGTTGACCAGGCCCGGAGCGGTTTCTAGAATCGCCGAAATTTTTCGCCCGGAAACCTGTGTCAGCCGATGTCTTCACGTAGCCGCAGAACCTCTCATTCCGTCGCCCTGACGCGCCTGGCCCAAATCAGTGCGCTGGCCCTGGCCGCCACCTTGGTGGGCTGCCAGAGCACCCGTCAGCTCGACGAATCCGATAGCGTTCGCGCGCACAACTACCAGGCGCGGATCAAGCACAAGCCTTCACCGCTGCTGGTCAAGCCGGCCGAGCAGGCACCACAGGATGTGTGGGAACGCATGCGCCAGGGCTTTGCCCTGCAGGACAACATCGACGTCAACCCGCGCATCGAGCAGCAGCGCCTGTGGTTCGCCAGCAACCCAAGCTACATCGAAAGCGCCGGCGAGCGTGGCAGCCTCTACCTGCACTACATCGTCGAGCGCCTCGAAGAGCGCGACATGCCGCTGGAGCTGGCCCTGCTGCCGGCCATCGAAAGCGCCTACAACCCGATGGCCTACTCGCGCGCCCACGCCGCAGGCATGTGGCAGTTCATTCCGTCCACCGGGCGCCACTTCAACCTGCGCCAGACCAACTTCTACGATGGCCGTCGCGACGTGACCGCCTCGACCAATGCCGCACTCGACTACCTCAGCCGCCTGCACGACATGTTCAACGGCGACTGGCTGCTGGCCCTGGCTGCCTACAACGCCGGCGAAGGCACGGTCAGCCGCGCCATCGAGCGCAACGAGCGGCTCGGCCTGCCCACCGACTACTGGAACCTGCCGCTGCCGCAGGAGACCCGCGACTACGTGCCCAAGCTGCTTGCCCTGTCGCAGGTGGTACTCACGCCGCAAGCCTACGGCGTGAACCTGAACCCGATCGCCAACGAACCGTACTTCGAGGCGGTGGCCATCAACGACCGCCTCGACCTGTCGCGGGTAGCAGCCTTCGCCAACATCGACGAAGACGAGCTGATCCAGCTCAACCCGGCATTCAAGAAGCGCATGACCGTGGACGGCCCGCAGCAGCTGCTGGTACCCACCGCCAAGGCGCAACTGCTGAGCGACAGCCTGTCCAACCTCAAGCCCGAGCAACTGGTCAGCCTGCAGCCGAACAAGGCCGTGTTCGCCCGCGCCGTGGCCGAAGCCAAGGCCCCGGTGGCGGCGCGCAGCTACCGGGTCAAGCGCGGCGACAATCTGGGCGCAATCGCCAAGGCCAACCGCGTTTCGGTCAAGGACATCAAGCGCTGGAACCGTCTCTCCGGCAACAGCGTGCGCGCTGGCCAGGTGCTGGCCCTGCGCGGTGGCAGCGCGCCGAGCGCTGCTGGCAATCGGGTAGCCGCCTCCGGGAAGCGCTCCACCCAGTACAAGGTACGCAAAGGCGACTCGCTGTACCTGGTGGCCAAGCGCTTCAACGTGGAAATGAAGCACCTCAAGCGCTGGAACCCACGCAGCGGCCATGCCCTGAAGCCAGGCCAGACCCTGACCGTCTACCTCTCGCATTGATACGAAGCCCGGGGCCTTTGCGCGGCCCTGTGGGAGCGGCCTTGTGTCGCGAAAGGGGCGCGAAGCGGCCCCAGGATTTCAGCTTCGCCGCGTAAACTGCTGGGGCTGCCATGCAGCCCTTTCGCGACGCAAGGCCGCTCCCACAGGTACCGCGTCACCTGCAGCGACCGGCAACTGGCTGAACCACTCGCCCCACCTTCAAAACCTCTCTTTTTCCAACCCCACCAAGCTGTTACTGTACCCCGATCAAAGCCCAACGCCTCTGGATCGGATGCCGACTTGATACGTCCCCTCCTGCTGTCACTCAGCCTGGCCTTGAGCTTTCCCGCAGCCGCGATGGTGAGCGAAAGCCACGGATACGCGCAGTTCGGCACGCTCAAGTACCCAGCCACATTCACCCATTTCGACTGGGTCAACCCGCAAGCGCCCAAGGGCGGCACCTTGCGGGCCATGGCTTTCGGTACCTTCGACACCCTCAACCCCTATACCTTCAAGGGGTCGAGCCCGATTACCACGCCCAATTTCCAGCAATACGGCGTCAGCGAGCTGAACGAGCCGCTGATGGTCGGCACCGGCCAGTACGACCCGTCCGGCGACGAACCAACCTCCAGCTACGGCCTGATCGCCCGCTCTGTGGAGTACAGCGAGGACCGCAGCTGGGTGGTGTTCAACCTGCGCCCGGAAGCCCACTGGCATGACGGCAAGCCGATCACCTCGGCAGACGTGGCCTTCTCCTACCGCACGCTGCTCAAGGATGGCCACCCGATCTACCGCACCAACCTGCAGGAAGTGCAGCGGGTGGACATCCTTGGCCCGCTGCGCATCCGCTTCGTGTTCAAGCGCGCCGGCAACCCGTTGCTGATCCTGCGCCTGGGCGAAATGCCGGTGCTGCCCAAACACTACTGGCAGAAGCGCGATTTCAAGGCCACCACCTTCGAGCCCCCGCTGGGCAGCGGCCCCTACCGCATCACCCAGGTCCAGCCTGGGCGCCGGCTGGTGTTCGAACGGGTAAAGAACTACTGGGGCAAGGACCTGGCGGTGAACCGTGGCAAATACAACTTCAACCGCGTGGAGTACGAGTTCTACCGCGACGCCACGGTCGCCTTCGAAGCGTTCAAGGCCGGCGAGTTCGACATCTATATCGAGCACCAGGCGAAGAACTGGGCCAACGGCTACAACTTCCCGGCCGTGCGCCGGGGCGAGGTAATCAAGGCGCAGATCCCGCACCGCATCCCCACGCAAACCCAGGGCCTGTTCATGAACAGCCGCCGGGCCACCTTCAGCGACCCACGGGTACGCCAGGCGCTGGGGCTGATGCTGGACTTCGAGTGGACCAACCGCGCGCTGTTCAGCGGCGCCTATCGCCGCTCGACCAGCTACTACCCCAACAGCGAATTCGCCGCCACCGGCCTGCCCACCGGCAAGGAATGGCTGCTGCTGGCGCCGTTCCGCGACCAGTTGCCGGCCAGCCTGTTCAGCGAACCCTACAAGGTCAGCCAGACCGATGGCCGCGGTATCAGCCGCCACACCCTGCGCCAGGCCCTCGGCCTGCTCGCCGAGGCCGGCTGGAAACTGAACGGGCAGCGCCTGGTCGACAGCAAGGGCCAGCAGCTGCGCATGGAGCTGCTGCTGGTAAACCCCAACCTTGAACGCATCCTGCAACCTTATGTCGAAAATCTGGCCAGCATCGGCATCGATGCGCGCTTGCGTACCGTGGACCGCGCCCAGTACAAACAACGCCTGGACCAGTTCGATTTCGACATGATTCTGATGACCCTGAACCAGACCCTGAGCCCCGGCCTCGAACAGTGGCTGTACTTCCACTCCAGCCAGGCCACGACCAAGGGCAGCAAGAACTATGCTGGGGTCAAGGACCCGGTGGTCGATCATCTGCTCGACACCCTGCTCGCCGCCCGTACCCGTGATGACCAGGTCGCCGCCGCCCGCGCCCTGGACCGGGTGCTCTCATGGCAGTACTACATGATCCCCAACTGGTACCTCGACAATCATCGCCTGGCCTACCGCAACCGGTTCGCCTTCGTCACCACGCCGCCCTACACCCTTGGGCTGAACAGCTGGTGGATCAAGACTTCGGAGAAAGCCCAATGACGCCAATGCACCGACTGCGCCGGCTGGCCGGCAGCCTGTTGCTTGCCTGCCTGAGCCTTCCCGCCCTGGCCGCACCGCAGCACGCGCTCACGCTGTATGACGAACCGCCCAAGTACCCGGCCGACTTCAAGCACTTCGACTACGTCAACCCTGACGCGCCCAAGGGCGGCACCTTCCGCCAGTCCAGCTTCGGCGGTTTCGACAGCCTCAACCCGTTCATCAACAAGGGCGTGCCAGCCGAGAATATCGGCAGCATCTACGACACCCTGATGCGCCAGAGCCAGGACGAGCCGTTCACCGAGTACGGCCTGGTGGCCGGCAAGATCGAAAAGGCCCCGGACAACAGCTGGGTGCGCTTCTACCTGCGCCCCGAGGCACGCTTCCACGACGGCCACCCGATGCGCGCCGAAGACGTGGTGTTCACCTTCAATGCCCTGATCAAGGACGGCGCGCCGCTGTACCGCCAGTACTATGCCGACGTCGCCGAAGTGGTCGCCGAAGACCCGCTGACGGTGCTGTTCACCTTCAAGCACAAGAACAACCGTGAGCTGCCGCTGATTCTCGGCCAACTGCCGGTGTTGCCCAAGCACTGGTACGAAAGCCGCGAGTTCAACCGCGGCAACCTGGAAATCCCGCTGGGCAGCGGCCCATACAAGGTCGCCGAGGTCAAGGCCGGGCGCTCGGTGCGCTACGAGCGGGTCAAGGACTACTGGGCCAAGGACCTGCCGATAAACCGCGGTTTCTACAATTTCGACGTGATGACCTTCGACTCCTACCGCGACACCACTGTCGCCCTGGAAGCGCTCAAGGCCGGGGCGTTCGACTATGCGCTGGAAGTCAGCGCGAAGAACTGGGCCACTGCCTACAACGTACCCGCCGTGCGCGATGGCCGGCTGATCAAGGAAGAGTTGCCCAACGGCAACCCCACCGGCATGCAGGGGTTCATCTTCAATATCCGCCGCCCGGTGTTCCAGGATGTGCGCGTGCGCCAGGCGCTGAGCTTGCTGCTGGACTACGAGTGGACCAACAAGCAGTTGTTCAACGGCGCCTACACCCGTACCGGCAGCTACTTCGAAAACTCGGAAATGGCCGCCCGCGGCCTGCCCGGCCCCAACGAGCTGAAAATCCTCGAACCGCTGCGCGGCAAGGTCCCCGAGCAGGTATTCAGCCAAGCCTTCCACAACCCGGTCAGCGACGGCAGCGGCATGATCCGCGAACAGCAGCGCCAGGCCTACAAGCTGCTGCAGGAAGCCGGCTGGAAAATCGTCGACGACAAGATGGTCGACGCCCAGGGCAAGCCGGTGAGCATCGAGTTCCTGCTGGCACAGACCGAGTTCGAACGCATCCTGCTGCCGTTCAAGCGCAACCTCGCCGACCTTGGCATCGACCTGAATATCCGCCGGGTCGACGTGTCCCAGTACATCACCCGCTTGCGTTCGCGCGACTACGACATGATCGTCGGTGGCTACCCGCAGTCCAACTCGCCGGGCAACGAGCAGCGCGAGTTCTGGTCCAGTGCCGCCGCCGACAACCCCGGCAGCCGCAACTTCATCGGCCTGCGCGACCCGGCCATCGACCAGCTGGTGGAACAGCTGATCAATGCCGATTCGCGGCAGAGCCTGATCGACCACTGCCGGGCCCTCGACCGCGTACTGCTGTGGGGCTACTACGTGATCCCCAACTGGCACATCAAGACCTGGCGCGTGGCCTACTGGAACCACATCGGCCACCCGGACGTATCGCCCAAGTACGACATCGGCATCGACACCTGGTGGATCAAGCCCGGCGTAACCCCGGCCGTCAGCGAAACCACTGCGGACGAGGTCGAATAACATGCTGGCCTACATCCTGCGCCGCCTGCTGCTGATCATCCCGACCCTGTTCGGCATCCTGATCATCAACTTCATCATCGTCCAGGCCGCCCCCGGCGGCCCGGTCGAGCAGATGATCGCCAAGCTCGAAGGTTTCGAAGGCGCCACCAGCCGCATTGCCGGTGGCGGTGCCGAAGTGTCCGTGGCTGGCTCCAACTACCGTGGCGCCCAGGGCCTGGACCCGGCACTGATCGCCGAGATCGAGCGCATGTACGGCTTCGACAAGTCGCCGCCCGAGCGCCTGTGGATCATGATCAAGAACTACGCCCGGCTGGACTTTGGCGACAGCTTCTTCCGCGATGCCAAGGTCATCGACCTGATCGTCGAGAAGATGCCGGTGTCGATCTCGCTGGGGCTGTGGAGCACGCTGATCATGTACCTGGTATCGATCCCGCTGGGCATAGCCAAGGCCGTGCGCCACGGCAGCCACTTCGATGTGTGGACCAGTTCGGCGATCATCGTCGGCTACGCCATCCCGGCGTTCCTGTTCGCCATTCTGCTGATCGTGCTGTTCGCCGGCGGCAGCTACTTCGACTGGTTCCCCCTGCGTGGCCTTACCTCCAACAACTTCGACGAGCTGAGCACCACCGGCAAGGTGCTGGACTACTTCTGGCACCTGGTACTGCCGATCACCGCGCTGGTCATCGGCAACTTCGCCACCATGACCTTGCTGACCAAGAACAGCTTCCTCGACGAGATCAACAAGCAATACGTGGTCACTGCCAAGGCCAAGGGCCTGAGCCGGCCACGGGTGCTGTACGGCCATGTGTTCCGCAACGCCATGCTGCTGGTCATTGCCGGTTTCCCTTCGGCGTTCATCGGCATCTTCTTCACCGGCTCCTTGCTGATCGAGGTGATCTTCAGCCTCGACGGCCTCGGCCTGATGAGTTTCGAGGCGGCCATCAACCGCGACTACCCGGTGGTCTTCGGCACCCTGTTCATCTTCACCCTGCTGGGGCTGGTGGTGAAACTGATCGGCGACCTGACCTACACCCTGGTCGATCCACGCATCGACTTCGCCAGCCGGGAGCACTGACATGGCCTTGTCCCCCCTCAACCGCCGGCGCTTCGAGCGCTTCAAGGCCAACCGCCGTGGCTGGTGGTCGCTGTGGCTGTTCCTGATCCTGTTCGGCCTGAGCCTGGGCGCCGAGCTGATCGCCAACGACAAGCCGATTGCCGTGCGCTACGACGGCGAATGGTACTTCCCGGCGTTCAAGCGCTACCCGGAAACCACCTTCGGCGGCGAATTCCCGCTGGAAGCCAACTACAAGAGCCCGTACATCCGCGAACTGCTGGAGAAGAAAGACAGCTTCGTGCTGTGGGCACCGATCCCGTTCAGCTACCAGAGCATCAACTACGACTTGCGCGTACCCGCCCCGGCCCCACCGTCGGCGGACAACTGGCTGGGTACCGACGACCAGGGCCGCGACGTGCTGGCGCGGGTGATCTACGGCTTCCGCATTTCGGTGCTGTTCGCCCTGACCCTGACCGTGCTCAGCTCAATCGTCGGCGTGATCGCCGGCGCCTTGCAGGGCTTCTATGGCGGCTGGGTCGACCTGGCCGGGCAACGCTTCCTGGAAGTCTGGTCGGGCCTGCCGGTGCTGTACCTGCTGATCATCCTCGCCAGCTTCGTGCAGCCCAACTTCTGGTGGCTGCTGGGCATCATGCTGCTGTTCTCGTGGATGAGCCTGGTGGACGTGGTGCGCGCCGAGTTCCTGCGCGGGCGCAACCTGGAATACGTGCGCGCAGCCCGCGCGTTGGGGATGCGCAACGGCGCGATCATGTACCGGCACATCCTGCCCAACGCCATGATCTCGACCATGACCTTCATGCCGTTCATTCTCACCGGCGCCATCGGCACCCTCACCGCCCTGGACTTCCTCGGTTTCGGCCTGCCGCCGGGCGCACCGTCGCTGGGCGAGCTGGTGGCCCAGGGCAAGTCCAACCTGCAGGCCCCATGGCTGGGCATCAGCGCCTTCGCCGTGCTGGCGCTGATGCTGAGCCTGCTGGTGTTCATCGGCGAATCCGCCCGCGATGCCTTCGACCCGAGGAAGTGACATGAGTGAACAGAACCTGATCGAAGTGCGCGACCTGGCGGTGGAGTTCGTCACCGGGGAGCAAGTCAACCGCGTGGTGGATGGCATCAGCTTCGATATCCGCAAGGGTGAGACGCTGGCCCTGGTCGGCGAGAGCGGCTCGGGCAAGTCGGTGACCGCGCACTCGATCCTGCGCCTGCTGCCCTACCCCCTGGCCCGGCACCCCAGCGGCAGCATCCGCTTCGAGGGCAAGGACCTCCTGCAGCAGAACGAGAAGAGCCTGCAACGCATCCGCGGCAACCGCATTGCAATGATCTTCCAGGAGCCGATGACCTCGCTGAACCCGTTGCACTGCATCGAGAAGCAGATCAACGAGATTCTGTTGCTGCACAAGGGCCTGAGCGGCAAGGAAGCGACGGCACGTACGCTGGAGCTGCTGGACATGGTCGGCATCCCCGAGCCGCGCAAGCGCCTGAAGGCCTTGCCCCACGAGCTGTCAGGCGGGCAGCGCCAGCGGGTGATGATCGCCATGGCGCTGGCCAACGAACCCGACCTGCTGATTGCCGACGAGCCGACCACGGCGCTGGATGTGACCGTGCAGTTGAAGATCCTCGACCTGCTCAAGGAACTGCAGGCGCGCCTGGGCATGGCCTTGCTGCTGATCAGCCACGACCTCAACCTGGTGCGGCGCATCGCCCACCGGGTGTGCGTGATGCAACGCGGGCAGATCGTCGAGCAGGCCGAATGCAGCCGCTTGTTCAGCGCCCCGCAGCACCCCTACACGCAGATGCTGATCAATGCCGAGCCCAGCGGGCTGCCGGCCCACAACCCGGTGGGCGCGCCCTTGCTGGAGGTGGATGACCTCAGGGTGTGGTTCCCGATCAGGAAAGGCTTGCTGCGGCGTACGGTCGACCATGTGAAGGCGGTGGACGGGGTCAACTTCAGCCTGCCGCAGGGGCAGACGCTGGGGATTGTCGGCGAGTCCGGCTCGGGCAAGTCGACGCTGGGCCTGGCGATCCTGCGGCTGATTGCCAGCCAGGGCGGGATTCGCTTCCACGGGCAACAGCTCGAATGCCTCAACCAGAAGGCAGTACGGCCACTACGGCGGGAAATGCAGGTGGTGTTCCAGGACCCGTTCGGCAGCCTGAGCCCGCGCATGTGCGTGGCGGACATCGTCGGTGAAGGGCTGCGCATTCACAAGATCGGCACGCTTCAGGATCAGGAAGCGGCGATCATCGCGGCGCTGGAGGAAGTCGGGCTGGACCCACGCACGCGGCATCGCTACCCGCATGAGTTTTCCGGTGGCCAGCGCCAGCGCATTGCCATTGCCCGGGCCCTGGTGTTGAAGCCGGCGCTGATCCTGCTGGATGAACCCACATCGGCACTGGACCGCACCGTGCAGCGGCAAGTGGTGGAACTGCTGCGCAATCTGCAGCAGAAGTACAACCTGACCTACCTGTTCATCAGCCATGACCTGGCGGTGGTCAAGGCGCTGAGCCACCAGTTGATGGTGATCAAGCATGGCCAGGTGGTGGAGCAAGGGGACGCGCAGGCGATCTTCCATGCGCCGCAGCACCCGTATACCCGGCAGTTGCTGGAAGCGGCGTTTCTGGAGGTGGAGGCGTCGTAGCTAGCCACCGTCAGGGCGGGCCCTTTGCGGGCAGATCCGCGAAGGCGCCCGCCCTGGCACGCCACGAACTTCTTTGGACCGCGCGCCCCGGTCGGCCATTCAGAAATCGATGGTGCCCGAGAACTTCACCAGCCGCGGATCGCCCTGGGTCAGGTAACCGCCATTGGCCGAAGCCCAGTAGTTCTTGTCAGTCAGGTTTTCCACGTTGACCCGCAAGGTCAGGTCTTTCTCCGCTACTTTCAGCGTATAGCGGCCACCGACGTCGAAACGGTTCCAGGTCGGCAGGCTGACATTGTTCGCCGCATCGACGAACTGACCACCAGTACGTAGCATCCGCGCATTCAGCGCCAGCCCCGGCACACCCGGCACGTCCCAGTCGACACTGGCATTGAGCTGGAAGGTCGGCACCCCGATGGCGTGGTTGCCGTCATTGCCGCCGTTGGCGGTATTCTTCTGCTCCGAGCTCATGCGGGTACCACCGGCCATCAGCCGCAGGCCTTCAACGGGCTCGCCGAACAGGCTCAGTTCCAGGCCTTTGTTGACCTGTTCGCCGTCGCGGATGAAGACGTTGTCCAAGGTGTAGCCGTCCGACGGCTTCTCGATGCGGAACACGGCCAGGTTCGCGCCAAAGGTCTGCCGGTCGAGCTTGATACCGGCTTCAAGCTGCTTGGTGCGACCCGGGGGAAACATCTCGCTGGCGTTGGAAACATTGGCCGGCGCCGTTGGCCCCTGGGCGAGGCCTTCGATACGGTTGGCGTACAGCGAGACGCTATCGGTGGCTTTGAACACGACGCCGTATACCGGCGTGGTAATCGACTTGTCGTAGGGGTCGCCACTGCGGCTGCCGTCCGTACTCGGCCGGCCAGGCGTGACAGGACCGCTGCCATCGTAGGAATAGCTTTGCATACGCAGTTGCTGACGGCGCACGCCGTAGGTCACTAACAGGCGGTCGTCGAACAGGCCAACCGTGTCGGAAATCGCCAGGCTGCGGGTGCGGGTCTTGGCGGTTACCCCCGGGTCGCCCATGTCACCGCCCCAACGGGTGACACTGGCCGGCTTGGCCTGCTGCACCGTGTCGTAGATGTTGCTGCTGATCGGCGAATAGAAGGTGTAGGCGTTTTCCGCCTGGGTCCACAAGGTGTTCGCCCCCACGGCGATCTGGTGGCTGATCGCTCCGGTCTGCAACCGGCCATTGAGGCCGGCACTGAAGCTGCTGTTGTCTTCACCATGGACAATGTCGGAAGGCGTAATCGTCGCCGCGCCGCTGTTGCCAACCAGCACCGGGGTGCCATAGGTGCCGTGTTCGCGCGTATGCCGTGCACCGCCGGCCATGTAGGCCGTCCAGTTGTCGTTCAGGTCCCATTCGCCGCGCGCCATGCCAAAGGTGTCTTCCGACTCGCTGTAGCTCCAGGCCTGGCCATAGTTATGGCTGGCATCCGGCGCGGTCGGCAGGCGGGTGGTGGTGCCACCCAGGCGCACCGAATTGCGCAGGTGGTTGATGCGCTGCTTCTGGTAGCCGATATCGGTCGACAGGCGGAAGTTGTCGCCGCGGTAATCCAGCCCTGCGGTAAACAACTTGGTGCGCTGGTCCTGATCGTCGACCGCCGTTTCGCCTTCCCGCTGGCTGAGGTTCAGCCGCGCACCGAAACGGTTGTCTTCACCAAAGCGCTGGCCGACATCGAGGTGTTCGCCCATGCGGCCATCAGCGCTGATGTCCTGGGTGTATCGGCGTGTCGGCAAGTCTTCGGCGCGCTTGGGCCGCAGGTTGACGTTGCCGCCCAGGCCGGTGCCGGTCGGGCTGACACCATTGAGGAAGGCGTTCGGCCCCTTGAACACTTCGACCCGTTCCACGCCGTCGGTGGCCATGACCTGGCGCGGCAGGATGCCGTACAGGCCGTTGAAGGAAATGTCATCGCCGGCCAGCGGCAATCCCCTGATCACGAACACCTTGGACTGGTTGCCAAAGCCGTACGACTCGCGCACCGAAGGGTCGTTGGCCAGCACGTCGCCGATGTCTTCGGCCTGCTGGTCTTCGATGACCTTGGCGGTGTAGCTGGTCATCGTGAAGGGCACATCCATGTAGTCCTGGTCGCCCAGCACGCCCATCTGCCCGCCACGGGCAACCTGCCCGCCGGCGAACGCCTCAGGCACTGCGCCTGGCCGCGCCTTCAGGGCATCGGCACTGATGTCGGTAGCCTCCAGCTGGATCGGTTCGCCAGCGTGGGCCAGCAACGGGACGAAACAGCAGAACGCCAGCAGAGCTGGCCGTGACGGTGGCGGCGAAGGCATGTCAGGTTCCGGGGCGAGATCAATGATTTTGCTAATGCTAATGCTTCGCAAATACATATGGCAAATCTGGCCACCCCTACGTCATGCCTAGCCCAGGTCTTCGCTGACCCGCTCCACTGCATCCACCACCTTGCGTGCCCCGGCCTGGATGGCGCTGATGGCCGTACCGGCCTGGAGCGCCAACTGCAATGCGCTGGCCGCCTCCATCCGGCTACGCTCGACCTCGCTGACCGCCTGGCTGGCCAGGACCTGGTTACGTGCGACCACGGCATCGATCTCGGCGGTGGCCGTGCTGGTGCGTGCCGCCAGCTTGCGTACCTCATCGGCCACCACGGCAAAGCCTCGGCCCTGCTCGCCGGCACGTGCCGCCTCGATGGCCGCGTTGAGGGCCAGCAGGTTGGTCTGCGCGGCAATCCCGCCAATGGTCTGCACGATGGCGCTGATGCTGGTCGATTGCTCGCCCAGCGCAATGATGGTGACCCCCGCAGCCTGCATCTGGCGCGCCACGTCGTGCATGGTCTGCTCCATGGCATGCATCACCGCCACACCTTCGCTGGCGCCGGCGTCGGTGCTGCGGGAAACGTCCAGCGCCACCTGCGCGGCACGCTTGACCTCTTCCTCCCGGCGCACCTGGTCAGTCACCACCGAAGCGAACTTGACCACCTTCACCAGGCGCCCCCGGGCGTCGGTGACCGGGTTGTAGCTGGCTTCCAGCCAGACCTCACGGCCTTGTCGGTCCAGGCGGCAGAAGCGACCCGCCACATAACGGCCGGTATTGAGCGTCTGCCAGAACGCGGCGTAGTCAGGGCTGCTGGCCTGCGCGGCGCTGCAGAACATCTGGTGATGCCTGCCCACCACCTGCTCGAGCCGATAGCCCATGGCCTCGAGAAACATCGGGTTGGCATCCAGCACAGTGCCATCGAGCCCGAACTGGATCACCGCCGTCGAACGCAGCAACGCGTCGAGCAGTGCCTGGCCCTGCTGGGCCGGGCTCGGCAGCCACTGCGCCAGCGGTTGGCCAACGGCACTGTCGGGCTCTGCGCCCAGGGCGGCAGCGCATGCCGGGTTGAGTTCCAGCACGCGGCCCTGGGCATCCAGCCTCATGAAAGGTCCCTGTTCGATCTGGGCCAGACGCTGGCGAAGGCTCAGTATTTCCGCATCGCGCTCGGCGAGCGCGGCTTTGAGGTGCCGATTGAACATGGAAGTACCTGCGTAATGACAAGATGTGATCAGGCCAACGGGCTTGCCAACCGGGTGCGGCAGAACCACTGCCGGAACACCTCGACCGGCATTGGCCTGGCGATGTGGTAGCCCTGCGCCTCGGCACAGCCCCAATCCTTGGCCTGGGCAAGCTGCTCGGCCGTCTCGATACCCTCGGCAGCCACTTGATAACCCAGGCTGCTGGCCAGGCCGACCACCGACTGCACCAGCAAGGCCTCCTTGCCCCCACGCGCGGACCGCTGCACAAGGCTTCTGTCCAGTTTGACCAGCGAGGCCGGAAGGCGAGTGAGGTAGGCCCAGTTGCTGTAACCGGTGCCGAAGTCGTCGATGGCGACAGCAATGCCGGCCTGGCCGGCGCGCTGCAATTGCCGGTGCACCTCTTCGGGCTGCTCCATCAGCACACTTTCAGTGAACTCCAGCTGTACGCGGCCCGGCTCAACCGCCTGGCGTTGCAGTTCGGCCAGCAAGGTGTCCATGAACGTCGCGCTTTCCAGGTCCCGCGCGGTGACGTTGAAGCTGACGCTGAAATCCAGGCCGCGGGTGCACTGCAGAATGCGCAGCACGGCACGCATTACCCAGAGGCTGAGGTTGGCCATCAGCGCGGTTTGTTCTGCCAGCGGGATGAACTCGCCGGGCGCAACGTCCCCCAGCAGCGGGTGGCGCCAGCGCAACAAGGCCTCGGCAGAGCGACACTCACCGCTGCGCAGCTCGACCCGCGGCTGCAGGTGCAGGCTCAGTTCATCTTCGCTGTGCAACGCCTGCGCCAACGATGTGAGCAACATGAACGCACGACGTTGGGCCGCATCCACCTCGGTCTGGTACCAGGCATGCCGCCCCGCACTGCGCCGTGCCGTGTCGGCAGCGGCCACGGCGCGGCGCAGCCACTCCAGGCTGTTGCGCTCATCCTCCAGCGGGGTGATGGGCGCGATGCCGATGCCTGCGTCGAGCAGCACGGGTATCTGGTGACACTGGGCAGGCGCCTGGAGCGCCTGGAGGATGCGCTGGCAAAGCGGCAGCACAGCAGCGGCATCCTCGAGCAGCACGGCGAACCGGGTGGGGCTGATCTTGTACAACGACAAGCCGCTTTCCAGCTGGCTGGCGATGCGCGACTTGGCCTGCAAGGTCAAGTCATGGGCAAAGTTGTACCCCAGCCCGCGAATCAGCTCGCTCAGCGCCTCTGCCGACATGATGTCGACGGCCAGCAGTGTCATCGACTGGCCGCGCTCCAGCCCCGCGCCAACGTCACATTCGAGCTTCAGGCGGTTGAACAGCCCTGTGGCCTGGTCGTGAAAGTTGTTGCGGCGCATGCCGGCGATGATCTGCATGGCCATGTCGGCGAAGGCCAGCAGCATCCCGCGCTGAGCGTCGTTCAGCGCTGCGCGCGGTGCGGTGTCGATGATGCAGAAACTGCCGATCGCCACCCGCTGCTCGACCCGTAGCGGCGCACCACAGTAGTAGCGAATACCCGGTTCACCGGTCACCAGGGGATTGTCCGCGAAGCGCGGGTCGGCAGCAGCGTCGAGTATCTCCAGCGGCTGCGCCTGCAGGATGGTGTGGGCACAGAACGATACGTCCCTGGTCGTGCCCGGTGCCTCCAGGCCAGCGCGGGCGGTGAACCATTGCTGGCATTCACCGACTATCGAAACCAGGCAGATGGGTGCCGCAAAATAATGCCGGGCCAGCTCTACCAGCGCACGCAACTCACTGCTCTGCTCCTGATGCTGCACGCACCATTCGGCAACTGTGGCCAGGCGCTCCTGCTCGTAGGTCGGAACGGGCGCAACCTTCATGTCGTTTCACCTGTCCCACAGGGGGGAGCCAACGAAGTAATAGCACTACGCTACACCCAATATCTGTACAAGACAAAGTATTTGTACAAGTATTGTATAAGTTTTACGATCGTCGGCCAGCGGGGTCAGGGTGTAGTCATCAGAAAAATTGACGATTATCGTCTTTCATCATCAATCAAAACCCGCATAAATTTTCTACCGCCCTCTTCAGCGAACACGGTAGAGCCATGCCCACCCAGCCAGTAACGCCCACTTCCTCCGTCATTGACATCCTGGCCCAGCGTTCCAGCCTGCCAAACCCGGCGCTCGACCCCTGCCAGGCCAGCGATCTGTTGCTGGCCCATTACGGGATTGCCGGCGAACTGTCGGCCATGGGCAGCCAACAGGACCTCAACCTGCGGGTAGACACAGCCCAGGGCAGCTTCGTGCTCAAGGCATGCCACGGCAGTTATGCGCGGGAGGAACTTGAAGCTCAACATGCAGCGCTGGCTTACCTGCGCGAACAGGGCCTGCCGGTGCCGACCGTGCGCCCGGCCAACGATGGCCAGGCGTTGCTGGAAGTGGCGGTGAACGGCCAGGCCCTGCGCATGCGCCTGCTCGATTACATCGAAGGCCAGCCGCTGACCCGCCTCGGGCACATGCCGACGTACCTGATGGCCGAGCTGGGCGGCCTCTGCGCCAGGCTGGACAAAGCCCTCGCCGGGTTCGACCACCCAGGCCTGGCGCGGACCCTGCAATGGGACCCGCAGCACGCACAGGCGCTGATCCAGCACCTGTTGCCGGTACTGTCCGACCCCGCACGACGCGCGCGTGTCGAACAGGCCAGCGCCGTGGCAGCCGCGCATCTGGCCCCGCTGGTCGGGCAACTGCCGACCCAGGCCGTGCACCTGGACATCACTGACGACAATGCGGTCTGGGCCCGCGACGCTGCACGCCAATGGCAGCTGCAGGGCGTGATCGATTTCGGCGACCTGCTGCGTACCTGGCGTATCGCCGACCTGTCGGTAACCTGCGCGGCGCTGCTGCACCACGCAGAGGGTGACCCGCTACGCGTCCTGCCGGCCGTGCATGCCTACCAGGCGCTCAATCCACTGAGCGAAGCCGAGCTACGCGCCCTGTGGCCACTGGTGGTCAACCGCGCTGCCGTGCTGGTGCTGAGCAGTGAGCAGCAACTCAGCGTCGACCCGGGCAACCAGTACATCCGCGACAACATCGCCCATGAATGGGAAATCTTCGACACCGCCACTGCCGTGCCTTTCGCGCTGATGGAAGTGGCCATCCTGCAAGCGGCGGGGCTGCAACCTGCCACACCGGACCTGAGCAGCTGCGCGCCCCTGCTCCCGGAGCTGAATGAGCAGCCCGTCGCTCGCTTGGACCTCGGCGTGCTCAGCGTGCATTACCAGGCAGGCAACTGGGAACAACCGGGCTTCGACCAGCACCTGCTGAGCACGCAGCCGGCCCCGGCCTGCAGCCTGCACGGCCAGTATCGCCTGTCGCAAACCCATATCGACCGCCCCGAAGAGCCCGCCACCTGCGCCCTCGGCGTCGAGTTGCACGTACCCACTGGCAGCCTGGTGCAAGCGCCGCAAAGCGGTACCTGGCAGCGCCATGGCGACAGCCGTGGCTGCCTGCGCAGCGCGCATTGGGCCTTGTGGCTGCAAGGCCTGGAAGGCGCCCCCGCCGATGGCCAGGTCGTGGACAAAGGCCAGTTGCTGGGTAGCAGCTGTGGCTTCCTCAGCGTGCAGTTGTGCCTGGACAGCAGCATCCAGCCGCCCTTCTTCGCCACCCCGTCGCATGCTTCGGCCTGGCTGGCCCTGTGCCCGTCACCGGCAGCGCTGCTGGGCTTCGACTGCGATGCCGAACCGCTGCCGGACCCACAGGCCCTGCTGGCTCGCCGCGACGCCAGCTTCGCCCGCTCGCAGAAGCACTACTACGCACAGCCGCCACATATCGAGCGCGGCTGGCGCAACTACCTGATCGACATGCAGGGCCGCTCGTACCTGGACATGCTCAACAACGTCGCCGTGCTGGGCCACGGCCACCCGCGCATGGTCGCCGAATCGGCGCGGCAGTGGTCGCTGCTGAACACCAACTCGCGCTTCCACTACGCGGCCATCAGCGAGTTCTCCGAACGCCTGCTGGCGCTGGCACCCGCAGGCTTCGACCGGGTGTTCATGGTCAACAGCGGTACCGAAGCCAACGACCTGGCCATTCGCCTGGCCTGGGCCTACAGCGGCGGGCGCGACATCCTCAGCGTGCTGGAGGCCTACCACGGCTGGTCGGTGGCCACCGATGCCATCTCCACCTCGATCGCCGACAACCCGCAGGCTCTGGAAACCCGCCCGGACTGGGTGCACCCGGTAGAAGCGCCGAACACCTTCCGCGGCCGCTTCCGCGGTGCCGACAGCGCCGCGCAGTATTTGCACGATGTCGACGCCAAGCTGGCCGACCTCGACGCCCGTGGCCGCCAACTGGCAGGCATCATCTGCGAGCCGGTATATGGCAACGCCGGAGGCATCGCGTTGCCGGCCGGCTACCTGCACGAGGCCTATGCCAAAGTCCGCGCCCGTGGCGGGGTATGCATTGCCGACGAAGTGCAGGTCGGTTATGGCCGCCTGGGCGAGTACTTCTGGGGCTTCGAGGAACAGGGCGTGGTGCCCGATATCATCACCATGGCCAAGGGCATGGGCAACGGCCAGCCGCTTGGCGTGGTCATCACCCGCCGCGAAATTGCCGAAGCCCTGGAGGCCGAAGGCTACTTCTTCTCCTCGGCCGGCGGCAGCCCGGTCAGCTGCCGCATCGGCATGGCGGTACTGGACGTGATGCAGGAGGAAGGCCTGTGGGACAATGCCCGCGACACCGGGCGCTACTTCAAGGCACGCCTGCAAGCGCTGGTGGACAAGCACCCGCTGGCCGGCGCCGCGCATGGCTCGGGCTTCTACCTGGGGCTGGAACTGGTGCGCGACCGCGACACGCTGGAGCCGGCCACCGAGGAAACCATGGCGCTGTGCGACCGCCTGCGTGACCTGGGCATTTTCATGCAGCCGACCGGCGATTACCTGAACATCCTCAAGATCAAGCCACCGATGTGCACTACCCGGGCAAGCGTCGACTACTTTGTCGACAGCATCGACCGGGTGCTGGGCGAAGGCCTGTAAGGGGGCTGTCAAGCGGGCCGGCGAGTGGTCATAATTTCCGGCCCGTTCATCAGGTTTGCCGACATGGCTTTCAGCAGCGACTCCCTGGCTATCTTCCTCGCCGTGCTGGAGGCGGGTTCGTTCTCCGCCGCCGCGCGCAAGCTGGGGCGCGTGCCTTCCGCCGTGAGCATGGCGATCGCCCAGCTGGAAGCGGAGCTCGACCTGGTGCTGTTCGACCGGGCCACGCGCAAGGCCTTGCCGACCAGTGCCGCCCTGGCACTGGAGCCCCAGGCCAGGCAGGTGATGTGCCAGCTCAACCTGCTCGACGCGCAGGCCCTGCAGCTGCACAAGGGCCTGGAACTCGACGCGCAGGCCCTGCAGCTGCACAAGGGCCTGGAAAAACGCCTGACCATTGCCATGGCGCCCGAGCTGCAGACCGGCCGCTGGAGCCAGCCACTGGAAATCCTTGCCGAGGAATTCCCCAGCCTGGAGATCGAAGTGCGCTCGGCCACCCAGACCGAGGCCATTCGCCTGCTGCATGACGGCAGCGTGCAACTGGCGCTGGTGTTCGAGCGGCCCGGCATCGACGAGCGCGAATCATTCCTTGAAGCCGGCAGCCAGTTGCTGGTGGCCGTGGCGTCACCACGCCATCCCGCCGGGCAGAACCGTGGCGCACCGTTACCCGAAGAGGCTTTCGCCGAACAACGGCAGATCATCGTGGCCTCGGGCAAGGCCACCGGTTCGGACCCGCGCATGGTGCTGTCGCGACGCATCTGGCTGACCGACAGCTACCTGGCCACGCTGGACCTGGTGCAGTCCGGCCTGGGCTGGGCCTACCTGCCGCAGCCGCTGGTGGAACCGCTGATCGCGTCGGGTGCGTTGGCGGAAGTGCGCTTCGACAACATGGCCAGCCGCCTACGGTTGTGGGTCGACATCATCTGGGTCAAGCCGCGCCCGCTGGGGCTGGGTGCGCGCCGCTACCTGGAGGTCATGCGCCAGCTGTTCGAAAAGGAGCCGCCGCGGGCCTGACTGCGGCTGGGTCGGCAGCCTCCAAGACCATTGAAAACGCAAGAAGCGAAACTTCCTACAAGCTTTTGGGACGCCCAAACCTCCCCTGCGAATTGATTCCTCGCTAGTGTTCTGCCCTCCCAGCGGACGCCATTCAAGGTGCACTAGCCGAAAAGGAATTTCACATGCAGAGCCAGGCAGAAACCGCCACTCGCTACCCACAGCGCCTCCATGACTTCGCCACCCGGCAGCGCAGTCCGGAAGAAGCCCTCTATCTTCTGCTCGACCCGTTTGCCGGGTGTCCGCCCGAGCACCCCTTGAGCATTCCGACCCTCATCGACGCGCTAGGCAGTGAAGCCATAACCCGTATCGACTGCTCCGGGCTGGTCCAGGACCCGCAATACTGGCCAGCCCTGGTCCGGCTCGCCAAACCTGGCTCAGTGCCCCCAGCCCTGGCCGCCCTCAGCGCGATCTGCGCCGCACGGGAGGCAACGGCCACCTGGCACCATGTGTGTGGCTGGCTGCTCAGCGAGCAACCCGCCGACCTCATCGGCCGGCACATCAGCCAGCAATGCCAGGTGCTGCATCAGCCACCACCGCATGGCATCACGGCCTGGTTCCAGCCTGTGCGTTTGGCCTTGCTGCGCGCGACCATGAGAAACGCAGCCGAGGTGCTCGGGCCCATTCGTAGCTGGTTACACCCGGATGGCCATGGCGGTTGCGCGGTGTTTGCATGGCAACCATTGGCTGGCGAGTTGGTCGTCCCCGAAGCCGTGAGGGCGACCCAGCACGTCGCTCCGCAGATCATTCAACTGCTCGCTGCCTGGCGTCGCTTGAATGCCGTGCAGCAAACCTATGCTCCTTGGCGCTTCGCAGGCGCAGCGGGTTTGCCGGACCACGCGCCCGCCCATGCCATGAACCTGATCCTCAAAGCCTTCAGACAAGGCCTGCGCGACCGCGCCGATCTCCAGTGCATGTGCCTGCACCTGCTCATGATTCACCCACTGCTCCTGCAGCACCCGACCATACAGCACGATGTGGCACTGGCGGCTGCCGGCGAGCGCCCGACCATCCAGCGCGATGTGGCACAGGCGGCTGCCGGCGAGCGATGCCTGGCAGCCCGCTTCGCCAGCTACGACGACCGCACCTGGTCGCACATCGTCGCGGCTTTGCCGCAGGCAAGGAGTTACTCATGAGCATCAGCAAAGCCATCCACATCGCCATGCAGGAAGAGATTCCCAACACCTACGGGCGCTGTCATTTCTGCGAACGCTCCGGCCTGCCGATCCTGCTGCTGCGCGAAGCCTACGCCCCGCGCCCGGATACCGAGCGCCCCTATCGCCTGGCGGACGACAGCGAGATCACCTTCCACCCGATGCACACCGACCAGTTGCGCCTGCTGCGCCAGGGTTACGTCTACGTGCTGCTCGACCAGCAAATCTGGCAAGCCTACGAGGTCGCGGCAGCCGGGACCCTGCAGCGTTTCCCGGTGTCGCAGATGCCCCTGGCGCCACCCAGGCCATTGCCCAAGTGGTGCGCCACCGAGGGCCATGACGTCATCGCCTCGTTCATCAACATCGATACCCTGCGCTACCGCAAAGCCTGGATCGCCTTCGCCAACGACCCCTGGCCGCGGGCGGTCCTCGACCGCTACCGGCAATGTATCGCCAGCAGCGACCCGGGCACCCTCGCCCGCTTTGTCGAGGTGGACCTGGACACCGCGCGCAACGATCCTGCCAGCCTCGGCATCGCCATGACCGACAGCTTCCGCTTCGGCGTGGAGGATGTGCTGGAGTTCTCGACGTTTTCCTCCGCCAGGTATGCCAGCGTGCATGGCTTCTACAGCCGCCTGGGGCGCTGGCATGAAACCCGCGTCCAGGTGCGCAACGCCATCCAGCGCGAGCAACTGCCCAACGGCATCCTGGCGCTGACAGTGCCCGACCCGGTCGGCATGGTGATGGAGCTGAATGCGCAGCGCACGGGCTGGGTCCAGGCCATGCAGGCGTGGCGCGCGCAGCCGCAGCGGCACTTCGAATACTTCACCTCGCAGGCGCTGCTGGGCATCCGCGAGCTGCACGCCGCCACCGCCGCCGCCCAGGGTACCGAAGATGCACAGCGCGAGGCGCGAGAGGTCGAGCAATGGAACCACAGCGCGCTGGCCGGCAAGGCGCCGCTGCCGTCGGTGGACATCGAGGCGAGGAGCGAACGCAACATCGCGCGCAAACAGCAGGAAGCCCGCGAGCGCCTGGAGGAGCGTTACGACGAAAGCGCCCGCGCCGCGTTCCAGGCCGATTACGATCGCGAGCTGCAGAACTG
>Ga0209370_1001096_pt1 | contig 26356 bp, 24 predicted proteins | sample AgamicAtPrz_FD_187164 | JGI IMG/M metagenome (GOLD analysis project Ga0209370, IMG submission 187164) | Agave microbial communities from Guanajuato, Mexico - At.P.rz (SPAdes) (version 2) | ecosystem: Host-associated > Plants > Phyllosphere > Phylloplane/Leaf | place: Guanajuato, Mexico... | reverse complement strand
CCAGAGCGAAACCAGTGATAATGCCGCAACACGGCTGATGGTGAATTTTGGGCTTCCCGCGCTCATTTATCCCCCAGGAATGTGTTAACTACCAGTGACTTAAAAATAACCGTGATGGCACGAACCTATCGCGCCACACCATACGCTGAATTTGCCTTAATAACCCTGGAAAAATCCGAGTCTCAGGCCAGCTCACCCTTAACCAGGGGCACAAAGCGCACGGCTTCCACGGTATCGATAATATACTCGCCGCCGCGTCGACGAACGCGCTTCAGAAGCTGCTGCTCATCTCCGACGGGCAAAACAAGAATGCCGCCCTCGTCCAGCTGCGAAAGAAGTGCAGCGGGGATTTCAGGTGGCGCTGCCGTGACAATGATGGCGTCAAACGGGGCGCGAGCCTGCCAACCCTGCCATCCATCACCGTGGCGTGTCGATACATTATGTAAATCAAGCTGTTTCAGGCGACGGCGCGCCTGCCACTGTAACCCTTTAATCCGTTCCACCGAACAGACATGGTGCACAAGGTGGGCCAGGATCGCGGTTTGATACCCTGAACCGGTGCCAATTTCCAGCACCCGGGATTCTGGCGTTAACTCCAGAAGCTCCGTCATCCGCGCCACCATGTAGGGCTGCGAAATCGTCTGGCCTTGCCCAATGGGCAGCGCCACGTTTTCCCACGCTTTGTGTTCAAACGCCTCATCTACAAACTTCTCACGGGGAACCTGAGCGAGCGCATCCAGCACCTGCTCGCTGGCGATCCCCTGAGCGCGTAATTGTTCCAGAAGAGTTTGTACACGTTTACTTACCATTGCGCGTTCACTCCGACCCGATCTAACCAGTCCGACACCACATCATGCGCGCTATAAGCGGTTAAATCCACGTGCAACGGCGTAACGGAAACGTATCCCTCGTCCACCGCAGCGAAGTCGGTGTCTGGCCCGGCATCGCATTTATCTCCCGGCGGGCCGATCCAGTACAGGGTATTGCCGCGCGGATCCTGCTGGGGAATAACCTGATCGGCAGGATGGCGACTACCGCAGCGCGTCACGCGAATCCCTTTAATCTCGTCCAGCGGGAGATCCGGCACGTTAATATTGAGGATACGTCCGGTACGCAGCGGCTCGCGGCCAAGCGCACGCAGAAGGGAGCAGGTCACCGCGGCGGCAGTGTCGTAGTGGGTGTGACCGTTTAACGAGACCGCCAGCGCCGGGAACCCCAGGTGACGCCCTTCCATCGCCGCGGCCACGGTACCGGAGTAAATCACATCATCGCCAAGATTTGGCCCGGCATTGATACCGGAGACCACAACGTCCGGTCGCGGGCGCATCAGCGCGTTCACGCCCAGAAACACGCAGTCGGTCGGCGTCCCCATCTGAACGGCAATATCGCCATTCTCAAAGGTAAAGGTGCGTAGTGAAGACTCCAGCGTCAATGAGTTAGACGCGCCGCTGCGGTTACGATCGGGAGCCACGACCTGCACATCCGCAAATTCCCGGAGGTGTTTCGCCAGCGTCTGAAGACCTGGCGCATGGATCCCGTCATCGTTACTCAGCAATATTCGCATAATCACCCGACGTGTTGATAAGTTCCCTGACAACACTGGTGGCAAAGCTACCTGCCGGCAGCCAGAAGCGTAACTCGACGGTTACGTCATCCCACCAGTTCCAGCTCAGCTGTTGCGGGTAGAGGAGCATCGCACGGCGTGCCGCCTCGACCTTTTCCCGCACCAGCAATGATTGTAATTCCGGCGCATCCGCCACCGCTGACTCCTCAAAAACCCGCGCCTCGCCCTGGGTTCCCCAGTCGCCTGAGCCCGGCAAGGCGGCGGTGATCATCAGCGCTTTAGCGTCCACGCGCGACTGGACATCGGCCATCTCTTCGGCCGTTGCCATAAACCAGCTTCCGCGTCCCGCTAATTGTAGCGCATCGCCGACAACAACTTGATTCGCGTCCGGTTTTTTCAGCCGTTCGCTCACAATCTGATTAAACAACGCGCTGCGGGCCGCCGACAACCAAAAACTGCGTTTATTACGATCGCGCACCGGTGCATCGCTTTGCGCCCAGCGCAGCGCGCCCAGCAGGTTGCTGCCGCCGATCCCAAAGCGCTGCGCGCCGAAATAGTTCGGCACGCCGCGTTCGTTAATGGCCTTCAGGCGTTTTTCAACGTCTTCGCGGTCGGTCACTTCGCGCAGTACCAGGGTAAAGGCATTGCCTTTCAGTGCGCCCAGACGCAGCTTGCGCTTGTGGCGGGCGTACTCCAGCACCTTACAGCCTTCAAGCTCAAATTTGCTTAAATCAGGCATCGCATTGCCGGGCACGCGGGCGCAAAGCCACTGCTCGGTCACGGCGTGTTTATCTTTCTGCCCGGCGAAGCTGACCTCGCGGGCGTGAATGTTGAGGAATTTTGCCAGCGCGTCCGCCACGAAGCGGGTGTTGCAGCCGTTTTTCAGGATGCGCACCAGAATGTGCTCGCCTTCGCCGTCCGGCTCAAAGCCGAGATCTTCCACCACCACGAAATCTTCAGGGTTGGCCTTCAGCAGCCCATTGCCCTGCGGTTTACCGTGCAGATACGTCAGATTATCGAAATCCGTCATTTGGCCGCCTTCACCAGCAGCGCCACGGCCTCACAGGCAATGCCTTCGCCACGGCCAGTAAAGCCCAGCTTCTCCGTGGTGGTGGCTTTGACGTTGACGTCGTCCATATGGCAGCCCAGATCTTCGGCAATAAACACGCGCATCTGCGGGATATGCGGCAGCATCTTTGGCGCCTGAGCAATGATCGTCACGTCAACGTTGCCGAGGGTGTAGCCCCTGGCCTGAATGCGGCGCCACGCTTCGCGCAGCAGCTCGCGGCTGTCCGCGCCCTTAAAAGCAGGATCGGTGTCCGGGAACAGTTTGCCGATGTCGCCCAGCGCGGCGGCACCCAGCAGCGCGTCGGTCAGCGCGTGCAGCGCCACGTCGCCGTCAGAGTGCGCCAGCAGGCCTTTTTCGTAAGGAATACGCACGCCGCCAATGATAATTGGGCCAACGCCGCCAAAGGCGTGTACATCAAAACCGTGTCCAATACGCATTATGCCTTCTCCTGAGAGGTCGTACGGGTAAGATAAAATTCCGCGAGCTGTAAGTCTTCCGGGCGCGTCACTTTTATATTATCAGCGCGCCCTTCAACAAGCGTGGGGTGGAAACCGCAATACTCCAGCGCCGAGGCTTCGTCCGTAATGGTCGCACCTTCTTTAAGCGCACGCGTTAAGCAGTCGTGGAGTAATTCGCGGGGGAAAAATTGTGGCGTCAGCGCGTGCCATAAATCAACGCGCTCAACGGTGTGCGCAATCGCCGGTTTACCCGGTTCGGCGCGCTTCATGGTGTCACGCACCGGCGCGGCCAGAATACCGCCCACTTTACTGGTTTCACTCAGGGCCAGCAGACGCGACAGATCGTCGTGATGCAGGCAGGGACGCGCGGCATCGTGCACCAGCACCCACTGCGCGTGTCCGGCAGCCTGAATGCCCGCCAGAACGGAGTCGGCCCGCTCGGCGCCGCCGTCAACAACGGTAATCTGAGGATGATTTGCCAGCGGAAGCTGCGCAAAACGCGCATCGCCGGGGCTGATGGCAATCACAACGCGCGTCACCCGAGGATGCGCCAGCAGCGCCGCCACGGCGTGCTCGAGGATCGTTTTATCACCAATTGAGAGGTACTGCTTGGGACACTCTGTCTGCATGCGCCGGCCAAAACCTGCGGCCGGCACCACGGCACAGACGTCCGAAAAAGTTGCTGCCATGTCGTAATCCTGGGCCTGATTATCGATTGTTTTGTGCGGAGCCCTGATTGCGTTTAGACGCATCCGGAACCAGACGATAAAACGTTTCGCCCGGCTTAGTCATACTGAGTTCATTGCGTGCGCGCTCCTCAATCGCCTCCTGGCCGCCATTGAGGTCATCAATTTCAGCAAAAAGTTGATCGTTACGCGCTTTAAGTTTGGCGTTTGTCGCCTGCTGTGCCGCGACGTCATCGCTCACCCGGCTGTAGTCGTGCAGTCCGTTTTTGCCGAACCACAGCGAATATTGCAGCCAGACCAGCAAAGCCAGCAACAGCAGCGTTAGTTTACCCATCCTGCCCCCTGAAAAAACGGCATCATCATCCCATAACTTTCCGCTGGACTCTACTGCGGGGTTTTAATTATGCCGTAAGTTAGCCCATCAGCCATAAAAACAGCAGACCAAAGATGACCACAACGGTGGCAATAGTGATGAGGGTACTATACAGGAGCTTGCCGTTGAAAAGGGAGTGCAGCGCAACGCCGACAACCACCGCAACGGGCATCAGCGCGAGGAAGAAAGGCCAGGTATAGAGGAAGAAGAAGAGTGTGTTTCCACCGTAGATCAAAAACGGGATACCCAGCGCCAGTAACCACGACACGAAGCCGACAATCGCCCCAGGAAAGGACCAGGTCGTCTCGTCGTCGGTCGTTAACGGTTCCGACCCGGTGGTAATAATGTAGTTTTCACTGTTGCGCATAGCTAATCCTGTGACCGTGACTCATCGCTCGGGAAGACAGCTCCCGAACGATACCGTCTCAGGATCTGATAATATCGTCCCGTCTGAGCAGGTCTAATAATTGGCTTACTAAATTTGTTACCAATTGTTGGCCTTCCAGATGAATCTCAGGGGATTCAGGCGCTTCGTAAACCGCGTCAATCCCGGTGAAGTTTCGCAGCTCTCCCGCGCGGGCTTTTTTGTACAGTCCTTTTGGATCGCGCGCTTCGCAGATCTCAAGCGGCGTATCCACAAACACCTCAATGAAGCGATTCTGCCCCACGCGCTCACGCACCATCTGACGTTCAGCGCGGTGCGGCGAGATAAACGCCGTGAGCACTACCAGCCCGGCATCCGCCATCAGGCTGGCGACCTCTCCCACCCGACGAATGTTCTCTTTGCGGTCGTCATCGCTGAACCCCAAATCACTGCACAGGCCGTGACGCACGTTGTCGCCGTCCAGCAGATAGGTGCTCACTCCCTGCTGATGCAGCGCCTCTTCCAGCGCGCCTGCCACCGTGGATTTACCGGAGCCAGACAGCCCGGTAAACCACAGCACAACCCCACGGTGACCGTGGAGCTGTTCGCGCTGGGCGACGGTGACCGGATGAGGATGCCAGACGACGTTCTCATCATGGGCAGCCATTACTTGCCTCCCAGCAGATCGCGTGCGCCCCAGTGCGGGAAGTGCTTACGCACCAGCGCGTTCAGCTCCAGCTCAAACGCGCTGAACTCAGAGGCCACGGCAGCCTGCGCGTTTGGCTCGCGCACCATCCCGGCACCGACGGTGACGTTCGTCAGGCGGTCGATGAAGATCAGCCCGCCCGTCACCGGGTTCTGCTGATATGGATCCAGCACCAGCGGCTCGTCGAAGGTCAGGTCCACCAGGCCGATGCCGTTCAGCGGCAGCTCGCTTACGTCGCGCTGGGTCAGGTTGTTGATATCCACCTGGAACTGAATGCCGTCCACGCGGGCACGGGTTTTCTTCCCGGCAATTTTCATATCGTAGCTCTGGCCTGCGGTCAGCGGCTGTTCCGCCATCCACACCACGTCCACGGACGCGCCCTGCACCGCCGCCAGCGTTTCCTGCGCGTCAACCAGCAGATCGCCACGGCTGATATCAATCTCGTCTTTCAGTACCAGCGTCACCGCTTCACCTGCCCCGGCTTCGTCCAGATCGCCATCAAAGGTAACGATACGGGCAATGGCCGATTCCACGCCAGACGGCAGCACCTTCACGCGCTGTCCTACCTTCACGGAGCCAGAGGCGATAGTGCCGGAGAAGCCGCGGAAATCGAGGTTCGGGCGGTTAACGTACTGCACCGGGAAGCGCATCGGCTGGGTCTCAACCACGCGCTGAATTTCAACGGTTTCCAGCACTTCCAGCAGCGTTGGGCCGCTGTACCACGGCATCTTCGCGCTCTGAGAGGCGACGTTATCCCCTTCCAGCGCCGAGAGCGGCACGAAGCGAATATCCAGGTTGCCCGGCAGCTGTTCAGCAAAGGTCAGGTAGCTCTGGCGGATCTCGTCGAATCGCGCTTCGCTATAGTCCACCAGGTCCATTTTATTGACCGCCACCACCAGGTGTTTGATCCCCAGCAGCGTAGAGATAAAGCTGTGACGACGGGTCTGATCCAGCACGCCTTTACGGGCGTCGATCAGCAGGATCGCCAGGTCGCAGGTGGAGGCACCGGTTGCCATGTTGCGGGTGTACTGTTCGTGCCCCGGGGTGTCGGCGATAATAAACTTGCGCTTCTCGGTGGAGAAGTAGCGATAGGCCACATCAATGGTGATGCCCTGCTCACGCTCCGCCTGCAAGCCGTCCACCAGCAGCGCCAGATCGAGTTTTTCGCCCTGGGTACCGTGACGTTTACTGTCGTTGTGCAGGGAAGAGAGCTGATCTTCGTAAATCTGGCGCGTGTCGTGCAGCAGACGACCAATCAGGGTACTTTTCCCGTCATCAACGCTGCCGCAGGTCAGGAAACGCAGCAGGCTTTTGTACTGTTGAGCGTGCAGATAAGCTTCCACGCCGCCTTCATCGGCAATTTGTTGGGCAATAGTCGTGTTCATGGCGGCTCCTTAGAAATAACCCTGACGTTTCTTCAGCTCCATGGAGCCTGCCTGGTCGCGGTCAATCACGCGGCCCTGTCGCTCACTGGTGGTCGACACCAGCATCTCCTCGATGATCTCCGGCAGCGTCTGCGCGTTGGATTCCACCGCGCCGGTCAACGGCCAGCAGCCGAGAGTACGGAAACGGACCATCTGTTTCTTGATCACTTCGCCCGGCTGTAAATCAATACGATCGTCGTCGATCATCATCAGCATGCCGTCGCGCTCCAGCACCGGGCGCTCTGCGGCCAGATACAGCGGAACGATTTCGATATTTTCCAGATAGATGTACTGCCAGATATCCAGCTCGGTCCAGTTGGAGAGCGGGAAGACGCGAATGCTTTCGCCCTTGTTGATCTGGCCGTTGTAGTTGTGCCACAGCTCCGGGCGCTGGTTTTTCGGGTCCCAGCGGTGGAAGCGGTCGCGGAAGGAGTAGATTCGCTCCTTGGCGCGGGATTTCTCCTCGTCGCGGCGCGCGCCGCCGAAGGCCGCGTCGAAACCGTATTTATTCAGCGCCTGCTTCAGCCCTTCGGTTTTCATGATGTCGGTATGCTTGGCGCTGCCGTGCACGAACGGGTTGATGCCCATCGCTACCCCTTCCGGGTTTTTGTGCACCAGCAGCTCACAGCCGTAGGCTTTGGCGGTACGGTCGCGGAACTCGTACATCTCGCGGAATTTCCAGCCGGTATCCACGTGCAGCAGCGGGAACGGCAGCGTGCCCGGATAAAACGCTTTACGCGCCAGGTGCAGCATGACGCTGGAATCTTTACCGATGGAATACATCATCACCGGGTTAGAAAACTCTGCGGCCACTTCGCGGATAATATGGATACTTTCCGCTTCAAGCTGCCGCAGGTGAGTCAGTCGTTTTTGGTCCATAACCGTTCCTTAAGCCAAATTGATAACAGAAGACCCGAAGCCTTCTGTGTCGGTTGTGTGCTGGAACCAGGCGAGTGTGCTGTGCAGCTGCACCACTTCTCCCACCACGATCAGGGCGGGCATCGGGGCATCTTTCGCCAGGGTTGCAAGGTCTTGTAATGTGCCGATAGCGACGTGCTGATCGACGCGTGTTCCGCGGGAAATCACGGCTACCGGCGTCGTCGCATCGCGACCGTGCTGAATAAGCTGTTCGCTGATGTCTGCCGCCTTCATCGTGCCCATATAAATCGCCAGCGTTTGTCGACTCTGGGCCAGATGCGACCAGTCAAACGGCGTGCTGTCGGCTTTATAGTGCCCGGTCACGAAGGTTACGCTCTGGGCGTAATCGCGATGGGTTAGCGGAATACCGGCATAGGCCGTGACGGCAGATGCCGCCGTAATGCCGGGGACCACCTGAAACGGAACGCCCGCTTCGGCTGCCGCCTGCAATTCTTCGCCACCACGTCCGAAGATAAACGGGTCGCCCCCTTTCAGGCGCACCACGGTCTTGCCCGCTTTCGCGGCGGCAATCAGCATCTGGTTAGTGTCGTGCTGCGGCACGGAGTGCTCGCCGGCGCGTTTGCCGACGCAAATTTGCTCCGCATCCCGGCGGATCAGCTCGCGGATGCCGTCGGTGACCAGGTGGTCGTAGAACACCACGTCCGCATCCTGAAGCACCTGGAGGCCACGCAGCGTCAGCAGCCCGGCATCGCCCGGCCCGGCGCCCACCAGAATGATCTCCCCGCCCGTACTGCCGGGGTTATCCAGCTCGTCCTCGAGGACTTGCTGCGCCGCCGTCTCGTTGCCGGCATGCATCAGGCTGGCAAAGCGTCCGCGAAAAACGCGCTCCCAGAAGCGGCGGCGTTCCGCCACGCTGGTGAGACGGGTTTTCAGGTGGCTGCGCCAGTAGCTGGCTTTCTCCGCCATGCGTCCGAGGCTGGTTGGCAGCAGCGCTTCGATTTTTTCCCGCAGCACGCGCGCCAGCACCGGTGCGGTGCCGCCGGAAGAGATCGCCACCAGCAGCGGCGAGCGATCAACAATCGACGGGAAGATAAATGAACACAGCGGCTGGTCGTCTACCACGTTAACCAGACGGTGACGGGCCTGGGCAGCGTCGGAGATGCGGCGATTGAGCGCCCGATCTTCGGTTGCCGCAATGACCAGCACCACGCTGTCTATCTGTGACGCTTCAAAATCCGCCTCTTCTACGACCTGCACCTGCGCCCCTGCGCGCTGCAAAAACGCGATTTTGCGATCGGCAATTTCACCCGTCCCGACAACCAGTACCGGTCGGTCTTTCAGGGCGGCAAAAAGGGGGAGATAGTCCACAGGCAACAACTCGCTAACAACAAGGAATAAGGGGACTATAGGGGGCGGCTTAGATCGAATGAAATTACGAATTGGAATGAGTAGTTACTCAATGGAATAACGCCGTGGAAAAGCAAATATCAAAAAGTGCTTAACACGCGAAATTTCGGGCATTTAAGAGCAATTCAAATTGTGTCTACCCGATCACAGTTTCATACTATGCGGGTTAAAATTTTGCTCTGTTTTTAAGGACTCACTATGTTTTCCGCAATGCGCCACCGATTCGTTGCCCTGGCGCTCGGCGTTTGCTTTATCCTTCCGGCTCAGGCAAAAAATCAATCTTACGGTGAAATAGCCAGTATGCAGGCACGGCATATTGCGACTGTCTTTCCGGGCCGCATGACAGGCACCCCAGCCGAGATGCTCTCGGCAGACTATATTCGTCAGCAGTTTGCGGATATGGGCTACGAAAGCAACATTCGCGCTTTTCACAGCCGCTACATCTTTACCTCACGGAATAAAACGCAAAACTGGCATAACGTGACCGGTAGCACGGTGATTGCGGCGCATGAGGGGAAAGCGGCTGAGCAGATTATCATCATGGCGCATCTTGATACCTACGCCCCGATGAGCGACGCCGATATTGACAATAACCTCGGCGGGTTGACGCTTCAGGGGCTGGATGACAATGCGGCAGGGCTGGGCGTCATGCTTGAGCTGGCCGAACGCCTGAAGAATATTCCAACGGAATACAGCATTCGCTTTGTGGCGACCAGCGGCGAAGAAGAAGGAAAACTCGGCGCTGAGAATCTCCTCAAACGTATGAGCCCTGCGGAAAAGAAAAATACGCTGCTGGTGATTAACCTCGATAATCTGATCGTGGGAGATAAGCTCTATTTTAATAGCGGACAGAGCACGCCAAGCAGCGTGCGTAAACTCACCCGCGACCGCGCGCTGGCGCTTGCCCGTTCGCATGGCGTCTATGCCGCGACAAACCCGGGCGGTAACCCGGATTATCCAAAAGGCACGGGCTGCTGTAATGACGGTGAAGTGTTTGATAAGGCCGGCATCCCGGTGCTGTACGTCGAGGCGACGAACTGGACGCTGGGCAAAAAGGACGGCTATCAGCAGCGCGCCAAATCAAAGGCGTTCCCGAACGGGACCAGCTGGCATGACGTGCGGCTGGATAATCAGCAGCACATTGATAAAACGCTGCCGCAGCGGATTGAGCACCGCAGCCGGGATGTCGTGAAAGTGATGCTGCCGCTGGTGAAGGAGCTGGCGAAAGCGGGCAAAGCCTGATGTCGTTAAGCCCGGTGGCGGCTACGCCTTACCGGGCCTACGTTTCGTGCCGTTATAGGCCCGGTAAGCGCAGCGCCATCGGGCGAAAAAACATTACCCTTCGTGCAGCCCGCACTCGCGCTTCAGCCCAAAGAATCGCGTCTCTTCTTCGGCCATTCCCGGTTCCCATTTGCGCGTGGTGTGCGTATCCCCCACTGACAGGTAGCCCTGATCCCACAGCGGATGGTACTTCAGCCCGTGTTTTTGCAGGTACTGATACACCGTGCGGTTATCCCAGTCGATGATCGGCAGCACTTTGAACACGCCGCGCTGTACCGCCAGCACCGGCAGCGTTGCCCGGCTCCCGGACTGCTCCCGGCGCAGGCCGGCGAACCAGGTCTGGGCGTTCAGCTCTTTCAGCGCCCGGTTCATCGGCTCGACTTTGTTGATTTCATTGTATTTCTCAATGCCTTCAACGCCCTGCTCCCACAGTTTGCCGTAACGCGCCTCCTGCCATGCCGCGCTTTCCGTTGCGCGATAAACCTTCAGGTTCAGCCTGAGCTTGTCCGTCAGCTCGTCGATAAACTGGTAGGTCTCCGGAAACAAGTAGCCGGTATCGGTGAGGATCACCGGAATGTCCGGACGGATCTGATTCACCAGATGCAGGCTGACCGCCGCCTGAATGCCAAAGCTCGACGAGAGCACGTAGTCTCCCGGCAGATTTTCCAGCGCCCAGGCCACGCGCCCTTCAGCGTCGAGCTTTTCCAGCTGGGCGTTGGTTTCTGCCAGGGCCAGAATGCGTTCGACTTTTGGCAGCGCATTCAGGGCGTTTAGATCGAGTACGGACATAAGAACCTCGTTTGCCTGTTTCGCCGGGCGGCACTGCGTTTGCCCGGCCTACAAAACCCGTAGGCCCGGTAAGCGAAGCGCCACCGGGCAAAGGATGGATTACTCCCAGAAATCCCGTGCGGGATCGAGCACCGGGCGAATGATACCCGCGCGTACCGTAAAGTCTCCGAAGCCTTCACCCGCTTCGCGCTCTTTTGCCCAGCGTCCGACAAGCACGTCGAGGGAATCGAGAATTTCCGGCTCGGTGATGTTCTCGCGGAACATACGCGGGATGCGCGTGCCGATACGGTTACCGCCCAGGTGCAGGTTATAGCGACCCGGCGCTTTACCCACCAGCCCCAGCTCGGCCAGCATCGCGCGACCACAGCCGTTCGGGCAGCCCGTCACGCGCATAACAATATGCTCGTCCGGAATGCCGTGTTTTTCCAGAATCGCTTCCACTTTGTCGGTGAATGACGGCAGGAAACGCTCGGCTTCGGCCATCGCCAGCGGACAGGTCGGGAACGATACGCAGGCCATGGAGTTTTCACGCTGCGGCTTCACCGCGTTCATCAACCCGTGCTCGCGCGCCAGCTCTTCAATTCTCGCCTTTTCGCTTTCCGGCACGCTGGCGACGATCAGGTTCTGGTTAGCGGTGATACGGAATTCGCCTTTGTGGATCTTCGCGATTTCCAGCAGGCCGGTTTTCAGCGGACGGCCCGGATAATCCAGAATACGTCCGTTTTCGATGAACAGCGTCAGGTGCCAGTTATTGTCGATGCCTTTCACCCAGCCGATGCGATCGCCGCGACCGGTGAATTCGTAAGGGCGGATCGGCTCAAATTTGATGCCCGCGCGACGCTCCACTTCTTCTTTGAACGTCTCCACGCCGACGCGTTCGAGCGTGTATTTGGTTTTCGCGTTTTTACGGTCGGTACGGTTACCCCAGTCGCGCTGGGTAGTGACCACCGCTTCCGCCACGGCCAGGGTGTGCTCCAGCGGCAGGAAACCGAACTCGGTCGCGGTGCGGGCGTAGGTTTTCTTGTTACCGTGCTCGATGGACAAACCGCCGCCCACCAGCAGGTTAAAGCCGATCAGCTTGCCGTTTTCCGCAATCGCCACGAAGTTCATGTCGTTGGCGTGCAGATCGATGTCGTTCTGCGGCGGGATCACCACCGTGGTTTTGAACTTACGCGGCAGATAGGTCTGGCCGAGGATCGGCTCTTCATCGGTGGTGGCGACTTTTTCCTGATCGAGCCAGATCTCCGCGTAGGCGCGGGTGCGCGGCAGCAGGTGCTCGGAAATTTTCTTCGCCCACTCATACGCTTCGGCGTGCAGCTCGGACTCGTACGGGTTCGAGGTGCAGAGCACGTTACGGTTCATGTCGTTGGCGGTCGCCAGCGCGTCCAGGCCCACGGAGTGCAGCATCTGGTGAACCGGCTTCACGTTCTTCTTCAGAATGCCGTGGAACTGGAAGGTCTGACGGTTGGTCAGGCGAATGCTGCCGTAAATCGTGTTGTCATGGGCAAACTTGTCAATCGCCTGCCACTGTTTCGTGGTGATGATCCCACCCGGCAGACGGCAGCGCAGCAGCATTGCGTGACGCGGCTCCAGCTTCTGTTCGGCACGCTCGGCGCGGATATCGCGGTCGTCCTGCTGGTACATCCCGTGGAAACGGATCAGCAGGAAGTTGTCACCTTTAAAACCGCCGGTCAGGCCGTCATTCAAATCTTCGGCAATGGTACCGCGCAGGTAGTTGCTCTCTACCTTCATGCGCTCGGCATCAGTCAGTTTGCCTTCGACCACCAGTGGGCCAGGATGTTTTTCGCTCATTAGTAGACATCTCGCTGATAACGGCGCTCTACGCGCAGCTCACTTAAAAATTCATCCGCCGTTTCGGCATCCATACCGCCGAATTCGGCAATCACTTCCAGCAGTGCCTGCTCAACGTCCTTCGCCATGCGATTGGCGTCGCCGCAGACATAAATGTGTGCACCGTCATTGATCCAGCGCCACAGCTCTGCGCCCTGTTCGCGCAGTTTGTCTTGTACGTAGACTTTTTCTTTCTGATCGCGAGACCAGGCCAGATCGATGCGGGTCAGCACGCCCTCTTTAACGTAGCGCTGCCACTCCACCTGGTAGAGGAAATCTTCGGTAAAGTGCGGGTTGCCGAAGAACAGCCAGTTTTTACCCGGCGCGCCGTCTGCCGCACGCTGCTGCATGAAGGCGCGGAACGGCGCAATGCCGGTGCCCGGACCAATCATGATCACCGGCGTTTCCGGGTTTGCCGGCAGGCGGAAGTTGTCGTTGTGCTCGATAAAGACGCGCACCTCGCCCTCTTCTTCCACGCGGTCGGCTAGGAAGCTCGACGCCCCGCCCGCCCGCGCGCGGCCTTCGATATCGTAACGCACCACGCCGACGGTGATGTGGACTTCGCTTTCCACTTCAGCCTGAGAGGAGGCGATGGAGTAAAGGCGCGGGGTCAGCGGACGTAGCAGGCCAATCAGCGCGTCGGCATCCAGCTGTGCCGGGGAGAAACGCACCATATCGACAATCGGGGTTGTCGCGGCGTAATGCTGTAACTTCGCCTTGTCCCCCACCAGCGGCAGGAGGGACTCGCTGCGCGTTAAGGTGGCGTAGTTTTCCACGATGTTGGCGGTATTGACCGTCAGTTCGAAATGCCACTGGAGCGCCTCGGAAAGCGGCAGCGTTTTGCCTTCAACGGAGACCGGCTCGGTGCCTTTCAGCCACAGCAGCTCGACGAGCTCTTGCACCAGCGCCGGATCGTTCTGATACCAGACGCCCAGCGCGTCGCCAGGCTGATAGCGCACGCCGGCATCGCCAAGATCGATCTCAATATGGCGCACGTCTTTTTCCGAATCACGTCCTGTGATTTTCTGGTTCACCGACAGGCTCGCCGTCAGCGGACTCTCTTTGGTGTAAGGGCTGGTGTGGATCTCGTTGACGGTGCCCGCTGCGGTAACGGCAGCCTGCGCCGGCGTCTCTTTCGGGACGCGGGCTTTCAGCACCTCAACGATGCGCGCGCGCCATTCGGCAGCGGCGGCCTGGTATTCCACATCAGCGTCTACGCGATCCAGCAGGCGCTCGGCGCCCAGCTCCGCCAGCTTGCTGTCGAAGTCTTTACCGGACTGGCAGAAGAATTCATAGGACGTATCGCCGAGGCCGAACACGGCAAAGGCCGTGCCCTCCAGCTTTGGCGCTTTTTTCGAGAACAGGAACTTGTGCAGCGCGACGGCTTCTTCCGCAGGCTCACCTTCCCCCTGCGTTGAGGCGACAACCACCAGCAGCTTTTCTGACGCGATTTGTTTGAATTTATAATCCCCGGCGTTCACCAGGTTTACGTTCAGCTTCGCGGCGAGCAGGTCATCACGCAGCGCTTCGGCCACGCGACGGGCATTGCCCGTTTGCGAGGCAGAGATCAGCGTGATGGCAGGAATTTCAACGGCAGTTGGCGGTACGCCAGCCACGGCAACCGGCTGCTGGTTCAGCATTCCCCAGAAATAGCCGGAAACCCAGGCGAGCTGGGTGGGTGAAAAATCGGAAGTCGCGGCCTGTAGGCGCGCCAGCTGCTCCGGGTTTAGGGGAAGCAAATTTGAAGGTGGGGCCTGTGTTGTCATGCGTCGTTATGTTCCAGTAGCAAAGCGGACTTTAAGCGAATAAATCCAAACTGAAGATAAGGTTAACGGCGGGGATAATAACAATTAAAGAAGGGATGGAAATAATAAATAACCAAATGGACTAACCTGTTTTAGTTATCGTTCTTAACGATAAAAGCGATTAAATAAATATCTGAAATAAAACAACAAAACCCGATAAACACCGGGAATACAAGGCGGTGATCGTTCAGAGCCGTTTTAGTTAATGATAAAAATTGTGCTTTCCGGTACTATGCGGCGGTTTTTTCCGCATTCCTGAGAGCTATGATGTCCACCACACTGTTTAAAGATTTCACCTTCGAAGCCGCACACCACCTTCCACACGTTCCTGCCGGGCACAAATGTGGCCGCCTGCACGGACATTCGTTTATGGTGCGTCTTGAAATCACCGGTGAAGTCGATCCCCATACGGGCTGGATCATGGACTTCGCCGAACTGAAAGCCGCGTTTAAGCCGACCTACGATCGTCTTGATCACTACTATCTCAATGATATTCCGGGCCTTGAAAACCCAACCAGCGAAGTGCTGGCGAAATGGATTTGGGATCAGATGAAGCCGCTGGTGCCGCTGCTGAGCGCGGTCATGATCAAAGAGACCTGTACCGCAGGCTGCGTCTATCGCGGGGAGTGAATATCCTCCGTGTCGCCCTCAAGAGGCACGAGTGGCGTAAACTCGTAGAGCACCAGCGCATTACTCTCCAGTGATTCCGTCATTTGCCAGCCGTCAAAAAGGCGTTCATCGCGTACAGAAAGCGTTGGACGCGCTTTATGGGCTATCCAGCGCCACATCTCTTCGTCAGGGCCGCTTTCGCTGCCGATACCTTCAAGCAATGGATAGAGCGCGCCGTTGTGCCGATCAAAAAGATGGCACTTGATTCGCCATTTCCCGCGCATTCCCTTCAGGTGTAAATGATACTGCTGGCGAAAGCGCTGGATGAAGGCTTCTTCACTGGAAAGGAGCGGATTAAAAACCACCACATTGCGCAGCAGCAGCTGGTAACCATTGTGATGGCGCGTGAGCAGAACACGCCCGTCGTTTACCAGCACCTCGCCCCGCAGACGTTGCCAGAGCCAGAGTACCCAATAAACAGGACGCGGCAGACCATGGTTATACTGTAGCGCAAGGCTTGATGTATCAATGGTATCGTTCGCGCGGGCTTCGCCCTGAAGACCCGAATCTAGCCAGAATCCCGCCAGCCAGACCTGTTCCGAAAGTCCGATCAGGTTCTGCATCAGCAACGCCCCCCGAAAAAACCAGCCATTTGTTGCCCGCGTACTGCCGGTGAGGGTATTCCAGGAGAGAAGCCAGACCGGGAGCGAACATTTGCGCAGGCGAAGGGCGGCGAGGATCTGGCGGATCTTCAGTATCGGGTAATTTTCCGTAGAGGAGAGATCGGTTGGCTCCCCCTGCGCCGGATCGAGAAGTTCATTGGCATCGGCCGAACAGGCAAGAAAATCGGCCTGCATCAGAATGGCTGAGCTGAACAGGGTATCGTCGCCCACGCCCGCGTTGACGGGTGAAAATCGGTGCCATAAACCAAACTTTGCCTGCGGAAGCCAGGTTCGTATTACCTTTTGCTGCGCCAGCCAGACCTGTTCCCGGGCCTCCTCACTCGCCTGGGCTGACCAGTGCATAACAAAGTGCCAGCCCGCGGTGACCTCTGGCGAAAAATGATTAACTGACCGGTGTAAAAAGCGGGTAAGAAGATCGCGACGGGTCGTTACGCCGGTGTGGAGCAGTACCGTCCACTGTTTTTTTGCCAGCCAGGTGAAGATCTGATGCAGATTATACCAGCAGGCGTAGCCCGCCCGCTGCGCGTCATCCCACCCGGCGGCAAACAGACGGCTGCTCAGAAAAGGCTCGGCGATATCAATGCCCTCAATGGTCAGGGTCTCACCGATGGCCTCCAGATTATGACGAACGTCCTCACGCAGCAAATCGTCGAGCTCGCGCAGGGTAATAACCACCCGCATACGGCGCAGCGAGGCGGAGAGAGGGTTAAGCAGCTCCAGATCCAGACTCTGCTCCTGCTGCGGGTGAACGATGAGCGGCGAGGCTCCCCAGCCGCGCGCCTCCGGTTCATTGAGCAGGCTGAACAGCTTGTCCACGGGAACCGGATGGTGCTGCTCACGCCTGTCCGTACGAACGCGTGCGGCCTCCGGGTGCTGGCGTCGGGCCTTACGAAACTCACCCGGGGACATATTGTAAGCATGCCGAAACCGGTCGCTCATCATGCGCGTGCTGGCGAACCCCTGCTCAAGCGCAATCTGGTGCAGCGGCCGATTGGTCAGGCGCAGAGCATCAGCCGCCTTTTCCAGCCGCAGGGCAGTGATGTACTGCATGAAACTGCTCCCCACCTCCTTTCGAAAGAGACGAGAAAGCCAGGCTTCAGAGACATATTCACTCGCAGCGATTTCCGCAAGCGTAATGCGGCGGGTATAACTGGCATTGATTCGCTCTATCACCCGGGCGATGCGTTTACTGTGCGCAGAGGAAAGTTCACGGGGCAGCATACGGGCGGGCTGCTGAAAGCGGCTGGTCAGCAACAGCAATATCTCGCTCAGCCAGCGGTACGCCTCCAGCCGGTAGCGGTGCGGATCGTTGATGAGCGTGACGACCAAGAGCTGGCGCAACAGATCGCGAAGCGCATCGCACTGCGGCCAGACGCCTCCGGCTTCTGCCGGTACGGCATAATCATGGGTAAAAAAATCCTTGCAGAGCTGGACGACCCAGCGCCCGGAAAGGGTTACGCGCAGGGTGACGTTGGCCGTTTCACTCGTGAACTGCCAGCGCCGATGACGGTTGATGATGGCAAGGGTATTGGCCTCCAGGATCTCACGTCCCATATCGGTGCTCAGCTCTGCCCGCCCTTCCAGCACCCAGAGCAACGTCAGCGTATCGCCTTCATCCTCCACGCACTGGCGAAAGTCCTGAATCTCTACCCGGAATTCATCTCCCCGCAGCTCCATCCTTTTCCTCACCAAAGACAAATAATGACCTGCTCTTTTTTGTCATAACTGAATTGTATGAAAAACAATCAAAACAAAACCGTCGATTTACAACAAAAAAGGGCATTTTCAGGCGGTACGATCGTCATAGACTCGAAATTATCACCGTTTGGCATAAAAGGGATAACAAAAATGACACATCCAATCATCGAAGCCCTGCGCGGCAATGAAGCTCAGTTCACTGAACTACGCCGCTATTTTCATCAGCATCCTGAAATTGGTTTTGAAGAGCACAACACCAGCGATCGCGTGGCGGCGCTGCTCCAGGAATGGGGTTATGAGGTCCATCGAGGTCTGGCCAAAACCGGCGTGGTCGGCACGCTGAAGGTGGGTAACGGGCATAAACGCCTGGGCCTGCGCGCCGATATGGACGCACTGCCAATGCAGGAAAACAGCGGCAAGGCGTGGGGCAGCACCGTTGAAGGTAAATTCCACGGCTGCGGTCATGACGGCCACACCACTACGCTCCTGTATGCAGCGGAGTACCTGGCGCGCACCCGCAATTTTAACGGCACGCTGCACCTTATTTTTCAGCCGGCGGAAGAGCTTCTGTATGGCGGACGCGTCATGCTGGAGGATGGCTTGTTTGATCTGTTCCCCTGCGACCATATTTTTGGCCTGCACAATATGCCGTCACAGCCCGTCGGAAAAATTGGTCTGCGCGATGGCGCCATGATGGCCTCTTCCGACACCCTCCATATTGAGGTTAACGGCGTGGGTGGTCACGGTGCGGTGCCAGAACATACCGTTGATGCCACCCTGGTTGCCTGCCATATCACTGTCGCTTTGCAGTCGATTGTTTCGCGCAACATCACCCCCTTCCAGCCTGCCGTCGTTACCGTAGGCAGCATTCAGGCCGGGCACGCGCCCAACATTATCAACGACAAGGTATTGATGAAACTGACCGTGCGCACGCTGGATGAACGCGTGCGGCAAACCGTGCTACAGCGCATCCACGATATTGCCGTTGCGCAGGCGGAAAGCTTCAATGCTACGGCCACCATCCGTCACATTAACGGCAGCCCGGTGCTGAAAAACAATCCGCAAGCCAACGAGATGGTGCGCAGCGTCGCCACCGATCTGTTCGGTCAGGATTCCGTCGCGGAGGTGAATGCGTTTATGGGCAGCGAGGACTTTGCATTCATGCTCGAGAAAAATCCCAATGGCTGCTATTTCACGCTTGGCGCCGGGGATGAGCCTGACCGCTGCATGGTGCATAACCCGGGCTACGACTTTAACGACAACATTCTCCTCACCGGCGCGGCGCTGTGGGCCGCACTGACCGAACACTATCTGCGCTGATTCGCACCTTCCCGGGAGGGCACATTATGAGTACCGTTTCCCTGACAGGCACCTCCGCCTACGCCGGTAACGATCGGCTGCTGGCGGGTATCGTCATGAGCGTTCTGACATTCTGGCTCTTCGCCCAGTCGGTTATTAACGTTGTTCCGGCCATGCAGAATAGCCTCGATATTGCCCTCGAAACCCTCACGCTCGCCGTCAGCCTGAGCGCGTTGTTCAGCGGCTGCTTCGTCGTTGCCTGCGGTGGGTTTGCCGATAAGTTTGGGCGCGTGCGCCTGACCATGACGGGCTTGTTCCTGAGCATTATCGGGAGCGGTCTGCTGTTCATTTCATGGGAGCCCGTCCTGTTTCTGTTGGGAAGAGCGATACAGGGGCTGTCAGCGGCCTGCATCATGCCCGCCACGCTGGCGCTGATTAAGACCTGGTATGACGGTAAAGCACGCCAGCGCGCCATCAGCTTTTGGGTTATCGGCTCCTGGGGCGGCAGTGGCCTGAGCTCGTTTGTGGGGGGTGCCATCGCCACCACGCTGGGCTGGCGCTGGATTTTTATTTTCTCCATGGTGGTGGCTCTGGCCGCGCTATTGCTTATCCGCGCCACCCCGGAAAGCCGCAGCCCTGATGCGTGTCGACATAAGCTGGATATCAGCGGCCTGGTGAGTTTTGTTCTTATGCTGGTGCTCTTTAATCTGTTTATCAGCAAAGGACACGGCTGGGGCTGGAGCAGCGGTGTATCGCTTATGGTGCTGTCTGGCGCAGTGATTGCACTGATGTGCTTTGTTATTACCGGGCGACGGAAAGGCGATGCGGCGCTGATTGACTTTGCCCTGTTTAAAAACCGGGCCTACAGCGCCTCGGTATGCTCAAACTTCCTGCTCAACGGCTGCATTGGCACCATGATGATCGCCAGCATCTGGTTACAGCAAGGGCATCATCTGTCACCGCTACAGACCGGCATGATGACGCTGGGGTATCTGATCACCGTACTGGCGATGATCCGGGTGGGTGAAAAACTGCTTCAGCGCTACGGCGCGAGGCTGCCGATGATGACCGGTCCGCTGCTGACCGCAACGGGTATCACGTTAATTTCATGCACCTTTTTAAGCAAAGAGGTCTACATCGTCACCGTTTTTCTGAGCAACATTTTATTCGGGCTGGGGCTAGGATGTTACGCCACACCCTCAACGGACACGGCGGTGATGAATGCGCCTGAAAATAAGGTGGGCGTGGCTTCAGGGATCTATAAGATGGGCAGCTCTCTGGGCGGAGCTATGGGTATTGCGGTCACCGCTTCGCTGTACGCCCTATGGCTGCCGATGGGAGCGGCCAGCGCCGCGCAGTATGCCTTACTTTTCAACAGTGCGATTTGCCTTGGGTCGGCCGTCGTGACCTGGGCATTACTGCCAACGTCAAAAGCCCCGCGTTAAGCGGGGCCACGGAAACATCAGGCAATGTTCAGATATTTGTGCGTCTGCATCGACAGCCGCCAGTTGCGGGCGATACAGGTTTCAATGCACAGACGGGTCGCATCGTCTTTCTGGCTGATGGGCTGAAGCGCAATCACGCGTTGCTTTTCGTCCGTCAGCGTTGCCAGCAGTTCATCCAGCGCCTCGATGTCGCGCACGCGCCCTACCGGGTGCTTAATTTCATCCGCGCGCTCAAGCGCCTGCGACAGCACGTCGTAACCGCCGCGCATATTCACCTTCGGTGAAACCGTTACCCACGTTGAGTGGGAGCAGCGCACTTCATGGGTGCCGCTGGTTTCGATCTGGCAGCTATAGCCGTTCTTTTCGAGCAGCTCGGTGAGCGGCATCAGATCGTGAATGCAGGGTTCCCCGCCGGTGATGACGACGTGGCGCGCCGTCCAGCCCTGACGACCAATAATGGCCAGCAGATCTTCCGCACTGCCCGCCCCCCATTTATCGCTCTCTTTGGTTTTCGCCAGAATGCTGAACAGCGACACTTCCCGATCTGCGAGCTTATCCCACGTATGTTTGGTATCACACCAGGCGCAGCCAACCGGGCATCCCTGTAAACGAATAAAAATAGCGGGAACGCCGGTAAAGTAACCCTCGCCTTGCAGGGTCTGGAACATCTCGTTAATCGGGTACTGCATAATCTTCTCAGTTAAGGGGATAAACGATAAGTATCGCAGATCCCCGCCGGATGATCATGCTCCATCGGTGCTTTGCGCGCCTATCGCTGCCATAAAACGCCCGGTGATTTGCTGTGGCCGGGTGATTGCGCCCCCGACAACCACCGTATGCGCCCCCAGCGCCAGGCATTTTGCCGCACGCTCTGGGGTGTCCACGTTGCCTTCCGCAATCACCGGAACCGTAACGGCCGCCAGCACCGCTTTCAGAAACGCGCAGTCATTCTCCGGAAGCGAATGGCCCGCCGTTTCCGCCGTGTAGCCGTAAAGCGTGGTTCCGATGCAGTCAAAACCAAGCGCCTGCGCGGTCACGGCCTCCTGCACCGTGGAAATATCAGCCATCAGCAGCAGCGAGGGATAACGGGCGCGGATCTGCCCGATCAGCGTCTCCAGAGTCTCCCCGCCGGGACGGTTACGGGCGGTCGCGTCCAGCGCGATGATGTCCGGCGCGACCGCCATCAGCTCATCCACCTCTTTCATCGTCGCGGTGATAAACACCTCGCTATCGGGATAGTCCCGCTTGATGATGCCGATAACCGGCAGCGAAACCAGCCCTTTGATCGCCTCAATGTCCACCACACTGTTGGCGCGGATCGCAGCGGCCCCGCCCTGCGCCGCCGCCAGCGCCATTCGCGACATAATAAACGGGCTGTGTAAGGGTTCGTTTTCCAGCGCCTGACAGGAGACAACCAGCTTCCCCTTCAGGGTGTTCAGTACAGTTTTCATTACGATAACATCTCTTCCACTTCGTTCCTGATGATGGTGACGTGCGGGCCATAGATGACCTGAACGCCGTTACCTCGTACGATGACGCCGCGCGCGCCGGTCGCTTTCAGGGCCGCTTCATTCACCCTGCTGCCCTCTTTTACCGTGACGCGAAGGCGCGTGGCGCAACAGTCAACGTCTTCAAGATTGTCTTTCCCGCCCAGCCCGGCGATCACCGCTGCGGCGCGCTCGCTTTGCGGTAAGGCTTCGGCGTCGGCCACCGCTTCCCTTTCACGGCCCGGCGTGGCGAAATCAAAGCGGTTAATCAGATAGCGGAAGGTAACGTAGTAGAGGAAGAACCACGGCACGCCCACCAGCGGGACGAACATCCAGTTGGTTTTCGCCTCCCCCTGCAAAATGCCGAACAGCACAAAGTCAATAAAGCCGCCGGAGAAGGTTTGCCCGATGGTGATATGCAGCATGTGCGCGAGCATAAACGCCAGCCCGTCAAACAGCGCATGAATGACGTACAGCACCGGCGCAATAAACAGGAATGAGAACTCGATGGGCTCGGTAATGCCCGTCAGGAAAGAGGTTAACGCCGCTGACAGCAGCAGCCCGGCTACGCGCTTTTTGTTCTCAGGTTTAGCCGTGTGGTACATCGCCAGGCAGGCGCCGAGCAGGCCAAACATCATCGTGATAAAGCGCCCGGACATGAAGCGCGACGTGCCCTCATAGAAATGCTGGGTGTTCGGGTCGGCGAGCTGAGCGAAGAAGATCCGCTGCGTCCCCTCAACCAGGTGTCCGTTAACGATTTCACTGCCGCCGAGCGCGGTGGTCCAGAACGGCAGATAAAAGATGTGGTGCAGACCAAACGGACCAAGCATGCGCAGGATAAAACCGTACAGCAGGGTGCCCAGATAGCCAGTGGCGTCCACCAGACCGCCGAGGCCAAAGATCAGCTTCTGGAAGTGCGGCCAGACAACGGTCATGAGCGCCCCGACGAGTATCGCCGCCAGCGAGCTGATAATCGGAACAAAGCGCGAGCCGCCAAAGAAGCCCAGGAACTGCGGAAGCGCGATTTTGTTAAACCGATGGTGCAGCGCGCAGGTCACCAGACCAATAACCACGCCGCCAAACACGCCGGTTTCCAGCGTCTGAATGCCCAGCGTCATGCCCTGCCCTGCGGCACCCGGATTTTCAAGAGCCAGCTTTCCGGTCAGGATCAGCAGGGCGTTGATGGTGGCGTTCATTACCAGAAACGCGAGCAGGGCCGCCAGCCCCGCTGTGCCTTTATCGTTTTTCGCTAACCCAACGGCAACCCCAACGGCGAACAGCACGGACAAGTTCGCAAACACAATCGAACCCGCACTGCTCATGATGGTGAAGATGGCCTGTAGCCAGCCCACGTTTAAAAATGGGTAGGCCGTAAGGGTATTGGGGTTCGACAGCGCACCGCCGATTCCCAGTAATAGCCCCGCCGCCGGCAAAACGGCGATGGGCAGCATAAACGATTTGCCGAAGCGCTGCGCTTTTTCAAACCATCCGCCGGAAGAAGCGCCGCTGAACATGTGCATCATTTTTTTCATCCCCTGGTGTAATGATGAAAATTTTTATCATAATAAAAATCAAAAGTGAAAATTATCATCACAAATCCAGGAGGCGGATCATACTTTTTCGAAATCGCTGGCATCTCTCCCCCGCTTTCCGCCACACTAGTCGACAGAGAAACGCATTAAGGATCTAGCATGTCAGACCATGAAAACCTGCTGCTGAAGTTACGCCAGGAGGCTTCCGGGTACAGCCCGACGCAACAAAAGCTGGGGGAATTTGTTCTCAACGATCCTGCGCGGGTGCTGTACCTGACGATCACCGAGCTGGCGCGCGAAAGTCACACCAGCGAAGCCAGCGTGACGCGCCTGTGCCGGACGCTGGGCTGTAAGGGATATAACGAATTTAAAATGGCGCTGGCGCTGGATATTCAGCAGGGCCAGCCCGCACGTCAGGCCGGGGATGAAATCGATAACGTCGTGGATGAATCCGTGCAGGCCCTACAGGATACCGCCAGGCTCCTCGACAGAGCGCTGCTGGAAAAGGCCGCGCAGGCGCTGCATCAGGCGCGGTCGGTGCAGATTTACGGGGTGGCCGCCAGTGCGATCCTCGGGGAATATCTGCATTACAAGCTCCTGCGGCTGGGCAAACCCGTGCAGCTGTTTAGCGATATGCATCGCGCGGCCATGAATGCGGCAACGCTGTCTGACGAGACGCTGGTGGTCGCTATCTCAAGTTCGGGATCGACCCGCGATTTACTCCACGTCGTGAAGCTAGCCCGCAAGCGCGGCGTGCAGGTGCTGGCGCTCAGCAATACGCCACGCAGCCCGCTGGCGTCCCTCAGCGATATGCAGCTGGTTGCGGCAAAGCCCGAGGGGCCGCTGAGCGCGGGTGCGCTGAATGCCAAAGTTGGCGTCATGCTGCTTATCGAGCTGCTTACCACTTCCCTTATCGCCATCGATGGCCGTTACGGCGAGGTGAGTCAGCAAACGGCCAGCGCAACGCTGCCGCTTCTGTTATAGAAAACAAAAAACCCGCCGAAGCGGGTTTTTTTATTGAAATGAAAGCTCGGGCTTATGCCTGACCTTTGATCTCTTTACGGCCGTTGTATGGTGCTTTTTCGCCCAGCGCTTCTTCGATACGAATCAGCTGGTTGTATTTAGCAACACGGTCAGAACGGCTCATAGAACCGGTTTTGATCTGGCCAGCAGCGGTACCCACAGCCAGGTCGGCAATGGTCGCGTCTTCAGTTTCGCCAGAACGGTGAGAGATAACAGCGGTGTAGCCAGCGTCTTTCGCCATTTTGATCGCAGCCAGCGTTTCGGTCAGAGAACCGATCTGGTTGAATTTGATCAGGATGGAGTTAACGATGCCTTTCTCGATGCCTTCTTTCAGGATCTTGGTGTTGGTTACGAACAGATCGTCACCAACCAGCTGGATTTTGTCGCCCAGTACTTTGGTCTGGTATGCGAAACCATCCCAGTCTGACTCGTCCAGACCGTCTTCGATAGACACGATTGGGTACTGTTTGGTCAGGTCTTCCAGGAAGTGAGTGAACTCTTCGGAGGTGAACGCTTTGTTGCCTTCGCCAGCCAGAACGTATTTACCGTCTTTGTAGAATTCAGATGCTGCACAGTCCATCGCCAGGGTGATGTCTTTGCCCAGCTCGTAGCCTGCTGCTTTAACCGCTTCAGCGATAACAGCCAGCGCTTCTGCGTTAGAACCCAGGTTTGGCGCGTAGCCACCTTCGTCACCAACAGCAGTGTTCATACCTTTAGCTTTCAGAACTTTAGCCAGGTTGTGGAACACTTCAGAACCCATACGAACCGCTTCTTTCAGGGTTTTCGCGCCAACTGGCTGAATCATGAATTCCTGAATATCAACGTTGTTGTCTGCGTGCTCACCACCGTTGATGATGTTCATCATTGGTACAGGCATAGAGTATTTGCCTGGGGTGCCGTTCAGTTCAGCGATGTGCTCGAACAGTGGCATACCTTTAGCAGCGGCTGCTGCTTTGGCGTTCGCCAGGGAAACGGCCAGGATTGCGTTCGCACCGAAGTTAGATTTGTTTTCAGTACCGTCCAGATCGATCATGATCTTGTCGATGCCAGCCTGATCTTTGGCATCTTTGCCAACGATAGCCTGAGCAATAGGACCGTTAACAGCGCCAACCGCTTTCAGTACGCCTTTGCCCATGAAACGGGATTTGTCGCCATCACGCAGTTCCAGCGCTTCACGGGAACCCGTAGAAGCACCTGATGGAGCAGCTGCCATACCGACGAAACCACCTTCCAGATGAACTTCGGCTTCAACGGTCGGGTTACCACGGGAGTCGATGATTTCACGACCGATGACTTTAACGATTTTGGACATTAGATTTTCCTCAGTACAAGTTAAACTAAAACTCCAGACAAACAACGCGTACCAGGGGTACGCGTTGCCGTTCTAACTTTTTTTACTTCGCCTGACGCTTCTGGTACTCGCTGGCGGCTTTCACGAAGCCGGCAAACAGCGGATGTCCGTCACGCGGCGTTGAAGTAAATTCCGGGTGGAACTGGCAAGCAACGAACCACGGATGGTTAGGCACTTCGATGATCTCGACTAACTGATCGTCCCCGGAGCGGCCCGCAACACGCAGGCCCGCAGCTTCAATTTGTTTCAACAACATGTTGTTGACTTCATAGCGGTGACGATGGCGCTCGGTGATGACCGGCTCGCCGTAAAGCTGGCGAACTACGCTATCGTCGGACAGCTGGCAGGCCTGTGCGCCAAGACGCATGGTGCCACCCAGATCGCTCTTCTCGGTACGGACTTCGACGTTACCGTCTTCGTCGCGCCATTCCGTAATCAGCGCCACGACAGGGTACTTACAGTCTGGCACAAATTCCGTAGAGTTCGCGTTTTCCATTCCCGCTACGTTGCGCGCAAATTCGATCAGCGCAACCTGCATACCCAGGCAGATGCCGAGGTATGGAATATTGTTTT
>Ga0209370_1001093_pt1 | contig 26405 bp, 23 predicted proteins | sample AgamicAtPrz_FD_187164 | JGI IMG/M metagenome (GOLD analysis project Ga0209370, IMG submission 187164) | Agave microbial communities from Guanajuato, Mexico - At.P.rz (SPAdes) (version 2) | ecosystem: Host-associated > Plants > Phyllosphere > Phylloplane/Leaf | place: Guanajuato, Mexico... | reverse complement strand
GCTGGCCAGCGGCTGATCCACCTGCGCCAGGGCGAGATCCTGGTGGAGACCGCCAAGGACCCGCGCCCGCTCAGCGTGCGCACCGCCGAAGGTGCGGTCCTTGCCCTGGGCACCCGCTTCAGCGTGCTCCAGGGCGCGGGTACGAGCCACGTGGCGGTGGCTGCCCATGCCGTGGAAGTGCGGCCAGGGCAAACGTCGCAAGTGGTGCGTATCGATGCCGGGTATGGGCTGAGCTTCGCTGCCGATAGCATCGGGCCGTTGCGTCCCCTGTCGCCCGGCGCCCAGGCCTGGGCACAGGGCATGCTGGTCAGCGTTGATTGGCGCCTGGACGATGTGGTTCGTGAGTTGGGGCGCTATAGGCCTGGTTATCTGGGGTGTGCGCAGGAGGTTGCCGGGTTGCGCCTGTCGGGGGCATTCAATCTTGATGATACCGATGTCGCGTTGGCCAGTCTGGAAGACGCGTTGCCGGTTCGGGCAAGGCGGGTGACGCGCTATTGGGTGCGGCTGGAGCCGATTGGAGTGGGGTAGGGTGGTCCGGCCTCCCTCTCGAATGCACATTTCGTGGGAGCGGGCTTGCCCCGCGATGAGGGCGTCAAGGCTGCCATCGCATCGCGGGGCAAGCCCGCTCCCACGCCTCAAATCCTTCTACGCCTCAAATACTTCCACGCCTCGAATCCTGTACGACAACACAGGCTGAAAGTCTGGGTGATTGCTCATCCTGTCTCAACATTCGAGAATTTTTCGCATTTGGGGTAGCAGATTTTTCGTGCTGCTTCGGCTCTTGAGGGCGCGCGCTTCAAGCGTGCCCATGCCAACCAGTACAGGAACCCCTTTTCATGTCCGCACGCCGTACTTCGCTAGCCTGCAGCATCCGCCAGGCGACCCTCGCATTGAGCCTTTGCGCTGGCGCACTGGCGACCTCGACCGCCTGGGCCGCCCCGCAGCGCTACGATATCCCGGCCGGCAGCCTGGCCGCTGCGATCAGCCAGTTCGCCGCCGCCAGCGGCGTGACCATCAGCTTCAGCAATGACGAAACCACCGGTCTGCACTCATCGGGGCTGCAGGGCAGCTTCGAACTGGAGCAGGGATTTGCCACATTGCTGCAGGGCTCCGGATTGCGGGTGCAGCAGGTGGGCGAAAAGCGCTATGTGCTGAGCAAGGTGCAGAACGACGGCGCCGTCGAGCTGGGCGCGACCAGTGTCGATGCCCTGGGCCTGGGCAGCACCACCGAAGGCACCGGCAGCTACACCACGGGTTCTGCCAGCACCGCGACCGGCCTGCGCCTGTCGGCGCGAGAGACGCCGCAGTCGGTCAGCGTGGTGACCCGCCAGCAGATCGAAGACCAGAACCTCACGGACGTGACCCAGGTGCTCGAGCAGACGCCGGGTGTGGTCGTCGACAGCATGGGGCCGGCCGGTAGCGACGCCAACCATATCTACGTGCGGGGTTTCCAGGTCGGCAGCATCCAGGTCGATGGCGTCAACCGCCCGGATAGCTACGGGTTCCGCGATGATCTCGCCGACATGGTGTCGTACGACCGGGTGGAAGTGGTGCGTGGGGCCACTGGCCTGATGTCGGGCACCGGCGATCCCGGTGCCACGGTCAACCTGATTCGCAAGAAGCCGACCGTCGAGACCCAGCGCAAGCTGACCCTCAAGGCCGGCTCCTGGGACAACTACCGCACCGAACTGGATGTGTCCGGCAAGTTGTCGGAAAGCGGCCATGTGCGCGGGCGTTTCGTGGCCTCGACCACCGACAGCAAGAGCAATGTCGACCGCCAGTCGCTGGACAGGCAAGTGGCCTACGGCGTGCTGGAATGGGACGTCACCGACAGCACCCTGCTGACCGTGGGCGCGGAATACCAGGAGATGGACAACGACGGCGCGGGCAACCACGGTTTTCCGATGTACAACGCCGATGGCAGCCACTTCAATCCGTCGCGTTCGTTCAACTCGGCGTCGGACTGGAGCTACCACAAGCGCAGCGCGAAAACCCTGTTCACCACCCTGGAGCACCAGCTGGACAACGGTTGGCAACTGAAGCTGAACGCCGAGCACAGTCGCCGCACCTATGACGACGCCTTTGCCACCGCCGCCAGCGGCACCGTCAAGCCCGACGGCAGCGGCATCAGCACCTGGACGGGGCGTTGGGCAGGGGACCCGCGGCAGACGTCGTTCGACCTGTCGGCGTCCGGTCCGTTCGAGCTGTTTTCCCGTGAGCACCAGGGGTACCTGGGAGCCAGTCACTATCGCGCCTACTACCGTAACGACGGTTACCCGCTGTGGTCGTTCCAGACCATCGACAACATCCACACCTGGGACGGTTCGCTGGCAATCCCGGCGGCCATCCACACCAAGTCCACGGAGGATGCCCTGGATGAAACCCAGGACGGCCTGGTGGCCTCGGTACGCTGGAGCCTGACCGATGAACTGGCGCTGATTACCGGTGCGCGGCTGATCGACTGGAAACGCGACGAAAGCCATACCACCCTGGCCACAGGCGCCACCACGCGTACCTCGCGCAGCGAGACCGGGGTGGTCACGCCCTATGTGGGGCTGGTCTACGACTTTGCCGAGAACTGGTCGGCCTACGCCAGTTATACCGCCATCTTCAAGCCGCAGAGCAGGCAGGATGCCAGTGGTGGCTATATCGAACCGCTCGAGGGCGTGAACTACGAACTGGGTATCAAGAGCGAGTTCTGGGACAAGCGCCTGACCACCGCCTTCAGTGTCTTCGAAGTGCAGCAGGACAACCTGGCCGTGGCCGACGGCGACAAGCTGGCACCGGACGGCAACCAGGCCTACCGCGCCGAGTCCGGCACCAAGACCCGTGGTTTCGAGATGGAGGCGGCCGGGCAGATCCTGCCCGACTGGCAAGTTTCCGCCAGCTACACCTATGCCCAGGCCGAGGACGCCGATGGCAAGCGCCTGCTCACCGAAGTACCCCGCGACACCTTCAAGCTCTTCACCAGCTATCAACTGCAGTCCCTGCCGCAGTTGAAAGTCGGTGGCGGCGTGCGCTGGCAGGGCATGGAGTACAAGAAGAAAGCTGGGCCCCATGGCGAGACGTTCACCCAGGACGCCTACAGCGTGGTCGACCTGATGGCGCAGTACGCGTTCACGCCGCAGACCAGTGTTTCGCTGAACCTCAACAACGTGCTGGACGAGAAGTACTACTCGGCGATCGGCGCGCGTGGCTGGTATGGCACCCCGCGTAGCGCCACGGCGACGTTGGTCTACGCGTTCTGAGGTTGATGAAATGCGTGTGGTGGCCCCGTAAGGGGCCATCGACTTGGCAGTCGACTAGGTGACCAAGGCCGCAGTCGACCTTGTACGAGCGGGCTTTCCTCGCGCTGGCGTTTCTCGAGCCGGGCAGGCTTAACCTTTGATCCTAACACCTGGCCATAGCTGTCGAGACTGGTAAAAGTGCCAGTTTCAGAGTGCTCCACAACCTCCAATACTGGTTTGAGATTCCGCTTGGCAGGTGTGCGATGAAGTACTTTTTCTATATGGAAGATAGGCCTGTTGTCGTCGGAGATGCGGGGGCGGGCAGGCGTATCGTGCGTGGAGCAGGAGGTGCCTTGGCGCAGGTGGGGCAGGGTGACGGGCTGCTAACCGGCACACGAAGCGATGGGGCGATCACCTTCAGCACCCGGGGCTCCGGGCATTTGGGACATGTCTATGGTCCCTATGGCTTTGAGCCTCCTGGAGATCACGCTGCACTACTGGGCTATGCCGGTTATCTACGGGACTTGGAGCCTGGCTGCTATCTGCTGGGAAATGGGCATCGACTTTACGATACGAGATTGATGAGGTACATGAGCCCCGATGCGCTAAGCCCATTCGGTGCCGGAGGGAGAAATGCCTACGCCTATTGTGAAGGTGATCCCATCAATCATGTCGACCCTTCTGGGAGGGCAAAGATGTTTGCGCCGGTCGATACCGGGGCCGGCGCGCTTCCCAGAAACATATGGCGTATGAATGTAGGGGAGAGCGGTGACGTTGTATACCAAGGTGTTGACAACTTGGTTGAGGCCAGGAAAGTACATGCAGCCTTGGATACGAAGTTTGATATTTCAAATTACGAAAAGGCGCAGCAGCGTCTCAGACAATTGTTACCCGACCTTAAGCCTCGGGATTTTGATGCGTATTCGGCTGAGAACCTGGGGCCTTGGCGCGTTGCTGCAGACAGGATGTCGGCCCGAGCGGCGCGAAACACCCTGCAAGCATGGATGACGGGCGAGTACACAGTTGATACCAGAGAGCTAACGCTGATCGGGCCAAAAGGCAACGTTCGCCTTTTCAACGGCATGTACACGCAGGATGCGCAGGCAGTTTTTGATGCAATTGAAAGCTATGAAAATGGCCTATCTGGATGGGCGAAATTTCCAGGGCGGAATTGGCATCGAAAGTTCGAAAGGACACAAGCGTTCAGAGTGCTTGATCAAACGTTTAAACTGCGCGAGCAAGGCCTGGAAATGCCCTCTTCTTAAAGACTCGGCAGCATGCATCGCGGGCCAGGCCGGCTCCCACACAGGCCAAAACACAACCTTGTAGGAGCAGTGCCGCCCCGTCCAGCTTTCTCGAAACATCCAGTTAATTCTCGACAGTAGCTGTTACACAGCCGTCCAACTCAGCTCCGCTCGCCAAGCCATAGTTCATTCCACACATGTCATTCGCATCGCGACCTGGCTCAGACGCCGCTGGTCGTGTGAATCGAGGTGAGGGTGGACTTATCCAAGGTTCTGTACGATGATTTTCGTAATGGCGAGGAAGGATCATGCCAAAGGGTTTCAGGGCCGTCAGGAGTGCAGTAGTCGCCGCGCTCCAATCCGGCGATTACCTGCACGTTTCACGGGGCGATATCGAGGTCAAGAACCTGCTGGCCATTGGCGAGGTCGGCGCAGGTGAAGTCATCGACATCATCCATTCCTGCGACGGTAGCCACTACAGCAGCAGTCCGCATCATGCCGTGCCGGCCATCGAGGTCCATGTGCTCAAGCGCCGCGGCTGGTACATCAAGTTCTATTTCATCGAACCCCAGACGTGGTTCATCAGCGTTCACCAGTGAGTATTCCGACCATGAAGATCCTGTTCGAAGGCGATACCGGCCAGGCCCTGTGCGAGCACTGCCAGGCGCTGGTCGCCATGCATTACACCCGGCGTGACGTGCCGTTCAGCGATGGCCAGGGCATTGCGCGGGACATCCTGGTGGGCGTTTGCGATGGCTGTGACACGGTGGTGGCCATCCCGCCGCAATCCACCCCGGCGATTCGCGAGGCGCGCAAGCAGCAGCTCAAGTCCATCGAGGCGCGGCTGCCGGCGGTCTATCTCGACGTGCTGGATGCGGCGATGCAGGCCGTGTGCAGCGAGGCGGGGGCGCACCTGCGCAAGCTGTTCCTGGCCCATTACTTCCAGTGGCTGGTGCAGGCCCGCCAGGGGATGAGTTTGCAGCCTGGCCACGAGGCTTTCGTGACGGCCCTGGAGGCGCAGCGGCGTCAGCGTGGGTTGCAGGCATCGGGGGCCACGCGGCGCTTGTCGATGAAGGTCAATCCGTACATGGCCGAGGATTTTTGGGCACTGCTGCAGCAGACCCGGATGAGCCAGACCGAGCTGCTCAAGGCGGTAATTGCGCGGATCCAGATGGATGTGCTCGAAGTGCGCGATCCGCAGGTGATCGAGGTGTTGCAGCGGTTGGTGCGGGTAGCGGGGTAGCGCGCAGGCCGACATGGTAGTGACACCCGCGCAAGGGCATAATGCGCGCACTTCTCTAAGGACTGGAACGCGTGATGATGGAAGGCTCTGGCCCAGGCAAGGTGTTGTTGGTGGAGGACGACGAGAAGCTCTGCGGGCTGATCGCGACCTTCCTGTCGCAACATGGTTTCGAAGTGCGCGAAGTTCATCGTGGCGACCTGGCTCGGCAGGCGTTCGTCGAGTTCCGGCCGTCGATGGTGGTACTCGACCTGATGCTGCCCGGACAGGATGGCTTGCATGTCTGTCGCGAGATCCGTGCGCTCAGCGACACGCCGATCGTGATCCTCACCGCCCGCGAGGATGACCTGGACCATATCCTGGGCCTGGAGTCCGGTGCCGACGATTATGTGATCAAACCCATCAAGCCACCGGTACTTCTGGCGCGCCTGCGCGCCTTGCAGCGCCGTCATGTGCCACAGGGCAGCACGGGCGAGGCGCTGGAGTTCGGTGAACTGAAAATAGACCCGGTGTGTCGCGAGGTGACCCTGGGGGGCGAGCCGGTCGAGTGCACCACCATGGAGTTCGACCTGCTCCAGCTATTGGCAGGCAATGCCGGGGTGATCCTGTCTCGCGACGATATCCTCAACAAGATGCGTGGCATCGACTTCGATGGCATGAACCGCAGCGTCGATGTGTACATCAGCAAGCTGCGCAGCAAGCTCAACGACACGCCGCGTGAACCGACGCGGATCAAGACCGTCTGGGGCAAGGGCTACCTGTTCAACCCGTTCGCCTGGGAGCGCTAGATGCTGCGCCTGTTCCTCGGCTTGTACCTGATACTGACGGTTGGCCTGGTGGTGGCGCTGCAGACGGTCGAGCATACCTTGGATGCGCTGCTCGCCCCGCAGATGGAGGCGGCCAGTCGCGAGACCTTTCGCGGCACGGTTCACGCGCTGGTCGAGCAACTGCGTGGCGTACAGGGCGAGCAGCGCGCGCAGCGCCTGGAACGATTGCGACCTGCCTACGGCCTGGGGCTGGATCTGGTGCGGCGTGACCAGCTGGCGCTGAGCGAGCATGAATACGCGCAGTTGGCCCAGGGCCAGCTGGTGCTGCGCGAGCAGTACACCCAGCTGTTCAGCCGCATCGACGACGGCGACCAGCTGCTCAGCGTCAAGCTGCCGCGCGAACCCAACTTCATGCCGGTGTACATCGGCACGGCCTACCTGATGCTGGCGCTGCTGCTGGGGGTAGTGCTGTATTTCTGGGTACGGCCGCACTGGCGCGACCTGGAGAAGTTGCGCCTGGCCGCCCAGCGCTTCGGCGACAACGACCTGTCGGCGCGTGTGCGCATGCCACGGCGTTCAAGCATCAGCGATGTGGCAGGGCACTTCGACCTCATGGCCGAGCGTATCGAAGTGCTGATCGCCAACCAGCGCGAGATGACCAACGCCGTTTCACATGAGTTGCGCACACCCATCGCACGCCTGAATTTCGAGCTCGACCAGCTCAGGAAGCTGCCGGATCCGGCCAGCGCCCGCCAATTGATCGGCGATATGTACGCCGACCTGGGCGAGCTGGAAGACATGGTGTCCGAACTGCTGACCTACGCCAGCCTGGAGCACGGAGCGAGCGCCATGAGCCTGCAATCGGTCGAAGCCGGCAGCTGGCTGGACAGCGTGATTGCCAGCGTAACCCTGGAAGCCGAGGCCAGCGGCGTGCAGATTCACCTGGCGCCGTGTCAGGTCGAGACCTTGAGCATCGAGCCGCGATTCATGGCCAGGGCCGTGATCAACCTGCTGCGCAACGCCATCCGTTATGCCCAAGGGCATATCCACGTCTCGCTGTCATGCAGCGGCGGTCAGTACCGGCTGCAGGTCGACGATGACGGGCCGGGTGTGCCGGTGGCCGGCAGGGACAGGATTTTCGAACCGTTCTCGCGGCTCGACAGCAGTCGCGACCGGCGTACCGGGGGCTTTGGCCTTGGGCTGGCGCTGGTGCGGCGGGTGGCGCAGTCCCATGGCGGTTACGCGCAGGTGGGGGATGCGGTGGCTGGGGGCGCGTCCTTGCGCATGACCTGGCCTGTCCGGGGCGAGGCTGCCCGGAGGCCTGAAAAAGGTCAGAAGGTATAGGTCATCTGGGTAACCAGTGAGGTTTGCAGGCGCTTGTCGACCAGGGGGCTATCGCCAGCATCGTCGCTCAGGTAGTCCGCCGCCAGCACGGTCGCCATGCGCCAGTGCTCGTCGAAGGGCACGCTCCAGGACAGCTCGCCACCGCGGCTGATCAGGCCGCCGCGGGTATCGTGGGCGCGGAACTGGCTGCCTGCGGCCTGGGCCTGGCTTACGCCATACCAGGTGCGCATATAGTCGCCGTCGCCGAACTGGCTGTTGACACTGCCCATCAACTCGCCGATGCGGCCCTTGTACAGTTGCATACCCAGGCTCAGCTTCAGGTGGTTGTAGGCCGAACCGGTGTCGGGCTTGTCCTTGTCCTGCTCCAGGGCGTGCTCGAAGTTGGCGGCCAGCGTCAATGGGCCGAGGTGGTAGGCAGCGTCGAGCCCCAATTGCGGTCGCGACTTGATCGAACCCATGCCGTCGAGCCTGTCCGAACCTTCCAAGCCGGAGCGATGATCCTTGCGCGCGGTACTTGCGCCCACCCGCACGCCAAGGTCGAACGTGTCGCCCTCATGAGCCCAGCCCAGGCCCTTGCTGGTATCGAGGAAAAAGCCGGCGGGGCTGGTGATGCTGCCACCGAGCAGCGGTGCCGTGGCCCGTTCGTTGGCGCCGCTGTAGCGAGGGGCATTGGCGATGCCGGCGTTCAGGCGATAGTGCCAGTCTCCGGCGCGCAGGTCGGTGGCGCACAGCAGCAGGCAAGCGCAGGAGAGGGGCAGCAAACGATTCGATACAGACATGGCGACACTCGATGAGGATTGATGGCGCCATGCTAGGGAGCTGCTCTGCGGCAATCTTTGGCAGCTTTGTCGGGAAACTGTCAAAGTCTGTTAACGGCCTTGGGCAAGCTTCTCGGTGATCGGCTTCGCACTTTTTAACAATCCTTTGCAAAGCTCATGAAGTTGCAGCCGGCGCGTCATTGCTAGGGTGCGCTCCCCTCAAGCCACCTCGAGAATTTCATGAAGATCCCGCAGCCGTTCCACCTGCTCGGTCTGTTCGCTTGCCTGCTCACCAGCCAGGCCCAGGCCACCAGTTTCGTGATGACCACCGACATGACCGTCAGCCTGAGCATGAGCGCCAGCAAAGGCACCAGTAGCTCGTTCAAGGATGACAAGGTCGTCCTTGCCGCCAAGGATGACGCTGCGGCGTTCGTCGCCAGCGATGGCGTCATTCGCAGTGCGCGCATGGAGGCGGCGTTTGCGCGGATTCGCCAGGTGCTGGATGAGCCTGGCGTATCGGACCGGGCGCTGGCACAGGCGATCCTGGCGCTCTGAGTCACCCGCTTCGTTCTGCCGAGCTGGCTCACATGTGAGACTTGCGAACGTCACAATCCAGGCGTAACGTACCTCACATGTGAGACAAGGACACCCCTCGATGGCAGGCAAGAAAAGCTCCACCGACTACATGCGCGACATGCGTGCCCGGCTCAAGGCCGCGGGCCTGGTCAAGCGTGAGTTGTGGATCCTGCCAGAGCATGCCGCCGCCTTGCGCGGTATCGAGAAGGCTTTACGTCAGCCCCTCGCGGGCAAACAGGTCAGAACGGAGGATTTCATGACCGAGCACAACCATTGGACGATCGAATCGCTGCACGGCGCCCTCCAGGGCCTGGAGGATGTACGTGGCGGCGCGATCGGCCTGTCCCTGCAACAGGGCGCCGAACCCAGCCTGAAGCTGGTCATGCACGAGCTGGACGGCCTGCCGCTGTACATTGCCGTGGCCGGCGAGCAGATCCTGGTCGACACGTTGCTGGTCGAAGCCAGCCAGGTGAAGGACGCGGCGGCCTTCAACGATGCGGTGCTGCGCACCCGCGATGTGTTCCCGCTGTCGTCGATCGGCCTGCACAGGCTGCCCTCGGGCGAGTCGGTGTACACCATGTTCGGCGCCCTGAGCGCGGCCTCGTCGCTGGACAACATCGTCCAGGAGATCCACACCCTGGCCGACAACGTCATCACCGCCGCCGAAGATTTCGAAGACTACTTCACCCGCTGATTCCGGAGATTGCCCCATGAGCCTGTTGAAAAAGATCGTCACCGCCCTGCGTGGCGGCGCTTCGGAAGTCGGTGAGGCGATCGTCGACTCCCAGGCCCTGCGCATCCTCGACCAGGAGATCCGCGACGCGGACAACAACCTGATCGATGCGCGCAACCAGCTGGTCAAGATCATGGCCAAGCACAAGACCGCGCAGCAGCGCATCACCGAGTTCGACAAGACCATCGGCGACTGGGAGCAGAAAGCCATCGCCGCCCTGGACAAGGGCGAGGAAGGCCTGGCCCACGAGTGCGCGGCGCGCATTGCCGACCTGACCAACCAGCGCGATTCCGAACAGGCGCTGGCCGACCAGTTCGGTGCGTCGGTGGCGACCCTGACCGCCACCGTGAGCAAGACCGAGGCGCAGATCAAGGGCCTCAAGCAGCAGGTGGACCTGGTCAAGGCCCGTGAGAGCGTGCAGCGCGCCCAGGTGAGCGCGGCGTCGGCCACCGGCGGCGCCAATGGCAGCCTGGAGACGGCGGTCGGCTCGCTGGACCGCATCAAGAAGCGCCAGAGCGAGCGCGCGGCCGAGCTGGAAGCGGCGGCGGAGCTGGCCGGCAAGGCCGATGGCAGCGACCTGGAGGCACGCCTGAAGGCGGCCGGGATCGGTGCCAGCAACAGCGGCGCTGATGATGTGCTGGCGCGTTTGAAGGCCAAGGCGGCGAAGCCGGCGGAGTGATCCGCTGATCGGGCCGGCCTCATCGCGGGGCAAGCCCGCTCCCACGGGTAAGGTTTGCAGCGGCTTTGTGGGAGCGGGCTTGCCCCGCGATGAGGTCGGTCCGGCTGGCGCAAAACCTTGCCCCAGACCCGTTGGCGGAGCGCACGAAAAGCAGTATCGTGTCGCCCCCGCCAAAGGACTGCCGCGACCCAAGGGATCTTCAATGTCGCCTTCTCCCCACAGGCCCTGCCTGTTCGCTTCAGCACCTGCATTGGCTCCGGTTCCGTCACCCTCTCACCCAGGAGATGCCCCGTGGGTTGGTTGAAACGCTTCATGGGCTTCGAAGCCCCCAAACCTGCCGCCGGCAGCCAGGCCCCAGGCAACCTGCCATTCGGCCTGGCCAGCGGGCGCATGCTCAAGCTCGACCCCTCGCTCAAGCTGTTGCTCGACGGCCACTCCGAGCTGGAAGTCCCCGAGCGGGAAGTGGTCTGGGCCGTCGGTGAGGTCGATCTTGGCCAGTCGGTGCGCCTGGCGCGCTTCTACATGGAAGACGAGGATTACTGGCTGCAAGTGGTGATGAACGGCACGTCCGCCGAGGACGTGCGCGATATCATCCTGTTCGGCTACTACAGCGTGCTGCCGATCAACAGTGACGCCGAACTCAAGCGCCTGGTGGGCCCCGAGTCGACCATCGGCCTGCCGTACTACGAGCACGAAGGCTACGAGTTCGTCCGCCAGTGGGGCAGTGAAGAAGGGCAGACCGAGCTGACGCCGATCAGCGAACGGGTCACCAGCCCCGAGACCAGCTACCGCATCCAGCACCTGTCCATGCTGTATGCCCGCGAGACCGGCCTGACCGATCGCCGCGAGTTCCTCCTGCTTTCGGTGGAGGAGGATGAGCAAGGCAATGTCAGCCTGACCACCTCGGTGGGTGTCACCCTGCAATCAACGGACTTCAACGTCATCTGACAAGGATTCACCATGCTCGACGCTCTTCGCATGTCGCTCAACGCCCAGGCAGTGATCGGCTTCATCCTCTACATCAGCGTGGCGCTGGTGCTGTTCTGGGTATTCCAGTTCATCTACACGCACCTCACCCCGCACCGCGAGTTCGCCCTGATCCGCGACAACAACAGCGCTGCGGCCATCGCCCTGGGCGGCGCGCTGATCGGCTTCTCGCTGCCGGCCAGCAACATCATCGCCTACAGCGTCAGCCTGCTCGATTTCGTGGTCTGGGTGGTGATCGCCGCGGTGGTGCAGCTGTTGGCCTTCGGCATCACCAGCTTGGTGCTCAAGGGCCTGGCCAGTCGGATCGCCAAGGGCGAGATGGCCGCCGCGATCTACGCCGCCGCCGTGGCGATCAGCGTGGGCTTCCTCAACTCGGCCTGCATGACCCCGTCGGTCTGAGCCGTTTGCGCGCAAGGAGCCCTACATGAGACGAAGTTCCGTCAAGCTGGTGCTGGCCAGCTCCCTGCCGCTGGCGCTTACCGCGTGCAGCGCGCCCGAGGAGACCTACACGGTCAGCAAGCGCAGCAACTACACCACCGTCCAGGCCTGCGTCGATGACAAGATGCCGGTGGATGTGTGTTCCGACGCCTACATGGAGGCGCTGGCCGATCATCGCCGGGTCGCCCCGACCTATGGCGACAAGGCGGCCTGCGAGGCCGATTTCGTGCCGGACTACTGCCAGGTCACCAGCGATGGCCGCTACATGCCGCGCCTGGGTGGCTTCGAGCTGGCGGTGTCGGGTGAAGTGAGCCAGTCGCAGGTCGACGCGGCCCGCGCCCAGGTCGAGAGCAGCGGCCAGGCCGTCAGCGGTGGCAGCAACTTCAACGGCCTGCTCACCGGCCTGTTGCTCGGCCAGATGATGAGTGGCGGGAGCCGCCAGTACTACTCGCAGCCGGTGTACCAGTACCGCGACAGCCGCGGCGACTACCGCACCACCACCCTCGGCGAGCAGATCGACCAGGGCAAGCGCTTCGAGCGCTCCGACCAGGCCCAGCAGAGTGGCGGCAGCTACAGCAGCTACTACTCCGGCAGCTCCAGCGGCGGTAGCAGCTACAGGTCCAAAACCTCGACCCGCTCCAGTGTGTCCTCGTCGATCTCCCGCGGCGGCTTCGGCAGCCAGGCCACTGCGCGCAGCGGCTGGGGCGGCAAGAGCAGCGGCGGCTTCAGCTTCGGCGGTTGAGCCATGCGCAAGATCAGCATCGACGAACGCCCGGACTGGCGCGCCACCGCCGAACGCGAAGGTTTTTCCTTCCACACCATCGACGGCGAGCGCTACTGGGACGAGCGCGGCTACTACCAGTTCAGCGAGGCCCAGGTCAGCCGTGATCTGGAGGCGCCCACGCAGGAACTGCACGCCATGTGCCTGGATGCGGTCGAACGCATCGTCGACAGCGAGGCGCTGATGACCCGCCTGGCGATCCCGCCGGCGTTCTTCGACCTGGTGCGCCGTTCGTGGAAAGAGGGGCATCCGCACCTCTACGGGCGCTTCGATTTCAGCTACGACGGCCACGGCCCGGCCAAGCTGATCGAGGCCAACTACGACACGCCGACCTCGCTGTACGAGGCGGCGGCGTTCCAGCTGATCTGGCTGGAGCAGCAGATCGAGCGCGGCGTGCTGCCGGCCCATGCCAGCCAGTTCAACACCCTGGCCGAGGACTTGGTGCAAGCTTTCGGCACCTTCGAGCGTGAAAGCCCGTTCTACTTCTCGGCCATCGCCGGCTCGGTCGAGGACCGTGGCACCACGGATTTTCTGCGCAAGATGGCCGGGCACGTGGGTATCAGCACCCGGCACATCGATGTGGAGGACATCGGTCTGAATGGCGACGGACGCTTCGTCGACCTCGAGGGCCGGCCGATTCCACGCCTGTTCAAGCTGCACGCCTGGGAGCATATCTTCCACGAAGACTTCGGCCAGGCCATCGCCGGCTGCGATACCCAGTTCGTGGAACCGGCGTGGAAGGCGCTGATCTCCAACAAGGGCATCCTGCCGCTGTTGTGGGAATGGCACGAAGGGCACCCGAACCTGCTGCCGGCGTTCCTTGATGAAGACCCGCGGCGCCCGGTGCCCAAGGGCTGGGTACGCAAACCGTACTTCTCCCGCGAGGGCGCCAACGTGGATATCCGCACCGTCGACGACCAGCGGGTGTTCGAGGACGGGCCCTACGACGATGCGCCTTACATCCTGCAGGGCTTCGCGCCGTTGCCGAAGTTCGGCGACAGCTACACCCTGATCGGCTCCTGGGTGATCGGCGACCTGGCCTCGGGGATCGGCATTCGTGAAGACGACACGCTGATCACCAAGGACAGCTCGCGCTTCCTGCCCCATGTAGTGCTGGACTGACCGCCTGCGCTCTCCTTGTAGGAGCGGCCTTGTGCCGCGAAAGGGCCGCAACGCGGCCCCGGCGATCTCTGCATCAACGCTGAAATCCTGGGGCCGCTCCGCGCCCCTTTCGCGGCACAAGGCCGCTCCTACACAAGCCATTCCTCATCCTCCAATGGTCGGTTTCAGGACGCGCCGGGTCGCCCGCGCACAACCCCCTCGCGCAATAACTGCCATGCTCTGAGGATGCCCGTGGACCGAGCGCAGCAAGACGCCCGGCCATGGACAAGGAGGGTGCCTGGCCTGCCGCCACCGTGACCTGGCCCGCGCACCGCAGCTGAACACCGCCGGACAGTCGCCCACGAACGGGCCGCCCCGGGATGCCGAGGTCCGCTGTATGCCTGATGACTTGAACCACCTGCCCCTGATCCAACGCGTCCTGGCCCGTGAGCGGGACACCCCCGGCGCCCTGTTGCCGATCCTCCACGCCATCCAGGCCGGTGCCGGCTACATTCCCGACAGCGCCGTCGCCGAGATCGCCCATGCCCTCAACCTCAGCCAGGCCGAAGTGCGCGGGGTGATCAGCTTCTACCACGATTTTCGCACCACGCCAGCGGCCCGCCATACCTTGCGCCTGTGCCGCGCCGAGTCCTGCCAGAGCCGTGGCGCCGAGGAGCTGGCCGCGCAGTTGCGCGAGCAGCTTGGGTTGGATGACCACGGCCGCACCGAGGATGGCGCGATCGACCTGCGCCCGGTGTATTGCCTGGGCGCCTGCGCCTGCTCGCCGGCCCTGGAACTCGATGGCCGGCTCCACGCCCGCGTCACCCCCGAACGCCTGCAGGCGCTGGTGGCCGCTTGCCGCGAGGAGGTGAAGGCATGCTGAACCTGTGCATCCCCTGCGATTCGCTGGCCTGCGCCGTCGGTGCCGACCAGGTGGCCGAGGCGTTGGTCCGTGAGGCCGCGCAGCGGCGCCTACCGCTGCATATCAAGCGCACCAGCTCTCGTGGCCTGTACTGGCTGGAGCCGCTGGTGGAGCTGGACACCGCCCAAGGCCGCCTGGGCTTCGGGCCGGTCACCCCCGAGGATGTGCCCGGCCTGCTCGACGCCCTGGCGGGCGACCCCGGCAGCCATGCCCTGGCGCTGGGACCGGTGGAAGCGATTCCCTACCTGAAGTCCCAGCAACGCCTGTTGTTCGCCCGCGCCGGTATCACCCGGCCGCTGTCGCTTGACGACTATCACGCCAACGGCGGCTTCGAAGGCCTGCGCCAGGCCACGCTGCTGGACGGCGACGAGGTGGTCGCCGCGGTGCTCGACTCCGGGCTGCGGGGCAGGGGCGGCGCGGCGTTTCCGGCGGGCATCAAGTGGCGCACCGTGCGCCAGGCGCCGGCCGGGCAGAAGTACGTGGTGTGCAACGCCGACGAAGGCGACTCCGGCACCTTCGCCGACCGCATGCTGATGGAGGGCGATCCGTTCCTGCTGATCGAGGGCATGATCATCGCCGGCCTCGCCGTGGGGGCGAGCAAGGGCTACATCTATGTGCGCTCGGAATACCCGGATGCCGTGCGTGCACTGAACGAGGCCATCCTGCTGGCCCGCGAGGCCGGGTACCTGGATATCGCCGGCAACGGCGTGGCCTTCGACCTGCAGGTACGGGTGGGGGCGGGGGCCTACATCTGCGGCGAGGAAACCGCGCTGCTCGAATCCCTCGAGGGCAAGCGCGGCATCGTCCGGGCCAAACCGCCGCTGCCGGCGCTCGAAGGCCTGTTCGGCCAGCCGACGCTGGTGCACAACGTGCTTACCCTGGCCTCGGTGCCGATCATCCTGGCCAGGGGCGCGGCGTTCTACCGCGATTTCGGCATGGGCCGCTCCACGGGCACCTTGCCGTTCCAGCTGGCCGGCAATGTCCGCCATGGCGGCTTGGTGGAGCGCGCCTTCGGCCTGACCCTGCGCGAGCTGGTGGAAGGCTACGGCGGCGGCACCGCCAGTGGCCGGCCGATCAAGGCGGCGCAGGTCGGCGGCCCGCTGGGCGCCTGGGTGCCGCCCGCGCAGTTCGACACCCCGCTGGACTACGAGGCCTTCGCCGCCCTGGGCGCGATGCTCGGCCACGGTGGCGTGGTGCTGGCTGACGACACCTTGAACATGGCGGGCATGGCCCGCTTCGCCCTGCAGTTCTGCGCCGAGGAATCCTGTGGCAAGTGCACGCCGTGCCGGATCGGCTCGACCCGTGGCGTGGAGGTGGTCGATCGCTTGATCGCCAGTACCGACCCGGCCTACCGCGCCAGCCAGGCCGGCCTGCTGCGCGACCTGTGCGACACCATGCAGTACGGCTCGCTGTGCGCCATGGGCGGGATGACCCCGTACCCCGTGGTCAGCGCCCTCAAGCACTTCCCCGCCGATTTCGGCCTGGAGGCCGCGCAATGATCAACTACTTCGATCCCCGCAACGACATCGACCTGGGCACCCCGGAACGGGTCAGCGAGGTGCAGGTCAGCCTGGTCATCGATGGCCGATCGATCAGCGTGCCCGGCGGCACCTCGGTGATGCGCGCCGCCGCCATGCTGGGCACCAGCATTCCCAAGCTGTGCGCCACCGACAGCCTCGAGGCCTTCGGCTCGTGCCGCCTGTGCATGGTCGAGATCGACGGCATGCGCGGCTACCCGGCCTCGTGCACCACGCCGGTCAGCGAGGGCATGGTGGTGCGCACCCAGACGCCGCGCCTGGCCGACCTTCGGCGCAATGTGATGGAGCTGTACATCTCCGACCATCCGCTGGACTGCCTGACTTGCTCGGCCAACGGCAACTGCGAGCTGCAGAGCGTCGCCGGCCAGGTCGGCCTGCGCGAGGTGCGTTACGGCTACGACGGCGCCAATCACCTGAGCGAACAGAAGGACGTGTCCAACCCGTACTTCGACTACGAGCCGAGCAAATGCATCGTCTGCAGCCGCTGCGTGCGTGCCTGCGAGGAGATCCAGGGCACCTTCGCCCTGACCATCACCGGGCGTGGCTTTGATTCGCGGGTAGCGGCGGCCGGCGGCGACGATTTCCTCAGTTCCGAATGCGTATCCTGCGGCGCCTGCGTGCAGGCTTGCCCGACCGCCACCCTGAGCGAGAAGAGCCTGGTCCAGCTCGGCCAGCCCGAACGGGCGGTGATCACCACCTGCGCCTACTGTGGCGTGGGCTGCTCGTTCCGCGCCGAGATGAAGGGCGAGCAGCTGGTGCGCATGGTCCCGGACAAGAACGGCGGCGCCAACCATGGCCATGCCTGCGTCAAGGGGCGTTTCGCCTGGGGCTACGCGACCCACCCGGACCGCATCACCAAGCCGATGATCCGCAAGCGCCTGGAAGACCCGTGGCAGGAGGTCAGCTGGGACGAGGCGGTCACCTATGCCGCCAGCGAGTTCCGGCGGATCCAGCTCAAGTACGGGCGCGATTCCATCGGTGGCATCACCTCCAGCCGCTGTACCAACGAAGAGGCGTACCTGGTGCAGAAACTGGTGCGCACGGCCTTCGGCAACAACAACGTCGACACCTGTGCACGGGTCTGCCATTCGCCGACCGGCTATGGCCTCAAGCAGACCCTGGGCGAGTCCGCCGGTACCCAGAGCTTCGACTCGGTGATGCAGGCCGACGTGGTGCTGGTGATCGGCGCCAACCCCACCGACGCGCACCCGGTGTTCGGCTCGCAGCTCAAGCGCCGCCTGCGCCAGGGTGCCCGGTTGATCGTCATCGACCCGCGGCGCATCGACCTGGTCGATTCGCCCCACGCTCGCGCCGAGCTGCACCTGCAGCTGCGACCGGGCACCAACGTGGCCATGCTCAACGCCCTGGCCCATGTGATCGTCACCGAAGGGCTGCTGGCCCAGCGTTTCGTCGATGCCCGCTGCGAGCCCGAGGACTTCGCCCGGTGGCGCGATTTCGTCGCCCAGCCCGACAACGCCCCCGACGTGCTCGGCCCGGTGTGCGGCGTGCCCGCCGAGCAGATCCGCGCCGCCGCACGGCTGTATGCCACCGGCGGTAACGCGGCGATCTACTACGGCCTCGGCGTGACCGAGCACAGCCAGGGCAGCACCGCGGTGATGGGCATCGCCAACCTGGCCATGGCCACCGGCAACATCGGCCGCGAAGGGGTGGGGGTCAACCCGTTGCGCGGGCAGAACAACGTGCAGGGTTCGTGCGACATGGGCTCGTTCCCCCACGAGTTGCCGGGCTACCGGCATATCTCCCACGAGAGCGTGCGCGCCGAGTTCGAGCAGGCCTGGGGCGTGACCTTGCAGCCCGATCCGGGCCTGCGCATTCCCAACATGTTCGAGGCCGCGCTGGATGGCAGCTTCAAGGCGCTGTACTGCCAGGGCGAGGACATCGCCCAGAGCGATCCCAACACCCAGCACGTCACCGCCGCATTGCTGGCGATGGAGTGCGTGGTGGTGCAGGACATCTTCCTCAACGAGACCGCCAAGTTCGCCCATGTGTTCCTGCCGGGCAGCTCGTTCCTGGAGAAGGACGGCACCTTCACCAACGCCGAGCGACGTATCTCGCGGGTGCGCAAGGTGATGGAGCCGCTGGCCGGCAAGGCCGACTGGGAGGCCACCGTGGCCCTGGCCGGTGCCTTGGGTTACCCCATGCAATACCGCCATCCCTCCGAGATCATGGACGAAATCGCCCGCCTGACCCCGACCTTCCGCCGGGTCAGCTATGCAGAGCTCGACCGTCACGGCAGCCTGCAATGGCCCTGCAACGACGCCGCGCCCGACGGTACGCCGACCATGCACATCGACCAGTTCGTGCGCGGCAAGGGGCGTTTCATGCTCACCGGCTACGTGCCCACCGACGAGAAGGTCAACGGCCGCTACCCGCTGCTGCTGACCACCGGGCGCATCCTCAGCCAGTACAACGTCGGCGCGCAGACCCGGCGCACCGACAACGTCGCCTGGCACGACGAGGACCGCCTGGAGATCCACCCCAGCGATGCCGAGAGTCGGGGTATCGGCGACGGCGACTGGGTGGGCATCGGCAGCCGCTCCGGGCAGAGCGTGCTGCGCGCCAGGGTCAGCGGCCGGGTGGCGCCGGGGGTGGTGTACACCACCTTCCACTTCCCCGAGTCCGGCGCCAACGTGATCACCACCGACAACTCCGACTGGGCTACCAACTGCCCGGAATACAAGGTCACTGCGGTTGAAGTGGCCAAGGTGTTCCAGCCGTCGGAGTGGCAGAAACGCTACCAGCGCTTCAGTGACGAGCAGCGCAGGTTGCTCAAGGAACGGCGCCAGGCCGAAGCGGCGGAGGTGCGCCGATGAGCAGTGACAATCTGGTGAAGATGGCCAACCAGATCGCCCATTACTTCGACAGCGAGCCGGATCACGCCAAGGCGGTGCAGGGGGTGAGGCAGCATCTTCAGAGCTTCTGGACGCCGGCGATGCGCCGGCAGTTGGGTGAACGATTGCTGGCCAAGGGAGACGAGGGGCTGGATGCGTTGGTGCGCGAGGCACTTCAGCCGGTGGTTTGATTGCGCAATTCACGCCTGCCCATGTAGGAGCGGCCTTGTGCCGCGAAAGGGCCGCAAAGCGGCCCCAGCGATCTTTGTTCGGCAGTGAAATCCTGGGGCCGCTACGCAGCCCTTTCGCGGCACAAGGCCGCTCCTACAGGGCGCGCGATAGGGCCCTAGAATTCTGGCTCAATCGCATCGCCAGAAATAGACCTGCTCCGGGTCCCCTTCGTCGAGGTGCTCGACAACGCCACTCTCGACAAAGCCCCGGTGCTCCAGCAAGCGGCGCATTGGATCATTGGAGCGGTTGGTCGAGGTGAACAGCTTCTGCCCCGCGTAGTCGGCCTGTATGCGGGCCAGCAGCGCGGCCCCCAGCCCACTGCGTCGATGGTCCTGGCTAACCATCAGCATCTCGATGAAAGCGCAACCGAAGAAGTGTTGGTGTATCACCGCGTAGGCAGCCACCGAACCTCGCACCTCGGCCACCAGGCAGGCGTACTGCCCGAGCCAGTCGGCAATCTGTTCGGCACGCTGCGGGTCCTGGCGGACCACGCTGTCGATGGCGATCAGGGCGGGTAGATCCTGTAGTCCAGCAAGACGAATGTTCATGGCCTGGTTCTGCAGTGGCGGTGCCGCGATTATCCGCGCCCTGGCAAGTCCTGCACAGATGTTGGTGCAGCGCATGGCCAGGATGAAATGTCCGTCATGTTTGCAGGGTTAATGCAGGTCCGGTGCTACGCTCGCAAAAACATCCTCTACGGAAGCACACCATGGACATGAACTGGCACCAGGCCCTGCAAGAGAGCCTGAGCTGGCTGGCAATCGCCTCGTTGGTCACCCTTGTCTGCTTCACCATTACCGCCTTGCTGGCGGTGCGCTACACCCGCTGGGGGGCGCAGTTCTGGCAACTGGCCGGCCCCTATTTCAGCTTGCGTCGCAGTTGGCGACCCTTGCTGGCCTTCGCCCTGTTGCTGGTCCTGACGCTGTTCGCGGTACGCCTGAACGTGCTGTTCTCGTTCTGGTACAACGGCTTCTACAGCGCCTTGCAGGCACTGGACCAGACCGCGTTCTGGTACCTGCTCGGGGTGTTCGCGGTGCTGGCGACCATTCATGTATTGCGCTCGCTGTTCGCCTTCTACGTCACCCAGGCGTTCAACATCCGTTGGCGGGTGTGGCTCACCGAGCGCCTGACCGCCGACTGGATGCACGGTGATGCCTACTACCGTGGACAGTTCCTCGCCGAGCCGGTGGACAACCCCGACCAGCGTATCGAGCTGGATGTGAACGCCTTCGTCACCGGCTCCGTGTCGCTGGCCCTGGGGGCGGTGAGCGCGCTGGTGTCGCTGGTGGCCTTCACCGGCATTCTCTGGGGTCTCTCCGCGCCGCTGGCGGTGGCCGGCATCGAAGTTCCCCGGGCGATGGTGTTCGCCGTGTATGTCTATGTGCTGATCGCCACCTGGGTCGCCTTCCGCCTTGGCCAGCCGTTGATCCGCCTGAACTTTCTCAACGAAAAACTCACCGCCAACTTCCGTTACGCCTTGATGCGCCTGCGCGAGAACGCCGAGAACATCGCCTTCTACCAGGGCGCGCAGGTGGAGCGGGGCACCTTGCTCGGGCGCTTCTTCGCGTTGATCGGCAACGCCTGGGCGCTGGTGTTCCGGAACCTCAAGTTCAGTGGCTTCAACCTGGGCGTCAGCCAGGTGGCGGTGGTGTTTCCGTTCATCCTCCAGGCGCCGCGTTTCTTCAGCGGAGCGATCAAACTCGGCGACGTGATGCAGACCGCCCAGGCGTTCGGCCAGGTGCAGGATTCGCTGTCGTTCTTCCGTGAGTCCTACGACACCTTTGCCCAGTACCGCGCCACCCTCGACCGTCTGACCGGTTTCCTCGACGCCAACCAGCAGGCCAGTGAGTTGCCGCGCGTAATTAGCGTGGATCAGGACCACGCGTTGGGGATCCAGGGCTTGCAGGTGCGTCGCCCCGACGGCCACGCGCTGATCGCCGATCTCGACCTGAATTTGCACAGCGGCCAGGCGCTGCTGATCAAAGGGCCATCGGGCAGCGGCAAGACCACCTTGCTGCGTGCCCTGGCGGGCCTGTGGCCCTATGCCGAGGGCGAGGTCAGGCGGCCGCTGGGGGCGCAGGCACTGTTCCTCTCGCAGCGTCCGTACTTGCCGCTGGGCGACCTGCGCACCGCCATCGCCTATCCGGCACAGGGCGTGCCCGGGGACGATGCGCGCATGCAGCAGGCCCTGCGCCAGGTCAACCTCGCCCATCTGGCCGAACGGCTGGATGAGCAACGCGACTGGTCGCGGATCCTCTCGCTGGGCGAACAGCAGCGCCTGGCGTTTTCCCGGGTGCTGTTCAACCGGCCGCAGGTGGTGTTCCTCGACGAGTCCACCTCGGCGATGGACGAAGGGCTGGAGCATGCGCTGTATTCGCTGCTGCGCGCGGAGCTGCCGACGACGCTGCTGGTCAGTGTCGGGCACCGCAGCACCCTGGCGGGGTTCCATTCTCATCGCCTGGAGGTGGACGGGGAGGGGGGATGGTCGTTGCTGGAGCAGCAGCCGGCAGCCATGACCCTGTAGCGTCAGGCCGCCCGCATCCCTGTAGGAGCGGGCTTGCCCCGCGATGGCGTCAGGTCAGGTATTGAAGTTGCTCCTGCCGGCCTCATCGCGGGGCAAGCCCGCTCCCACGATCAGCCATGAACCACAAACCTGCCATTGTGGTAGCGGCGAACACGCCCCCGACCATGAACGTCGCCTGATACCCCACCCAGTCCCACAGCCCTCCGGCCAGCACACTGGCCACCAGCAACGCCACCCCCGTCACCAGGTTGAACAGACCGAACGCGGTCCCGCGCAGGTCCTCGGGTGCGCTGTCGGCGATCAAGGCGCTGAACACGCCTTGGGTAAACCCCATGTGCAGCCCCCACAGGATCACGCCCAGTGCCAGGCCGGACAGGCTCGGCAACCAGGCCAGCAGCAGATCGGCCAGCACCAGCAGGGCCAGCCCGAGCATCAACACACCCCGTCGCCCGACCTTGTCGGAAAGTGCCCCGGCAGGATAGGCCGACAGTGAATACGCCAGCGACATCAGCACCAGCACCGCTGGCGTCCACAATGGGGCAAGGCCAAGCGCCTGGCCGCGCAGCAGCAGAAACGCTTCGCTGAAGCGCGCCAGGGTGAACAGCGTGGCCAGGATGAGCAGGCGCCAGTAACCGCTACCCAGTCGGGCCAGCTCGCGAAATGCCAGGGGCGCAGCCACTGTGCCGAGTGCAGCCGGTTTTTCGGGCTCGCGGACGAAGGCAACCAGCACATAGAGCGCCATGAACGCCGGAATCACCGCCACCCAGAACACCGTCTGGAAGTGGCTGGCGGTCAGCCACATCAACAGGATCGCCAGCAATGGCCCGAGAAACGCCCCGACCGTATCCAGCGCCTGACGCAGGCCGAATGCCGCTCCGCGCAGTTCTGTGGGGGTGATGTCGGCGATCAGCGCATCCCTTGGCGCGCCGCGGATGCCCTTGCCGACGCGGTCGACGAAGCGTGCCGCAGTCAGCCATTCCAAACCTGAAGCAAGCGGGAACACAGGCTTGGTCATGGCGGCCAGGCCATAGCCGATCACCGTCAGCCGCTTGCGCTTGCCCAGGCGATCGCTGAGGGCTCCGGAGAACACCTTGGTGATCGCCGCTGTGGCCTCGGCGATGCCTTCGATCAGGCCCACGGCCAGCACCGAGGTGCCGAGCACGGTGACCATGTACAGGGGGAGCAGGGCGTGGATCATCTCGGAGGAGATGTCCATCAGCAGCGAGACGAAGCCCAGGGCCCAGACGCTGCGGGGGATGGCGCTGTGGTTGGGCATGCTGCTCTCGAGGATGGCGTCGAGTTCACTGTAGCCGAGCCATGCGCAAGTCCTGTAGGAGCGGCCTTGCCGAGGCGTCGGACCGGTCGGAAAGGGCCGCAAAGCGGCCCGGCAATCTCTGCATCAACGCTGAAATCCCGGGGCTGCTTCGCAGCCCTTTCGCGGCACAAGGCCGCTCCTACAGGGCCCGCGTGAAGCCCAAGGTCACGACTTGAAGCGTCCCACCAACCCGTTCAACTCGTCTGACAGCTGCGCCAGCCTGCCGGAGTCGGCCTGGGCGGAGCTGGCCAGCCCCTCCACCAGCCGCGCCTCGTCGTAGATCTGCTGGATATGCCGGTTGATCTCCTCGGCCACGCTGTGCTGCTCCTCGGCGGCGGCGGAGATCTGCAGGTTCTGGTCGCGGATCTCGTTCACCGAGAGCTGGATGCCCTCGAAGCTGTCCCGCGCGCTTTCGATCGACGACACGCTGGCCCGTGACAGGTCCAGGCAGCTTTCCATCTTCTGCGAGACTTCCTGGGTCTTGCCGCCGAGGGTGTTGAGCAACTGGTCGATCTCGCCCGTGGAGTCGGCGGTGCGCTTGGCCAGCGCCCGTACCTCGTCCGCCACCACGGCAAAACCACGGCCCTGGTCGCCGGCCCGGGCCGCCTCGATGGCGGCGTTCAGCGCCAGCAGGTTGGTCTGCTCGGCGATGGCGCGGATGGTGCCGAGGATCTGGTTGATGCTGCGGCTGCCTTCCTCCAGCTCGACCATGGCCTGGGACGACTCGCTCAGGCGCCGGCCCAGGCGATTGACGTTGTCGGTGGTCGCCTCGATCTGCTGCTTGCCCTCGGCCACTCGGCGGTGGCCGTGCTCGGCGGCGTCGGCGGCGCTGCTGCACGAGCGCGCCACTTCGTTGGCGGTGGCGACCATCTCGTTGAACGCGGTCGACACCAGCTCCACCGCCTCGCGCTGGCGCCCGGCGGCCTCGTTCATGTTGCCGGCCATCTCGCTGTTGCTGCGCGAGGCTTCATGCAGGTTGGTCGAGGCCGCGCCGATGCGCTGGATCAGCTGGCGGATGGCGGCGAGGAACTTGTTGAACCAGCCGGCCAGCTCGGCGGTTTCGTCCTTGCCCTGGACCTGCAGGTCGCGGCGCAGGTCGCCTTCACCCTCGGCGATCGACTGCAGGCCGATGCTGACCTGGCCGATCGGCTTGACGATCACCCGCGAGAACGCCGCGGCCACCAGGGCGAAGACCAGGGCCAGCACCACCACGATCAACGCAGTGACATAGGTCATGCGCGTCGCCGCGGCCATCACCTCGTCGTACTCGATCAGGCCGATAAATCGCCAGCCCAGGCCCGGTGAGGTCCATACGTTGGCCATGTAGCGCACGCCGTCGATCACCACCTCGGTGGAACCCTGGGTGGTGGCGGCCAGTTGCGCGTAGGGCGTGCCGAGGTCCTTGAGCTGCTTGAAACCGTGGCTGGCGTTGCGCGGGTCGACCAGCACGGTGCCGTCCTCGATCAGCATCACGTAGCCGCTGTCGCCCAGCTTGATGCTCTTGACCAGCTCGGTGAGGTTCTTCAGCGACACGCTGACCACGAACACGCCCTTGGCCTTGCCGGCCTCGTCGAGCAGTGCCCGGGCAGTGCCGACCAGGGCCACGTCATCCTTGTCGTAGTAGTAGGCGGCGGTGCGCACGGTCTTGTCCGGGCTGGCCATGGCGGCCTTGTACCAGGGGCGGGTGCGCGGGTCGTACTTGGCCAGCTGCGGGTCGTCCGGCCATTTGGCGTAGGTGCCGTCCTCGAGGCCGATGGACAGGATCGCCGCCGCCGGGTGGGTGGTGCCGTAGCGGGCGAAGGCATCGATCACCTTCTGCGCGGCCTCGGGCATTGGCTGGCGGGCGGCATCCGCGCCGGTGTAGTCCTTGAGCGAGGTGACCGAGGTGTATACAGGATCCTTGGCCATTTGATCGACGTTCTGCAGCGTGCCATCGAAGAACTGGCGCATGTTGCCGTCGATCTGGCGGATTTCCCGGGTGCTGCCGTCGAGGAACTGGTCGACCGCCTCGCTGCGGATGTTCAGCACCGAGATCCCGCCAACCAACGCCACCGGGATGAAGGCCACCAGGACGAAGGCCAGGATCAGTTTGTTTTTTATTTTCATGGTGACGCCCATCCGTGAGAGTGAAGGGTGTACATGGCCACTTCGATGAAGTGGTGGCCACTTGCTATCTTTTCTGTTTCGGCGGGCGGAATATAAACCTTTAGTAGATGTTTCGTGTACAGGAAATTAAGAAATTGTCCTGACTTTCAGGGCAAATAACTTGGCAGATAGCGGGAGAAACGTGGGAGCGGGCTTGCCCCGCGATGAGGCCAGGACAGTTGTTTCAAACGGATTACTAAGACTTTCCCTATTTCACGTAGGACGTTTCCCAAGCATGCTTTTACGGCCTTTCAGCTGTTGTTCTGGCCAGTCGCATTCCTTAGTCTCGGCCTGTCGTTGCTCATTCAACGACCGGGTGTGCAAGCCCGTACAGGTACAACGCGAAAGCGCTTTTGGGCCTTGCCGGCAGTCTGCGGTTCTGGCCCTCCAATGGCGGCTATGCGTGGGAGGCCCTTGGGCCTGCCGAGTTCCTGTACCCTCGGTCTTGCACACCTGCGTATAGCTGCCACCTATTCGAGTGCAAGCGGATTCAGGCAGTTTCCCATGACGGTACAGGAGTGCTGAACCATGCTGAAAATCGTGCCCGACCCACCCCGCATCTTGCCCCGGGAGGTTCGCCCATGACCCTCGATACGACCCCTCGAACCTCCCGCCCCACCACGGCCCACGCCCATTTCGGCACTTGCCACGACGCCCATCCACCGATGTTCTCGGTGCATGCCGGTATTGATGGCGAGGATGCGCTGGTGTGCGCGGTAGCGGCCTTGCAGGCGGCCTACGAAACCAATGCCATGGCCCTGGAGAAAGCGAGCGAACCACTGCGCAATCTGCTGGTGGCGACGGAGAACTCCCTGGAGAAAGGGCTGGCCTTGGCGTCGGCTGTGCTGGATGGGATAGAGCGGGGCTGATCGGGTCGCTCAGGTACTTTCGGCGCCAAGGTTGTGACCGTATGAGGGCCGCCAGGTGTCCGCCGCAATCCTTGCAGCGCCTATCAGATCGAGCGCCGCCCGCGCGGCGCTCGATCTCAAAGACGCTGCCAGTC
>Ga0209370_1001091_pt1 | contig 26424 bp, 23 predicted proteins | sample AgamicAtPrz_FD_187164 | JGI IMG/M metagenome (GOLD analysis project Ga0209370, IMG submission 187164) | Agave microbial communities from Guanajuato, Mexico - At.P.rz (SPAdes) (version 2) | ecosystem: Host-associated > Plants > Phyllosphere > Phylloplane/Leaf | place: Guanajuato, Mexico... | reverse complement strand
AACTCATACTCGCTCCAATGGAAGGTTTAACTGACCCGATCATGCGGGATACACTCACATCTGTTGGTGATTTCGACTGGTGTGTGACCGAGTTTATTCGCGTTACAGACAGTATTTTGCCAGACCATATTTACTATAGTTTTTGCCCAGAATTAAAAAATGACGGTAAAACAGCAGCTGGTACACCTGTTCATGTTCAGTTCTTAGGGAACAACCCAGATATGCTGGCAGCAAATGCAGCAAAAGTTGTTGAATTGGGTGCACCTGCAATCGACCTTAATTTCGGCTGTCCTGCAAAAACCGTTAATCGACATCGTGGTGGTTCAGTACTTCTTGATGAACCAGATGTGGTACATCTACTCATTAAAGCTGTTCGAGATGCAGTACCTGCACACATTCCTGTTTCAGCAAAAATGCGTTTGGGTTATCTCGATGAAAACTACACCATGGAAAATGCCCATGCGGTTGAAGATGCTGGTGCAAGCTGGTTAACCGTACACGCTCGAACTAAAGCAGATGGCTATACGCCACCCGCTTATTGGGAAAAAATTCTGCCTATTAAAGAAGCTTTGAAAATTAATGTCATTGCTAACGGTGAAATTTGGACCAATGCTGATGCTAGGGCTTGCCAGCAACAATCTGGCTGTGAAGACCTCATGATTGGCCGTGGTGCGGTGACTACTCCAGATTTAACCCAATGTATTCGCCAAAATATGGATGAAGCACTATTTACTTGGGAACAACTCGTTGACTTACAAATTCGATTTTTAAACGGTCAGGCAAAAACAGAAATTGGAATGGTAGGTCGTTATAAGCAATGGCTAGGTATGATGACCAAAGCCTATCCACAAGCAAAAGAATTATGGGACCAAGTGAAACGTATTAAAGCTTTAGAGGAAATTGTTCAACAATTAGAACACACCAGATCAGACAATATTTAACTCGGTATAGCTATAAAAAAGAGGGCGATTATTTTCATAGTCGCCCTCTTGTATTTCAGGTTAAGCTATTATTCTTTTTTAAAAGCCGCTTACTTTCATTTTAAAGTCAGTTACAGAAACGCCAGTGGCACCAAAACTCCCCATTGAGCCATTAGGTAAATTATTAAACGTTGTTGTATTTTGGCTCCCTATATTTCCTAAAGTGACATTGTTAAGTGAAGCATCAAATTTACTAGATGCGCCTGTATTTCCAAAAGTTAATCCTGTTGGATCAACCCCTGCATAGAAACCATCAAGTACAAAACCTGTTGAGGTATTTGTGCCAGCAAATTTAAACCCGAATGTAGCACCCGTATTATCAGACACTAAAGTAATTGGACAACCTGCAGCAGCAGAACAAATAGATTGAATTGCCCCACCAAATTTAACCATGACGGACTGCGCAGCATGGCCAAGCTGAATATTTAAACGAGGTTTATTAGTTTGTACAAAGTTAATATCTAAATTGCCAGTAGAACGGATTAGCTCTTTTACACCCGTATTTACTGTCGTTCCCGAACTAAAAATTGATTTTGGTGCATAGCTCGTTAGTGCGTAATCGGATGGACTAGATAAAGATGCGCTTGGAGCTAAATAAACTGAAAAAGGTAAAAGTCGAATACCGTTTACATCATTCCCCATCGATATAGCTAAATTTAAAAACGGATTCCCACCACCCGCGTCGGCATCGATTGCAATATTAAAAGAAGGATTACCAGATACGGCAGCTTTAATAAACTCTATACCAGGAACCGGATTAGTAGAGTTTCCGGCAATGACAAAACCAGCCTTACTGTTATAAGACGTTGAAGCAATACCATTAGTATCAATGAGCGCGACTTGATTAAATTTAACACTATCAGCTTGAATACCTAAGGTTAAACCATTTTGGCCCGTCGCTGCCGCAAGACTTTGGTCATCCAAAGGCTGCATTGCAAAAACACTTGAACTACTGGCAAGTAGCAGCCAGAACCCTATATTCTTATTCTTCATGTCGCTCTAATCCTTAAGAGACAAACGTTTATTATTTGTTCAGACTATCAGAATAATATTCAACTACAAAGCAATTATCCCTATAACCCGACGAATGCAAATCCAATCACACTAAAATAAAATTTATATAAAAAAGCAGCGATTAACGCTGCTTACTTTAATTAGTTAAAGGCGCCATTTCTAGGCACAATACTAAAGCTACTATTTAAACGTCCACCAGTAATTGCAAGCTCACCTAAACGCGCTCCAGCTCCTGTTGAAGGCGGATAGAAATTAATATCTTTAACACGTAATGCGCCATCAATACTCTTATCAGGGTTAAAATAAACCGCCGTATTTACGCCAACTTTACCTAAACCACTTGTTGTATCTTTACCCACAACCAAAGCAGTATTAAACGCTAGCTTTCCGGTAATATTATCAAAGCCAATTGCAGAACCATCAATCGGATCACTAATTTGAACCGTATTTCCAGTTGCAGTCGCAGGCATTGTAAAATCGCCCAGTACAGTTAAAGCACTACCATCTGCAATTGAACTATTTGGCACAATCGATAAGTTAAGATCACCACCTAAGCGTAGTTTTAAACCAAATAAGACATCATTATTTTTGGCAAAATTATCAATAGGTGAAGTACAGGAACCTGTCGCTGGACAAGTTTTATATTTAGCTCCCGGTAAATAACCTGCTGCAATTTCTGTTGATAAAGCAAGTAGCATCTCTTTTAAACTAATATTGAGACTGCCATTTTCTAAGCCAATACTTCCATTGCCTTTAACGAACATATCGATATTACGTAACCCCATGTAATAATCAGTAGGACTACCGCCATTATTAGCATTTGGAGAACCATCAATTAATAAAATTGAGGTTGTTTTGGTTCCAGTCGCATCACGTCCTGTAGTTCCAGCAGCTATACCGATACCTAAACGCGAAGTCGTTCCAGAGGTCGCCACGACATTTCGAACAGGCTTACCATTTGCATCTTTTGTATAATAATAAGCACTATTTGCAGGTGCCTCTAAACCATATACAGCAGCATTAGCATTTAAGTTATAAAAAGGTAAGGCTAAGCCCCACTGGTTATTTGCACCATTGTCCGCAAACTGATTGGCAGCCGCGACATTCGCACTTGTCGTAAAACGACCGCGTCTTGAAAATGCCTGAAACTCTGCACCACGCATCGCAAGAATTAAACTAAATGGATTAGTCACCGTATCACGGTGAATATTATGCTGATAATCAGCAGCTGTCGTTAAAGTGCCTGATCCTAAACGAATTGCATTTAAAGTCGCGTTGTTTGGCATTAATAATGTTTTAGTATCAGCGAGATTTAAATAAATATTTCCGCTGTCGAAATAACCGCGAGTAGCTGAGTTAAGACCTGTTAAATTACCAAATTCGAAACCATAAGCATTCAGACCTGCTCCACCAATTTCTAACGTGGTTGCTTTACCATCTGAACCTAGCATTGAGTCATTATCTTTAGTGAACTCACCTTTCATACGAAAGGCAATTCCAGAATTACCTAAAATGCTATTACTTGAACTGGTACCTGAAGCGGTATTTGCCGTACCTAATATTGTTGTATCTGACGTACCATCCATACCACGGACTTGTAAATAACTATTTACCATACGTCCGCTAGCACCTAAACGAATCAAACCTTTCGCATTTTGTGGACTATTGGTTGCATCTAAAGCATAAGGATTAATTTTATCGACATTGGAACTTAGCATGACCTCAATATTCAGGCCTGAATTAGTTACTTTCCCACTGCTATCTACATATGTACCTGCAGTTAAACCAGAAGCTGAATCTGCTACACGGTTAAAATCAACATAGCCATAGGTACTATTCGGCGTTTGCCCTACGCTAGCGACGTTAGTTCCAGTATTTGTTTGTAAAACTACGCCACGAGTTGGGTCAATCAACATTGCCCCTTTACCAACAAAATTAAAGTTAAAATTTCTTAAAATTAATTGATTTAACTGGCTGCGCGCATCCACTTGACCTAGATAAATATTGGCATTATTAATACCGAGCGTCATGCTTGACTGACTATTTGCGTTAAATAGACCGTCTTGGGTGGTGAGTGCCAAATTTAGTGGAGAAGTTGTTTGAATAGCCAACTGCCCCATTGTCGGTGAGCAAGTAGCAGAGTTATTACATACTTTAAAACTATTTACAGTAATGAGTGATGGACTGCTTTGCATAGAAAAGTCGAGTCCAGTTTTACCCGTAGTTGGATTGCTCCCTACATCTAACCGATAATTTGTACTTAAAGGTTGACTAGATGCATTACTTTTTTGAACTTTTATCCCGCCTGCTTGTGCTCTTAAGACCTGATCAGCACTGCTAGATGTACCTGCATGATCATCCCAGTAAGCATTATCAATATTGATTTCATTGAACGTCGTTTGAATCGAAATTCCATCTTGTCCATTAACAGCACTCAAATCAGCATCTGTTAAAGCTTCTAAAGCAAAAACATGTCCGCTCACTAACAACATGCTGGTTGTTAATGCGTTTAAAATAAACTTTGAGCTGTGATTTTCTTTATTTTTTTTCATCACTTCAGTTCCTTTGAAATCTACATTAACCTTAACAGCGAGGATGGCTGCCATCACAGCTAAAGACCATGACTTTTCCTTGAATAGCCAAGTTCCCATTCATCATCAAGCCCATAAAACCAGTTTCACGTCCATGGTCATATGCCGATGGTGTCGCTGTAGCAACTTGCTGGTTCGCACTATTAGCAGTCGCTGCATAAGTTGGCTTTTTGAAATATGCATAATCATACATATTTGCGCTCGATCCTTGCGCTGTTGTTGAGCTGGTAAAGTTATCTTGCTCAATTGATAAGGCATTAAAACCAAAGTTACGAATTAAAATTGGCTGTGCTGCACTAAAACTCAGTTGAATCGCAGGCTTAATCATTTCAGTATTGTTTTTATCCAAATACTTTAAATCAGCACCATCCAAACCCATTTTTTGAATATTTAAAGTGCCTTGTACACCTTTAAATACAAGCCAAAGTTTATTACCACTATCACTATTTTCAGCCCAACCACTTGGTTTCGACGGATCTGCCTGTACAAAACGTTTGTTAATTGCCAACCCGATATGACAGAACTCTACATTCTCACAGACACCTCCACTACCGTTGTCAAATACACCGTTAGCCGTCTGGTTTAAATTGAGCATTAAGGATAAATCAGCACCTGCTTGGCCATTTATGGCCTGTAATGCGTCATTATCTAAAGTTTGTAGCTCTGCATGAGTGACGGTTGCATAAAGAGCGAGGATTAAGGTACTTATTTTTTTCATATTACGCTCCTCCTCTTATAGGCCTTTAGTTGTTAATTTAAGGTGTTGAATTAATACACCATCAATGACAGCTGAACCTAAATTATTTATTGGGCTAGAATTTATAACAGGAGTTGGCGCCTGATTTAATGTTGGAAAAGTTGTACCTGTCATTCCATTATTAGCGCCAATTAAATTATTTACTTCGTTATTTGCTGCGGTTAACCAAACAGCTGAAGAGTTTGCCCAAACACGGTTTGCTATTGAACCATACATAGGCGTAGTTCCAGAAGTGCTACTACAACCAATAGTTGTAGAGCATGTAGCATCAGCAGGCTTTGTTGTTGGAGCTAAAATTGCCCAAGGTGTAGAACCATTATTATATTCCCACTGATATAAATATCCTGTTGTACCAGCACCACAAATAAATAGAGTACAACTATAAGACTGAACCCACGTCTGAGTATTTACTCCACGTTGTTTATAATGCACTTCAGTCATCTGATTTGAAGAAGTTGTTCGTGAAACCGTACCAGAATTTAACTTACCAAACGAAATACCCACTGCTCCTTCATCTGTTGAAGCTCTTAGAGTTTTTCCACCATCCTCACTAAAGGCAGTACCAATGGTAATACTACTGTGTGTCGCATTATAGCCTTGGTAATTTTTACCGCCTAAAGTTAGTTGGTTACCACATTGATAAACATTACAAGTTGAGCCTTTATAAGAAGTATCCGCACCGCTATAGTCCGTATAAATTTGTTTATAAATTTCTGGCTTATTCGCAATACGGGCAATTTCTAAACTAAAGTTTTTACCATCAGAACCTAAAATCAAAGGCTGATATAAAGTACCTAATACAAGATTAATATTTGGGTTATAAAGGTAAACACCCTCGTTAGCATCAAAAGTAGGTGCTACGCCACCATTAATTGCAGGTGTAATAAGATTTCCACTATCGCTCGTTTCACGTGTACTCAAACGTAAAACTCCAGCATTCGATAAACCTGAAGCATCCCACGTTTTTGTGGCGGTTTTACTATCTGTACGTGTACGTTTTTCTACATAATACCGACATCCCGCTGAGGTACCAAAACTTCCTGTTCCGCCATTATTACAATCACCTGTTGTGCTTGTACTTAATGTTGAATTGGCGCCTGCATGAATAAGAGTCCACGGAGAAGTAGTAGATCCCTCTGTTAGAGAACTCGTAGTAATAGCCTTAACATCCTTGCTGTCCCCGCTATTCAAACGTATAACTCCAGCAATCCCCAAAGTATTATTATAAAAAGGGCTCATGCCTCCACTAGTTGTGGCTCCACCTAAAGTTTGAAATACCTGTAAACGACTACCATTTAGACTAAAATTATTCCAAATCCCCTGTAGACGAAGACGATTTGCCCGTGTTGCATCAGTACTTGTACCAATTAAACCATTTGAGTCGCCATAATTAAATTGATCTGCTGCCCCATTTATTTTATTCGGATTTCGAACGAAGATATCGGACCATAGACCTAGCTTCAACTTATAAGCATCTATACCTGCCGTATCTTTTGTTCCAATCTCATATAAAGGCGCTTCCAAAGCTAGATAGGTTAATTGACAAGTAGGATCAGTCGCACCTGTACAGTTATTTGCACTAAAATTCGGCACTGAATTTTCAGTGGCAACTTTAAATATCCAAGGGTTAACAGCTGTACCCCAACTTGAAATTGCGGCAGCCGCATCAGTAGAAGCAATACGGGTGTTAGTATTATTATCAGATTTAGAAAGAGCTAAGCCATAAAGATAAATATCAGCTTTACCCACTGCACGGTCACCTGAATCAACCGAACCGTTTTTATTGGTGTCTGCCGAAGTCATACTTAATGGACCTACAGGTACATAATTGATATAACCCGTATCTTTAGTGCGGTCGGTTAAAATTTGGTTTGTAGTTTCATTCGTTCCAGCTCCACGAAATACCATATAAGTATTTTGAGGCAAAATAGCGATACCTTCACCAGTGGTTTCACTTAAACCTGCATCAGAAAGTTCTTCAAGAGCAAAACTTGGCTGGCTTATACAAAGCCCGATTAAACTTGCCAAAACGGTTTTTTGAAACCTTACCGTATAATTAAGTGTAGTCATCTTGACCTTCCTGTTTATACGATGCCGCGCACCATATTTATTTTTCTTTAACAATCCTTGATGCTAGGTGAATTTTTCCTTTTCCCCCTAGACTAGAAGGCAAATCTAAATAGATATTGCCAACCCTTCCACATTTCCATTATGCGCAATATTTGCACGAATGCAAAAAAAAGAGCTTAAAAACTTACTTTTCCGATGAATGCAAAATTTAAACTACACATTCATACTTAGCAGAACTTTAAACTTCCGTAGCAGTTTGGAGCAAAAGACTGGTTAGCCAATTGTAAATTCTGTAATTCTAGTACTGCTGGTCTCGCGTTTGATAAATCCCTTGTCCCAACATTAAAATCACCACCAATACAATTTACAGCCAAGAAACCACAGTTTAATGGATTCTGGGTTAATTCTTTGCTCACCTCAGTAAGGGCATCTCTAATAGTATCTGTTTTAATAACGACACTATTAGTCGGGTCAATTCGACCAATATCTATTGGATTTGATAACTCTAGCCACCAACCACGCATTGCTGTTGATACTGTTCCAGGCCAACGTATATCCTGTCCCTGCATCGATAATGATAATGGACTACCACTCAAATTAATTTTATGGATATAACCTAAATTTTCTAACAAGGGCACTGTTACAGGTAAATTATTAATGGTCCCGCGAAGATTACCATTTAACGTAATTCCCCCAAGGATATCAACATCAGCTGCCAATGTACCCGACAAGTCAATCCCATTGACTATAGCAGAGGCTAATAAATTTACACTGCTCATCCGTTGTCCGGATACGATTGATTGTGGTAATGATAACTGTGCTTTTTGTGTAGGAGACAGTGTTATATCATAAGATTTAGTCTGGAAATCAAGATTAAATCCTGCTCCCAATGCAATTTCACCTCTAGCTTTACCTGTAATTGCCTGATTAACACCACAACCCGCAGGAGATGGATAGACGCCACAAGCAGGACTACCTGTTTGGGTAATGCGTGCAGCCTCAACAGTCGCCGCACCAACTTGGGGTGCTACTACCATATAACCACTTAAACTATTAATACCATTTGGTGTAGCTGAGTTTTCTGAACCAATAGTTAAAAGCCCCTCAACTGCTTCAGCACTCAATCGAATACCAGCTACTTCACGAGTTGATGCACTATTTGGGTTTTTTATTGCCAATTCGAAAAAAGGATTTGTCAGTTTAGCATCGCTTGCCACCCGGCCCTCGCGTGTATCTGCTATACCACTTAAACTAACATTATCAAAATCAATATCACAGCCGCCTGCACCATTTACCCCACCACAACCTAACTGTAGTTTACGAATATTGGCATTAATTTCTAACTCGGCCTCTAAACCTAATTTATAAAATCCTACATTACTATTGCTATCACGCAATTTTTCCAGATTTGCAGAATCATTAGGTGCAATATAAGACATACTCATCAAGGCTTGGCCCCGAGTTGCTGATAGTTCCGAATCTGACATAGGAACTAATGTCGAAGCAGCATAAGCTGAAGAAAAGCATAAGCTTCCGAGTGTTAAGAGTGCTACTCGAAGAGACGTAAACTGTCGCATGGCCGACCTCCGTATCCGTGGGGGCATAATCCTGTTTAATTTCTTTTTATTTGGCCTATCTACATTTGATCATGTATTTAACTAAACATTATCAAAGAGAGCCTATATCTACTCTATTTGCTTTTAAATTCTGTGATACAGAGCAAAAAACAAATCAATCATTGATCATTTTATATCATTTTTTACAAAAGAAAACTGTCGTTTATCATAATTCCGATAAACGCTTCTCATAAAAATTTTATGTATAAAATTGGGCCACCTCAGTGACCCATCATTATCAAAACTATTATTCAGCTAAGAAAATTATGTTTTAGGAAGAGTAACACCTGTTTGACCTTGGTATTTACCACCACGGTCTTTATAAGAGGTTTCACATACTTCATCACTTTCAAAGAATAGCATTTGCGCCACGCCTTCCCCTGCATAAATACGTGCAGGTAAATTAGTCGTATTTGAGAATTCTAAAGTAACATGACCTTCCCATTCAGGTTCTAAGGGAGTCACATTTACAATAATACCGCAGCGAGCATAGGTCGACTTGCCTAAACAAACAGTCAACACATTGCGAGGAATACGGAAATATTCAATTGTACGCGCTAGAGCAAATGAGTTTGGTGGAATAATACAAACGTCAGATTCAATATCGATAAAACTTTTGTCATCAAAATTCTTTGGATCGACAATTGCAGAATGTACGTTTGTAAAAACCTTAAATTCACGGGCACAGCGTACATCATAACCATAGCTAGAGACCCCGTAGGAAATCAACTTTTCACCATTTTCATCAAAACGGACTTGATTCTCTGCATAAGGTTCAATCATGCCGTGTTTTTCGCTCATCTCGCGAATCCAACGATCAGACTTAATAGCCATGTATTTTCTATCCAAAAGGTAATTTCATTGATTGCGACGTACTTTAACGTAAAAAAGCAATTATGAAAACAACGCTTGAGCTACTCTTCTCGATAAGAATAGCTCAGCTGTACATTTAAAGGTTCAGTAAAGCAGAATAACTAATTGGAATTGAAAAGCTGACCAAAACAAGAGAGGCCGTTCTTTGTAAATTAGTTTGATTTAACCAACCCACTTTCTTAGATGCTAAAACCGATCCCAAGAAAATCCAGAACAATGCAATTGGGGTAATAAGTGCTAAATAAGCCATCATATGAATTAAATAAATATGAAAATTACTCCATGCAGCTACCGGAAAAATAGCTGAAGCAAAGAGTAAGGCTTTTGGGTTTAATAAAGTTGCACAGAATAATTCACGAGCACGAATCGTAGGCTGATTTAATTCAACTTCTTGATTTGCCGTATGCCATAACTTAATGGCTAAGAAAATAATATAACAAGCACTCAATAGCTTTAGAATAGGCGGCAGCATTGGTAGTGTGCTAGACACTTTCCCAATCAGCATTCCCCATGCAGAAATAGAGATCACGTAACCCAAAACTTCTGCAGGAATAAGTTTTACTGACTTCCTTAAACCCACTTGCACGCCCGAAGAAGCGAGTAATGTATTGGTTGGACCAGGAGTAAGTAAAATTGTGGCTACTAAGCCAATAAAAAGCCATGAAATCATTGAATGACCTCACAATATAGTCATCTCAGATTAATAGATATCCTGTTACAAGGCAAAAGGTAATTGTAAGACAAAATTTTTAAAATTATTTTCATCAGCACAATAAAGTTTATAAAAACAAATATTTATAAAATTATTTCAAAAAGTACAAAAGAAAACTTTACGGTTAGTTGTGATGCTTTTCAAATAGATTACGCATTAAGTAACATAAGTATTTTTATTTTAAGTCTATTTTTCCATCAAAAGTCTTTATAATAAAAAATATATAGTAATGGTAAGTTTAAATTTTAAGCTTTTAATAAGTTTCAATTCTTATATTATTTCTGATTTTTTATATAGAGCACCGCGCTCTACTACCTTAATGATTATGGCAAAGCACTTTTTTCAATCTTGGCTTCCCTCCCCCGAGAAAGTTTCGAATATGAAATTTCTAAGGATTTTTGGTCAAAAGACCCTTAATCCTGTGCTTTGGTATATCAATCGAAAATCGATTACCCGAGCTGTTTTTGTCGGAACTTTTTTTGGTTTACTTCCTATTCCTTTTCACAGTGTATTTATTGTGATGGCGGTCTTACTATTCGAAGTAAATTTACCCATTAGCTTAATGCTCGCTTGGTTAAGTAATCCTCTTACTCTAGTTCCGATTTTATATATTGGTTTTTGGTTTGGTGCGCATATTTTTCATGTGCATATGATCAATAAGGAAATGTTACTGGGTGTATTGCATCAAATTTCTCGCTGGATCACTCATTTCGGCCATGGTCATATTGATTTTAGTCTCGCGAAAATCTTGATGACAGGTCTAGTCGTAGAAGCTTTTGTATTTGCCGTTATTTTATATATATGCACAGAAATTTTCTGGCGTTGGATGGTCATAAAAAACTGGAAAAGTAGACATCGTCGTAAAAAGCAAGAAGAGGTTTTATAAAAACTCCTCTCTTCTTGCATAAGTTTAAATCATCATTTTGGTAGTTTTGATTTCATATACTCTTCAGCCACATTAAGTACATACTCTTGGCAAGCCTCTCCCGTACCTGGGTCATAAGCTCCATTATTGGTAATATTATTAGATAAGATTCGAATACCGAGGAAAGGAACATTAAACTGGCTTGCGATTTGTGCAACAGAAGCCGCTTCCATTTCCTCAACAGAAGTGCCATAACGCTGATGGAAAAATTGAATACGATCAAGTTCGTTATTCCAAACATCTGCTGAACCAATCGTTCCTTCAACAACCTCGCCTTTATCATAACGAACTTTATGGGCCGCCATTAATAACTCTTGATCACCTTCAAATTTGCGTATTGCAATCGGTTCTGGATCAGATTCATCTGTTGGCAAAACATCAAAAGCCTCATTCCATGTGAGTGAGTCTGAACCAGCACCTACTGGCTGTTTAGGCGTTCTAAATGCTCCAATATTGGTTGCATATTTTCCTAAAACAATATCGTAAACATGTAGATCTGGGTCGTGTCCACCTGCTGTTCCCTGATTAATAATCGCAATCGGTTTATAACGTTCAATGGCTAAAGCTGTTGCAGCAGCTGAGTTACTCATCCCCATACGGGTTTTAGATATAATCATTGGATAACCGTTATAGGTACCCTTCCAGAATTTCCACCCACCGATTTCTTCAACAGTCTTATTCTCCAATTTTGAAGCCATTCTTTCCGATTCTACTGGCAAAGCACCCTGAATAATGATTGGCTGTAATTTCTGTTTTTGTTCCTGAACGGTTGGTGTTTGTGAGACAGATGAGTTGTCATCATTACATCCCACTAAAAATAAAGCGCTACATAAACTGATTACGCCAAAAGCACATTTAAATTGCATTTTTCACCTGTTTCTTTGAAAAAGAAGCGTAAAGTAGCAATCTACATGCCAATTACAAGTTTAGCTTTGTTATTAGGTTTCAGTAATTTAAATTTTTCTTTTAATCAGATGATAAAAAACCCGACTTAAGGTCGGGTTTTAATAAATTAGAAAATACGCTTATCATCACGTGTGCGTTGAGGGATTTTTTCAATCTGCTGCCAGACTGCTTTAGCAATCTCAATATAGCTATCAGCTGCGTCATCCATTACTACCACACTCGGTTTACCCTGATCCGCATGTTCACGTATTTGAGCATTTAAAGGCAAACGGCCTAGCAATGGAATATGGTATTGCTCGGAAAGCTTATCACCACCACCGATACCAAAAATTTGCTCTTCATGCCCACAGTTTGAACAAATGTGAGTCGACATGTTCTCAACAACACCTAATACCGGAATGCCAACTTTATTAAATAACTCAATTCCTTTGGTCGCATCTAATAAAGCAACATTTTGTGGCGTAGTCACGATGATTGAGCCAGTCACTGGAATACGCTGTGCAAGCGTCAGCTGAATATCACCAGTACCCGGTGGCATATCAATCATGAGCACATCTAAATCTGGCCAAAGCGTTTGGTTAAATAATTGCATTAGAGCGCCTGTAGCCTTCGGTCCACGCCATGCAACAGGTGTGTTGTTATCGCCAGTAAGATGCCCAATAGAAAGTACAGCCATACCATAAGCATCTAACGGTACAAAATTTTCACTTTCAATAAGTGGCGTTTTACCTGCATTGCCTAGCATTGTCGGAATACTTGGGCCATAAATATCAGCATCCAATACCCCAACTTTAAGTCCCATTTTTTGCAAGGCAAGTGCTAAATTAACAGTAGTTGTCGATTTACCAACACCGCCCTTTCCTGATGAAACTAAAATAACATTCTTAATGCGAGGATGAAGTGGGACATCTCTTTGTTGCGGAGCAGCTTTTTGAATCGGTGGATTATTTGGATCTGGTTCTGATTTAGGTGAAGCATCAAGTACAGGAGGTAAGTTCGAACTTTCTTGTGCAGGACGCTTTTGTTGAACTACGTGTAAGTTAAGTTCTTCTATACCGCACTTTTCTAATGCACCAGCTAAGTCATCATGGATTTGCTGCAAATGCTCTTTTTCATCAGGAAATGTATTAATCGTAAGTTGTAACACACGACCCTGAACTTGGAGCTGACTAATCCGATCTTTTAAAGCATCTTTTGAATGCGGTAATAAATAATTCTGGAGTACGGTTTGGATTTCATCTTCTTTCACTTCTTGTGCGGGTGAAAAAACGGACTTTAATGAAGAAAGCCAAGACATATTGTTTACTCCAAAAACAGATCATTACAGCTTAATGGAGATAGTGTAACAGTATTGCTCCGCACTCGCTCACCTTGGGATGAATAATTACTAACTTCACATCTCATCTTTTAGGTAAGGAGTACGGATTTTAGTTTAAATCAGCTTATTCAGCAGAATCATGATTCTTTAGCTTGTTTAATTTATCGGTTGCCGTTTTCTTTAACTCATCAAGTTTTGCCGTTGCTTGAGTTTTCAACTCATCCAATTTGGTAGCAGCTTCTTCCTTTAATTCCGCAGCTTTGGCTTTAGCATCGTCAAGTTTATGGGCTGCCTCTGTACGTAAATGATCAAACTTATCTTGTAGAGTATGCTGAGCATCCTCAAGTTTGCCTTTCAAGTCGTTTGCTTTATCTTCAAGAGCCTCCTTACCAGAAGCTTGCTTCTCTTTTACATTTTCCTTTAAATCGTCCAAAGCTTTTTCACCTTGTACTTTTGCATCGGCTGCTTTTGCCTTTAATTGGTCTACTTTATCTTCAACTGCTTCTTTACCAGCAGCTTGCTTTTCTTTTACATTTTCTTTTAAATCATCCAAAGCTTTTTCACCTTGTACTTTTGCATCAGCCGCTTTTGCCTTTAATTCGTCTAATTTATTTTCAGTAGTCATCGTTGTTATCCTCATAGTTAATTAAAAAAATTACTTGAATAAGTTATTAGTTATACATCGTTATGGCTTATTTTCTGACCGTAACTGCAATTTGAAACAAAGACAATACAGGAAGATTCAAATATTTTTTGATTTGTTTATCTGTTCTAAAGAGAAACATTTCTGAGCAAAAATCTATTTTAGTCGAAACCTCTTACGCCAAGCCCAAGATTATTAATCTTTGCTTATCTCCGTGCATCAGTTAAAATCTTCCACCTTATAAATACGAATGAGAGAATGAAATCCGTGCGTAAAATTTTAGTCACTAATGCCCTCCCTTATGCTAATGGTCCAATTCATATGGGTCATTTACTCGGTTACATCCAGGCAGATATCTGGGTTCGTGCCATGCGAGCAATGGGTCATGATGTGACTTATGTATGTGCGGATGATGCTCACGGTACTGCCATCATGCTACGTGCCGAAGCAAATGGTATTAGCCCAGAAGAACAAATTGCGAATGTTCAAAAAGAACACATCCGTGATTTTGACGGTTTTGGCGTACATTTCGATCATTACGATTCAACGCATAGCGATGCTAACAAAGCACGTTCAACAGATATCTATATTAAGAATCGTGAAGCTGGAAATATTGCAGTTCGTCCTGTAACTCAATTATTTGACCCAGAAAAAGGTATGTTCTTATCTGACCGTTTCATTAAGGGTACGTGCCCCAAATGTAAGTCAGAAGATCAATACGGCGACTCATGTGAAGTCTGCGGTACCACTTATAATGCGACCGAGTTACTTAACCCTCGTTCGACTTTAAGTGGTGCAACACCAGTTGAAAAATCATCAGATCACTATTTCTTTAAACTTCCTAACTTCGCTGAATATTTGCAGAAATGGACCCGTGATGAAGGTCGCTTACCAGTTTCGATTGCAAACAAACTTGATGAATGGTTTGAAGCTGGTTTAGCAGACTGGGATATTTCTCGCGATGCCCCTTATTTTGGTTTTGAAATTCCAGATGTGCCAAACAAATATTTCTATGTTTGGGTAGATGCCCCAATCGGTTATATGTCTAGTTTTGAAAACTACATCAAAACTAAACGCCCAGATTTAAACTTTGATGATTTCTGGAAAAAAGATAGCCAAAACGATGTTTATCACTTTATTGGTAAAGACATTGTTTATTTCCATGCTTTATTCTGGCCTGCAATGCTTGAGGGCGCGAACTACCGCACACCAACTGGCTTGTTTGTAAACGGTTTCTTGACTGTAAATGGCCAAAAAATGTCTAAGTCACGTGGTACTTTCATTAAGGCCGAGACTTACTTACAGCATTTAAACCCAGAATATTTACGCTATTACTTTGCTTCTAAGCTTTCAGATAAAGTTGAAGACTCTGACTTGAACCTTGATGATTTTGTTCAAAAAGTAAATTCAGACTTAGTGGGTAAAGTTGTCAATATTGCCAGCCGCTGTGCGAAGTTCATCAATAGCAACTTTAACAATACTTTATCTGCTGACTGTGCAGAATCTGACCTAGTACAAAGTTTTATTGATGCAGGTGATTCAATCGCGGCTGCTTATGAAGCACGTGAATTCTCTACAGCTATTCGTGAAATTATGGCGCTAGCTGACCGTGCAAACCAATATATTGACGAGAAAAAGCCTTGGGCACTTGCTAAACAAGAAGGTCAAGAACAACAAGTTCTTGATGTATGTTCGGTTGGTATCAACTTATTCCGTCAATTAGCTGTGTACTTAGCTCCAGTTCTGCCAACTTTAGCTCAGCAAGTTCAAGATTTCTTAAAACTTGAAAGCTTCGATTTCGAGTCACGTAAACAAGCTCTTTTAAGCCATGAAATTGCGCAGTTCCAACCTCTTATGCAGCGTGTTGATCCAAAAGCTGTTGCAGCTATGGTTGATGCTTCTAAAGAGTCTTTAGGTGCTCCTGCTCCACAAGCAACTAAAGCAGCGAAAAAAGAGAAATCTGCCGAGAAAAAAGCAGCCCCTACTCCAGCAGTGGGTGAAGCTGAAATTATTGGTATTGAAGACTTCTTAAAAGTTGACTTACGTGTTGCTCAGGTTGTTGAAGCAGGTACAGTTGAAGGTTCAGATAAATTACTTCAACTTACTTTAGACGTTGGTGAAGCTGAACCACGCAATGTATTCAGTGGTATCCGTAGCCAATACGCACCAGAAGACCTCAAAGGCAAATTAGTCGTGATGGTTGCTAACCTCGCACCACGTAAAATGCGTTTTGGTATTTCAAACGGTATGGTACTTGCTGCTGGAAATGGTGAAGGTATTTTCATTATTTCTCCAGATAGCGGTGCAAAACCTGGCGATAAAGTTTCTTAATCTAGATTCATAAAAAAGCTCCCTAAATTGGGAGCTTTTTTATTTTGAATATCTAAGTTTTAAACAAGCACAAATAAACAAATTTAAATTACGACCATGGCCACCCTTCACAAGGATTATTAAACAAAACATGTATGTTTCCTAATTCCTCATTTGTTAAATAACCATTCTTATTTTCATCCAAATAATTAAATAACTCTGTTTGCTTGTTTTCACCTTGAAAGCGTTTATCGCTCGGCCAGTTGTACGGATAGAAATCTTCAACCCTTTGAAATTCTTTTAAACTATACATTCCATCATGATTTACATCGTACTTTTTCTGAAAAAGCTTCCAATCTAAAGAGGCAGGTTCGCAAGCACTTACCACATTAAAAATGCAATAAATGATACACCCTACCAATAACTTAATAATTGGATTGCTCACGATTATTGGCTTGTAAGTCGGAAATCTTATAGTCTTTTTCGTGCACAGGTGTACCAACAATACTCATGGTCCGTTCATTTGCTGGTTGCTGCTTGCTCATCGTTCTCATCTCACATCCTGTAGTTAAGATGAGAAAAACTACAGAAATGCTCACCATTAGTTTTTTCATAACGTGATCCTCATTTCTTTTTGTTTTATTTATTAAGTTACCACTTTTTAAACGTTTAAGTGCCAAAAAAGATATTTTAATTTGTATATATTTTACGCAAAAATAAAGCCAGACTTTAATTATCTGGCTTTTTATCTTTTAGATATTTTAATTAAACTTTATTTACTTGAAAAAGATAAGCTTTAAACCTAGTAGAGTAACAATACTCCCAGCAACTCGATCAACGCCAGTTTTTGCTTTCAAATACATTTTTCTAGGTTTTTCTGAAGATAACAGCATTGCCACACATGAGTACCAACCAGCATCAATCATAAAACAAATCACTGGTAATGCGACGTAGTAATAATTTGGGATTTCTTTTGGCAACAAGGCAGTAAATACACTGGCTAATACAACAGCGATTTTTGGATTACTTAACTGGGTAATTAAGCCATATCGATATGCTTGTTTATAAGTCATTTTCGATTTGCCGTCGTTTTCCATCGCAATAGGTTCTTTGGCATGTTTAATAATTTTAAAAGCTAACCAAAGCAAATAAAGCCCACCACCAATTTTTAAAATTAAATAAGCAGAAGGTACCGCCAATAAAACTGCTTGTAATCCCATAACTGCTAATAGACCAAAAAGAGCTGCGCCAGTACCCGTCCCTAATGCTGTAAACAACCCATGTTTACGTGATTTAGAAATTGAATTTTGTGCTACATAAATAAAGCTTGGCCCAGGGCTTATTGCTCCAAGCATCAATGCCATAGCAATTGAAAAAAGAGGAATAAGGGACTCAAACATTGTATTGACCTAGCATCATGCAATTGCGCGGTATTCTAACAGCTTTTTATGACGCATATAAAAATAGCGAAAATATAAATGATGAAAATTGAATTTTCATGTTTTTACAATTTATATCTTCACAACGGACAAAAATGTCCGTTAAATATATAACCTTTAAAACTCTCCAACCAATGACATGAGTAAACGTCAAAAAATTGCTGCCCAGAATCGGGATGAATTACTCAATGCAGCCGAAGAATGCTTTCGTATTCATGGTATTAACGTCCCTTTACAGGTTGTAATTGATCATGCTGGTGTCGGCAGAGCAACGTTCTATCGTAACTTTGGTGATCGTAAAGCTTTAATTAGCGCCCTTTTAGAACGTGCGATTACACAGTTAGAGCAAAAAGCAGCTTATTTTCAACAATTCGAAGATGGCTTATTTCGTTTAATTGAAGGACATATTGGACAACTTCCTAAGCTTGCAATTTTGCAAGATTTTTGGAGAGTGATTGATCGACAAGATCCAATTATGTTAAAAATTTATGAACGGCGGAATAATGCACTTAACCCACTGATTGAAAATGCGATAGAACAAAAATTGTGCCGAGCTGATCTAACTGCTGATGATTATGCAATGGTCACTGCAATGTTGGGTTCTTCATTTCAAGGACATGAAACAGAAGAACAGACTCGCTTAGCAAAACGAGCAATTGAATTACTGTTTCAAGGTATTCAAATACAAAAAATTCGAGGGATAGAATGAGTAAAACGCCTCGTTATTTAGAAACACCACCCGACTGGACGCCAGAAGAACAACCGACTTTACCAGGTTCACCGGCAGCTATTGCACATTCTGTACCTAAACGGTTTATTTATTTTTTTATCGGTTTATTTGTCGCTCTTTCAGCAAGCTTAAGTAATGGTTTTATTACGGCAAATTTACCTTTAATTCAAGGTGAGTATGGACTGACGCCTTCCGAGGCTGCTTGGCTACCTGCGGCCTATGTTATGGCAAACGTTAGCTCAAACCTGATTTTATTTAAAGCCAGACAACAGTATGGACTGAGAGTATTTTCAGAAATAGGACTCGTGATTTTTATTGCGGTTCTGGTCTTACATATTTTTGTGCATACCTATGAAATGGCGCTATTTGCTCGGGTTGTGGCCGGTTTAGCTGGCGCGCCACTGAGCTCATTAGGCATGTATTACACCATGCAAGCTTTTAAAAAAGCAGACATGGCAAAAGGAATATATATCGCCTTCGGCTTTCAGCAACTCGGCGTACCATTGGCTTGGATTATTTCTCCATTTCTTGTAAATACAGACAGTTGGTCTGTTCTATATACATTTGAGCTCGGCTTAGCACTTTGTTGTTTAGCCATGGTTGTTTCATTGAAGTTACCACGTAGCTTACGAATTTATGTTTTTGAGAAGCAAGATTTTTTTACCTTTGCTTTACTCGCTCCTGGCTTTGCCTGTTTATGTATTGTGCTCACACAAGGCCCAATTTTATGGTGGTTTAATAGCCAGTGGCTTGCTTACGTATTAATTGCAGGTTTTAGCTTAGTTGTTCTTGGGTTGCTCTATGAACACTATCGTGCCAATCCATTAATTATGACGCGTTGGTTAGGTGCTGCTTCAACCTTACGTTTCATTTTTGGTGCTTTTGCTATTCGGCTTTTAATGTCAGAACAAAGCTATGCAGCGGTTAACTTCTTAAAAACAATGGGGATGGGTCCAGACCAATTTGTTCCACTCTATGTTGTCATCTTGGTGGGAATTTTAAGTGGGACTCTTTTTAGTGCCCTGACTTTTTCACGCGAAAGAATTATCTTCCACTTACTTTTTGCAGAGTTTTTAATTTTAGTTGCCTGTGGACTAGATTATCACCTAACCAGTGATGTCCGACCTGTGAATTTCTTTGCAAGCCAATTTTTAGTCGGCTTTGCTGGTGGTCTATTTATTGGCCCATTACTGCTTATTGGCTTTGCACAGACACTTGCTAAAGGTCCATCTTATGTCGTCACCTTTATCGTATTATTTTCTGCAACCCAAACTTTCGGTGGTCTTGTCGGGTCTTCATTCTTTTCAACCTATCAACAACACCGCACGCAAAACTATCAAGCCGAGATTATTAAAGATTTAGAACAAGCAGACCCTCTAGTCGCTCAAAGACTCTCTAGCTATCAACACAGTGCATCAGTTACTACGACTGACCCAGCATTACAAACAGCCCAATCCATGCGTTCGCTTAATCAAGTGGTCACTCGTGAAGCCCAAGTGCGTGCCTACAATGATGTAATTGCATTAAACGGTATTTTTGCTGTCGCACTACTCTTGTGGGGTGGTTTTAATATTGCACGAAGTAAATATTTACAACGTAGAGGAATTAGCCGTCCTTAATGGCTTTCATTATTGATGAAATAGAAATTGAGATTGATATATGTCAGATGATCAAAACAAACCGGAACAACCCCCTGCTCAGGCACCTGCCAACGAGCCAACACCTGCACCTGCACCTGCACCTGCAAGTAAACTGATTCCGACAAAACGCTCAACTTTATTATGGATGTTAGGTGTTCTTATTGTCGGTATTTTAGTGATTTTATGGGCATGGAGAATCGGACCTTTTGCAACGAGTGTTCAGCAAACTGACAATAGTTATGTAAAAGGTAAGACAACGATTTTATCGTCACAAATTAATGGCTACGTAAAGGATGTAGTTGTTAAGGACTTTGACCATGTCAAAAAGGGTCAAGTCCTCATGCATATCGATGCCACTACTTACGACCAAAAAGTAGCGCAAGCGGCCTCAGGTGTTGAACAAGCTAAAAATACTTTAGCCAATCAAACCCAGTCCATTGCTCAAAAACAAGCTGATATTGTGGCTGCACAAGCCAAAGTTGAACAAGTTAGAGCTCAATATGATCTCTCTTTAGCCCAACTTAGACGCTATCAACAGTTAGGAAATAGCGGAGCGGCCTCTAAATCTGAACAAGATAAAGCTGCTGCAGATGCTGAAAATAACCTTGCAGCACTTAAACAGGCAGAGGCTAATGTTTTAGTTGCCAAAGAAGCGCTTAAAACGGCACAAGTCGCAGAAGCAGGTTTAGAAGCACAAGTTTCCAGCGCTAAAGCACAATTAGATCAGGCACAAACTACCAAAGACTACAGTGTCATTGTTGCTCCAATGGATGGTCAACTTGGTGAGGTGAACCCTCGTGTTGGGCAATATGTAGCAGCAGGCTCCCAATTACTCTACCTCATCCCACAGCAAACTTGGGTAATTGCTAACTTTAAAGAGACCCAAATTGCTAATATGCGAATCGGTCAAAAAGCATGGTTCACAGTCGATGCCATGAAACATAAAAAATTTACAGGGCATGTTGAACAGATCTCACCAGCCGCGGGTTCTGAGTTCAGTGTGTTAAAGCCTGATAATGCAACAGGAAACTTTACCAAAGTGGTTCAACGAATTGCGGTACGTATTACCATTGATCCAAATCAGGAAGGAATGGAACATTTACGCCCTGGCATGTCAGTGGTTACTTCTGTCGATACAAGTTCGTAAACAGCTTTTTAAAGCTCTATTTAAAAAGCTACAATGTGATCAATCATTATTTTTCTCAATTTCTAATGTTTGATCACATTGCCCAGCCTATCTCCTGTCAACACATTGAACTCCCCTCATCTGTTCATCTCGACATTAAGCGATTAGATTTAGTTCATCCTCAAATTTCGGGTAATAAGTTTTTCAAATTGAAATACAATTTGCTTGCCGCAAAACAACAAAATTTATCAAGTATTTTGACTTTTGGTGGGGCTTATTCCAATCATATTGCCGCAACTGCCTATGCAGCTCATCTTTTTGGTTTAAAAAGTATAGGCATTATTCGTGGAGAAGAGTTAGCTGACAAACCTCTTAATCCAACCTTAGCAAGAGTCCAAAGCTTAGGAATGCAGCTACATTTTGTCTCACGCCATGAATATCGATTACGAGATGATGCCAACTATCTTCAACAGTTACACCATCAATTTCCTGAAACTTTCATTATTCCTGAAGGCGGTACCAATGAACTGGCAGTTCAAGGTTGTCAGGAAATTCTCAGTCAAAGCGATTTAGAGCAATATGATGTAATTTGCTGTGCAGTCGGAACTGGCGGAACGATTTCAGGGCTCATTGAGCGAAGTGCATCGCATCAAAAGGTTCTAGGATTTTCAGCATTAAAAGGCGACTTTCTACAACAAGATATTATGCAGTGGACTAAAAAACAGAATTGGTCGCTGACAGATGCTTATTGCTGTGGTGGTTATGCGAAAACTTCATCTGATTTACTGGCATTTATAGAAAATTTCGAAGAACAATACGCTGTACCCCTTGAACCGATCTATACGGGAAAGATGGTGTTTGGTCTGCTTGATCTTATAAAAAATAATTACTTTGCTGAGGGAACTCGCATTCTGGCAATCCACTCAGGTGGTTTACAGGCAGATATAAGAAATAAATCACATCAATAACTTACTTATGTTCAGGTCGTATTATTACCCACAGCGGTAAATGTCTTTAGCACGACTAAGGCTCGGCATGATAGTATATGCCCCTTTTAAATTTTCACGATTAATCGAGAATCTCTTATGTCTAACAGTCATGTCGATGTCATTGTCTTAGGTGCAGGTGCTTCTGGACTCATGTTGGCTGCACATGCTGCTAAACGAGGGCGCTCGGTTTTAATTTTAGAAAAAGCCAATAAAATTGGTAAAAAGATTTTAATGTCAGGTGGCGGTAAGTGTAACTTTACTAACTTGTATGTAGAACCTGACAACTATATTTCTCACAATCCACACTTTGTTATTTCTGCCCTATCACGCTATAGCAACTGGGACTTTATTGGTTTGGTATGTGATTATAAAATTGCTTATGAAGAACGAAAACACGGACAGTTATTCACGCTAAATGGCGCTAAAGAAATTTTAGAAATGCTGGTGAGTGAATGCAATAAAACCAACAATGTTGATATTCAAACCCAATGCGAAGCTGTCCAGATTGTCCCTTTAGAACAAGGCGGTTTTACTGTACACACAAACCAAGGTCGGTTTAGTTGCGAGTCATTAGTGGTGGCTACAGGGGGCTTATCTATTCCGACTCTTGGTGGTTCTGGGTTTGGCTATGAACTGGCACAAAAGTTTGGACATCAGGTTTACCCAACTCGTGCAGGTTTAGTTCCATTTACTTTTTCAGATCATATTAAAGAGGTCACTACACGTCTAAGTGGTAATGCATTAGATGTGACACTCAGTAGCTCGAAAAATAGCTTTACTGAAGCATTATTATTTACGCATCGTGGTTTAAGTGGACCAAGTTCTTTGCAGCTTTCAAACTATTGGAACTCGGGAGAAAGCTTCAAAATTGACTTTTTCCCAAGCCAAGATTTAGCAACTTATTTAAAAGATAAAAAGAAAGCGCAACCCAAAGTTCTATTACGTACCCTTCTTAGCGAGTTTACCGCGAAAAGTATTATCCAAGAGTTACAGCAACTCATCTGGAGCGAGCAGAGCGAAACAGCGATTGGTAATATCAGTGATGCACTGTTAGATCATATTGCCGAGCAACTACATGGTTTTACTGTCAAACCATCAGGTACAGAAGGTTATCGTACTGCCGAAGTTACTTTAGGTGGAGTGGATACAACTGAAGTATCTTCCAAAACAATGGAAAGTAAAAAGCAAAAAGGACTGTTTTTTATTGGCGAAGTACTTGATGTGACTGGCCACTTAGGAGGTTATAACTTCCAATGGGCTTGGTCTTCCGCTTATGCAGCAGCACAATATGTTTAAATGACATAGAAGCTAATTTGATGCTTTCGAATCATTTGATGAATTTTCAGAATTACGCGTATGAGTTGTTGTCTGTTTTGATGAATTAGATTTGTTAAAGACAAATTTATAAGCACTTGCTAAAAAACCTACGGTAATTCCCGCAATGACAATCGGTGCTAAAAAACGACCTGGTTTCTTCATCGTATTTTCCTCACTTATTTGTTTTTATAACGGCCAAAAAAGGACGACCACTCAATATAGAGTGGTCGAACTTATCACAAAAATCAAAGATTTTTTGTACTGTTTATCTGAAAATTAGTTTCATCTACTAAATTTCGTCATTTTCTCCAGTAGAACCAAACGGTTTATTTACTGGTGGTTGTGCTGGATTTACTTGCGCAGAATCAGCGGGTTTTGCGTCAGATGACACCGTTGAAGGTGAAGTTGTAGTAGTTGGTGCAACTGTAGATGTTGACGAAGTAGTCGTTGCAGATGAACTACCAGCAGATGGAGTGCTCGTAGCAGTATTAGTAGAAGGTGGTTGATACAGAGGATTTGGTTCATTCGCTTCTTTTTTAGCTTTATCTAACAAATCACTCAATAGTCTTTCAGCTGGTTGACGACCACCTAAACCAAATGCAAGAGCGAAAGCAACTGCAACTGCGCCTAGAGTTAAACCAAATGCAAGATTAACGATTGAATCCGCAATACCCATCGCTCTTAAACCAAGCGCAAGTACTAGACCAATAATTAGCACACGAACTAAACTACCCAACCAACGCGAGCTATTATATTCACCACGTTGAACTACGTTTGCCACAACATTGGCAAGCCAGAAACCAATAACCAAGATTACTGCGCCCAATAGAATGTTTGCACCGAAATGGATAAACATTGCGATTAGACCACTAATCTGATCGAAACCAAGACGATCCGCAGCTTCAGAAACTGCAAACAGCATCGTAAAGAATACAATTAGCCAGCCAACTGCATTAGAAACTTTAGTTTCACCTAAAAAGCGTTGTACATCTAATTTTGCAGGAATTTCATCAACACCTGTACCTGCAATTAATTCAGCGACTAAGCGGCCAACAAAACGAGAAACAATATAAGCAACCAGTAGAATTAAACCAGCAGCAATAATATTTGGAATTGCCTGCAAGATTTCATTGAGCATTGCTGTCGCTGGCTGAGAAATTGTCTCAATGCCTAAAGCTTCAAACGCCACAATCAACGTGGTAATAATGATAATTGCAAAAACAAATGAACCTAAGAATTTGCCTACGTTAGAGCTTTTGAAAAGACCAATTTTTTCAGCTTGAGCCTGAACACCTAAGCTATTTACCAAACCTTCAACAATACCGCGTACAATTTTTGCCAAGATATAACCAACAAAAACGATAACGCCAGCAATAAAGATATTTGGTAAGAACGCTACGGCGTCATTTACCATATTTTGAACTGGAATCAGTAAGCCTGTTAATCCTAGTATTGAAAGAACAATCGGAAGGAAAAGTAACAATACAAGCCAGTAAAGAATTTCACCAATATTTTGGCTAATTCCACCTACACCCACTTCGCTGCTTAACTTATCATCGAGTTGAGTTCGCGATAAGACATTGGTCACCCCTGCTCGCACCAGTCGAGCAACGATCCAGCCAATAAAACCTACCACAACAGCAGCAATAATATTTGGAATATAGACGAGTACCTGATTCACCATATTGCTGAACGGGCCACTTACTCCACTAATGTTAAGCACATTGAGAGCTGCGACAACAGCTAAGATTAAAATAAACCAGAATACGACTTTTGAAATAAGGCCTTCTATATTTGGAGTACGCCCAGTCGCTGAAGATAATTTTGCATTGGTATTTACTTTTTGCAGAAGTTTTTTAACACCTGCCGCAACCAATAAAGCAATTATCCAGCCTACCAATAAGATGACGATTGCAGCTAAAATAGGATGAAACTGATCCCAGTAATACATCGCATCAAACTGAGCGCCGCGAGGCCCATCAAAAAATTCATTCATATTGTTATGTCCTCAATTGTTATGTTCTTTTCAGTGCTATCAATAATGAAAAACACTTTTCGTTGTTAAAAATGACGATGAATGCGGTCTATCTCACCTTATGTTTTGAATATTTTCTAATCAACACAGTTCTGCATAAATACAACAAATTGATGCAAAAGGTTGCAAAAAAAGCCTTCAGGTCACGTCCTAAAGGCTTTCTATAAAGATATACTGGTTAGCTTATTACCCTTTATAAATATTCAAATCTGAAGTGCTCTTAATGACATGTGGTGTGGCCTCATGTTGAAAAGCGGCTTCTTCTTTAGGTGTTTTGCTGTGATCAGCAACCATGTAGACGATCAATGCAATAAGAAAAAGCCCAACAATAATTAAAATGTAAACTGGCAATCTTCTTTTTTTCGCAGTTTCTTCAGGACTCGTCACATGAGGTGGTTTTGAAAAATCATGCATCTTCTTTCCCCTCTTCTTT
>Ga0209370_1001090_pt1 | contig 26457 bp, 20 predicted proteins | sample AgamicAtPrz_FD_187164 | JGI IMG/M metagenome (GOLD analysis project Ga0209370, IMG submission 187164) | Agave microbial communities from Guanajuato, Mexico - At.P.rz (SPAdes) (version 2) | ecosystem: Host-associated > Plants > Phyllosphere > Phylloplane/Leaf | place: Guanajuato, Mexico... | reverse complement strand
CCGCAGCTGTAGCGCAGCGCGCCGGCCTGCTGCATATCGGGAATCCGGCCTTGAGCCAGAGCGGGCAGGCCGAGACCGGCACTGGCGGCCAGAACCAGGCAGGCAGCGTTTCTCAAGCAATGCATGGGGTTTCCTTTCAGCGATACACGGCCGGCCATCTTGCGGCCAGACCGCGCAGCTCCATGTCATCCCTGCTCGGTGCTGCGTGTGGGCCTCATCGGCTTTTACGCCCGGTTGCCGGATGAAACAGGTGCCCGTGCCTGTGCATCCTGGCCCGCAGGCAGGCTCAGCCCGATGCGGGTGACGGAGCGGTCGGAGTGCGCAAACGCCTGTCCGCCATGCATGCGCGCGATCGCGGCCACGATGGACAGGCCCAGGCCGTGGTTGCGATCGGCCTGGCTGCGGGCTGCGTCCGAGCGATAGAAGCGGTCAAACAATCTGGGCAGATGTTCTGCGGCAATGGCCTGGCCCTGGTTCTGCACTGCTAGCGTGACCTGGCCGGCCTGCGGCATGCTGATCTGAATCTCTATGCAGCTGCCCGGCGTGGCATAGCGCGTGGCATTGCCCAGCAGATTGGACAGCGCCCGGCGCAGCAATCGCGCATCGACCTGGGCCTGCGCATCGCCCTGCACCCGCACCTGCAGATCGGCTTCCTGCAGCGCGGCCTCGTGGTACTCCACCACTTCATCCGCGAGGCTGGCCAGGCTGGCCACCTGGATGCGGTGCGCGCTTTCGCCGCGGTCGGCGTGAGAGAGAAACAGCATGTCCGCCACGATGCCGGCCATGCGCTGCAGATCCTCCAGGTTGGAAGCCAGGATGTCGCGCAGCTCGCCTGCATCGCGGGGCTTGCGCAGGGCCAGCTCGCAGCTGCTGATGAGCGTGGTCAGCGGGGTGTTGAGCTCATGGGCCACATCGGCGTTGAAGGCCTCCATCTGGCGGTAGGCCACGGCCAGCCGCTCCAGCAGCGCGTTGAACTGGGCAATCAGCGGACGCAGCTCCTGGGGCTGGTTGCTGTCGTCGAGTCTGGTCTGCCAGTCACGGCTCAGATCCTTGGCGCCCAGTTGCCGGGTCTGCTCCACCAGCGAATGCAGAGGCGCCAGCCCGCGGCGCACCAGCCAGGCGCTGAACATCGACACCAGCAGCGCACCGCTGACGGCAGCCAGGCCCAGAATCCAGGCCAGCTGGCGCAGCAGGGCATCGTCGGGGCGGCGGTCCAGCATCAGCAATACCTGCACGACCTGTTGCGCCTGCTGATCCACATGGGCCGGCAGCACGACGCTGAAGCTGCGCCGGGCGCTGTGAACATCGTCGAGGGGTTGGTGCAGTTTCTCGAACAGCAGCGTGCCGTCGGCATAGCTGACGCGGATCGACATATCCTCGTGGCCCGTGAGGAAGTCGGACAGCATGTGCTGCATGCTGGAGGCGGAGCGATTGGCACGCGCCTGTTGCAGAAGATGGGTGACGGTGACCTGCTTTTGCTCCAGGCTTTCCTGCTGGCGCTGTGCCAGGGCCAGCCAGCTGCCCCAGTACACGGCCACGCAGACCAGGCCCAGGCCCAGCATGGTCTGCAGGGCCAGCGAGCGTGACAGTCGCCGGCTCAGGTTCGGGATCCGGGCTGCGCGGGAAGGAGTGGAATCAGCGGTCATGGTGGCTGCTATGCTGGACGATTGATTGTTTGCGGAGGAAGAAACCATGAGTCCTGCCAATGCCATGCTGAACCACCATGCCTTCTTGCAGGAGATGTACGAGGACAGCTATTTCCCCGAGGAGCTGGTGCGCAAGGGCGAGGATATTCTGCGAGAGTTGTGTCTGCAGATCGATCAGCAAAAGCCGCAGAGTCTGGAGCAACTGTATCGCTTGAGCCATGCGGCGACCGAGCGCTTCAACGATCTGCAGCAGGAGTTCGAAGAGCAGGGCAGCGAGATGGAGACGGCGGCACGTGAATGCATTGCGGCTGATTTCGAGGCCATTGCCAGGGCTTATGGATTTGCAGATGCGGATGTGGAAGAGCTGATCGCCCCACGCGAATGGTAGGTGCCGGGGCTCAGGCCTCGGGGCGCAGCTCCAGCACATAGCCCATGCCGCGCACCGTGTGCAGCAGGGGCAGCTCGAAGGGCGCGTCGAGCTTGAGGCGCAGGCGGCGCACGGCGACCTCGACGACATTGGTTTCGCTGTCGAAGTTCATGTCCCAGACCTGGGAAGCCAGTTCGGTGCGCGACAGCACTTCGCCCTGGCGCCGCAGCAGCAGACTCAGCAGATTGAACTCCTTGGCCGTCAGGTCCAGCCGCTGTCCCGCACGCGTGGCGCGGTGGCGCAGCAGATCCAGCTCCAGATCGGCCATGCGCAGCACCGTGGCCTCGGGCGTGGCCTGGGCCTGAAGGCCGCGGCGCAGCAACGCATGAATGCGGGCCACCAGTTCCGAAAATGCAAAAGGCTTGACCAGATAGTCGTCGGCGCCTGCCTGAAGGCCTCTGACGCGGTCTTCCACCTGGGCGCGGGCCGTGAGCATGAGCACCGGCGTCTGGCGCGACTGGCGCAGGGCGGCCAGCACGGCCAGACCATCGATGCCGGGCAGCATGCCGTCCAGAATGATGAGATCGTAGGGCTGCTCGGTGGCCAGGTGCAGGCCGTCGATGCCGTTGTGCGCGGCATCGACCACAAAGCCTTCCTCGCCCAGGCCTTTTTGCAGGTACTCGGCGAGCTTGGTTTCGTCTTCGATGACTAGAAGCTTCATGCCGCAGATTGTCGAGCAAGTCGGCCGCTGGCGAAGATGACAAATTTGTCATCTTGAGGTCAGAACCCTGTGGGGGCTGCCACGCTAGATTTGCCCCGCCTGTACAGGATTGCCAACCCAGGGGCTGGCATGCAGGCGGAGCATCACCATGACATTCATCACCAAGGCGGCCGCTGCGTTGCTGGGCAGCGGCCTGGGCCTTTTCGTGCCCTGCAGCTGGGCACAACAGCCTGCGCCCGTCGCGGCAGCGGCTGCCGCCCCCATCAGCCTGCAGGCCGCTCTGGCACTGGCCATGGAGCGCAACCCCGGTCTGCGGGCGGCAGCCCAGGCCCTGGCGGCCAGCGAAGGGGCATTGATTCAGAGCCGTGCCCGACCCAATCCCGAGCTGGCCTATTCGCAGGAAGACACGCGCCGCGAAACCCGCTCCATGACGCTGCAGTGGAACCAGTCCATAGAGATCGGCGGCAAGCGCGAGGCGCGCATGAAGGCGGCCGAGCATGGCCGCGAGCTGGCCCGGGCCGAGCTGGAGGCCGCCCAGGCCGGCCTGCGTGCCGATGTGCGCACGGCTTTTGCCAATGTGCTGGCCGGGCAGCAACGCGTACAGCTGCATCAGAGGACGCTGGAGATCGCCAGCAGTGCCCGCGATGCCGCGGCCAAGCGCGTGCAGGCGGGCAAGGTGGCGCCACTGGAGGAAACCAAGGCCCGTGTGGCCGAGAGCAGTGCCGAGCTGGCGCTGGCCCAGGCGCGCTCCGGTCTGCGTGTGGCGCGTCAGCAACTGGCAGCACTGTGGGGAGCGCAGCCTGCGGCATTTGGCAGCGCGGTGGGGGAGCTGGCGCAGCTGCCGGTACTGCCCGATGAAGGCCTGATGCTGCAAAGGCTGGAGCATTCGCCGCAGATGCTGCGTGCGCAGCAGGCCGTCTTTCAGGCCAGGTCCGTCGCCGAACTGGAGCGCGCCAAGCGCCTGCCCGATCCCAGCGTGAGTCTGGGCATGAAGCGTGCGCAGGAAGTGGGCCGCAATCAGCTGGTGGTGGGTATCTCGGTGCCGCTGCCGATTCTGGACAGCAACCGCGGCAATCAGCTGCAGGCGCTGCGTCTGGCCGACAAGGCCGAGGACGAGCTGCTGGCCACCCGTCAGCAGATGCATGCGCTGCTGCAGCAGCAGCGCGAGCAGTTGCAGACCAGCCGGGCCCAGGCCGAGCAGCTCGCGCAGCAGGTGCTGCCGGCGGCCGAATCCGCTTACGAAGTCGCTGCCAAGGGCTTTGCCCTGGGCAAGTTCAGCTATCTGGAAGTGCTGGATGCCCAGCGCACGCTGGCCGAGGCGCGCAGCCTCTATCTGGAGCAGCTGGTGGCCACCCACCAGGCGGCCGCCGATATCACCCGCCAGCTGGGCGATGTGCCCGGTCTTGAGTAAGAACACGCATCATGAATTCCACCTCCCCAAAGCCCCGCCGCACGGCGATTGCGATTGCCATCATTCTGGCGCTGGGCGCGGCAGCTGCCGCCGCCATCGTCTATGGCACCCGGCCAGCGGCCGTGGCCGTGGAAGGCCATGAACATGGCGCTGCCGAAAAAGGCCATTCCCATGAAGAAAAAGAGCATGACCATGGCAGCGAAGCCGGACATGCCGAGCCGAGCCCGGACAAGGGCAAAGCCGCTGCCGAGGCCGACCATGCCGATGAGGAAGAAGGCCTGCTCAAGCTCGATGCCGAGCGGGCCAGGGCGGCGGGCGTGAGCCTGGCCGAGGCCGGCCCTGCGTTGATTGCCGGCACGCTGCAACTGCCCGGCGAGATTCGCTTCAACGAAGACCGGACGGCCCATGTGGTGCCCCGTGTGGCGGGCGTGGCCGAGAGCGTGGCAGCCAATCTGGGACAGGTGGTGAAAAAGGGCCAGTTGCTGGCCACCCTGACCAGCTCCGCCGTATCCGAGCAGCGCAGCGAGCTGATGGCGGCGCAAAAGCGCCTGGCGCTGGCACGCACCACCTATCAGCGCGAAAAGCAGCTGTGGCAGGAAAAGATCTCGGCCGAGCAGGACTATCTGCAGGCTCAGCAGGCATTGCGCGAGGCCGAGATCGCCTCCGCCAATGCGCAGCAGAAGCTGGCCGCGATCGGCGCCGGATCGGGCTCTGCCGGCGCTTTGAACCGCTTCGAGCTGCGCGCGCCCTTCGATGGCGTGGTGGTGGAAAAGCACCTTGCCGTGGGCGAGGCCGTGCAGGACAGCACGGCCGTGTTCACCATCTCCGATCTGCGCTCGGTCTGGGCCGAAATGAAGGTCGCGGCCAGCGATCTGCCCTTTGTGCGCGTGGGCGAAAAGGCCACGGTGCATGCAACGGCCTTCGAATCCAGGGCCACGGGAGTCGTGGCCTATGTGGGTGCGTTGATCGGGCAGGAAACCCGCACCGCCCCCGCGCGCATCACGCTGGACAACCCGGACGGCATCTGGCGCCCGGGCCTGTTTGTGAATGTGGATCTGACGGCCGCGGGCCAGCAGGCGGCGGTGGCGGTGGCCAATGCGGCCATCCAGAAGATCGAGGGCGACAAGCCCGTGGTGTTTGTGCCGGTGGAGGGCGGCTTCAAGGCTCAGGCCGTGAAGCTGGGCAAGGGCGACGGACAGAACACCGAAGTGCTGCAGGGCCTGAGCACAGGCCAGCGCTATGTGAAGGACGGGGCGTTCGTGCTCAAGTCCGAGCTGGGCAAGGCCACGGCCGAGCATGTGCATTAAATGGCCCCCCCTGAGGCGCGGCGCGACTTCCCGTTGCACGGCGCGCCCAAGGGGGACGACACCCTCGCCTGGGCGGCTCCGCTGTGAGGCGGCTCTTGCTCGGTGTCTCTGGTTTGGATTGCGCCAGTGTGACAGGGCAGAAGAAGAGATTTGGAGTTTGAATGTTTGAGCGCATCATCCGCTTTGCCATTGCCCAGCGCTGGCTGGTCATGCTGGCCACGCTTGCCCTGGTGGGCCTGGGTATCTACAACTACCAGCGCCTGCCCATCGATGCCGTGCCCGACATCACCAATGTGCAGGTGCAGATCAATACCTCGGCGCCCGGCTATTCACCGCTGGAGACCGAGCAGCGCGTCACTTTTCCCATCGAGACCCTGATGGCCGGCCTGCCGGGGCTGGACCAGACGCGCTCGCTCTCGCGCTACGGCCTGTCTCAGGTGACCGTGGTGTTCAAGGACGGCACGGACATCTACTTCGCGCGCCAGTTGGTGAACGAGCGCATGCAGCAGGCACGCGATGCGCTGCCCGCGGGCGTGGCGCCCGCGCTGGGGCCTATTTCCACGGGACTGGGCGAGATCTACCTGTGGACCGTGGAGGCCGATGACGGTGCCACCAAACCCGACGGATCGCCCTATACGCCCATGGATTTGCGCGAGATCCAGGACTGGGTCATCAAGCCCCAGCTGCGCAATGTGGCGGGCGTGACCGAGATCAACTCCATCGGCGGCTTTGCCAAGGAATACCTGGTGGCACCGCAGCCGCAAAAGCTCGCGGCCTATGGTTTCACGCTGGCCGATATCGTTGCAGCGCTGGAGCGCAACAACGCCAATGTGGGCGCCGGCTATATCGAGCGCCAGGGCGAGCAGTATCTGATCCGCGCCCCGGGGCAGGTGGGCGGCATTGCCGATATTCGCGAAGTCATCGTGGGCTCGGCGCAAGGCCAGCCCATCCGCGTGCGCGATCTGGCCGACGTGGGCCTGGGCCGCGAGCTGCGCACCGGTGCGGCCACGGACAACGGCCGCGAAGTGGTGCTGGGGACGGTGTTCATGCTGATTGGCGAGAACAGCCGTGCCGTGGCCCAGGCCGTGCACGAGCGCATGCAGGTGATCAACAAAAGCCTGCCGCCCGGCGTGAAGGCCGTGACGGTCTACGACCGCACGAATCTGGTGGACAAGGCGATTGCCACGGTCAAGAAGAACCTGATCGAAGGCGCGGCGCTGGTGGTGGCGATCCTGTTCCTGTTCCTGGGCAATCTGCGCGCCGCACTGATCACTGCGCTCATCATTCCGCTTTCCATGCTGTTCACCTTCACGGGCATGGTGCAGATGCGCGTCAGCGCCAATCTGATGAGTCTGGGAGCACTGGATTTCGGCATCATCATCGACGGCGCGGTGGTGATCGTGGAGAACTGCGTGCGCCGTCTGGCCCATGCCCAGGCGGCAGCAGGCCGGCCGCTGACCCGCAGCGAACGCTTCGAGGAGGTGTTTGCGGCAGCCCGCGAGGCCCGGCGCCCGCTGCTGTTCGGCCAGCTCATCATCATGGTGGTCTATCTGCCCATTTTTGCGCTCACCGGCGTGGAAGGAAAGATGTTCCACCCCATGGCGCTGACGGTGGTGATTGCGCTGCTGGGTGCCATGCTGCTGTCCATCACCTTCATTCCCGCCGCGATTGCGCTGTTCATGGGCGACAAGGTGGCCGAGAAGGAAAACCGCCTCATGGGCTGGGCACGCCGTGCCTATTCGCCGGTGCTCGAAAAAGTCATGCATGCGCCAGCCGTGGTGCTGACGGCGGCAGGTGTCATCGTCGCGCTGAGCCTGCTGCTGGCTACACGCATGGGCAGCGAATTCGCGCCCAATCTCAACGAGGGCGACTTCGCGATCCAGGCGCTGCGCATACCGGGCACCAGCCTCACGCAGTCGGTGCAGATGCAGATGCAGCTCGAGAGCGAGCTCAAGAGGCAATTCCCCGAAATCGAGCGCGTGTTTGCGCGTACCGGCACGGCTGAGATCGCATCGGACCCGATGCCGCCCAATATCTCGGACGGCTACATCATGCTCAAGCCGCGCGATCAGTGGCCCGATCCGGCGCGTTCGCGCGACGATCTGCTGAGCGCCGTGCAGGAGGCCGTGGAAGGGATTCCGGGCAGCAACTACGAGTTCTCGCAGCCGATTCAGCTGCGCTTCAACGAGCTGATTTCCGGCGTGCGCAGCGACGTGGCCGTCAAGATCTTCGGCGATGACATGGCCCAGCTGGAGAAGTCTGCGCAGGCCGTGGCCGCCATGCTGCAGACGATCCCCGGTGCCTCCGAGGTCAAGGTAGAGCAGACCACGGGCCTGCCCATGCTCACGGTGCAGATCGATCGCGAGAAAGCTTCGCGCTACGGCCTCAATATGGGCGATGTGCAGGATGCCATCAGCACGGCTTTTGGCGGACGCGAGGCCGGCACGGTATTCGAGGGCGACAGACGTTTCGCCATCCAGGTGCGCCTGCCCGAGGCCATGCGCAGCGATGTGGACGGCATAGGTCGCCTGCCGATCGCGCTGCCGCGCGGCGCCGACGGGCGCTTGGGCTTTGTGCCCTTGTCATCCGTGGCGACGGTGGAGCTGGCGCCGGGGCCCAACCAGGTCAGCCGCGAGGACGGCAAGCGCCGCATCGTGGTCAGCGCCAATGTGCGCGGTCGCGATATCGGCTCCTTCGTGGCCCAGGCCCAGCAGGAGCTCGAAGGCATTGCGCTGCCGGCCGGCTACTGGACGCGCTGGGGCGGAACCTTCGAGAACCTGGAGTCCGCACGCAAGCGCCTGATGATCGTGGTGCCCGTGGCGCTGGCGCTGGTGTTCACGCTGCTGTTTGCCATGTTCGGCAACGTGCGCGACGGTCTCATCGTTTTCACCGGCATTCCGTTTGCCTTGACGGGCGGTATTGCAGCGCTGTGGCTGCGCGGCATTCCGCTGTCCATTTCGGCGGCCATCGGCTTTATCGCCCTATGCGGTGTGGCCGTGCTCAACGGCCTGGTCATGATCTCCTATATCCGCAGCTTGCGCGAGCAGGGCATGGATCTTGAACAGGCCGTGACCGAAGGGGCACTCACGCGCCTGCGTCCCGTGCTGATGACGGCCCTGGTGGCATCGCTGGGCTTTGTGCCCATGGCGATTGCCACGGGCACCGGGGCCGAGGTGCAGCGCCCGCTGGCCACCGTGGTGATCGGCGGCATTCTCTCGTCCACCGTGCTGACCTTGCTGGTGCTGCCGCTGCTGTATCGGCTGGGATACGGAAAGCGGCAATAGCCGCGCAAGCGCCAGCGTTCTGACTGGCGTTGCGATGTTTCTTGCAAAGGGCCGACGTGGGTGCGTCGGCCCTTTTTGCATGGTGCTTCGCGCTGAAGAGGGCTCGCGAGCGTCGAACGCAGCAGCGATGCGAGCAAACGGACTGAAACACGGGCGTCATCGGGATGACATGAGCTTTTCCTAGATTCTTGCCGGTCGAAACCTGTCGACATCAAAGCGAAAGACTCCATGCAAAACAAGCGTTTGATCAAGGCGCTGGCACTCGCCTGCCTGACGGCCGCCACGCTGGCCGCCTGTGGTGGCAGCGATGACAGCCCGCCTGCTCCCACGAACCCGACCAATCCCACGACCCCCACGAACCCCACCGAGCCGGCCAAGCCGGAGATGCGCTGTGCTCCCTGAGCGCGGTGACAAACAAGGCTTCACCATGATTTCGCGACGCAATCTTCTGCAGGCCGGCAAGAACGCTGCCTTTTCCGCTGCCGCACTGGCCGCCTTTCCTCCCAGCATCCGCCGTGCGCTGGCCATTCCCGCCAACAATGTGACGGGCACGGTCATGGACGTGCAGCATGTGGTGATCCTGATGCAGGAAAACCGCTCCTTCGATCAGTACTTCGGCACGCTCAAGGGGGTGCGCGGCTTTGGCGACCGCATGACCATTCCCGTTCCCAACGGCCGCAAGGTCTGGCAGCAGGAGCGAGCCAACGGCACGGTGATCACGCCCTATCACCTGGATGGCACGGCCAACAATGCGCAGCGCGTTTCCGGAACACCCCATTCCTGGCTGGACAGCCAGCAGGCCTGGGACAACGGCCGCATGTCGCGCTGGCCCGTGGCCAAGACGGACACCTCCATGGGCTATTTCAAGGAGCAGGAGCTGCCCTATCAGTTCGCGCTGGCCAATGCCTTCACGATCTGCGATGCCTACCACTGCGCCATGCACACCGGCACCGACGCCAACCGGTCATTCCACATGACGGGCACCAACGGTGCCATGCCCCAGAACGTGGCTTTCGTGAATAACGAGTGGGATGCCATCAATGGCGTGACCAGCGATGCCACCACCGGCTATACATGGAAGACCTATGCGGAGCGGCTGCAGGAAGCCGGAGTGAGCTGGATCAGCTACCAGAACATGCCTGACGAGTGGGGCGACAACATGCTGGGCGCGTTCCAGAGCTTTCGTCGCGCCAATCTGGCTTCGGGTTTTCCTGTCTCCAGTGGCGGTGCGCCCAATTCGCCGTATACCAACACCGGCCAGGCTTTGCCCTACCATGCCTATGACGCGGCCAGCGACGACGCTGCCAACCCGCTGTACAAAGGCGTAGCCAACACCTTGCCCGGCAACCAGCCCGAGGAGTACCTGGACGCCTTCAAGCGCGATATCCGCGAAGGCAAGCTGCCCCAGGTGTCCTGGGTCAACGCGCCGTCCATCTATTGCGAGCACCCCGGTCCATCCAGCCCGGTGCAGGGCGCCTGGTTTCTGCAGGAGGTGCTGGACGCGCTGACGGCCAATCCCGAGGTCTGGAGCAAGACCGTGCTGCTGGTCAACTTCGATGAGAACGATGGCTACTTCGACCATATGCCTTCGCCCTCGGCACCATCGCAGAACGCCGACAAGACCTACGCAGGCAAGACCACGCTGCCGGAAGCGGATCTGCAGGCCGAATACTTCACGCATGGCGCACCGGCCGGCAGCCGCAGCCAGCCTGCCCCCGATGGCCGTGTCTACGGCCCCGGTCCGCGCGTTCCGCTGTATGTGATCTCGCCCTGGAGCCGCGGCGGATGGGTCAACTCCCAGGTGTTCGACCACACCTCGGTGCTGCGCTTCCTGGAGGCCCGCTTTGGCGTGAAGGAGCCCAATATCAGCCCGTTCCGCCGGGCGGTTTGCGGCGATCTGCTGAGCAGCTTCAATTTCAAGACGCCGAACAACGAGACCCTGCCCGTGCTGGCCGGCCGCTCCACGCGCGATATTGCCGACAAGCTGCGTGCCGATCAGCAAAAGCTGCCCGCTGTGCCCGTGCCTCGCGATATGCAACTGCCTCTGCAGGCAGGCGGTACACGTCCGTCGCGGGCCTTGCCCTACGAGCTGCATACCAGTGCGCGCTGCCAGAGCAACGGCCCGGTGGAGCTGGTGTTTGCCAACACCGGCACGCAGGCAGCCGTCTTCCATGTCTATGACCGTTACAAGCTGGACCGCACGCCGCGCCGCTACATGGTGGAAGCGGGCAAGACGCTGTCCGATACCTGGGATGCCGTGCGCGACAACTTCGGCAAGTACGACCTCTGGGTGCTGGGCCCCAACGGATTCCATCGCCACTTCAAGGGCGACCTGAATCGCCTGGGCAGTGTGCAGGCAGCCCCCGAGGTGCGGGTGTGCTACGACATCACCAACGGCAATGTCTATGTGGATCTGATGAACAAGGGCGCGCAGGCTGCGGTGTTCACCATCACGCCCATGGCCTACCGAGGCGACGGCCCGTGGACGGTCGAAGTTGGCGCCGCCGCCAGTGCCGAGAGGCACTGGGAGCTGAAGGCCAGCGGCCAGTGGTATGACTTCGCCGTGACCTGCGACAGCGATCCGGCGTACTACCGGCGCTTTGCGGGCCGCGTGGAAACCGGTCAGCACACGATCAGCGACCCTGCCATGGGAGAGGCATAGCAGCCACGCCTTGGCCGTCCCGTCCGGCATGCTCCATTGGCCCTAATATGGCTGTCTTGTATGACGATGGATGCATGCCATGACTTTTTCCGTGCTGCACGACCTGGTTGAAGATCTGCGCCATGCCCGGCCCACGCTGTGGGCCGGGCGCAGCGATGCAGAACACTCCTCGCAGGTCATAGACGCGGCCCAGGTTCAGCAGGCCGTAGAGCGCTTCGAGCGTTTTGCGCCCTTGCTGGCGCGGCTGTTTCCCGAGCTGCAGGTGGCTGGCGGGCGCATTGAGTCGGCGCTGCAGCCCGTGCCGCAGATGCAGCGGGCGCTGCAACTGCCCGAGCAGATGGGCCGACTCTGGCTCAAGGCCGATCACAGCCTGCCGGTGGCCGGCTCCATCAAGGCGCGCGGTGGCGTGCACGAGGTGCTGGAGTACGCGGAGCAGATTGCTTTGCAGCACGGCCTGCTGGCCGATGGCGACTATCTGCAGCTGGCCTCCGATGCCGCGCGTGCGGTGTTTGCCCGCTACCAGGTGGCGGTAGGCTCCACGGGCAACCTGGGTCTGTCGATCGGCGTCATGGCCTCGGCCCTGGGCTTCGAGGCGGTGGTCCATATGTCAGCCGATGCCAAGGAATGGAAAAAGCAGCGCCTGCGTGCGCGTGGCGTGCAGGTGGTGGAGCATGCTGGTGACTATGCCCAGGCCGTGGCTGCGGGTCGCGCGCTGGCCGACCGGGACCCTCACTGTCACTTTGTGGATGACGAGCATTCGCTCTCGCTGCTGCTGGGCTATGCGGCGGCGGCTCCATACCTGGTCGCGCAACTTGCAGAGAACGGGATTGCCGTGGATGAGACGCATCCTTTGTTTGTCTATATTCCCTGCGGCGTTGGGGGGGCGCCCGGCGGCGTGGCGCTGGGTCTGCAGCAGGCATTCGGGCCACATGTGCATTGTTTTTTTGCCGAACCCGTGCAGTCGCCCTGCTTCATGGTGGAGATGCTGGCCGGTGCCTCGGCCCTGCCGGGTCTGGAAGCCCATCCTTCGGTCTATGCGCTGGGCCTGAACAACCGGACCGAGGCCGACGGCCTGGCCGTGCCGCGGGCGTCGGAGCTGGCTGCCGACGTGGTGCGTGGTTTTCTCGGCGGCGTGTTCACGGTGGCGGACGAGACCCTGTTTCGCCATCTGTACCTGTTGCTGGACAGCGAGGGGTTGCAGATCGAGCCATCGGCTGCCGCGGGCTTTGGCGGTCCGCGTGCCCTGCTGGAAAGTGCTGCGGGTCAGGACTATCTGCAGCGCCAGAAGCTGCAGGCGCATATGGCGAACGCCACACATATCGTCTGGACCACGGGCGGCCTGTTTGTTCCGGGCGAGGAATACGCCCGGTTTCTGGCGCGCGGGCGCGATCTGGCGAACTGAGCGCCTTGCCCCGGTTTACCTGGGTTACTTGGGCCTTGGCGCCATGCCTGCTTCGCTCATCAGCACCAGCAGGCTGCGGTTGAAGTCCTCCACCACCAGCAGCCGGCCCGCATGGTCGATGGCCATGCCCGTGGGGCGCCCGCCAGGGCGCAGACCGGGCTTGGCATCCCAGTTGCTCAGCCATTGAATGGCCTGGCCCGAGGGCCGGCCCTTGCCGTCGCGTGCAAAGCCCACGAGGCGCTGGCCCTCGGCCCGCTGTCCATGCCAGGCCACCAGCAATTGCCCGCCAAATGCACTGCCGATCGGTGTCGCCAGCATTTGCAGGGGAGCCACATGGGCGGGCCAGAGCATGTGGGGCGCTTCGGTCTTGCTGCAGTCGAAGCGCTTTTCATAGCCTTGCGCGTTCTGGCGTGCGCCTATGCAGTAAGGCCAGCCATAGTCGGCACCTGCGCGCAGCAGGTTGAGTTCCTCGGGCGGCTGCTTGGGGTCGCGGTAGTCGATATTGTTCTCGCCCTGCCAGATCGTGCCCGCAGCCGGGCCATCGGGCATCACGGCCAGCGCCATGGAATTGCGCAGGCCGCTGGCAAAGGGCTTGAACTCCTTGACGCTCTGCGGGCCAGGCTGCAGCACCATGCGCCAGACGGCAGCGCGCGGCATGGCCGCGCTGCGCTCGGGGCAGGGAACGGGTTGTTTCTGGTCTTCACCGCGGCAGGCGTCGGTGGCCGAGCCCATGTTCACGTAGAGGCTGCCGTCCGGCGCAAACGCCAGTTCCTTGAGCAGATGGGCGCCGTCGGCCGGCAGGCCGCTGGCCAGCATCTCGGGTTGCGGCGTCTGGCCGAGAACGGGCACCGCAGCGCGCCATATTTTGTCGGCCTCGCCGATATAGACCTTGCCGTCCGGCCCGCGCACCATGCCCGAAGGATAGTTGAGCTTGCTCAGCAGCACCCGGGCTTCCACGGCTTTGGCCGTGGTGTTGGCGTTGGCGGCTGTGGCCGCGTCAGGAGGCAGCCGAAGCTCGATCAGCTGGCCCACATGGGGCATCCAGTTGCCCATGTCCAGCACCCAGATGCGGCCAGGCGCAATCTCCAGCACGCGGCGCGGAAAGCGCAGGCCGTGGGCTTCGTCGGCAATCAGCCCCACGCAGGTTCCGGCGGGGCTGGTGATGGCCAGGCGCGGATAGATGCCGCATTTGCCGGTGGAGGTGTAGCCACGCGCCTGCGCGGGCTGGGTCGCAGCCAGCGTCAGCAGTACCGGGGCCAGCAGCAGGCCCAGCGTCTTACCGATGGAAGAGATCATCGAACGGCTCCACAAATGCATTCAGCAGCCGTGATCTTGCCATGGCCGGACTTCAGAATCGCGGCAGGTCGGGGTGAGCGATCTGGCCGCCGCGCACCAGCATCTTGCCGTACTCTGCGCAGCGGTTGAGCGTGGGGATCACCTTGCCGGGATTGAGCAGGGACTGCGGATCAAACGCTGCCTTGAGCGCGAACATCTGGGCGTTCTCGGCCGTGGTGAACTGGGTGCACATGCTGTTGAGCTTTTCCACGCCGACACCATGCTCGCCCGTCACCGTGCCGCCCATGGCCACGCTGGTTTCCAGAATGTCGGCACCGAACAGCTCGCAGCGGTGCAGCTCGTCGGGGTTGTTGGCATCGAACAGGATCAAGGGATGCAGATTGCCGTCGCCAGCGTGGAACACATTGGCGCAGCGCAGTTGGTACTTCTTCTCCATCTCCTGAATCGCCAGCAGGATGTCGGCCAGGCGCTTGCGTGGAATGGTGGAGTCCATGCACATGTAATCGGGGCTGATGCGGCCGCTGGCGGGAAAGGCATTCTTGCGCCCGCTCCAGAAGCGCAGGCGCTCTTCCTCGCTCTCGCTCACGGTGATGGCCGTGGCTCCGGCGTGGCGCAGCACTTCGCTCATGCGGGCGATCTCTTCTTCCACCTCCTCGGGCGTGCCGTCGCTCTCGCACAGCAAGATGGCCTCCGCCGTAAGGTCATAGCCGGCACGCACAAAGTCCTCCACGGCGGCCGTCATGGGCTTGTCCATCATTTCCAGCCCGGCCGGAATGATGCCGGCCGCGATCACGGCAGCCACTGCGTCGCCGGCTTTGCGTACATCGTCGAAGCTGGCCATGATGCAGCGCGCCAGCTGGGGTTTGGGCACGAGCTTGACCGTGACCTCGGTCACCACGGCCAGCATGCCTTCGCTGCCTATCATGATGGCCAGCAAATCCAGTCCGGGGGTGTCGAGTGCATCCGAGCCGAATTCGACGGGCTCGCCTTCGATGCTGAAGCCCTTGACCTTGAGCACGTTGTGCACCGTGAGTCCGTATTTGAGGCAGTGCACGCCGCCCGAGTTCTCGGCCACATTGCCGCCGATGGTGCAGGCGATCTGGCTGCTGGGGTCGGGCGCATAGTACAGGCCGTAGGGTGCAGCGGCTTCGCTGATGGCAAGGTTGCGAACGCCGCATTGAACCAGAGCCGTGCGGCTGTAGGCATCGACGCCGAGGATTTTGTTGAACTTGGCCAGCGACAGCGTCACGCCCATGGGGTGGGGCATGGCGCCGCCCGAAAGCCCGGTGCCGGCGCCGCGCGCAATGACGGGAGCCGCTATGGCATGGCAGGCCTTGAGCACGGCCTGTACCTGTGCATAAGTCTCGGGCAGGCAGACCAGCAGCGGGCGCTGACGGTAGGCCGTCAGCCCGTCGCATTCATAGGGCGTGGTGTCTTCGCTCTGATAGAGCAGGGCATGCGCCGGCACATGGGGACGCAGTGCCGCCAGCACCTCGGCCTGGCGCCTGGCGCGCTCGGACGGCTCGGGCAGGTGATGCGCTGCGTTGGCCGCCGTGCTGGAGGTGGCGACGAGATCGGTGAATGTGCTGGCGGACGTCATGCCTGCAAATGTAGGGGATGCGCCCGCGCCTTGGTGTGAGCTTTATTGCAAAGCTGCTTGAAATGCTTTGCGATGACAGTCACGAAGGCTTTTGAAATGAGAGCATCAACCGCTTTGTGGATAAGCGATTGAGTCGATTTATTCTCTGAAATGGCCGCCTGCGTCGATCATGGTCAACCCGACATAGCTGGAGCCGCTGCGTGGCGGCGTGAAGCGCAGGTGCATGGCGCCATAGCGAACCTCTCCCATGGCGTCGAGTGCGGCAGTCAGGCTCGCACGCTGATTGGACGGCGTGGCCTTGCGCAGCGCATCGAGCAGGGTGCGAGTGTTGAGAAAGACTTCCAGCCCCAGATAGGAGGCTGGCGGCATGCCTGGCTGGCCGACGAGTTGCTGGTAGTCCTTGATGGCCGGGATCGCGCCCTTCCAGGGGCTGGGCACCAGGGTGGTGAAGGCGATGCCGCGCGTATACGACCCCAGCCCTTGCACCACGGCGCGATTGGCCTGAGCGGCCAGGTTGTAGAACGGTGCGGTGACATGGGCCTGCCTGGCCATGGTGATCAGACCTATGGTGGCCGGAGCGCCCGCCAGCACGATGACGCCCTGGAGATCGGGCTGGGCGGCCAGCTGCCTGGCCAGCTCCGGGGTATTGGCGCCCGATGCTTCCACGGCCAGTGTGATGACGGGTTTGAGGTCCTTGGCAGCAAAGGCGGTCAGGGCAATCTGCAGACTGTCTTTGCCAAAGCCGTCGTTCTGATGAACGATGGCGATTCGTCGCAGACCTATGGTCTGCATCTGCTGCAGCATGGCCGCAATTTCGGCCTGGGTGCTGGCGCGCAGCGGGTAGACGAATCGGCTGGGCTGCTGGCGCATGCTGCCGGCCCCTGCAATCACCCCTACCAGGGCGGTCTGGCCCTGCTGTATCTCGGGCTGCATGGCGGCGCAGCTGGCCGTTCCCCAGCAGTTGAGCAGGGCCACGGCCCCTTCCTGGATCAGCTGGCGTGCATTGCCGGCGGCGCGCTGCGGTTCGTAGCCATCGTCCAGTACCCTGAGCGTCAGGGGCTTGCCCCCCAGTCCGCCGAGCTTGTTGAACGCCTCCACCTGGGCCTGCATGATGCTCAGCCCTTCCTTGCCGGCCTCGGCCTGTGCACCGGACAGCGGCAGGCTGGCACCGATGGTGACGGGGTTGTCCTGCGCATGCAGGGGCAGGGCGGCAATGCCGGCGGCCAGAAGCCAGGCGCAGCGCATTGGGGTTGGCATAGGTCTCCTCCTCGTTGTTGTGAGCCCATGGTGGGAGGGGGAGCAGACCGGCGATAGAGGGCAACTGCGGCAATGTCTGCGCGCAGCGACGTTACACAGTTTTGACTCGCTTGCGGGATGCAGGCTTGACCTGTATCAGCCCCTGGCCTTGCGTCGTCAGCTGCTTTCCAGTACCCACAGCCGCTTGCTTGCGCGAGTCATGGCGACGTAGAGCAGATTGCGCTGCGGGTCGTTCGCATCGGGGGAGAAATGCCTGGCATGGACGAAGGGCACGGCCACATATTCGTATTCATGGCCTTTGCTGCGCTCCACCGTGAGCAGTTGCAGGCTGGGTTTTTCCTGGCGCTGATGCTGTGCGATGCTCGACTGGACCATGAGGCTGAGACGGCCCAGGAATTCATCGACGGAAAGCCCGGCGCAGATCTGCGACAGCGCTTGCAGGCCGGTCAGGCATTGGCGCAGCTCGTCCTGGCTGATGGGTGCCTGGGCAAAGAACTGCTGCAGCAGCGGATGCCGGCATAGCTGCCCAGCATCGGCGCACTGCTCGGCGGGCAGGGCCAGCAAGCGAGCGGCGGCAGAGTTCGGTGCGATCTGGACGGCAAGGAAACGGCGCATGGCGCTCTGCCGTCCCATCAGCTCGACAGCGATGCGCATCGTGTCGGACTCCGGCGGGGCTTCGCCCAATGCGCTCATGTCGAACAGGCCGTTGGCCAGCAGATCCCGGTCGGGTGGGCTGGCATGGCGCACATAGCGCATCAGGCCTTCGGCGGCGCTGTTCAGAATGCCTTGCGAGAGCCGGGCGGCACCGCTGCAGCCGGGCATGGCCCACAGCATGGCCAGCACCAGGGCGATTTCACGGCGCTGGTAGAAGCGCTGCATGCCTTTGCAGGCATAGTGCACGCCTTCGTGGGCGAACAGCCATTCAAGCCGTATCGAATCTTCGGGCGAGCGCAGGATGACGCGCAGCACGGCGGGCGGGTCCTGCGGTTTGCGGGGCAGACGGGCCACGGCGGCATGGATGTCCAGCAACTGCCGGGAGCAGTCCTCATCATCGCCACGGCGATGTTCGAACCAGGCCGAGGCATTGCGGTAATGGGCTTCGAACTCCACGCCGAAGAGCCGGTTCAGTTCCTGGCAGATGAGGGGGCCGAAGCGATAGGTTGTGTTGAGCGTGGCCTGGCCGGTGCCTGCGGGCAGCTCCTGCAGGATGCGTTGGGCGCTGTCGCCAAAGATGGAGGAAGCGCCCGGCAGAATGTGCTGGTTGAAGTCGCCGACACCGATGAAGCGGCCGTTGCCGCGTGCCAGATGGCGCAGCACCAGCAGAGCGGCCTCGTCCAGGTCCTGCAGTTCGTCGAACAGCACGGCTTCGAAGCGGCCCTGCAGCAGCGGAAAGCCGGCATCGAAGTCCAGTGCGGCCAGCTGGCAGGCCAGCGCGTAGGTGCAGTCGCCGGGCGCATAGAACAGCGGCTCCTGGGTGGGGCCCGCGCGCAGCCGCTCATAGCTGCGCAGCAGCCGGTACAGGCCGTAATCCAGAGCGTTGTCGCGGCAATATGCCAGCGCTCCGAGACCGCTGGCGTCGATGTCGAGTTCCAGCATGCGCTGCTTGGCCTGGGCCTCGAAGGCGAGGAAGGCGCTGATGTCGAGGGGGCGTGCGAAATAGTCGGACAGCTCGGTGATGTCGAGCTCGGCATGCCGCTCGGCCTCTTGCGACAACGCCTGATGCGCCTGCTGGATGAGCAGGTTCTTCTCCAGGGCAGAGGAGAGCATGGGCACGGGGTCGCCCAGCTCTTCGAGTATGCGTGCGCAAAACTGCTCCAGAGTGAGCAGGTGCAGGCCTTCGAGGCGTACGGCGGTGAGCCGGTCCAGGCGCGCCTGAATGGCCTTGATGCCGGCTTCGGAGTAGGCAAGCATCAGCAGGTTGCGCGCGCCCTGGGTGCGGATCAGGTCGACGGCCTTGATGGCCAGCGTGGTCGTCTTGCCCGTGCCGGCCAGGGCGCGGATGAGCAGCGAGGACGCTTCGCTGTTGAGTGCCTGGTTCTGGTCAAGGCCGGGGTACAGCCTGGGCTGCAGGTTCATGCCGTGGGTGCTCCATCTTCGTTATCCATCGCGCGGCCTGTGCAACGGGCTGCGCCGCAGCGAAGCCGACACGGCACCGCTCAGCCCATGGCCTTGCGCAGCCACTCTGCGAAGGCCGCGCATTCCCAGCGATCCATGATGCCGGTCTTCCAGCACAGATAGTGTGCGTGGGGGCTGGGAGCATCGACATCGAACAGGCGTACCAGCGTGCCGTTTTCCAGCCAGGGGGCACCGAGCTTGTGGCGTACCAGGGCAATCCCCATGCTGGCCGATGCGGCGTCGCACATCAGGCCGATGTCGTTGAACTGGGAGCCTTCGTTGGGTTCGGCCATGTCGAGGCCGGTCGCGGCGAACCAGGTGCGCCAGGGCTCCAGCGGGCTGCGCAGCAGCGGCATGCCTTCCAGGTCGTCCGGGCGCTCGAACGGTCCGTGCTCGCGGATGAAGCTGGGCGAGGCCAGCGGTGTGACGGTGTCGCGGGCCAGCTCGATATGCTCCACGTCGGCATAGTGGCCGGCGCCGAAGCGCACCATCAGGTCGGCGTCCTCACCGATCACATCCAGCAGCGGAATCGAAACCTGCAGCGCGATGTCGATTTCGGGATAGGCCTCGGTGAACTGGCGCAGGCGTGGAATCAGGATCACGCGCGCAAAAGTGGGGGTGACGGCCAGTTTCAGGCGTCTGCGTCCGGGCGAGGCCGATGCTCCGGGAAAGCGCTGCAAGGCGCCCAGGCCTTCGCGCACATGGGCCAGGTAGGAGCTGCCGTCCGTGGTCAGCGAGAAATCCGTGCGGCCGAACAGGCGCGCGCCCAGAATCTGCTCCAGCTGCTTGACCCGGTGGCTGACGGCGCTGGGCGTGACGCACAGCTCCTCCGCCGTCAAGGTGACCGAACGCAGCCGCGCCAGCGCCTCGAAAGTGAGCAGGCACTGTATCGGCGGAATCCGCCTGGCTGTAATGCTGTTCAAGGAGCCGGGGCTGCGGGTCATATGGTCAATCCCAAGCCCAGGGATTTAGCGGAACACCACGGTCTTGTGACCGTTGAGAATGACGCGTCGCTCGCTATGCCATTTCACGGCACGGGCCAGCACCTGGCTCTCGGTGTCGCGGCCGCGGGCCGTCAGGTCCTCGACGGTGTCGGTATGGTCGGCGCGCGCCACGTCCTGTTCGATGATCGGGCCTTCGTCGAGGTCGGCGGTCACATAGTGGGCGGTGGCACCGATCAGCTTCACGCCGCGGTCATGCGCCTGGTAGTAAGGCTTGGCACCCTTGAAGCTGGGCAGGAAGCTGTGGTGGATATTGATGGCGCGACCGGCCAGCTTTTTGCACAGATCGTTGGACAGCACCTGCATGTAGCGGGCCAGCACCACCAGCTCGGCGCCTTCTTCCTCGATGATCTCGTACTGGCGCTCTTCGGCCTGGGCCTTGGTCGCGGCAGTCACGGGAATGTGATGGAAGGGAATGTTGTAGCTGGCCGCCAGCTGATAGAACTCGCGGTGGTTGCTGATGATGGCCTTGATCTCGATGGGCAGCAGACCCGACTTCCAGCGGAACAGCAGGTCGTTGAGGCAGTGGCCTTCCTTGCTGACCATGATGACGGTCTTGATGCGCTCGGCTTTGGAGTGCAAACTCCACTGCATTTGATATTGATCAGCTAATTGAGCAACGGATGCCTTTAGAGAGGCGGCGTCTTTGCCATCGCAGGCAAACTGCACGCGCATGAAGAACAGGCCGGTTACCGGGTCGTTGTACTGCGCTGCTTCTTCAATATTGCCGCCTTGCTCAAGCAAGAATCCGGAAACGGCATGCACCAGGCCCAGTCGGTCTGGGCAGGATAAAGTCAAAATATAGGCTTGGGTCATAGCTGGGCAATTGTCGCAGCAAGGCGAGGACCCTGCGGACAAAGGAAATTCATGAAAAGCGAGGAGGGGCATTCTGCGCTCACACCCAGGGTGATTGTCGCCCTCTATCTGTGTGCGGGGATGCTGTGGTTGGGGGCACAGGCAGGTGTGCTCAACTATTTTGATGTATCGCTGAATCGACAGTCGCTGCGTTGGCAGATAGGCCTGTTCATTGTTTGGTTGCTGGCGACCGCGCTGGTCGCACTCTGGTTCATGCAGCGCAAGACGCGCGCCGACCAGCGTGGCCGGGAGACTGCACAGGAGCTGGAGCTGGTGGTGCGCCACGCACCGGCCGGCATGGCCCGCGTGCACGTGGGAGGGGCCGAGATTGTCTGGGCCAATGCCAAGCTGGCGGGTTGGCTGGGCCGCAGCGTGGAGTCGCTGCGCGGCCAGGATTTTCGGGTGCTGGTGCCGGTCCATGACCGGGACGAGGTGGTTTTGCAGTTGCAGCGCCTGCTCGACGGCAGCACCGACTACTTTCAGGTGCTGCGCCAGTGCGTGCATGCTGAAACCGGCAAGGTCACGCCTGTGCTGTGCACCACCAGCCGCGTGGCGGCGTCGGGGGTGGGAGGGCCGGTAGCCCTGGTCTGCGTGCTGCAGGATCTGAGCGAGATGGTGAGCGCGCGCAATGCCATGATGCGCAGCGAGACCATGCTGCGTCTGGCACTGGAAGGCAGCGGCAATGGCGTGTGGGAATGGGATGCGCTGGAGCGGCGACTGAACTTCTCCACGGGCATGAGTGCCTTGCTGCGCTACCAGGGGCAGGATCTGGCACGTGAATTCGATTTCGATCAGCGCCTGCATCCCGAAGATGCGGCAACGGCGCGCGCCCAGGCCGAGCAGGCACTGGAGCAGGGCAGCATGCTCGTGCTGACGGCGCGCCTGCTGTGCTTCGACGGTCTGTACCGCTGGTTCCGCGCACGCGGTCAGGCATACAGGGATGCGAGCGGACGTCTGATACGTATCTCGGGCCTGCTCTCTGACCAGACCGCGAGTCGCGAAGCCGATGAGCGCAGCCGTCTGGCTTCCACCGTGGTGGACAACACCATCGAGGGCGTGGTGGTGACCGATGCAAACAGCCGCATTCTCTCGGTCAACCATGCTTTCACGCGGCTGCTGGGCTTCTCCGAGGCCGAAATGTTGGGCAAGACGCCGCGCATGTTCAAGTCTGGTCGGCATGACAAGGCCTTCTACGATGCCATGTGGGCCAGCATGCATGCCACCGGGCACTGGCAGGGTGAAATCTGGAACAGGCGCAAGAACGGAGAGATCTTTCCCGAACGCATGTCGCTGAGCGCGGTCAAGGACGCGAACGACAAGGTCACGCATTACGTCTGCATGTTCACCGACATCTCGGCCGAGAAGGCGCGCGAGCAGCAGCTGGAGTTCCTGGCCCATCGCGACACCTTGACCGGTCTGCCAAACCGCGCACAGTTCACGCGCATGCTGGGCGAGACGGTGGCGCTGAGCCAGAGCAACAACCTCCGCATGGCCGTTCTGCTGTTCAATATCAACCGCTTCAAGGACGTGAACGACAGCTATGGTCACTCCATTGGCGACGAGGTGCTCAGACATGTGGCAGTGCAGATGCAGGGCGCTTTGCGCCACGGCGACATCATTGGCCGCCTGGCGGGCGATGAAATCTGCGTGGTGGCCCAATCCATATGCGACCGTGACAGTGCGGTGGACGTGGCCGAGCGCCTGATGGCGGCTGCCGGCCAGCCCTGGACCACGCCGGATGGGCTGTCCGTGGTGGTGAGTGTCAGTGCCGGCATCTGTCTGTACCCCGAGCATGCGCTGACGGCCGGCGATCTGCTGCAGGGTGCCCATGCGGCGGTTTATGGGGCCAAGGCCAGGGGCTCCAATGCCTGGTGCTTCTTCCATGAAAACATGACTCAGGCCGCCCGCGAGCGCCTGGCCATGGAGGCGCGTCTGCGTCGTGCGCTGGACCTCGGTCATATGCGCTTGCATTACCAGCCGCAGATCGATCTGGCGACGGGACGCCTGATGGGGGCGGAAGCCCTGGTGCGCTGGCTGGACCCCGAGGACGGCCTGATCTCTCCGGCCCGCTTCATCACCGTGGCGGAAAACTCGGGCGTCATCGGTCCGCTGGGCCTGTGGGTGCTGGGCGAGGCCTGTCGTCAGGGCCAGCAATGGCGTGCTGCAGGCCTGCCCGATCTGACGATTGCGGTCAATGTCTCGCTGCATCAGTTTTTGCTGACCGATATTGCCGGTGCCACGGCCAAGGCGCTGGCCGAGTCGGGCTTTCCGGCCAGCCTGCTGGAGCTGGAAATCACCGAAAGCGCACTGGCCGAAAAGCCCGAGGAGGCACTGGCCGTGCTCAACCGCCTGCGCGAGCTGGGCCTTCGCCTGGCCATTGATGACTTTGGCACCGGCTATTCGTCGCTGGCGCACCTCAAGCGCTTCCCGCTTGATCTGCTCAAGATCGATCAGGGCTTTATCCGCGACATTCCGCACAGCGCGGACGATATGACCATCAGCAGCTCGGTCATTGCCCTCGGTCATGCCATGGGCCTGAAGGTCCTGGCCGAAGGCGTGGAAACCCAGGAGCAGCTGAGCTTCCTGCAGCAAAAAGGCTGTGACTACTTTCAGGGCTATTTCTGCAGCCGGCCCTTGCCGGCCGAAGACTTCACGCGCCTGCTGGAACAGACCCGCGAGGGTCAGCCGCTGGTGGCTGTCGCGACTGCGGACTGAGGATCACCAGCCCGGCAGCAGCCGTCAAGGCTTGGGCGCGGGCCTGTTTTTCCATTGATCGCGCAGTTGCTGGCATTGATCCTCGGAGGCATTGCCTTCCAGTGTCAGCTGCTTGTCTGCTTTCATTGTGGTAGCAGATTGCGCTTTGTCTGATTGGGCTATGGCCACTTTTTGCTTGAAGTCGGCAGGCAGCCAGGTCGGCACGCCGATATCGCTGCGCACATGGCCACGGCCCGCTACCAGCAGCACGCTTTTGCCGGTCTGGCCCAGCTCGCGCACCGCTGTCTCCGTCACCCTGGCCATGGCCTCGTCGCGGGCCAGCTGAATGCGGGCCATGGGCGCGAATTGCGATTCGGGCAGCAGGCCGCAGTGTCCATCCTTGATGGCGTCGAGCTGCAACTGCCAGCCTGCGGCCGGCAGGTGTGCGTCGTAGCGGGACTCGCCCATGGCCTGCTTCATCCGCGTGCGCGGCAGATTGCCGCCGAGCACGGGCACGCCGGCTTTCACGGCAGCCATCACCACCGGACCATAGTCCTGCCAGGGCCAGCCGCCCGGGCCGCCGCCCTGGGTCCATTGCAGCGCGGCCTTCACTTCCTCGTCGCTGGCCGATGCCGGCAGACTTCGGGTGCTGCCGCCTGCGGGCGCCATCTCGACCACCAGGGCCGCGAGCCTGCCTTGCGCTGCCAGGTGGCGCACGGTAGAGGCTTCCCACTGGTGATGGGCGATCTGGTCATGCTGCTCGCCGAGCAGGATGACCGGTGTTCCCGCCCACTGGCCCAGTGTCTGCTGCCACTCGGCATCGCTGGTTCGCTGGGCGCTTTGATGGGCGCAGCCGCCCAGCAGCAGGGCGCCGGCAAGAGCCGTCAGGGCCAAAGGATTGAAACGCTGGCGCGGCTGCGCCGCAGAAATGAAAGTCCACATATGAGCTGATTGCATTCGTCTAAGACGGGGCATGGCTTCGTAGCTGTAGATTTCGTACCGGCTTTGCCCACCGAGTTTTGCCGCGATACTGCGGGGCATTGCCCTTGTCGCGCGTCCATTGTCGTGCCTTGCCGGATTCCCGTGCACATGTCCGTATTGCCTCCCCCCGCGTTTCTGGCCCGTGTGGCCGCCACCCTGCTGCTGGCCTGGCTGGCCGCCCAGCTCTGTCTGATGCTGCATACGCCGCTGCCGTGGATGCTGGGGCCGCTGATTTCCATCTCCCTGCTATCGATTGGTGGAGCGCCCACCCAAAGCTGGGCCAGGTTGCGCGATCTTGGGCAGTGGACGATAGGCGGCGCACTGGGCCTGTATTTCACGCCTGCCGTGACCGAGCTGGTGGCCGGCCTGTGGTGGGCGATTGCTTTGGCCATTGCCTGGGCCTTGCTGCTGGGCTGGGGCTTCGGGCGCTGGTTGTATCGCGTGCAGGCTGCCTCCATGCTGGGGCAACGGGGCATGGACGAAGAGCGCTTGCGCGCCACGACCTATTTCTCGGGTGCGATAGGCGCGGCTTCGGAGATGACACTGCTGGCCGAGCGCGAGCATGCACGTACCGATCTGGTGGCAGCGGCGCATAGCCTGCGGCTGGTGATCGTCACGGTGAGCATTCCTTTTGCCCTGCAATGGGCGGGGCTGCAGGGAGACCCTGGCCTGACGCTGCCCAGCGTGCGCAATGTGCAATGGCCGGGCTTTGCCTGGCTGGCGCTGGCCACTGGCGCGGGGGCACTGCTGATGCTCAAGCTCAGGCGCGCCAACCCCTGGTTTCTCGGCGCGCTGGCCGTATCCATGGGCTTGACCATGGCTGGCGTGGAGCTGTCCGCCGTGCCGCAGTGGCTGATGAATGCCGCCCAGTTGGTGATCGGCGTCAGCCTGGGGGTGCGTTTTCGCCGTGAATTCCTGCACACGGCTCCGCGCTGGCTGGGCATGGTGGCGCTCGGTACCGTGGGGCTGATGGCGGTTTGCGCGGGCTTTGCCTGGCTGCTGCACGGTGCCACAGGCCTGCCCTGGGTCACCTTGCTGCTGGGCACATCGCCGGGCGGCATTACCGAGATGGCCATCACCGCCAAGGTGCTGCAGCTGGGCGTGCCCGTGGTCACGGCCTTCCAGGTCTGCCGGCTGATTGCCGTGCTGCTGCTGGTGGCTCCGCTGTACCGGTGGCTGAGCAGTGCGCCACAGAAGACGCAGCCATAACCCGCAGCATGCAAAAGCGCTGGAAGCTCTGTCTGATCGTCAGTGTCTGCGTGGGCCTGCTGCTGGGCGGACTTCTGATGTGGATGGCCTGGGACCACAATCCCCAATGCGAGATTCACTCCGCAGAGCAAGGCATTGACTGGAGTCACTGGCTGGTGCTGGGCGCGGCAGGGTGGCTGCTGGGTTTTTTCGGCTGCATGCTGTCTGCCAGCGCGATGATGCTGCTGTGCAGAAAGTCATAGCGGATCGTGCTTTCCTGATAAGCACCAAGGCGTGTTTTCAGGCATCAAAAAAGCCACTCTTTCGAGTGGCTTTTTGCAAGGTGTTCAGTGAATGATGACCGGCTGCTGGGCCAGGCCCGTGTAGGTGTCGAGAATTTCCTCCACCTCCTCTTCGGTGGGGGCGTCCTGCTGCCAGGCGAGGATCTGTTTCTGGAACATTTCGGCCCAGGAGCCGTCCAGATAAACCTCCTTGCCCGAGCGCTTGTCCACGATCTCGAAGCCGTGGCGCGGCAGTTGATGGGCTTGCTGGATCTCGGCCTTGGCTGTGCCTGCCGGAACGTCTGCCTCCATATCGGGACGCAGATGGAGCACCGCAAAGGATTCAGAGTCGTAAAGCATTTGCATGGTGTTCCTCCTTTCACTTCCGT
>Ga0209370_1001084_pt1 | contig 26658 bp, 23 predicted proteins | sample AgamicAtPrz_FD_187164 | JGI IMG/M metagenome (GOLD analysis project Ga0209370, IMG submission 187164) | Agave microbial communities from Guanajuato, Mexico - At.P.rz (SPAdes) (version 2) | ecosystem: Host-associated > Plants > Phyllosphere > Phylloplane/Leaf | place: Guanajuato, Mexico... | reverse complement strand
GCCGCTGCCGGTGTTCGTCGCGGTGGCGGTGGCGCTGTCGCCGTACACGCGGCTGTACCGCACCTTCTTCCTCGACGAGATCGGCCACGAGTACGTCCGCACCGCGCGCGCCAAGGGCCTGACCGAGAAGACCATCCTGCTCAAGCATGTGCTGCGCAACGCGATGATCCCGATCATGACCAACATCTCGGTGGCGCTGCCCGGCGTGTTCGTCGGCTCCTTCCTGCTGGAGGTGTTCTTCTCGATCCCGGGCCTGGGCCGCGAGATCCTGCTGGCGGTCAACCGCAACGACTATCCGGTGATCCAGGCCTTCGCGATCTACATCGCGGCGCTGACGATGGTGGTGAACCTCGTCACCGACCTCCTCTACAAGCTGGTTGACCCCCGGGTGGTCCTCAAATGAGTGCAGTGCTGTCCAACCAGGCCGCGGTCGCGGCGCCGAAGCGCTCGCAGGGCGTGTGGGCCGCTTCGTGGCGGCGCCTGAAGTCCGACAAGGTCGGTGTGTTCTCGATGGTGGTGGTGGCGCTGTCGCTGCTGCTGGTGCTGGCCGCCGGCCTGGGCCTGGTGGCCCGCGACTGGCAGAAGGAGACCGGCGTGCCCAACGCGCCGCCGACCTTCATGGGCCCCGCGCCCGCCGAGGCGGCCGGCGCGATCGCCCAGCCCAAGGGGCCGAACGTCGACCTCAGCGACATCGATCCGCTCGCGCCCAAGTACGCCGAGTGGACCGAACGGGCCAAGCAGTACAAGACCGACGAGGCGCCGCGCGCGCAGACGCTGGCCTTCGGCGCCGACCGGCTGGGCCGCGACGTGCTGGCCAAGGCGATCAAGGGCGCGGAGATCTCCATCATGGTGGGCGTGCTGGCGGCGCTGGTGGCCACCCTCATCGGGACGGTGCTGGGCGCGCTGTCGGGCTTCTACGGCGGCAAGGTCGGCGACTTCCTGGAGTGGGTCTACAACGTCTTCACGGCGATGCCCAACATCCTGCTGATCTTCGCGTTCGCCGTCGTCTTCGGCCGCGGCGTGCTGCCGGTGGTGATGATCCTGGGCCTGGCGGGCTGGACCGGCATCTACCGCCTGGTGCGCGCCGAGTTCATGAAGCATTCGGTGCGCGAGTACGTGCGCAGCGCCGAGGCCATCGGCGCGAGCAAGGCCTCGCGCATGTTCAAGCACATCCTGCCCAATGTGTCGCACGTGGCGCTGGTGCAGCTGTCGCTGCACGTCGTGGGCTTCATCAAGAGCGAGGTCATCCTGTCCTATCTGGGCCTGGGCGTGAGCGTGGACCAGGTGTCCTGGGGCACGATGCTGGCGGAAGCCCAGAGCGAGCTGATCCTGGGCTACTGGTGGCAGCTGGCCGCGGTGACCGGTTTCATGGCGGTGTTCGTCACCGCGTTCGCCCTCTTCACGGATGCGCTGCGCGACGCGCTCGATCCCAAACTGCGCGGTCTGGAGTAACGCCATGCTGTTGAGCATTCAAGACCTGAAGGTCGCCTTCCGCATGGGCAGGACCGGCGGCGTGATGCAGCGCCAGCTGGCCGTCAAGGGCGTGAGCTTCGACATCCCCGAGAACCGCACCGTCGCGCTGGTGGGCGAGTCCGGCTCCGGCAAGAGCGTGACGGCGATGTCCATCCTCAACCTGCTGCCCGACAACGCCGAGCGCAGCGGCGCGATCCTGTTCCAGGGACGCGACCTGCTCAAGACCTCGCTGCGGGAGCTGCAGTCGGTGCGCGGGCGCGAGATCGCCTGCGTGTTCCAGGACCCGATGAGCTCGCTGAACCCGGTGTTCCCGATCGCGGACCAGATCATGGAGCCGCTGATCAAGCACCTGGGCATGAGCCGGCGCCAGGCGCTGGTACGCGCCGAGGAGCTGCTCAACGAGGTCGGCATCCCCGACCCGAAGCGGCGGCTCAAGAGCTACCCGCACGAGATGTCCGGCGGCCAGCAGCAGCGAGTGATGATCGCGGTGGCGCTGGCCTGCAATCCCAAGCTGCTGATCGCCGACGAGCCCACCACCGCGCTGGACGTGACCATCCAGCGCCAGGTGATGGAGCTGATGGCCAGGCTCAAGGACACGCACAAGATGAGCATGCTGTTCATCTCGCACGACCTGGGCGTGGTGGGCGAGATCGCCGACCAGGTCGTGGTCATGCGCCATGGCGAGGTCCGCGAGCAGGCCCCGGTGGCCGACATCTTCCACAACCCCCAGGACGCCTACACGAAGGCGCTGCTGGCCTGCCGGCCCTCGCTGACCGAGAACCCGGCGCGGCTGATGGTCATCGACGACCACATCGCCGGGCGTTCGGCGCAGGGCGCGGGCAAGGCCAAGGATCCGGCCGCGCCGGTGATCCTGGAGGTCAAGGGACTGCGCAAGAGCTTCTTCTTCAAGTCGGGCCTGTTCGGCAAGACCGAGTTCAAGGCCGTCAAGGGCGTGGACTTCCAGCTGCGCAAGGGCCACACGCTGGGCGTGGTGGGCGAGTCGGGCTCCGGCAAGACCACGATGGGCCTGACCCTGCTGCGCCTGCACGAGCCCACCGGCGGCGAGGTGCTCTTCGAGGGCCGGGACCTGCTGAAGATGACGGGCCCGGACTGGCAGAAGATGCGCCGCCGGATCCAGGTGGTCTTTCAGAACCCGTATGCGTCGCTGAACCCGCGCTTCACCATCTCGCAGACGCTGCTGGAGCCGATGGAAATCCACGGCATCGGCGCCAGCCACGAGGAGCGCCTGGCCACCGCCAGCGCGCTGCTGCGCAAGGTCGGCCTGGACGAGAGCGCGCTGCACAAGTACCCGCACGAGTTCTCCGGCGGCCAGCGCCAGCGCATCGCGATCGCGCGCTGCCTGACGCTCAAGCCGGAGGTGCTGGTGCTGGACGAGGCGGTGTCGGCGCTGGACGTCTCGGTCCAGGCCCAGGTGCTGAACCTGCTCAAGGACCTGCAGGACGAGTTCGGCCTGAGCTACATCTTCATCAGCCACGACCTGGCGGTGGTGAAGTTCATCTCCGACGAGGTGCTGGTGATGCAGCACGGCGACGTGGTCGAGCAGAACGACGCCCGCGCGCTGCTCCTGGCGCCCAAGCAGGAGTACACGAAGCGCCTGCTGGGCGCCGTGCCGCGCGGCTATCAGGGCGCGGAGCCCGCCGCCAGCGCGGCCTGAGCCCACCCGGCGCCGACCGGAAGGGGGAGCGCCGCCCCGCCCCGTGCACCATCCCTGCACCATCCCTGCATCAAAAGGGAACTTTGCACAATCGCGAAGTCCAGGTCCCTCGCTCGCGCGGGGGACCTCCTGCTCCCCCACGAAGCGGTGGCTAGAATGGCCAGCAAGTTTTGTGCCGTCAGGATCCCCCCATGTCGCTTCGTCGCCCCTTGCTGTTGTCGAGCGCGCTCGCGCTGGCCCTCGCCGCGCCCTGGGCGCAGGCCTCCAAGGACGACCGCACGAAGCCGCTGAACCTGGTTTTCGACCGCGAAGGCGCGATCGACAAGGTCCGGCAGCGGTCCGAGTTCAACGGCAACGTGATCATGACCAAGGGCTCCATGGAGCTGCGCGCCGAGCGCATGGACGTCCAGGAGACCAGCGACGGCTACTACCAGGCCTACGCCAACGGCACCTCCGCCAAGCAGGTCCACTTCCGCCAGGACCGTGACACCCCGGGCGAGCGCATCGAGGGCCGCGCCGACCAGATCGAATACGACACCCGCACCGAGACCATCCGCCTGGTCGGCAACGCCGAGGCGCGGGTGATGCAGGGCGACCAGCTCAAGCAGGCGCTGTCCGGCGCCACGCTGAACTACGACAACCGCACCGAGCGCCTGGTCGTCGAGACCGGCGCCGCCTCGCCGCATCCCAGCGGCCGCGGTCGCGTCGTGCTGATGCCGCGCAATGCCGCGAGCGAACCGCCGCCGGCCAGCAGCGCCCCGCTGCCGCTGCGTCCCAGCATCAACCTGACGCCCCGCCAGTCGCCCCAGCAATGACCCAAGCCCGCACGAACACCTCCCGGAGCCGCCTGCAGGCCTGGGGGCTGCAGAAGTCTTACGGCGTCAGGAAGGTGGTCAAGGACGTCCACCTCGACCTGCACAGCGGCGAGGTCATCGGTCTGCTGGGCCCCAACGGCGCCGGCAAGACGACCAGCTTCTACATGATCGTCGGCTTGGTCCGCGCCGACGCCGGCGAGATCCAGATCGACGGCCGCCCGGTGCAGACCCTGCCCATCCACCAGCGCTCGCGCATGGGGCTGAGCTACCTGCCGCAGGAGGCCTCGATCTTCCGCAAGCTCAATGTCGAGGAGAACATCCGCGCCGTGCTCGAGCTGCAGCTCGACGACAAGGGCAAGGCCTGGTCGTCCGCGCGCATCGACGCGGAGCTGGACAAGCTGCTCAACGAGCTCTCGATCGAGAAGCTGCGCGACACGCCCGCGCCGGCGCTGTCCGGCGGCGAGCGCCGGCGCGTCGAGATCGCCCGCGCGCTGGCCACGCAGCCGCGCTTCATCCTGCTGGACGAGCCCTTCGCCGGCGTGGACCCGATCGCGGTGCTGGAGATCCAGCGGATCATCCGCTTCCTCAAGCAGCGCGGCATCGGCGTGCTGATCACCGACCACAACGTGCGCGAGACGCTGGGCATCTGCGATCGCGCCTACATCATCAGCGAGGGGGCGGTGCTCGCCGAAGGCACGCCCCAGCACATCGTCGAGCACCAGGACGTGCGCAGGGTCTACCTCGGCGAACACTTCAAGATGTAGGGCCGGAGCCGGACATGAGGCCGACGCTACAGGTTCGCCTGTCCCAGCATCTCGCGCTGACGCCTCAGCTGCAGCAGTCCATCCGTCTGCTGCAGCTGTCGACGCTGGAGCTCCACCAGGAGGTGGAGCAGATGCTCGCCAGCAATCCGCTGCTGGAGACCGACGAGGAATTTGACGCCCCGCTGCCCACCGCCACGCAGGAGCGTCTGACCGAGCGCGAGGAACGCGAGGAACGCGTCGCGCAGACCGAGTCCGAGGCGCCGTCCGGCGACGCGCCCGCGGGCGAGGAGATGCGCGCCGAGGAATTCGGCACCACCGAGCGCGACGACTGGGAGAACGGCACCGAGGGCGACGACTTCGACGGCATCCGCGAGACCCCGGGCAGCGCGGCCTCGTCCTCGGGCGACGACGACGAGCGGCCCGAGACGGAGGCGCCGTCGGAATCACTGCAGGACGTGCTGCGGGCGCAGATCCCCGGCATGAACCTGAGCGCGGTGGACCGCGCGGCGCTGCTGGCGCTGATCGAATCGCTGAACGAGGACGGCTACCTCGAGGATCCGCTCGAGGAGCTGGTCGCCGCGATCCTGGGCGAGGAGGCCGACGCGGAGCAGCGCGAGGAGCTGCTGGACCGCTTCAAGGTGGCGCTCAAGTGGCTGCAGTCGATGGAGCCGTCCGGCGTCGGCGCGCGCGACCTGTCCGAATGCCTGGAGCTGCAGCTGCGCACGCTGCCGCGCTCGCCGGAGCAGGCGCTGGCGGTGGTCGTCTGCCGCCGCCACCTGGACCTGCTGGCCAAGCGCGACTGGCGCCGGCTGATGTCGCTCACGGGCGCCGACGAGGAACTGCTGCGCGACGCGCAATCGCTGATCGCCGGCCTGGAGCCCAAGCCCGGCCGCCGCTACGCGCAGAGCGACAACCGGCCGGTCATCCCGGACGTGATCGTGCAGAAGGCCGGCCGCAACTTCCGCGTCTCGATCAACCCGGACGTGCTGCCCAAGCTGCGCATCAACGAGCTGTACGCGCAGGCGCTGCGCGCCACGCGCGGCGGCGTCAGCAATTCGCCGCTGGGCGGGCAGCTGCAGGAGGCGCGCTGGTTCATCAAGAACATCCAGCAGCGCTTCGACACCATCCAGCGCGTCAGCGAGGCGATCGTCGAACGCCAGCGCGGCTTCTTCACCCATGGCGAGCTGGCGATGAAGCCACTGGTGCTGCGGGAGATCGCCGATGAACTCGGGCTGCATGAGTCGACCATCTCGCGCGTCACGACGGCCAAGTACATGGCCACGCCCTGGGGCACCTTCGAGCTCAAGTACTTCTTCGGCTCCAGCCTGTCGACCGAGGCGGGCGGGAATGCCTCGAGCACCGCGGTGCGGGCGCTGATCAAGCAGTTCATCGCCGCCGAGGACGCCACCAGCCCGCTGTCGGACAGCCAGCTCTCGACGATGCTCGGCGAGCAGGGCATCACCGTGGCGCGCCGCACCGTCGCCAAGTACCGCGAGGCGCTCAAGCTCGCGCCAGCCAACCTGCGCAAGTCGCGCTGAGCGCTCGCGCACTTCCCCCGCCGCTGGCCCTCACCCCTGCCCTCTCCCGCAAGCGGGCGGGGGTGAGGGCCAGCCCCGCGTCGCAGGGCAGCAGCCCCAATCGCCTGTCGGTGGGACAATCCGCCGCTTGATCCCCGGGCGCCGCGGCGCCCGCTTCCTCACGCCGCCCCACGATGTCCGATTCCGCCTACCACCTGTTCCTGCCCTGCGCCGCCGGCGTCGAAGACTGGCTGGAGGCGGAGGTCCGCGACATCCTCGGCCCGGACGAATGCCTGGACGGGCCCAAGGCTTTCCGCGGCGGCGTGGGCCTGTACGGCACACTGGCCGCGGTGATGCGGCTGAACCTCCACAGCCGGCTCGCGCAGCGGGTGCTGATCGAAGTGGCGCGCGAGGAATACCACCACGAGGACGACATCTACGCCATCGCGCGCACCGTCGACTGGACGCGCTGGATCACCCCGCGCCAGACGCTGCGGGTGGACACGACGGCGCAGCGCTCGCCGCTGCACAGCCTGAACTTCGCGACGCTGCGGGTGAAGGATGCCGTCTGCGACGTGCTGCGCGAGGCCAGCGGCGAGCGCCCCAGCGTCGACACGCGCTGGCCGGACCTGCCGCTGCAGCTGCACCTCACGGAATACCTGGCGACGGTCTACGTCGACAGCTCCGGCGAATCGCTGTTCAAGCGCGGCTGGCGCGAGGACAAGGGCGATGCGCCGCTGAAGGAGACGCTGGCCGCGGCGATGCTGGCCGCGGCGGGCTGGAAGGGCACGCGCGAGGCGGGCGGCGCGCTGAACGATCCGTGCTGCGGCTCGGGCACCATCCCGGTCGAGGCGGCGACCATCGCCTGCAACATCGCGCCGGGCATCCAGCGCCGTTTCGCCTTCGAGAAGCTCGCGCCGTTCCAGCCGCTGCTGCCGGCCTGGCGCGCGATGAAGGACCAGGCGCGCGCCGCGGAGCATCCGCCCGAGGTCCCGATCTTCGCCAGCGACGTGTCGTTCCGGATGGTCGACTTCGCGCGCCGCAATGCCGAGCGCGCGGGCGTGGCGCAGTACATCCAGTTCAACGGCGGCGATGCGCTGGAGCGTCCCGCGCCGAAGCTGCCGGCGGACATGCCCGGCACGCTGATGCTGAACCCGCCGTATGGCGAGCGGATCGAGGTGCGCGGCAAGGCCGGTGCGCACCGGATGGACGGTGGCGCGCTGTCCGAGGAACGCGACGCTGGGGACGACTTCTTCCCGCGCCTGTCCGCGCACTGGAAGCGCGCCTACACGCAGCACGAGGCGGGATGGACGGCCTGGCTGCTGTGTCCGGAGATGAAGCTGCCGAGCAAGATGCGGCTCAAGGAGTCGCGCCGCATCCCGATGTGGAACGGCCCGATCGAATGCCGGCTGTTCAAGTTCGACCTGGTGGCCGGCTCGGCGCGCCGGCAGAACGCCGGGACCACTGACTCCGACGCATAACTTCGCCGGGTGGGGGCCTCCTTGTTGGGGATGCGGTCACCCCCTACGATGCGATTTCTTTCCGACGGAAGGACCGAGATGATTCACGCCGAACTTGGACCCGACCTGGAGGCCATCGTGCTGGATCTGATCGAGAGCGGAAAGTATTCGTCGCGCACGCAGGTGCTGCGCGACAGCGAGGAGTTGAAGGACTGGCGGGAGGCGCAACTGCGCGCCTTCGATGCCTCGGTTGACCGAGCCGTCGCGGACATCAAGGCCGGGAAGGGCATCCCTCTGGATGAGGCCTTCGAGACTTTGCGTGCAGAGTTCCCTCTGCTGAGGCATCGCGACGAATGAAGGTCTGCCTCCAGCCGGAGGCATTGGACGACCTGCGCGACATTGCGGCCTACATCGGCCGCCACGATCCGCGACGAGCAGCGACCCACGCGGACCGACTGAAGGCGAAGATCGCTCAGCTCGGCAGCATGGGCGCTTCCTTCCGAATCCTCCCTCCCTACGCCGCATCCGGACTCCGCCGGCGCATCGTCGGGGCGTACCAGATCTTCTATCTGGTGGACGACCTGCTGCGCGCCGTGTTGGTGGTGCGAATACTCCATTCGGCGCGCGATACCGCCCGGCTACTGCGCGCCTTTGAATAGTCGAGACCGTTGACATGAACGACATCCCGTACGCGCCCCGACAGCAAGCGGAACGCTATCAGGCATTCCGCGAACTGCTGGACCGTCGCTTGGCGACACCATCGTCGGAGTACATCCCGGTGGACGAGGCCTTTGACCAGCTCTACCGCGAATTGGGAATCGAAGCGCGAGAGGACGCTTCAGGATCCGCTGAGGGATAGCCAACCCAACACCGCCAGCGGCGCCGTATCCGCCCGCAGGATCCGAGGACCCAGTTTCGCGGCGCTGAAGCCTCGCGCGCGGGCCGATTGCTCCTCGGCCTCGCTGAGGCCGCCTTCGGGGCCGCTGAGGACCACGATGCGTCCCGCATCGCCCGCCTTCGACGCCAGCGCCGACAAGGGCTGCGCCGCCACCGGGCTCAGCAGCCAGCGCTGTTCATCGGCATCGTCGGGCAGCTCCGCCAGCCACTGCGCCAGCGTCTTCACCGGCGCCACCTGCAGCGGCTTCGACCGCCCGCATTGCTCGGCCGCCGCGATCGCGACGCCCTGCCAGTGCGCCCGCTTCTTCTCCGCCCGATCGCCCTGCAGCCGCAGCACCGAGCGCTCGCTCATCAGCGGCTGGATCGCCACCGCGCCCAGCTCGCAGGCCTTCTCGACGATGCCGTCCATGCGGTCGTTGGCCGGCATCACGACCGCCAGCGTCACCGCGCGCTTCATCTCGCGATCGACCGGCTGCCGGGACTTGAGCGCCACACGGACCTCGCTGCGGCCCATGGCCGTCACCGCGGCGGTCCACTCGTCCCCGCTGCCGTCGAACAAGGTGAGCTCATCGCCGGGCTGCAGCCGCAGCACCTGCACATGGCGCGCCGCGCCGGGCGGCAGCGCCAGTTCAGCCTCGAGCGCGAGCGCGCCCAGCGGCTGCTCGACAAACAACCTCGCCGCCAAGCCTCACCCCTTGAGCTTCTGCACCCAGGCGGCGAAGGCGGTCATGACCTTGCGCAGGAAGGCTTCCGTCTCCGGCTTGGCCAGGCTGCCGTCATCCTTGAACATCTCGTTCGCGCCGCCGAGGTAGACCTCCGGCGAGGGCAGCAGCGGCGCGTTCAGGCAGGCCAGCACCTGACGCAGGTGGTGATGGGCGCCGAAGCCGCCCAGCGCGCCCGGCGACAGCGTGATCACCGCCGACGGCTTGCCGTCGAAGGCGTTGTGGCCGTAGGGCCGCGAGCCCACGTCCAGCGCATTCTTCAGCGCGCCGGGGATGGAGCGGTTGTACTCGGGGCTGACGAACAGCACGGCGTCCGCCGCCTTGATGGCGTTGCGGAACTCGACCCAGGGCGCCGGCGGCTCGGCCGCCTCGTCCTCGTTGTAGAAGGGCAGCTGGCCGATCTCGACAATCTCCAGCTTCAACTCGGCCGGGGCCAGCTGCGCCAGCGCGAGGGCCAGCTTGCGGTTGAACGAAGCCTTGCGCAGGCTGCCGACGAGTACCGCGACGCGATAGGGCGAGGACATGGATGAGCTCCCAACAAAGGAAGGACCGCCCCAGGGCGGTCCGGTTCAGTTGAAGCCCAGTGTCGCACGCAGTTCGTGGGCCGCGGCGTCGCCCTTGGTGGCACGCACGCGGTCGATGATGTCCAGCGCCAGCGTCTGCAGCTGGTTCATGTCGCTGCACTGCTCGACCTCGAGCGCCAGCTTGTAACCCTTGAGCAGCCCCTGCTGCTTGGCGAAGGTGCTCAGCGCGGTGTAGAGCTGCGCGTAGTCGAGCGACGAGGTCGGCACGCCGGCCAGGCGCGAGGGCGCCGGCCGCGACGGCGAGGCGCCGCTCATGCGCGAGGACGGCCCCGCGCCCATCGGCGTCGCGATCGACGCCGGCCCCATGGGCCGCGACAGCGGCGCGCCGGCGGTCGCCTTCACCAGCTGGTGCTGGATCAGCAGTTCCAGATCACCCGGCGCGGCGCCCTGCACCATCGCCACCCAGTCGGCACCGGTCTTGCTGGCGTCGATCACCAGCAGCAGATTGCGGGCCACGCGCGCCTGTACCAGCGCGCGCGACTTGATTTCCGCTCTCCCGGCCTCGGTCTTTTCGTAACGTTCTTCGAGCACGGCCTTGTCTCCTCCACAGGAGGGCGAACTTTAGGCGGACACGGGCGGTTTTCGCCCGCGAACATTCCCGAAAACTGCTACCGACTGCTACTTTTTGTCGCGCAATTCACGGCGCAACACCTTGCCCACCGGGGTCTTGGGCAGCTCGGTGCGGAATTCGATGATCCGCGGCCGCTTGTAGCCGGTCAGGTTGGCCTCGCAGAAGGCCTTCACGTCAGCTTCGGTCAGCGCCGGGTTGCGACGCACGATCACGACCTTCACCGCCTCGCCCGCCTTCTCGTCGGGCACGCCCACGGCCGCGCATTCCAGCACGCCCGGCATCTGCGTCAGCACATCCTCGATCTCGTTGGGATAGACGTTGAAACCGCTGACCAGGATCATGTCCTTCTTGCGGTCGACGATGCGGAAGAAGCCGCGATCGTCCACGGTGCCGATGTCGCCGGTGCGGAAGTAGCCGTCGGCGGTCATGACCTTGGCGGTCTCGTCGGGCCGCTGCCAGTAGCCGGCCATCACCTGCGGGCCGCGGATCGCGATCTCGCCGGTGCCGCCGGGCGGCACCTCGTTGCCGTCATCGTCCAGCAGTGTCACCTCGGTGCCGGACAGCGGCAGGCCGATCGAGCCGGTGTAGGCGGTGCTGTCGGTCGGGTTGCAGCAGGCGACCGGCGAGGTCTCCGACAAGCCGTAGCCCTCGACGATCGGGCAGCCGGTCTTCTCGAGCCACAGCCGCGCGGTGGCCTGCTGCACGGCCATGCCGCCGCCCACCGAGATCACCAGCCCGCTCCAGTCCACCGTGTTGAACTGCGCATGGTTGGCCATCGCCATGAAGAGCGTGTTGACCGCCGGCAGGCTGTGGATCTTGTGGTGGCTCAGTTCCTTGAACACGGCCGGCAGGTCCCGCGGATTGGGGATCAGCACATTGCAGCCGCCCACCCGCATCGACAGCATCAGGTTGGTCGTGAATCCGAAGATGTGATACAGCGGCAGCGCGCAGACGCTCATCAGCTGCTCGTCGGCGGGTTTCTTCTTCAGCGCCGGCTGGTACCAGGCCTCGCACTGCAGCGTGTTGGCCACCAGGTTGCGATGCAGCAGCACCGCGCCCTTGGACACCCCGGTCGTGCCGCCGGTGTACTGCAGCACCGCGATGTCATTGGGCCCCACCGTCGGGCGCTTGTAGGTCTGGCCGCGGCCCTTGGCGACGGCGTCGTTGAAGCGCACCGCCGACGGCAGCTCGAAGGCCGGCACCAGCTTCTTGACCTTGCGCACCACGTAGTTGACGACCATGCCCTTGGCGAAGCCCAGCATGTCGCCCATCGCCGCCAGCACGATGTGCTTGGTGGGCACGCTCGCGAGCACCTGCTGCAGCGTGGCGGCGAAGTTCTCGATGATGACGATGGCCTTGGCGCCGGCATCCTTGAGCTGGTGCTCCAGCTCGCGCGGCGTGTACAGCGGATTGACGTTGACGACGACGAAGCCGGCCCGCAGCACGGCCGCGACGGCGACCGGGTACTGCGGCACGTTGGGCATCATGATCGCGACGCGGTCGCCCTTCTCCAGGCCCAGGCCCTGCAGGTACGCGGCCAGCGCGCGCGAGGCCTCGTCGATCTGCGCGAAGCTGATCGAGCGGCCCAGCATCTTGTAGGCGGCGCGCTCGGGAAACTGCTTGAACGCGGTCTCCATCAGCTCCACCAGCGAGGGATAGACATCCGCATCGATCTCGGCGGGCACCCCGGCCGGATAGTGCTTCAGCCAGTTCTTCTCCATTGTTCTGTCTCCAAGGTACGGCGCGGATTCTCGCTGATCGCCATGCGCCCCCCATCAGGGGATTCGATAGAGCGCACAAAGTGGAGAGATGACTCCAGAACGCACCGGGAACGACCGCGATCGGGGTCGATCGCGCGTTGACGTTCAGTCATCGGCGTGCAGCGGCAGGCGCAACAGCAGCTCGGTGCCGCCCTCGACGGCGGCATCCTCGGGCGGGCGCCAGTCGATGGCGGCGCGGATCCGCTCGGCGCGCCGGCGCATGCCGCGCAGGCCATTGCCCTGGCGCAGGTCGACGGCCATGCCGCGGCCGTTGTCGACGATCGACAGCAGCACCTGTCCGCGGGCCGCGTCCACGCGCGTCGAGAACCGGACCCGTGTGGCCCCCGCGTGGTGAATGATGTTGCTCAGCGCCTCCTGCACGATCCGGATCAGCTCGCGGCCGCCGGTGCCGCGCAAGGTGGGCAGCAGCGGCACGTCGGTCAGCTGCCAGTCGAGCTCCAGGCCCGCGTCCTGCAGGCGCGGCGCCATCCGGTGCCGCAGGTTGGCCAGCAGCAGCGTCAGGTCGCCGTCGGTGACGGCGAGCGCATCGACGGTTAGGCGCATCTCGCGGATGCATTCGTCGAGCTGGCCCACCAGCGCCTGCGACGGCACGCCGCGCTCCGCGCACAGGCGCGCGGTCACGAGCTGCGAGCCCAGGCCATCGTGCATCTCCTGCAGCAGGCGCTCACGCTCCTGCGCCGCGGAACGCTGCCGCTCGCTGTCCTGCAGGTCTTCCCAGCGGTCCTGCAGCTCGCGGGTGCGCGCGTCCAGCGCCTGCTCCAGCCGCACCCGCGCCATCGCCTGGTCGCGCAGCGAGCCGACGAAGCGCCGCTGCAGCGCCACGCCGGCGATCGCGATCAGCACCGCATGGCCGACGACGTTGATGTCCACGACGCTCATCTGGCGCGACATGACCAGCGCGAAGGCGCTGACGTAAAGCCACACCCAGCCCGACAGCGCGACGGCGCAGGCCGCGGCGAGGTGGGCACGACGGCCGGACGCGAGCGCGGCGCGCGCGGCGAGCGCCGCCGCGGCCACCAGCACGACGAAGCGGCTGCCCAGCGCCCACCAGGGCCAGGGGTGGTGGAAGTCGGTCCAGCTCCAGCCGAGCATTGCCGCCGCGGCGTCGATCACCAGCCCGAGGCCCAGGTAGGCCGCGGCCATCCGCTCCGCCCAGCCCGCGGCCAAGCCGGACAGCCGCGCCACCAGGAACAGCAGCAGCGCCTTGGACAGCACGTCGGCGACGTCGAGGGCCACGCGCCACCACGGCGCGGGAAACAGCGCGCCGTTGAGCAGGTAGGGCGACAGCAGCAGCGCGGTGCAGAGGCAGAAGACGCCGGTGACGCCGTAGAGCCACTCCTGCCGCAGCGCCAGCCACACCATCAGCATGAAGGCGCCGATGACCAGGCCGGCGAGGGTCGTCGTCACGCGCGCCACCTGCCAGAACCGCCGTCCCTCCTGGAGCGCGCGGATCTGGGACGCCGGACCCAGCAGCGGCGCCGACAGCCCCGCGCCTTCGAAGCCCGGCCGCGCCAGGCGCAGGCTCAGGCGATGCGGTCCGGCAGGCAGCAATGCCGGCGGGATGCTGACCTGCAGGCGCCGGCCCGCCAGCAGCAGGCCGCGCTGCGCGAGGTCGTCCTCGTCCTCGGACACGTAGCCGACGCCCGGCCCCGAGGTGGCGATCAACTGGCCGTCCAGGTAGATCGAGGCCGCGGGCCGGTGCTGGATCACCAGCCAATACGGCACCTGCGCCGGCCGATCGAGGCGGAAATCGAGCGCGAACCAGAGCGGGCCCGGCGCATCGGTGTCGTGGATCTGGACCGGCAGCGCCACGACGTGGCCTGGCGCGAGGGAGGTCACCGGGGTCGTCGGCGCCGTCGATGGCATCGGCGTCGGCGTGGCCGTCGCTTCGAGTGGGCGGGACACGATGGCCGACGCGGCGGGCGCCGGCAGCTGCGGATCGAGCAAGGCGCCGGGGATCTGCGCGGGGTCCAGGGCGTCGCCGGGCAGCAGGCGCGCCTCGGCCAGCCGCAGCACCTGGGGCGGCATCGCCGTCCCGTACTGCTGCGAGAACAGGTGGACGGCGCCCAGCAGCAGCAGCGGCAGCACCACCAGCAGCGCGAGCCGGCGGATCGAGATCGCCGACGTCGCCGGCCGCGCCTCCATCGCGCGAGTCCATACCGCCAAGTGGCCCCCCACGGCATCGCCAAAAGGAACGCCGGCCCGAGATGGAACCGGCGCGGCCGATGCTAGGTCAAGGGGCGGGGCGGGACAACCTTGGACCTAGGGGCGGCGTTGTCCCGTCCGCTTCAGATCACGGCGCTCTGGACATAGAGCTCGAACTGGAAGTGGGCCGGGAGGCTCTGGTTGCCGGCCAAGTCCACCTGCTGGACGAAGACCTCGACCTGGCCCGCCGTGCCGGCCGGCAGGCCCATGTCCGCGGTGGTGATCGTGTGGCCCTTGCCGCCCTGGTAATACTCCTTGCCGTTGACGGTGACCTTCAGCCACCACTCCGCGTTGGGCTCGAGCTTGCCCAGCCGCAAGGTGCCGTCGGAGGTGATCCTGTCGTTGTTCCAATAGCCGGTGTCGTTGACCAGCTGCACGGTCGGCGCGACGGGCTTGACGGTGTCCAGGGTGAACGACCGCTCGGTGATCGTCACGTTGCCGGCCAGGTCCTGCTGACGGACCTGCAGCGTGTGCGACCCGTCCTTCAGCCCCGCGGTGCTGACGCTGCGCCCATGGTCGGCACTGGTCAGCCAGGACTGGCCGTCCCAGCTGTAGGCCCAGCCGTCCAGGGCCGCCACGTCGATGGTCCCGTGCTTCATGTGCGGAGCGGTGGTGAACGGGCCGTCGATCGGGGGGTCGACCGGCAGCCGGATCAGCGCGCCCTTCGGCGGGGTGAGGTCCACGTTCACGGTGACGCGGCTGGCCTCGCTCGCGTTGCCCGCCAGGTCGACTTGGCGCAGCCAGATCTGCTGCTCCCCCTCCTGGCCGACCTCGGCGCCGCGCAGCCCGCCGCCGGTGCCGGGCCGCCAGGTCGTGCCGTCGAGGCTGTACTGCCAGTGCGCGTCGCGGTCCAGGCGGCCGACATGGATGTCGCCGTCGCGGCCCAGCCAGCCGTTGGCCGGTGCCGAGGGCGCCAACGCCGCCGGCGCCTGCGTGTCGAGCTCGAACGACAGCCGGCTCGAGACGCTGCGGTGGCCCTGCGGATCGAACTGCTCGACGATCAGGTCCTTGCGGCCGTCCGCGCCGAAGGCGGCGGCCGCGATGCGATCACCGCTGCCCGCGACCCAGGACTCGCCGCCGTCGAGGCTGTAGCGCCAGCGGCCGCTGCCCAGCAGGGCGTCGACCTGGACGTCCGCGCGCGAGGTGATGCCGTCGTGGTCCGACACGCCGGTGTCCACCACCAGGCGCGGGCGCGGCGCGGGGACGTCGGGGTTCGGCTCAGGGTCGGTGCCACCGGGTTGTTCCGGTTTCGGTTGCTCGGGCTTGGGCTCCTCCGGCTTCGGTTGCTCAGGCTTCGGCTCCTCCGGCTTCGGTTGCTCGGGCTTCGGCTGCTCAGGCTTGGGCTCCTCGGGCTTCGGCCGCTCGGGCTGGGGCTCTTCCGGCTTTGGCTGTTCGGGCTTGGGTTGCTCGGGCTTCGGGGACTCCGATTCCGGCTTCTCCGGCTTCGGCCCTTCGGGTTTCGGCTGCTCGGGCCCAGGGGCTTCGGGCTTCGGCTGCTCCGGTCCGGGCTGCTCCTGCTCGGGGCGTTCCGGCTTGGGCGTCTCGGGCTTCGGTCGCTCCACCTCGGCCACGGGCGGTTTGCTGCTCGAGCCGCCCGCGGCGGCCACCGCGACGCTGGCCGCGCCGCCCACGCCGAGCAGACCGAGTCCCGAGGCCAGCAGCGCGCTGGAGCGATCGGCGCGCGAAGCGTCGGCGCCATCGGCATCCGCCTTCACCGGCGCGCTGGCGTCCGCAGCTGGCGGCCCCGCGGGCTCTGCCGGCGTGGCGGGTGGCGGCGGCGCGCCGTCGCTCGCGGGCGCATCCGGGTCAGCGGGCGGTGCTGCGTCGAGGTCGTCCTCGTCGCGACGGCGGCGCGATGGCGCATCGCCCCCTGGCGCCGGCGACATCACGGCACGGACACGGGACAACGGATCGGAGGGAGTGGTCATGGCAAACAGACGGCGATGGAAAGCCTCGCAGTCTGTTCAAGCGCCCACGGATGCGCATCGACCTTCAGCGGTGGTGCGCTTGGACGCCTTCCCCTTCAGTCGGTAGGTGTCCTACTGAAACTAGCCGGGGAGGACGGCCACGCGCCGATCGCGCTGATCGCGCCACACCGCCTCACACGCCTCGGTCACTCCACCGCCTTGACCATGTCCTCGACCACCTTCTTCGCGTCACCGAAGACCATCATGGTCTTGTCCATGTAGAAGAGCTCGTTGTCCAGGCCCGCATACCCGGCCGCCATCGAGCGCTTGTTGACGATGACCGTGCGCGCCTTGTAGGCCTCCAGGATCGGCATGCCGTAGATCGCGCTGCCCTTCTGCAGCGCGGCCGGGTTCACCACATCGTTCGCGCCGAGGATGATGGCCACGTCGGTCTGGCCGAACTCGGCGTTGATGTCCTCCATCTCATGGACCTGGTCGTAGGGCACCTCGGCCTCGGCGAGCAGCACGTTCATGTGACCCGGCATGCGGCCCGCCACCGGATGGATCGCATAGCGGACGGTGACGCCCTTCTCGATCAGCTTCTGCGCGAGCTCCTTGACCGCATGCTGCGCGCGCGCCACCGCCAGACCGTAGCCGGGGACGATGATCACGCTCTCCGCGTTGCCGAGGATGAAGGCCGCGTCGTCGGCGCTGCCGCTCTTCACATTGCGCTGCTGCGCGGCCCCGGCGGCGGTGGTGCCCTCGGCGCCGAAGCCGCCCAGGATCACGTTGAAGAACGAGCGGTTCATCGCCTTGCACATGATGTAGCTCAGGATCGCGCCCGAGCTGCCCACCAGCGAGCCCGCGATGATCAGCATGCTGTTGTTGAGCGAGAAGCCGATGCCCGCCGCGGCCCAGCCGGAGTAGCTGTTGAGCATGGACACGACGACCGGCATGTCGGCGCCGCCGATCGGGATGATCAGCAGCACGCCCAGCACGAAGCCCAGCGCCGCGACCAGCAGGAAGTCCATCGCGCTCTGCGAGTGCCAGAAGCCGAAGATGAAGAACACCGCCGCCAGGCCCAGGACCAGGTTGAGCCAGTGCTGCCCGGGAAAGGTGACCGGCGCGCCCTGGAACAGGCGGAACTTGTACTTGCCGCTGAGCTTGCCGAAGGCGATGACCGAGCCGGAGAAGGTCACCGCGCCGATGAAGCAGCCCAGGGCCAGCTCGATGCGGTTGCCGCCGGGGATGGGCGCGTAGCGGGGCGCGATGCCGAAGGCATGCGGCTCGACGACCGCGGCCACCGCGATGCACACCGCCGCCAGGCCGATCATGCTGTGCATGAAGGCCACCAGCTCCGGCATCTTGGTCATCTCGACGCGCTGCGCCATGACGGTGCCGATGCCGCCGCCGACCACCAGTCCGCCCAGGACATAGGCCAGCCCCAGCGTCTGTCCGCCGGCCAGCTTCAGGATCAGCGCGCCGGTGGTGAGCACGGCGATGGTCATGCCGACCATGCCGAAGACGTTGCCGCGGATGGAGGTGGTCGGATGCGAGAGCCCCTTGAGCGCCTGGATGAAGCAGACGCTCGCGATCAGGTAGAGCAGCGTGACGAGGTTCATCGACATCGGTCAGCCCTTCGCGTTGCCGTGGCCGTCGGCCGGGGTTTTGCGCTCCTTCTTCTTGAACATCTCCAGCATCCGCCTCGTCACGAGGAAGCCGCCGAAGACGTTGACCGCCGCGAGCGCGACGGCGAAGGTGCCCATGAACTTGCCCAGCGAGGTCTCGGTGAGCGCGGCGGCGAGCATCGCGCCGACGATGACGATGGCCGAGATCGCGTTGGTCACGGCCATCAGCGGCGTGTGCAGCGCCGGCGTCACGGTCCAGACGACGTGGTAGCCGACGTAGATCGCCAGCACGAAGATCGTCAGGTTGATCAGGGTGGGAGAAACGGCATCCATCCGGGACTCTCCTTGCGGGCGCGCGGCCCGGTCGTCATGCGGCCTCGCGGCCTCCAGCAGGGCGGCCGCTCAGGCCTGGCGCAGCACCTGGCCCTCGTGCGCGACGAGGCAGGCGGTCACGATGTCGTCGTCGGCCGGCAGCGCGAAGCCGCCTTCCTTCGTCAGCACCAGCTTCAGGAAATCCAGCACGTTGCGCGCGTAGAGCGCGGACGCGTCCGCCGCCACCAGCGACGGCAGGTTGGTCTCGCCCACCAGCGTCACGCCGTGCTTGCGCACCGTCCGGCCCGGCTCGGTGAGCGGGCAGTTGCCGCCCGCCGGCGCCGCGATGTCGACGATGACGGAGCCCGGCTTCATCGCGCGGACCATCTCCTCGGTGACCAGCACCGGCGCCGGCCGCCCCGGGATCAGCGCGGTGGTGACGACGACATCGGCCTGGGCGACGCGCTTGGCGACCTCGACCTGCTGGCGCTGCAGCCAGCTCGGCGGCATCGGGCGGGCGTAGCCGCCGACGCCCTCGGCGGCCTGGCGCTCCTCGTCGGTCTCGTAGGGCACGTCGATGAACTTGGCGCCGAGGGACTCGACCTGCTCCTTCACCGCGGGGCGCACGTCGGAGGCCTCGATGACCGCGCCCAGCCGCTTGGCGGTGGCGATCGCCTGCAGGCCGGCGACACCCACGCCCAGCACGACGACCCGCGCGGCCTTGATCGTGCCGGCGGCGGTCATCAGCATCGGGAACAGGCGCTGGTAATGGAAGGCGGCCAGCATCACCGCTTTGTAGCCGGCCAGGTTGGCCTGGCTGGAGAGCACGTCCATGCTCTGCGCGCGGGTGGTGCGGGGCGCGGCCTCGAGCGCGAAGGCGGTGAGCCGCGCCTCGGCCAGGCGCTGCAGGCCGTCGCGGTCGAAGGGATTGAGCATGCCGGCGAGCACCGCGCCGGGCTTGAACAGCGCCATCTCGCCGGGCTCCGGCGCACGGACCTTCAGGACGAGGTCGCAGGCGAAGGCCGCCTCGCGCCCGACCAGTTCCGCGCCGGCGGCGGCGTAGGCCTCGTCGGTCACGCTGGCGTTCAGGCCGGCGCCTTGCTGAACGCGCAGCGTGTGGCCCTGCGCGACCAGCTTCTTGACGGTTTCCGGCGTCGCGGCGACGCGCGCTTCCCCCGCCGCGGTTTCCTGCGGCACACCGATCAGCATCTGGAATCCCTCCATCCTGAATCAGGGTCCGGGCGAGCTTAACCGGGGGACCGCCTCGGGCGGGTCTCGCCCGCGACTGGGGTTTTCACCGACAAAACCCGGGAGCAATGTGAGGCAAAGCTGTTTCGAATGGTGAACTAGAGTCGTCGAAGGGAGTCAAAGCGACGTTAAATGACGACCGAAAGGAGTCAGACCATGACAAAGAAAATTCTCCTCAGCAGTGCGTTGGCCTTGGTGGCCCTGATGCCGATGGCATCCCGGGCCGCCGATGTGGGGGTCTCGGTGAGCATTGGCGAACCGGGCTTTTATGGACAGATCGACATCGGCAATGTGCGCCCGCAGGTGGTGTACGAGCGGCCGGTGCTGGTGACCCGGGTGCCGGCGCCCGCGCCGGCGGTCTATCTCCGCGTGCCGCCGGGCCATGAGAAGAACTGGGCCAAGCACTGCGCGCGCTACAACGCGTGCGGCCGGCCGGTGTATTTCGTGCGGGACGAGTGGTATCGGGAGGTGTACGCCCCGCAATACCGCCGGGATCACAGCGAATACCGCTGGCGCGACGACGGCCGCCGCGATTACCGCGACGATGATCGCGGTCCCGGCAAGGGTCACGGCCGCGGACGCGGTCACGACAAGGACCGCGACGATGACCGCGGCCACGGACACGGCCGGGGCAACTGAGCCTCTCGCTGAAGAATGAAGAAAACCCCGGCAAGCCGGGGTTTTCTGTTTTCAAGCGGGATGAATCAGATGACTGTCTCGCCGCCGTTGTAGAGGATCGTCACCTGCGGCTGAGCGGCGTAAATTCCCAAATCAATCCTCAGGACATCCTTGGGATCGACCGAGGGATTACCCGTGGCATTGATGCTGAAGTCCCAATTGGAATTGCCTCCCCCGTTCAATCCGCCAATATAGTCCCGCAGTTTGGCGCCATCCGGAATGGTCATCACCGCGCTCAAGTCGATCACGTCACCTTGGCTCTTGTCGTAACCGACGATGGACAGCTTCTTACCGTCCGCAGCACTGACCTTGAACTTATCCATGCCGGTGGTGCCGGTGAATACCGTGGGATCGGAATTGGTCGCTCCATGGACGCCCAAGACGTCATCCAGCTGCAGCGTGAAGTCGAAATGCGTCGTGGCGCTTTCCTTGTTGCTGGCATTCACCTGCACCACCTGCACGTTCTTAAGGCCGGGGATGCCGCCGATTTCGCTGGCGGCAATCTGGTGGTCAGCGCCGCCAGTCTTCCAGGTTACGCCGTTATCGAGGCTGTATTTCCAGGACATTCCAGCCACCAAACCGTTGATCTGGAGCGTGGAGTCGTTGGTAACACCGTCCTGGGGAGTACCGGAATCGAAAACCAGCTCGACAGTCGGGGTGGGTGGCGGCGCAAACTTGGCTATCCCAGAAATATGCCACGTACGGGGGGAGGCCGGATTTCCCGCCATGTCGCATTCCCTCATTTGCAGCACTGTCCGATCAAAATCGACCGACAGCAGTTCGTAGAAGTCAAAAGTGTTTGACGATAGATCCCTCCAAGACCCATCAGCTAACCTCCATTGCAGCTTCGCATTTGCGTCCTGATAATCCTCAAATTGCAATGACCACATGCTTACCGAGGTTCCTTTTATTTCAACCTGTGGAGATATGGCAACCGATTCATAACCGGAAAAGTACAGGTGGATGAATTGGGTGGACTGAGGGGGTGTTGTGTCCAAGGTAAAGCTCAACGTTGCCTGCTCACTTTCCGCTCCGTGCCGATCCATCTGCGTAACCATCACGGACTTATCGCCGTCCGCACCGAATTCGGCGCCGGAAATCGTTCCTTCTGAATTCCCGTCTTTCCATGTCGTGCCGCCATCGACGCTGTATTTCCACGTCGCGCCGGGCACCAGCCCAGTCACCGTCAAGTCGGCCTGATTGGTGAGCCGGTCATCGGCAAACCAGCCGGAATCGACAGTGAGCGCGATCTTCGGAGCGGGGGGAGGGGTCGTCGGCTTTTCGGGCTCAGGCGTGGAGGGCGTCTCTGGCTCTGGATTTGGATCCGGATGTGGGTCCGGATTGACCGGGGTTTCTGGCGTTTCCGGATTTCCAGGCTGTTCAGGTGTGGGCGGCTCCACATCCGGTTTGGGCGTTTCCGGCTGCGGGTGTTGTTCCTCAGGTTTCGGCGCCTCGGGTTGAGGATTCGGAACGTCCGGCTTGGGGGTTTCGGGCTGCGGGTGTTGCTCGTCGGGCTTCGGCGCTTCGGGCTGAGGCTGCGGAACCTCCGGCTTGGGCGCTTCGGGCTGCGGCTGCTGTTCGTCCGGTTTCGGCGTCTCGGGTTGAGGCTGGGGCACCTCGGGTTTCGGCACTTCCGGCTTGGGCACCTCCGCGATGGGGGGCTTCCAGTCTCCCGACTTCCCTCCGCCGCCGCCGCTTGCGGCACCGACCAGCCCGATCGCTCCCAGCGCCACGCCGCCGATCACCAGACGGCGGCTGCCGGTGCCATGGGCTCCCTCGTCAGACGCAGCGGGCTCCGACGCACTTTCCGTCGGCGCCGGCACGTCCCCTGCGGGAGCTTCAGCGGGAGCCGCCTCATCGGCGGGCTGAGGCGCCTGCTGGTCCTCGTCGAGGTCTTCCAGGTGCGGTGCCGTTGGCTGCCCTTGACCGGGGACCTGTTGCACGGCGGACTGCCGCAATTGCTTGATTCGAGACATGGCGTTGGGACCTTTGCCGAGTGGAAAACCCGGCAGTCTTTCGACGTCGCCCGCGCGCGACATCAGCCTCCATTCACACGATTCCCCAACAGCTCCCACCTGTTTATGGGATATCGCCCCACGCTCGTGCGCGCTGTTCGCCGTCCCTTGTCATTCGTCCCCCTCACAATGCGCCCGTTCCCACATCGAGGTGGCGCTCCCCGGCACCCCTGCCGCCGGACCAGCCGCTCCCCAGGAAGGACCATGACCGAACGATTCAAGCCCAGCGTCACCGTCGCCGCCGTGATCGAGCAGGACGGCCGCTACCTGCTGGTTGAGGAGCTCACCCGCGACGGCCTGCTGCTCAACAATCCCGCCGGCCATCTGGAGCAGGCCGAGTCCGCGATCGACGCGGTCAAGCGCGAAGTCCTCGAGGAAACCGCCCGGCCGTTCACGCCGGACGCCTTCCTCGGCGTCTACATGTCGCGTTTCCTGCGCCCGGACCGTGGCGACGACGTGACCTATGTGCGCCTGGCCTTCACCGGCCGGGTCGGCGACCAGATCCCCGGCCGCCCCTTCGACGAGCCGATCCAGCGCACGCTCTGGCTCACGCTGGACGAGATCCGCGCCAGCCGCGACCGCCATCGCAGCCCGCTGATCCTGCAGTGCATCGAGGACCACGCCGCCGGCCGCCGGCTGCCGCTGGAGGCCGTCGCGGCCCACCCGTCGCTGTACGCGCCGCGCGCCTGGCCGCATTGAGCGCGGGCGGCGCCGCGAGCGCGCTCAGAGCGTCATCGCGGCGCTGATCGCCTGGTCGAGGTGACGCGGCTCGCGCCGGCGGGCCTCGAGCTCATTGATCGCGCAGCGCGACAGCGTCACCAGCGACTCGCGCTGGCGCTCGCGCAGGCGACGCGGCAGGCGGTCCATCACGCACAGGCTGCCGACGACCTCGCCGGTGGACAGTGACAGCGGCACCGACGCATAGAAGCGCACATACGGCGCGCCCTGCACCAGCGGGTGGTCCAGGAAACGGCTGTCGTGCCAGGTGTCCGGCACCTCCTGCAGTCCGCCGTGATGCATCACGTGCGAGCACAGACCACGCGCCCTCGGCATCGTCCGCAGCGGCAGGCCGGAGGTGCCGATCAGCCGCAGCTGCTCGCCATCCACCAGGCCGACCGCGGCCATCGCGCCGCCGCTGATGTCGCAGGCCAGGTCGGCCAGTTCGTCGAAGGCGGAGTGGCCGCGCGGCGGCAGGTCCAGCCCGTCCACCGCCGCCTGGCGCGCCGGCTCGTCCGCCCGCAGCGGCGGCAGCCAGCCCTGCAGCAGCGCCAGCACCTCCTCGGCCTGCGTGCCCTTGTCGAAGAAGCCGGAAATGCCGTGCTCGGCGCAGGCGCGCCGCATGTCCTCGTAATAGCTGTTGCTCAGCACGATCGCCCGCGCGCCAATGCCCAGCTGCCGGATCGCCCGCAGCACCCGCAGCCCGCTGCCGGGCTGCAGCGCCAGGTCCATCACCACGACATCGGGCTGGGTCCGGGTGATCGTCTCGATCGCGGAGGCCTCGCAGGCGGCCTCGCCCACCACCTGGATCCGGCGCTCTCGCGCCAGCAGCGCCTGCAGCTGCGCCCGGATGGTGATGGACCCTTCGACGATGACGACGTTCATGATCGGTCTCCCTGTTTCATTCAGTTTCTTCGGACGCCGCGAGCCGGAGGAGTCGGCGACCACCGGCCCCGCTGTGCGTCGAATCGCGCAGCGCGTGTCAGCCATTCCTGACACGCCTTCCCCCGGGCGCCATGGGTCGTGAACGGCGTCACGAAATCGGGGGTGGAGGGGGTGGGTGAAGGGGCAACGAGACCCGTCGGGCGGCGGCCGGCCCCGCACCGGACAGGTCTTGCGGACCTTTGGGACAATCGCGCCCCATGAATCCCAAGAAGCAACGCATCGTCGTCGGGCTGTCCGGCGGCGTTGATTCCGCCGTGTCCGCCTGGCTGCTCAAGCAGGCGGGCCATGAAGTCGTCGGCATCTTCATGAAGAACTGGGAAGACGACGACGACAGCGAGTACTGCTCCTCCAACATCGATTTCGTCGACGCGGCCGCGGTGGCCGACGTCATCGGCATCGAGATCGAGCACGTCAACTTCGCCGCCGAGTACAAGGACCGCGTCTTCGCCGAGTTCCTGCGCGAGTACCAGGCCGGCCGCACGCCCAACCCGGACGTGCTGTGCAACGCCGAGATCAAGTTCAAGGCCTTCCTCGACCACGCGATGCGGCTGGGCGCCGAGAAGATCGCCACCGGCCATTACGCGCGGGTGCGCGAGCGGGACGGCCAGGTGCAGCTGCTCAAGGGCCTGGACCCGCTCAAGGACCAGAGCTACTTCCTGCACCGGCTCAACCAGGCGCAGCTGCGCAAGACGATGTTCCCGGTCGGCGAGCTGCCCAAGACCGAGGTGCGCCGGCTGGCCGAGGAGATCGGGCTGCCCAATGCGAAGAAGAAGGACTCGACCGGCATCTGCTTCATCGGCGAGCGGCCCTTCCGCGAGTTCCTGAACCGCTACCTCTCCCACAAGCCCGGCCCGATCAAGGACGAACGCGGCCGCAAGCTGGGCGAGCACGTCGGCCTGTCCTTCTACACGCTGGGCCAGCGCCAGGGACTGGGCATCGGCGGCGTGAAGGAGAAGGGCGCGCCGCGCGGCGGCGGCGAGCATGAGCCCTGGTTCGTCGCCCGCAAGGACCTGGCGAGCAACACGCTGGTGGTCGTCCAGGGCCACGGCCACCCGCTGCTGCAGAGCCGCGGTCTGGTGGCGCAGGACCTGAGCTGGACCGGCCAGGCGCCCGCCTTCGGCGGCTTCGGCGCCAAGACCCGCTACCGGCAGGCCGACGCGCCCTGCGCGCTGACCCCCGGCGAGGGCTGCATCCGCCTGGACTTCCCGCAGCCGCAATGGGCGGTCACGCCCGGCCAGAGCGCGGTGCTCTACGACGGCGACGTCTGCCTGGGCGGCGGCGTCATCGCGGAAGCGATCGCGTAGTCCGAAGGCCGCGTCCGCCGGCGGGCCGTCCCGAGTGCCCGGCCGACCAGGGCCGGCGCGGCGGCGGTCCGCTGCCCGTCGCACGCCCGCCGGCAGCTCATCCAGCGATTCGGGGCACTCGTCGCATGGCCGGAACCGCCGCGGCTAGTGTCCCATGACAATGCGCACCTTCCCTGCCGGACGTCGCCTGTGGCACGCTGGCGTGTTGCCGCCTCGCCTGGATGGACCCCTTGGATCGTCTGCTCGCCCGCATCGCCCAGCCCGCCTTCGTGCTGCGCATTGCCGCCCTGGCGATCTGTCTGCTGGAGCTGGGCTCGGCGGTCTGGGGCCTGATGGGCAACGCGACCGAGCCCTACGACGGCGTCCTGGCCAGCCTCTACCGCCGCACCGGCGGCGACACCCACGACGCGCCCTTCGTGCTCACCTGCCTGGCGCTGGTGATGCTGTTCGCGTGGCACTTCTGGCGGCTGGCGCGCCAGCAACACCTGGACCTGCCACCGGCCGACGCGCTCGCCCGCGTGCTGCTGCTGGACGTGCTGGCGCTGCTGGTCACGCCGGGGCTGCCCTTCCTCGTGACCGTGCTGGCGGCGCTGCTGCTGAACGTGCGGCGCGCCTTCAATTTCGCGCTCGCGCAGGTCGTGATCAGCGTGGCGCTGTACTGGCTGCTGCCCAGCGAGGCCCAGCGGCTCGAGCAGCTCCAGCCCGACCTGCCCTGGTGGCTGAACAGCCTGGGGCTGTCGATGTCGATGGTGGCGCTGCACGGCATGGCCTTCGGGCTGGGCCGGCTGGCCGCGGCGGAGGCCGAGCGCAGACGCTGGTTCCAGGCCATGCTGGCCGAGAAGGAATCGGGCGAGCGGCTGCAGATCGAGCAGCTGCGTTATGCCGAGCGCCTGCACATGGCGCGCGAGTTGCACGACGTGATGGGGCATCACCTGACCGCGCTCAACCTGCACCTTCAGCTGAGCGAGGCGCTGCTGCGCCGCCACGACGAGCCCGGCGCCGCGCAGGCGGTCGAAAAGGCCAAGCTGGGCGCGGCGGGGCTGCTGGCGGAGGTCCGCGCGGCGGTGTCGCGCGAACGCGAGAGCCAGCGCATCAACCTCGAGGCCGCGCTGCGCACGCTGGCCGACGGCATCGCCAGCACGCAGATCGAACTGGCGCTGGATCCGGTCGCGCAGGACCTGACGCCGCGCTGCGCGCACGCGCTGCTGCGCTGCGTGCAGGAGGCGGTGACCAATGCGGTGCGCCATGCCGGCGCGACGCGGGTGCGCGTCAGCCTGGAGGCGGTGGACGAATCCGGTCCGCAGGTCCGGGTGCGGGTTGACGACAATGGCCGCGGCACGCGCAAGCTGCGCGAGGGCAACGGCCTCAAGGGCATGCAGGAACGCATGGCCGAACTGGGCGGGACGATGCAGGTGCTGCGGCATCACCCCGGATTCCTGA
>Ga0209370_1001083_pt1 | contig 26667 bp, 23 predicted proteins | sample AgamicAtPrz_FD_187164 | JGI IMG/M metagenome (GOLD analysis project Ga0209370, IMG submission 187164) | Agave microbial communities from Guanajuato, Mexico - At.P.rz (SPAdes) (version 2) | ecosystem: Host-associated > Plants > Phyllosphere > Phylloplane/Leaf | place: Guanajuato, Mexico... | reverse complement strand
GCTGGCGTTCATATTGTGACTCCTTACGTTTTACCAGATCATAAAGGCGGCTATTCTCCGGCAGCGTAATGCCCTGACTGCGCGCGCGGCGCAGCAGATAGCCGGTAATATAATCAATTTCAGTTTGTCGCTGCGTACGGATATCCTGCAGCATAGAAGAGACATTGGCGGCAGTCGTGTCGATAACGTCATAAATAATGGCGCGTAACGTCTCTGCATCCATATGCTGTCCTTCACGCGTCAGCAGCAGCGCCAGCTCGTCGCACAGCGTATCGATCTGCTCCGGCCAGGCACGCAGCGCGCCGTTCAGGCACTCATGCTCTACCGTTAGCGGATTGATAACGCAGTTCACCGCCAGCTTGCGCCAGCAGGCGGAGGCAATATCATCATGCCAGGCAACGTCAGGTAATGCCTGATGCAGCAGATCCGCGAGATGGCTCAACGGCGCGGCGTCACGGCTGACCGGTCCAATATGCGTGATGCCTGCCGCCACGTGGCGGATCACCGTTCCGTCATGCATCGCCGCATGGGTGGTGATGCCGCGCAGCAGCGGCTGCGTCAAATCGCGCAGCTCCTCCAGCGTTCCCATACCGTTGTGCAGCAGCAAAACCGGCATGTCCGCGCGCAGCACGCTCTGAAGATTTTTAATCGCCGGCGAAACCTGCGGCGCTTTCAGGGTAACCAGCAACAGGTCGCTGCGCGCCAGAAACAGCGGATCGTTGGCGATAAAGGTGTGATTGCTCACTTCGCCCTGCAGATCGGTGACGTTAACGGAACAGTAGGGCTGCGGCACGCGCAGCCAGCCCTGTACGTCGTGACCCTGACGGGCCAGCGCAGTCAGCCAGACCTGCCCCAGCGCGCCGCAACCCAGCACGGTAATTTTCATTCTGCCTCCTGCTGGCGGGGTATTTTCACATCACATACTCAGTATAGCTTTGAGCTGCCGCGTGTTTTATTAGCGCAGCAAGACGCGTATTATGCATGTCACTTTAGTATCAGGAGAAGAAAAGATGCCATCTTTCGATATCGTTTCCGAAGTCGAGCTGCAGGAAGTCCGCAACGCGGTAGAAAATACCAACCGTGAACTCTCAACCCGCTTCGACTTTCGTAACGTCACCGCCAGCGTTGAGCTGAATGAGAAGAACGAGACGATTAAAATCACCACCGAGTCCGATTTTCAGGTGAAGCAGATTGTCGATATTCTGCGTGAAAAGCTGCTGAAGCGCGGTATTGAAAACGCTGCGATTGAGGTGCCGGAAGAGATTGAACACAGCGGTAAAAGCTGGAGCGTAGAAGCTAAACTGAAAAAAGGCATTGAAAGCGACGTTGCCAAAAAGCTGGTGAAGCTGATCAAAGACAGCAAGCTTAAGGTGCAGACGCAGATTCAGGGCGACGAACTGCGCGTGACCGGCAAATCTCGCGACGATCTGCAGGGCGCGATGGCGCTGGTGCGTGGGGGCAACCTCGGTCAGCCATTCCAGTTCAAAAACTTCCGCGATTAATCCTCTCTGGCGCACGCCGTAGCGCGATAGATCGACAGCGCACCATGCCGGATAGATCGCTGTAAAAAAAGCCCGACGCAGTGGTCGGGCTTCAGATTCAGCAGCTGGCGAGCAGCGCCTCTATCTCAACGCGGCTCGTGACTTTGCTGTCGATTTTGATATACGCGCTTTTCTCTTCCGGCACGATAAATACGGATGCCACGCCAGGCTGAGCCTTCAGGCGTTTTTCCAGATTCGGCACGGCCAGTACGGCGTCGCTCAGTACCAGCCGCAGGCTGCTGACGTAAGGCGGCTCCTGCATCGACATCGCAACAAACAGCCAGGCCGCAGCGATAATCGCTCCGATAAGAAATACCGTCTGCGCATCAATATGACCAAAAATCCAGCCGCCGAGGCTGCCGCCAATCGCCACCCCAAGAAACTGGCTGGTGGAGTAGATACCCATGGCGGTGCCCTTATAACCGGCCGGTGACTCTTTGCTGATCAGCGAGGGCAGAATGGCCTCCATTACGTTAAACGCGAGGAAAAAGAGCTGCACGCCAGCCACCAGCGTCCAGAAGTGACCTTCTGCTCCCCAGAGAACGATTTCCGCAATGATAATCAGCGCCACGCAGCTGACAAAAACCCGCTTCATACGGCGCTTTACTTCGGCGTAGATAATGACCGGCACTACGGCGACAAAGGCAACCAGCATGGTCACCAGATAGATTTTCCAGTGCTCTGCTGCCGGGAGGCCTGCCAGTTCAAACTGGCCGGGCAGGGCGACAAAGCTCGACATCAGCAGCACGTGCAGACAGAGAATGCCGATATTAAGCTTCAGCAGTCTGGGATTGGCCAGCACGGCGCGGATGCTGCCTTTTACCATCCCGGACTCGCGGTTAAGCACGTGACCGCGCGCATTCGGCACGACCAGCAGCGTGATAACGATACCCAGCGTTGCCAGCAGCGCAATCATCCAGAACAGCGCATGCAGCCCCAGCGCGTGCGTGACAATGGGTCCGGCCACCATGGCAATCGCAAAGGTCACGCCAAAACTGATACCGATAAACGCCATCGCTTTAGTGCGGTTCTGCTCACGGGTGAGATCGGACAGCAGCGCCATTACGGCAGCGGCAATAGCGCCGGAGCCCTGTAACGCGCGACCAAGAATAATGCCCCAGATTGAGGTTGTCGTGGCGGCGATCACGCTGCCAAGAACAAACAGCAGCAGGCCGCCAACAATTAGCGGCTTGCGTCCGATACGATCGGAAAGCAGCCCGAACGGGATCTGAAAAATGGCCTGTGCCAGACCATAAATACCAATTGCCAGACCAATCAGGGTTTCGCTGGCACCCTGTAACGCCATGCCGTAAGTAGTAAGTACCGGCAGAACCATAAACATTCCGAGCATACGCAGGGAAAAAACGGTACCTAAACCCCATGTAGCGCGCAGCTCTACCGGCGTCATTTTATTGTCGTTCATTCCAACCTCTGTAAGTGTCTGCCTGTCATGCACCATGCTGCAGCAGCCAGTAACACCCTGTTGCTGCAAAATTGATTTATTTCGGGCATTTAACACCCATTTTAGGGAGCAGGGGAGGGCGGGTAAAACATTTGTTTTTAAGCAGTGGTAACAAAAAGAAAGGGCGCGAAAATCGCGCCCTTTCTCAGAGTGACGGTGCCCGCTTACCAGACGTAAGTGAGCAGGTCTTTGGATGCGGGAGCCATGAAGTCAACTGACATCATGACGCTCAGCGCGGTAATGGCAATGATAGAGAACACAAACAGTTTACGCGCCCAGACTTTATCGTTTGAGGTTTTGTAACCTGAGAGTGCCATACCCAGCCACCAGACGCTGACCGCCGCAGCCACGATCAGATATTTGTAGCCCGCATAACCACCCAGTGAGAGCATCAGCGTGGCAATCATAAACGCCAGGATGTAGAGCGTAATATGATTTTTTGCCACAGAGATGCCTTTCACCACCGGCAGAACCGGAATGTTGGCGGCCTGGTAATCTTTAAAGCGGAAGATGGCAATCGCGTAGGAGTGCGGCATCTGCCACAGGCTAAAGATAGCCAGTAAAATTAATGCGCCAGCATCAAACTCATTGGTGACTGCGCAGTAGCCAATTACCGGTGGCGCAGCACCGGAGAGGCTGCCGATCAGCGTTCCGTAGACCGAATGACGCTTCATATAGAGGCTGTAAACGCCAACATAGACCACGAAGCCCATGACCGCCAGCCACATGGCCAGCGGGTTGGCGCCGAAATACAGCAACGCAAAGCCAGCAATACCCAACGCAGTGGCATAAACCAGGCTTACTTTCGCCGAGATCAGGCCTTTGACCAGAACCCGGTTCCGCGTTCTCTCCATTTTGATGTCGATATCGCGGTCAATCACATTGTTGAATACACAACCCGATGCGACCACCAGCGATACGCCAGCCAGCGCGGTGAGAAACAGGGGATAATCGATGCTGCCTTTAGAGGCCAGCAGAAATCCACCGATGACAGAAATTAAATTTCCGAAAATAATTCCTGGTTTTGTTACTTGCAGGTATTGCTTAATCATTACGCGTGACTCTTTAGTGGGCCATCATGTTGTAGTTGAGGTTCCACATAATCCACAGTGAACCGATCACAACAATCAGAATGATGATTGCTGAGAAGACAATGGCCACCATGTTCCAGCCACCCTCTGATTTGCTGTCCAGATGCAGGAAGTAGACCAGGTGCACCAGCACCTGAACCACTGCACACACCAGAACCACACCCAGGATGGTGCCGTGTGAGGCACTGCCATCCATTACCATCCAGAACGGGATCGCCGTCAGGATGATAGAGAGGATGAAGCCGATCATGTAAGACTTCACGCTACCGTGTGATGCACCATGTTCGTTTACAGAATGACTCATTACATGGCCCCCATCAGATAGACAACGGTGAATACGCAGATCCACACCACATCCAGGAAGTGCCAGAACAGGCTCAGGCACATGATACGGGTACGGTTGCTCTCAGTCAGACCACGTTTAGCGATCTGGAACATCAGAACCGCCATCCAGATCAGACCAGAGGTAACGTGCAGACCGTGCGTACCAACCAGAGTAAAGAAGCCAGAAAGGAAGCCACTACGGTTTGGACCGAAGCCTTCCGCGATCAGGTGATGGAATTCATAGATTTCCATCCCGATAAATCCGGCACCGAACAGGAAGGTCAGGGCCAGCCAGCCAATGACCGAACCTTTGTTCTGGTTGTTCATCGCAATCACTGCCATTCCATAAGTAATGGAGCTCAGCAGCAGCAGCGCGGTTTCAACCAGCACAAACGGCAGTTCGAAAATATCTTTACCTGCCGGGCCACCGGCAGTGTTGTTGACCATTACTGCATAGGTCGCAAACAGCGTTGCGAAGATAATGCAGTCACTCATCAGGTAGATCCAGAAGCCAAAGACTTTATTGGCTCCTGCATCGTGATGCCCATGCTCCGCATGGGCGTCGTGGTGGTGTTTTACGGTTTGAGTCGACATTATTTCAGACCTGCTTTGCTGATGTCATCAAAGTGCTTCTTCTCGATCTGCTCGATTTCAGCAACCGGAACGTAGTAATCCACGTCCTCATCGAAGCTCTTCACAATCCAGGTCACGATAGTGCCCAGGAAAGTGAGACCCGCCAGCCACCAGATATGCCAGATCATGGCGAAACCGAAGACTGTTACGAATGCAGCGATAACAATGGCCGCGCCGCTGTTTTTCGGCATATGAATTTCTTCATATTTTTCTGGCTGCTTGTACGCTTCGCCTTTCTCTTTCATTTCCCAGAACGCATCACGCTCGTGGATATGAGGGATAACAGCAAAGTTGTAGAACGGTGGTGGTGAAGAGGTTGCCCACTCCAGCGTACGACCGCCCCACGGGTCACCAGTCAGATCGCGGTTCTGATCGCGGTCACGTACCGATACCCAGAACTGAACCAGCTGGCACAGAATACCGCAGGCAATCAGCGCCGCACCGCCAGCTGCAACAACCAGCAGCGAGTGGAACTGTGGATCGATATCCTGGCTCAGACGACGGGTCATACCCATGAAGCCCAGTGCGTACAGCGGCATAAAGGCAACAAAGAAGCCGATGATCCAGAACCAGAAGGCGCGTTTACCCCAGGTTTCGTTCAGCGTGAAGCCAAATGCTTTCGGGAACCAATAAGTCACACCGGCCATGCAACCGAAGACAACACCACCGATAATAACGTTATGGAAGTGTGCAATCAGGAACAGGCTGTTGTGCAGGACAAAGTCTGCGCCCGGTACGGCCAGCAGTACGCCGGTCATACCACCGACTGAGAAGGTCACCAGGAAGCCGATGGTCCACAGCATCGCTGAGTTAAACTCAATACGACCCTGATACATGGTGAACAGCCAGTTAAAGATTTTCACCCCGGTCGGAATCGCGATGATCATCGTCATGATACCGAAGAAGGCGTTAACGTTAGCGCCCGCACCCATGGTGAAGAAGTGGTGCAGCCAGACGATGAACGACAGTACGGTAATGGCGATGGTTGCCCACACCAGTGAGGTGTAACCAAACAGACGCTTTTTCGAGAACGTCGCGGTAACTTCAGAGAAGACACCAAAGACCGGCAGAACGAGGATGTACACTTCCGGGTGACCCCAGACCCAGATCAGGTTGACGTACATCATCATGTTACCGCCCATATCATTAGTAAAGAAATGGAAGTCGAGGTAACGATCAAGCGTCAACAGTGCCAGCGTCACGGTCAGAACCGGGAACGCAGCGATGATCAGGACGTTGGTGCAGAGTGATGCCCAGGTAAAGACCGGCATTTTGAACAGGTCCATGCCCGGCGCACGCATCTTCAGAATGGTCACGAAGAAGTTGATACCGGTCAGCGTGGTCCCGATCCCTGAGAGCTGGAGACTCCAGATCCAGTAGTCGACCCCGACGCCAGGACTATACTCCGCGCCAGAAAGCGGCGGATAAGCCAGCCAGCCAGTCTGTGCGAACTCGCCCACACCCAGAGAGATGTTCACCAGGATCACACCGACCGCGGTAAACCAGAAGCTCAGGTTGTTCAGGAACGGGAACGCAACGTCACGGGCACCGATTTGCAGCGGAACCGCGATGTTCATCAGACCTACAACGAATGGCATTGCCACGAAGAAGATCATAATCACGCCGTGAGCGGTGAAGATCTGATCGTAGTGGTGCGGAGGCAGAATGCCCGCCTCACCGGCAGAAGCCATAACCTGTTGGGTACGCATCATTACTGCATCGGCAAAGCCGCGCAGCAGCATGACGAATGCCATGATGATATACATGATACCCAGTTTTTTGTGGTCAACGGAGGTAAGCCATTCTGACCACAGATACTTCCACTTACCAAAATAGGTGAGGGCGGCAACCAGCGCCAGACCACCAATGATGATAGCGGCGACCGTAACCATGATAATAGGCTCATGATACGGCACTGCATCCAGTGTTAATTTTCCGAACATCGTATTATTCCCCGGTTCCCGCAGCAGCGGCGTGATTCATGTCCATGCCTTCGTGTGACATGTCCATTTTCCCGTGGCTCATCTTGAACTTATCAATAACCTGCTTGAAGAGTTCAGGACTCGCAGTTGAGAAATATTCCACCGGATGATTCTCACTTGGCGAAGCCAGTTTCTCAAACTCATCCATGGTGGTCAGTGTGTTAGGTGCCGCTTTAACTTTGGCAACCCACTGCTGGAATTCCGCATCATCTTTAGTTGCAATGGCCTTGAACTTCATGCCAGAGAAACCGCGACCACTGAAGTTTGATGAGATACCGTCAAATGTTCCTGGCTCATTGGCGATCAGGTGCAGTTTGGTCTGCATGCCCGCCATGGCGTAGATCTGGCTGCCGAGCGTAGGAATGAAGAACGAGTTCATCACGGAGTTAGAGGTGATTTTGAAGTTAACTGGCGTATTTGCCGGGAAGGCAATCTGGTTAACGGTGGCAATACCCTGTTCCGGGTAAATGAACAGCCATTTCCAGTCCAGTGCAACCACATCGATCTCAACAGGCTTAACGTCAGAGACCAGCGGTTTAGCCGGCTCCAGCGCATGCGTTGATTTCCAGGTCAGCACGCCGAGGAAGATGATGATCAGGATCGGAATGGTCCAGACCACGGCTTCCACTTTGTTAGAGTGTGACCAGTTAGGGCTGTACTTCGCTTCGGTATTGGTCGCCCGATATTTCCAGGCAAACACAACAGCCATTAAGACTGCCGGAATAACGACAATCATCATCAAGCCAAAGGCTGTCAGAATCAGTGAACGTTGCTCCATTGCAATCTGTCCCTTGGGATTTAACAACGCACTATCGCAGCCGCTGAGTAATACAGCGCCTGCGATTAATGACAAAATCCCCAAACATTTATTGTATTTCATGAGTCTCATTTAACGACCTCAATGACAAGGGCTCTATTGTCGTTTAAGTGTGCGCGCATTTTACGGTAAGGTTTATGCAGTGTAAACCAGCTTAAGGATGTGTCAGAAGGGTGTTGACACCTTTTGCTAAGGGAGTCACAGATGTTACGCAGAGTGACAAATTATTAACTGCGACAAGCAGTTGGCGGCAATATAACAAAAAGCAATGACAGAAACCGCAGAAAAAACAGGGAAAGCATAAACCGTACTTTTAATGCTCACTTATTTAACAATTATGCATCATTTGAGCGATAATTTTTCCACAAACTGATTGCTCACCGGATTTAAATATCGCCCGATGTTGTTAAATTAATGTTTTTATTTCGCGATGAAAAAAATGCTATTTGCGCTAATTCGCAGGTGCTATTTTTAAACAAAATAAATAGCGCCTGCAAATAGTGTCTGGCTATCGCTCAGCGAGCCGGTGGGTTTTCCTCAGAGCCAGACAGTCGAGTACCACGCCCAGCATAACGGCCAGAACGGCAATGCCGATGCCCGCCTCAAACAGTGGCGTCAGCAGCGCAGTCAGCGATTCTGCGCCTGCAGCTGTTAGCGCCAGCGTCAGCAGCCAGCAGCCCAGTAACGCGCAGCCTGCGGTGAACAGGCGGACAATCCAGCGATAGCCCACAGGCCAGCTGGTACGCGGAATAAACGTGCCGCTCTGCTGCATCTGAAGAAGCGTGGTGCGGCTAAGCCACAGCAGCAGCAGTCCCGGTAGCGCAGCCACAACGGTAAACGCATAGAAAGCTGACCAGCCCCATAGCTCAACCAGCCAGCCGGCGGCCGGACCCACATAAACGCGGCCAACAGCAGCCAGCGCTGAGAGCAGAGCGAACTGGGTGGCAGAGAACGCTTTATTACACATGGTCATCAGCAGCGCCACAAAGGCTGCTGTTCCCATGCCACCACACAGATTTTCAATAAACACCGCGCTGGCCATGCTCCAGAGGTGGGGCGGGGTAACCGCCAGCAGCCAGTAAGCGGCGTTCGATACGGCCTGCAGAATGCCAAACAGCATCAGAGCGCGAAACAGACTCAGACGCTGCATCAGCACGCCGCCATAGAGTGCGCCGATAATCGTCGCCAGTAGCCCCAGCGTTTTATTCACCAGGCCGACATCGCCCGCGCTGAAGCCGACGCCGCGGATAAGAAAGGTTGTCGTCAGCGACGCCGCGAATGCATCCCCCAGCTTATAAAGGATGATCAGGGTGATGAGCAGCCAGGCATTATTACGCTGAAAAAAGTCCGCCAGAGGAAACGTCACGGCCTGGCGCAGCGTATGCGGCTCGCGTTTAGCCGCAGCGGGCTCGCGAGCCAGCAGCGTGGCAATCAGCCCCGGGATCATCAGCAGCGCCATCAGCCAGTAGGTTGCGCGCCAGCCCAGATAGCGATCGGCAAGCCAGAGTGCCAGCCCGCCGGAGATAAGCATCGCCAGGCGATAGCCCAGCACCGTAATCGCTGCGCCGCTGCCGCGCTCTTCCGGCGGCAGGATATCCGTTTTCCACGCATCAAAAACGATATCCTGAGAGGCGGAACAGAATGCGACCAGCACGGCGATGGCCGCCAGCAGCGTTAAATCCTGAGCCGGATGCATAAAACCGAGCGCGACAATGCCGGCAATCAGCGCCAGCTGAGTCAGCAGTAGCCAGCCCCGGCGACGTCCCAGAAACGGCGGCGTATAGCGGTCCATCACCGGCGACCAGAGAAACTTGAAAACGTAAGCCTGTCCTACCAGCGAAAAGAAGCCAATGGTTTTGAGGTCGACATTCTCTACGGTCATCCATGCCTGCAGCGTGCCTGCGGTCAGCGCCAGCGGCAAGCCGGAAGCAAAACCAAGCAGCAGCAGTACCGCCGCGTTACGTTGGGTAAATATTCGCAGATAGTGAGAGGTCATAGCCAGCCTGAGGTAGTGCCCGGCACAGACGGCCGGGCAGATGACAGCGGAGCGGTTAGCGTGCGTTCTGTTTAATAAAGTTGTTTACACTGGTGTCCTGCGCCATATCGGCGATCACATCGCTCAGCGTCGCATTCACAGCGTTGGTGATCTTGTCGTTGGTGGCATTGAAAGCGCCTTCAATGCTGTAGGTCTGACGGTAGTTTTTCACCTGCTTGTTGCCATTTTTCGCCGTGGCAATAATAGAGATATCCGCTTTCGTGGTGATGCTGTAGCGCACGTTACCCTGCGTGACGTCAGCGTAGAGGCCATTCACCACAATCTGCAGATCCACTGCGCCGTTCGGGCCAATCATATATCCGCGGGAGGTCATCTGCTTCTCCAGCACTTCCTGCAGCAGAAAACGCAGGTCGCGTGATGGCGTCAGCGTAACCAACTGTCCATCGCGGTTAACCTTTGCCAGCGCCTGATCGCTGCGCTGATCGGCACCGTTTACGCTGACGGTAACGCCCATCAGGCTCGGATCCTGTTGTGGCAGCTGGATCTTTGGCTGAATGTTCAGGGTTGTACTGTTGCTGGCACAGCCGGCTAAAACAAAAGCAGCCAGCAGAGGGAATAACAGTTTTTTCAACATACTCATTCTCATTAGCGTTAGGTTGGGAGATAAATCCGGCGTCATCATAGCATTGCAGCGAGGTGAAAAAAGCCCCAGCTACCGGGAAATTGATTGTAAAGGCTTTTTTCAGCCCGGAGGAAAACCCGCAGGTTGACCCACCCGGATTGCCGGTTATGATGCGCTGCAGAGCGGGAATATTTTCTGATTTTTACCGGGCAGTAATGCAAAACCTACTAATATTTAAACAGATGGGGCACAGCGCTCGCCGGAGAGGGTGTAAACAATGATTCGCGAACAAATAGAAGAAAAGCTGCGCAACGCTTTCACACCTGCACACCTCGAAGTGCATGATGAAAGCTATCGTCATAACGTGCCTGCCGGTTCTGAAAGTCACTTTAAAGTGGTGATTGTCAGCGATCACTTTACCGGCCAGCGTTTTTTACAGCGGCATCGCGCCATCTATGGCGAACTGTCTGCGGAACTGGCAGGCAGCGTACACGCGCTGGCGCTGCATACCTACACGCAAAAAGAGTGGCACGGGCTGCAGGATACCGTCCTGGCTTCGCCTAACTGCCGGGGTGCCGGTACGCTTGCCTGATGCTGGCATCTTCAACCTTTCCTGAAACGGCCTGCGGGCCGTTTTTTCGTTTCTCAGACGCTAAACGCGATCTGCGGCGCAAAAAAGCAGCAAAGTCGTTAAAAAGTGGTGAGTTTGCAGCCTCGACTCATTCCGGCGATGCCGCTATAATGCGGCGTCTATTTTTCCGGAATGTCTTCGGGACGCTTCTGGTGACAGGGATGTGGTTCTGCCCGCAGAGGCCGTCCCGGTTATTGGATACGGCGCATTAATTGTGTGGTGTCTGAAGTTGACCGAGCACGTGATTTTTTGAGGTAACAAAATGACAGTTTCAGTAGAAACCACCCAGGGTCTGGGCCGCCGCATTTCGATTACTATTCCAGCTGACAGCATTGACGCTGCAGTTAAGAAAGAACTGATTGAAGTGGCTAAGAAAGTCCGTATCGATGGTTTCCGTAAAGGTAAAGTGCCATCGCATATCATCAATCAGCGCTACGGCGCCTCTGTTCGCCAGGATGTGCTGGGCGAGCTGATGACGCGTAACTTTGTTGACGCCATCATCAAAGAGAAAATCAATCCAGCAGGCGCGCCTGACTACGTGCCGGGTGAGTATAAAGAAGGCGAAGACTTTACCTATGCGGTTGAGTTTGAAGTCTACCCGGAAGTGGAATTACAGGGTCTGGACGCAATCGAAGTTGAAAAACCGGTTGTTGAAGTGACCGATGCAGACGTTAACGCGATGCTGGATACCCTGCAGAAGCAGCAGGCTACCTGGAAAGAGACTGACGCAGCGGCTACCGCTGAAGATCGCGCTACCATCGATTTCAACGGTTCTGTTGATGGCGAAGAGTTTGAAGGCGGTAAAGCGTCTGACTTCGTACTGGCGATGGGTCAGGGTCGTATGATCCCTGGTTTTGAAGAAGGCATCACCGGTAAGAAAGCGGGTGACACCTTTACTATCGACGTTAAATTCCCGGACGATTACCACGCAGAAAACCTGAAAGGGAAAGATGCGAAGTTTGATATCGTTCTGAAGAAAGTTGAAACCCGTGAACTGCCAGAACTGACCGCTGATTTCATCAAGCGTTTCGGCGTAGAAGATGGTTCAGTTGATGGCCTGCGTGCAGAAGTGCGTAAAAACATGGAGCGCGAGCTCAAAGGCGCTATCCGTAACCGCGTGAAGTCTCAGGTTCTGGATGGTCTGGTTGAAGCGAACAACATCGACGTGCCGGCCGCTCTGGTTGATGGCGAAATCGACGTGCTGCGTCGTCAGGCTGCTCAGCGCTTTGGTGGCAATGAGAAGCAGGCGCTGGAACTGCCGCGTGAGCTGTTCGAAGAGCAGGCAAAACGTCGCGTTGTTGTCGGTCTGCTGCTGGGCGAAGTGATCCGCATCAACGAGCTGAAAGCGGACGAAGATCGCGTTAAGACGCTGATCGAAGAGATGGCTTCTGCGTATGAAGATCCGCAGGAAGTTATCGAGTTCTACAGCAAGAACAGCGAGCTGATGAACAACATGCGCAACGTTGCGCTGGAAGAGCAGGCGGTCGAGGCTCTGCTGGCGAAAGCCAAAGTCGCCGACAAAGCGACCTCTTTCCAGGAGCTGATGAACCAGACCTCTGCGGCCTGATTAATCACTTAACGGAATGTGCTCAGCCCGCGACCTCCTGTCGCGGGCTTTTTTATATTTATGATAAAAACCCCCTTCCTGCACTGCTATTTGACTAATTAAGCGGCAAATTATCCGTTATGCTCTTTTTCCAGGTTAGCGAATAGAGAAAAGGTTGTTATGCTTGAAACAACCGGGCAGCATCCCCAAATAGAGGAAGAATGCGAGAGAACCGTGAGGCTGGCTGATTAACCGTCCTGAAATGTCGGAACGAGGCGGCTGTGCATAGTTTTCGCAGCGCGTCTCACGTAGAATCGGTACAGAATGTTGCCAATGAAATTTATCAGGAGACGGTAATGTCATACAGTGGCGATCGTGAATTTACTGCACCAACTAATGCGCTGGTGCCAATGGTGGTCGAACAAACCTCGCGCGGCGAGCGTTCTTACGACATCTATTCCCGCCTGCTTAAAGAGCGCGTTATCTTTCTGACCGGTCAGGTTGAAGATCACATGGCGAACCTGATTGTGGCGCAGATGCTGTTTCTGGAAGCAGAGAATCCGGAAAAAGATATCTATCTCTACATCAATTCACCGGGTGGCGTGATTACGGCTGGTATGTCGATCTACGACACCATGAAATTCATTAAGCCGGACGTCAGCACCATCTGTATGGGCCAGGCGTGCTCAATGGGCGCGTTTTTGCTGACGGCAGGAACCAAAGGTAAACGTTTCTGCCTGCCTAACTCCCGCGTGATGATTCACCAGCCGCTGGGCGGCTATCAGGGACAGGCAACGGATATTGAAATTCACGCGCGTGAAATTCTGAAAGTAAAACAGCGCATGAATGAGCTGATGGCTGAGCATACCGGCAAATCGCTGGAGCAGATTGAGCGCGATACCGAACGCGATCGTTTCCTCTCTGCCAGCGAAGCGGTAGAGTATGGCCTGGTTGACTCTATCCTGACACACCGTCAATAAGACGCACCTGCCTGGCCCTTACGCTATAGTTAACGGGGGGCAGGCAGATGAGTTGCATGCATACCGGCCGTTGTTGTACGGCCAGTGCCGTACACCAGAGTAGGTCTGAGAACGAAAAGAGGTTAGCTGATGACAGATAAGCGCAAAGACGGTTCAGGTAAGTTGCTGTACTGCTCTTTCTGCGGCAAAAGCCAGCATGAAGTCCGTAAGCTGATTGCCGGGCCGTCAGTCTATATTTGCGACGAATGTGTCGATTTATGTAATGACATCATTCGTGAAGAGATCAAAGAGGTTGCGCCTCATCGCGAGCGTAGCGCTCTGCCAACGCCACACGAAATTCGTCACCATCTCGATGACTATGTTATTGGTCAGGAAAAGGCGAAAAAAGTGCTGGCGGTTGCCGTTTACAACCACTACAAACGTCTGCGCAATGGCGATACCAGCAACGGTATCGAGCTGGGCAAAAGTAACATCCTGCTGATCGGCCCAACCGGTAGCGGTAAGACACTGCTGGCAGAGACGCTGGCGCGCCTGCTGGATGTGCCTTTTACCATGGCGGACGCCACTACGCTGACCGAAGCGGGCTACGTGGGCGAAGATGTAGAAAACATCATCCAGAAGCTGCTGCAGAAGTGCGACTATGATGTGCAGAAGGCGCAGCGCGGTATCGTCTACATCGATGAGATTGATAAAATCTCCCGTAAGTCTGATAACCCTTCTATTACGCGTGATGTGTCAGGCGAAGGCGTACAGCAGGCGCTGCTGAAGCTGATTGAAGGCACCGTTGCCGCTGTCCCGCCTCAGGGTGGCCGCAAACATCCGCAGCAGGAGTTCCTGCAGGTTGATACCTCGAAAATCCTGTTTATCTGCGGCGGTGCATTTGCCGGCCTTGATAAGGTGATTTCGCAGCGTGTAGAAACCGGATCGGGTATCGGCTTTGGCGCGACAGTAAAAGGCAAATCGCAAAAAGCCAGCGAAGGCGAACTGCTGTCACAGGTAGAACCGGAAGATTTGATCAAATTTGGTCTGATTCCGGAATTTATCGGTCGTCTGCCAGTGGTTGCCACGCTGAACGAGCTGAGCGAAGAAGCCCTGATCCAGATCCTGCGCGAGCCGAAAAATGCGCTCACCAAGCAGTATCAGGCGCTGTTTAACCTGGAAGGCGTTGAGCTGGAGTTCCGCGACGAAGCGCTGACGGCTATCGCTAAAAAGGCGATGTCGCGTAAAACCGGTGCGCGCGGTCTGCGTTCTATCGTTGAGGCGGCGCTGCTGGAAACCATGTATGACCTGCCTTCAATGGAAGATGTCGAGAAAGTGGTTATCGATGATTCGGTGATTGATGGCGAGTCCGATCCGATGCTGATTTATGGAAAGCATGAAGCACAAGCTTCTGGCGAATAAATAAGCAGCCAAATCACGTTGTTATCTTAAAAAAGGGGAATTTTATTCCCCTTTTACTTTTCTCACCGCTGTGACATTGAATGTCGGACAAGCATCCCCATATACTCATAATCCTGTGGGTTTAACTGCATACAGCCTGTATTACGCGGTACCCATCACCTGGCGGACATTAAACTAAGAGAGAGCTCTATGAATCCTGAGCGTTCTGAACGCATTGAAATCCCCGTGTTGCCGCTGCGCGACGTGGTGGTTTATCCGCACATGGTAATTCCGTTGTTTGTTGGTCGGGAAAAATCGATTCGTTGCCTGGAAGCAGCAATGGATCATGACAAGAAGATCATGCTGGTTGCCCAGAAAGAGGCTTCAACGGATGAACCTGGAATTAACGATCTCTTTGCCGTAGGGACAGTGGCGTCCGTACTGCAGATGCTGAAGCTGCCTGATGGCACAGTTAAGGTGCTGGTGGAGGGCCTGCAGCGTGCCCGCATTACCACGCTATCTGACAATGGCGATCACTTTGTCGCTCAGGCTGAATATCTGACTTCGCCAGAAATTGAAGAGCGCGAGCAGGAAGTGCTGGTGCGCACCGCGATTAATCAGTTTGAAGGCTATATCAAGCTGAACAAAAAGATCCCGCCTGAAGTGCTGACGTCGCTGAACAGCATTGATGATGCGGCGCGCCTGGCCGATACCGTGGCGGCGCATATGCCTCTTAAGCTGGCGGATAAACAGTCCGTGCTGGAGATGTCCGACGTTAATGAGCGTCTGGAATATCTGATGGCGATGATGGAATCGGAAATCGACCTGCTGCAGGTTGAAAAACGTATTCGCAATCGCGTCAAAAAGCAGATGGAAAAAAGCCAGCGCGAATATTATCTGAATGAACAGATGAAGGCGATTCAGAAAGAGCTGGGCGAGATGGATGATGCGCCAGACGAGTATGAAGCGCTGAAGCGTAAAATCGACGCGGCTAAAATGCCGGCTGAAGCGCGTGAAAAAGCGGAAGCTGAGCTGCAGAAGCTGAAGATGATGTCGCCGATGTCGGCAGAAGCGACGGTGGTGCGCGGCTACATCGACTGGATGGTGCAGGTTCCATGGAACGCGCGCAGTAAGGTGAAGAAAGATCTGCGCAAAGCGCAGGAGACGCTTGATACCGATCACTTTGGTCTTGAGCGCGTCAAAGATCGCATCCTCGAGTATCTTGCGGTGCAGAGCCGCGTCAGCAAAATCAAAGGCCCAATCCTCTGTCTGGTTGGCCCGCCGGGTGTGGGTAAAACCTCTCTGGGACAGTCGATTGCAAAAGCGACCGGACGTAAATATGTGCGTATGGCGCTGGGTGGCGTGCGCGATGAAGCAGAAATTCGTGGACATCGTCGCACCTATATCGGTTCAATGCCGGGCAAGCTGATCCAGAAAATGGCGAAAGTGGGCGTGAAAAACCCGCTGTTCCTGCTGGATGAGATTGATAAAATGTCGTCTGATATGCGCGGCGATCCCGCTTCGGCGCTGCTGGAAGTGCTGGATCCGGAACAGAACATCGCGTTTAACGATCACTACCTGGAAGTCGACTACGATCTCTCTGACGTGATGTTTGTCGCGACCTCCAACTCCATGAATATTCCGGCACCGCTGCTGGATCGTATGGAAGTGATCCGCCTGTCAGGCTATACCGAAGATGAAAAACTCAATATTGCGAAGCAGCATCTGCTGCCAAAACAGATTGAGCGCAATGCGCTGAAAGAGAAAGAGATCAGCGTTGACGATAGCGCAATCATCGGCATCATCCGCTATTACACGCGTGAAGCAGGCGTGCGTAGCCTGGAACGTGAACTCTCTAAGTTATGCCGTAAAGCGGTCAAAGCGCTGCTGATGGATAAAACCCAGAAGAGCATCACAATTGATGGCGACAACCTGAAGGATTTCCTCGGCGTACAGCGTTTTGATTACGGTCGCGCTGACAGCGAAAATCGCGTAGGACAGGTGACCGGCCTGGCGTGGACAGAAGTGGGCGGCGATCTGCTGACCATCGAAACCGCATGTGTGCCAGGTAAAGGCAAGCTGACCTACACCGGTTCTCTCGGCGAGGTCATGCAGGAGTCGATTCAGGCTGCATTAACCGTGGTTCGCGCCCGGGCAGAAAAACTGGGTATTAACGGCGACTTCTACGAGAAGCGCGATATCCACGTGCACGTGCCGGAAGGGGCTACGCCGAAGGATGGTCCGAGTGCCGGTATTGCGATGTGTACGGCGCTGGTCTCCTGTCTGACCGGTAACCCGGTCCGTTCCGATGTGGCGATGACCGGTGAGATCACGCTGCGTGGTCAGGTACTGCCTATCGGTGGTCTGAAAGAGAAACTGCTGGCAGCACACCGTGGCGGGATTAAAACTGTACTGATCCCGGATGAAAACAAGCGCGATCTGGAAGAGATCCCGGCAAACGTGATTGCCGATCTCAGTATTCACCCGGTTAAACGCATTGAAGAGGTGCTGAATCTGGCCCTGGAAAATGCGCCATCCGGTATGCAGGTTGTGACGGCAAAATAGCGCTGCGCAGCAAACGCGGCTAAAAAGCGAAGCTGGCAGGTCAAATCAGGCTTGCCAGCTTTTTTTTGCCTGCTAAGTTAGAGGACTGCTGGATCGGCGATTAAGATGAATACCGTTGTTTCAGCACCACAGGCTTGTTATAACTGGCTGCGCGTTTGCTCCGGCGTAAAGAGACGGGGCAAAGTGAATAATAAAAGAGGGGATGAAGAGAGTGAATAAGTCACAGTTGATCGACAAAATCGCTGCAGAAGCGGACATTTCAAAAGCAGCAGCCGGACGTGTACTGGAGGCCTTTACCGAATCTGTTTCTGGTGCGCTGAAAGAGGGTGACGAAGTAGCCCTCGTGGGTTTCGGTACTTTCTCTGTGCGCGAGCGCGCTGAGCGTGCCGGCCGTAATCCGCAGACCGGTAAAGAGATCACCATTCCGGCTGGCAAAGTACCGGGATTCCGCGCGGGTAAAGCGCTGAAAGACGCCGTTAATTAAGCCAGTCAGGATTAACCAGTGAAGCATTTTCTTCTCTGGATTGAGGACGAAAAAGCCGTTCTCATGTAACATACGGGCACATCATTACTGATGTGCCTTTTTTATTTGATGCGCAGCTTAAGCCAGTGGCTTCAGTCTCCGCATGGTTGCCAGCTGCCAGCCTGAACTGCAGCTGCACGATGATGGCATCGTGTCTGAGCTTTACATTCACACTACAGCGGAGTGTTGTCATACCATGATGGACAATTTACGCGCGGCGTCGAATCATGTCGTGCTCAAGGTTATTCTGGGATTGATTATCCTGTCCTTTGTGCTTACCGGGGTGGGCAACTACCTGATAGGTGGCAATGGCGATTACGCTGCGAAAGTTAACGGCCACGAAATCAGCCGGGCTGAGCTGGAGCAGGCGTTTAACAGTGAGCGCAATCGTCAGCAGCAGATGCTGGGCGATCAGTTCTCGCAGCTGGCGAGCAATGATGGGTATATCCAGCAGATGCGCCAGCAGGCGCTGTCACAGCTGGTGGATCAGGCGCTGCTGGATCAGTACATCAGCGAGCTGCATCTCGGCATCAGTGATGAGCAGGTAAAGCAGGCCATTTTCAACCAGAAAGCGTTTCAGACCAACGGCAAATTTGATAATGCCAAATATAACGGTCTGATCACCAGCATGGGCTTCTCAGCCGATCAATATGCAGAAGCGCTGCGCAAGCAGTTGCTTAATCAGCAGCTGATCAACGCTATCGCTAACACTGATTTTATGCTGAAAGATGAGACCACGAAGCTGACAGACTTAGTCTCACAGCAGCGGGAAATTCGTCAGGCGGTGATTAACGTGGATGCGCTGGCAGCGAAGCAGACGGTTAATGACGACGAAATCGCGCAGTATTATCAGCAGCATCAGAACAGCTTTATGGCCCCGGAGCAGTTCCGCGTCAGCTACATCAAAATGGATGCAGCAGCGATGCAGCAGCCGGTCAGCGAAGCGGACATTCAGAGCTGGTACGATCAACACAAAGCGGACTATTCACAGCCGCAGCGCAGCCGTTACAGCATCATTCAGACCAAAACCGAGGCGGAAGCCCGGTCAGTACTGGATGCGCTGAAGCAGGGCGGCGACTTTGCCAGCCTGGCAAAAAGCAAATCTGCCGATCCTATCTCCGCGCGTAAAGGTGGTGATATGGGCTGGCTGGAGCCTGCAACCACGCCGGATGAGCTGAAAAATGCCGGCCTGACGCAAAAAGGCCAGCTTTCAGACGTCATCAAATCCTCAGTAGGTTTCCTGGTGGTACGTCTGGATGATATCCAGCCGGAGCAGGTGAAGCCGCTGGCGCAGGTGCACGACGTTATCGCGGACAAAGTTAAGCAGGAGAAAGCGCTCGACGCGTTCTATAAGCTGCAGCAGAAAGTGAGTGAAGCCGCCAGCAATGACAATGAGTCGCTGGCGGGTGCAGCCCAGGCATCGGGTCTTAAGGTCAGTGAAACAGGCTGGTTTACCCGTGATGATATGCCTGCCGACCTCGACTTTGACGCGGTTAAACAGGCGGTCTTTAGCGGTGGCTTGACCGGGCAGAACGGCGCGCCGGGCAACAACTCCGATATTATCAGCGTGGATGGCGATCGCGCGTTTGTGCTGCGCATCAGCGAACACAAACCGGAAGCGGTAAAACCGCTTGACCAGGTGAAGGCACAGGTTACCGACCGCATCAAACACGATAAGGCGACGCAGCAGGCTAAAGCGCAGGCAGATAAACTGCTGGCCGAGCTGAAAGCGGGCAAGAGTGAGGCGCTGAGCGCGGCAGGACTGACGCTGAGCAGCAGCAAAGTGGTAGATCGTAACGCACAGGATCCGGTCGCCCAGACCGCATTTTCACTGCCGCAGCCGGCAGAGAATAAACCGTCCTGGGGCGTAAGCGAAGATATGCAGGGCAACGTCGTGCTGGTCGCGCTGGATAAAGTCTCTGCCGGCAGCCTGCCGCAGAACCAGATCGATGAGATGATCAAAGGCGTGACGCAGAACAATGCGCAGATCGCGTTTGAAGCGCTGCTTGAAAACCTGCGCAAAGAGGCGAAGATCAAGTATGGGGCAGCGGCACAAACCCAGTAAGCCTCACAAAAACAGGTAATACACTGCAACAATCAAAGGCCGCTTCTGCGGCCTTTTCCATCTCTGCGCTTCACCTTTTGCCGGACATCCTCTGCTGTGACACGCTGCTGATGCTGTCAAACACAAGGAGAAAACCAGCATGAACAAATCTACTTTTCACGCATTTTGTCTGACACTGGCGCTGGGCGGCGCACTCTGCAGCAGCACTCTTGCGCATGCGGCGGCAGAGCCTGCGGAAGCGCACGCGAAGCTGCCCGCATCGCTGACGGCCGGACCGGTCAGTATCAATGACGCTACGGCGGAGCAGCTGGCAAGCGCCATGAATGGCATCGGGCTGAAAAAAGCGCAGGCGATTGTCAGCTATCGCGAAGAGTATGGGCGCTTCACCGCGCTGGATCAGCTCAAAGAGGTGCCGGGTATCGGCAGCGCGCTGGTCGAACGCAACAGCGATCGGCTCAAACTGTGAAGCACTTCGCGACGCTGAAGAATCCGTGAAGACCGGCAACAGGCTGTGCTATGCTCAACAGGTCCAACCAGTTAGTAATTTCAGCCTGTTCAGGAGCGTTGATGCAAACCACAATAAAAGTGCGCGGCTATCATCTGGATGTCTATCAGCACGTTAATAACGCGCGCTATCTTGAATTTCTGGAGGAGGCGCGCTGGCAATGGCTGGAAGAAGCGGACGCCTTTAACTGGCTGATGGCGCAAAAACTGGCGTTCGTGGTGGTAAACATCAATATCAACTATCGCCGGCCTGCGGTTCTGGGCGATCGTCTGGTTATTGAAAGTGACGTGTCACAGCTCAGCGGCCGCAGCGGGATCATTGCACAGCGTGTGCTGCTTGCAGACGATCGCACTCTGGTGGCTGACGCTCTGCTGACGTTTGTCTGTATCGATTTACGGACGCAAAAAGCGGTGCCGCTGGAGGGAGAGCTGCGCGAACGCCTGGCCGCTCTCATGGCCGGACGTTAAACCGTGGCGTCACTGCTGACGCCACGCCAGCGGCATGCTGACTCAGCGCAGGCCGCTTTTTTGCTTCATTGCCGTCATTATCGCGGCGGCATTGTTCTGATACTCCGCCAGCCCGCGGGCACGTAAATGACAGGCGGCGCAGGTTCCGCAGCCATCTCCTTTGATGCCGTTATAGCAGGTCAGCGTCTCCGTCCGCACCAGCGGCAGCTGCTGCCAGTAATCAGCAAGCGCCCAGGTCTCTGCTTTATTCAGCCACATCAGCGGCGTCTCAAAGCGTATCTCGCGAGCCATGCCAAGGCTGACCGCGTGATTTAACGCTTTAACAAACTCATCGCGGCAGTCGGGATAGCCGGAGAAGTCGGTCTCGCAGACGCCGGTAATAACGGCTTCAGCTTCTACCTGATAAGCGTAGACAGAGGCGAGCGTCAGAAACAGAATATTACGGCCCGGAACAAAGGTGCTGGGTAATCCGCTGGCATCAGCCTCATAGGCCGGTACCGGGATGTTGTCGCGCGTCAGGCTGCTTATCGCCAGTTCGTTAAGCAGGGTGACATCCAGTACTTTATGCGCACGCGCGCCCAGTTTATGTGCCAGCTCTGCTGCCACTTCGATCTCTTCGCGGTGGCGCTGGCCATAATCGAAGGTGACGCAGTGAACTTCATCATAGTGCTGCAGGGCCTGAATCAGGCAGGTGGTGGAGTCTTGTCCACCACTGAAAACGACAACGGCGCGTTTCATTAACTTATCTCTCCTGGTGTGGTCCCTTATGGTACTGCGTCAGCACCGGAGTGAACAGGGCTGGCGGCAGGCGGCGGGATCCACGCCTGGGTAAAGTCAAACCAGCCCAGTGAGGTCAGCCGCACCCCCTCAATGCCCGCTGGCGCCAGTACCTGATAACGGTAGTTGAACAGCGGCAGCAGATAACCTTCGCTCATCAGCGTATGGAAAAGTTGCTGAATGGCGGACGAGCGTACGCTATCGTCTGGCTCACGGGCGATCTGCTGAAGCGACTGACGAAAGCTGTCGCGCAGCGGCTGCCACAATCTGTCCTGCTCCAGCCAGTTCAGCAGGGTAAACTGCGGCGCGTCACCGATCAGCCGGTCGCCCATAACAATATCCGCTGTGGTGAGATCCTGCGCGTGGCCCCAGCTTTTTACCTCATGAAAGACGCAGTTCAGCTCACAGCCGTGTGAAGCCAGCAGCGCGACCAGCGCCTCCGCCATCACGTGCAGTTCAACCGGCAGATGGTAATGCAGGGTCAGGCGGGCGGGCAGGGCAACGGGTTCCGCCCCGGTCTGCGGAACTGGCCAGCCGGGCAGCAGCGACTGACTCGGCGTAATCAAGCCTTCTGCCAGCGGCAGCTGGCGGATCACATCGCTGCGCTGGATCAGCGCAATCAGCGTCCGGGCCTGAGCCGTACTGAAACGCAGCGAGGGGCGGGTGGCCAGATAGCAGAAGCCGCGGCTGATACTGCGGTCTACCGGCCGCAGCTGCTGCAGTTCGTCAGCATTGCCAATCGCAATCTGGACCGGATGCCGGCAGCTGTTGCCTTGTTCCGGCATAAACAGGGCAGGCGTGATCCAGTATTCAATACGCTGGATCAGCGCGCGCTGCAGATGCCAGCGCGCATAGCTCTCCAGCCGCAGCAGCGTCGGGGTAAACTGCACCAGCTGCCAGGGGCCGCTGCCGGTTTGCGGGCTGTCGGGGTGCGGCAGCAGACAGAATTGATGGGCCAGCCGCTGCGGCAGCCAGTAGTCGGGCCGATGCAGCCGGATACGCAGCGTGAGCGGATGCGGCGCGTCAATCTGCGCCACGCTGGCAAGCAGCGCGCGGCCGTCGGGGCTGCGGATAATCTGCTGCAGGACCGCTGCCAGCTGCGCGGCATACAGCGGCTCGCCGTTATGCCAGCTGAGCTGCGGACGCAGCCAGAAGCTCCAGTTCAGTCCGCTGCTGTCGTGCTGCCAGTGGTGCGCCAGATCGCCGCTGACGCGGTTGTTTTCTACGCGCGTCAGGCCGGAGAAAATTTGCCGGGCCAGATGCTGCTCAGCGCGGCCGAGAGGCTGCAGGGGGGCCGGGAACGCCAGGGTACGATAATAAGGAATGCGCAGCACCGGCATGCGATCCTGCCAGTGTCCGCCCATCAGTGGCTGCAGCAGCTGCAGCAGGCGTTCCGGCGGCAGATCAAGCGTCTGCAGCATCTGAATCGGTTCGCCCGCCAGCAGCTGGCGGTTAAGCAGCTGCTGGCGCAGCGTCTCCGGTGTGATCAGAAACTGCAGTTCTCCCTGCTTACCGCGCCCCGGCTGGCTGCTCCAGCGGATCCAGCCCGCCAGCTGCCATTTTTTCAGCAGAGTACGCGCATGACGTTCGCTGCAGAAACAGCGCTGAGCCAGCATGGCAACGCTTAGCCGCTGCGTCTCTCCCTGGCTGGCGTGCCACAGCCGCTGAAACTGGCTGACACGATGAAGTTCACGCATAGTTAAACCCGGAACAGTTTTCAAAAAGTATTCACTATTCGTTCCGTAATTACCAGGCGATAGTAAAAGCATCCCCCGACAGGAGAACAGGCATGGCTCGTCTTGCAGCATTTGATATGGACGGCACGCTGCTGCTGCCCACGCATCAGTTAGGTAAAGAGACGCTGGAAACCCTGCATGCGCTGCAGCAGCGCAATGTGATTCTGGCCTTTGCCACCGGCCGCCATCTGCTGGATATGCAGGTGATCCGTACACAGATCACGCTGCCTGCCTGGCTGATAACCGGTAACGGCACGCGTATTCACGACCCGCAGGGCAACCAGCTTTATGGCTGCGATCTGCCGGCGGACGTCGCAGAGCAGGTCATGCGAACCCGCTGGGAAACGCCAGCCTCCATCCACCTGTTTACCGACGAGGGCTGGTTCACTGATAAGCCGCTGCCTGGCGCGCTGGAGGCGCACTCGCTGAGCGGGTTTAGCTATCAGCTGTGCGATCTGCAGCGGATGTCAGGAAATAACATCACCAAAATCTGTTTTATCGCACCCCACGAGATGCTGCTGGCGCTGCAGGAAGAGCTGCAGCAGGCGCTGGGCGCGCGTGCCACTATCTGTTTTTCCGCCTGGGACTGTCTTGAGGTTCTGCCGACGGGTTGCCATAAGGGCGCGGCGCTGGCGCGACTGTGCGAACATCTCGATCTGCCGCTGGCGGAGTGTATGGCCTTTGGCGATGCGATGAACGATCGCGAGATGCTGGAGCAGGTAGGTAAAGGCTTTGTTATGGGCAACGCGATGCATCAGCTTAAAGCCGCGCTGCCGCATTTGCCGGTTATCGGCCATTGCGAGACACAGGCGGTGTCTCACTATTTAAATCACTGGCTGACCACGCCCCACCTTGATTACTCCCCCCGGGGCTGAGTCTTGCCGTGAGCCGGACCGGATGTCCGGTTTTTTTATTGCAGCGCCTGCAGCCAGGGCTGAATATCGCCAATCTGCGCCGCAACCCACGCCGGGTTGTAATAGGTGTCAGGATAGCGTTCGCCGCTGTCGCAGAGCAGCGTAACCAGCGCGCCCCGTTCACCGCTGGCGCGCATGCGTTTCGCCACCTGCATCATGCCCCAGAAGTTGGTGCCGGTTGAAGCGCCGGGGCGCCGCCCGAGGATCTGCTCCAGCCGCAGCATAGCCGCCAGCGTGGCGCCATCGGGGACTTTGATCATCTCATCAATCACGTCGGGCAGAAAAGAGGGTTCGACGCGCGGGCGGCCGATTCCTTCAATCAGGCTGCCGCGTGCATTGCGCAAACTGCTGTCCCGGCTGTGCCAGTAGTCAAAAAATACCGAATGCTGCGGGTCAGTAACCAGCAGGCGGGTGGAGTAGCCCTGATAGCGGATATAGCGGCCCAGCGTGGCGGAAGTGCCGCCGGTCCCTGCGCTCATGATCAGCGTATGCGGCACCGGAAACGGCTCATGCGCCATCTGCCGGAAAATACTTTCAGCAATATTATTATTGCCGCGCCAGTCCGTCGCGCGCTCGGCATAGGTAAACTGATCCATAAAGTGGCCGTTGAGTTCACGCGCCAGCCGCTCAGACTCCGCGTAGAGCTGGCACGGGTCAGCCACAAAATGGCACTCTCCGCCATAAAAACGGATCATCTCAATTTTGCGCTTTGCGGTACTGACCGGCATAACCGCGATAAACGGCAGGCCAAGCAGCCGGGCAAAGTAGGCTTCCGATACGGCAGTACTGCCGGATGACGCTTCGATAATCGGGGTTTTTTCACCGATCCAGCCATTAGCCAGTCCATACAGAAACAGCGAACGCGCAAGGCGATGTTTCAGGCTGCCGCTGGGGTGCGTGCTCTCATCTTTGAGATAGAAAAAGATGCCCGGGAAATCGTCCAGCGTAAAGCGGATCAGGTGTGTGTCAGCCGAGCGCTGGATATCAGCGTTGATCTCATTAATGGCGTGGCGGATCCAGGGGGTTTGCATGGCGATTCTCTCCGGTTTTCATTGCCGCCAGTGTACGGCACGGGCAGGAAAAAGAGGTTGCTAAAACCAGGGTATAATCGGCTGTTCAGAGAAAAATATTCTCCGGTGAGGCGTGATGATAGATAAAATTGACCGTAAGCTGCTTGCCCTTTTGCAGAAGGATTGCACGCTATCGCTGCAGGCGCTGGCAGAGGCGGTCAATCTGACCACCACGCCCTGCTGGAAGCGCCTGAAAAAACTTGAAGATGACGGTATCATCCGGGCGCGCGTAGCGCTGCTGGATGGTGAAAAACTCGGTCTGTCACTGACCGCGTTTATGCTGATCAAAACGCAGCAGCACAGCAGCGAATGGTTCAGGCAATTTGTCGCCGTGGTTGAGCCAATGCCGGAAGTCATGGCGTTCTACCGTATGGCCGGTGAGTATGACTATCTGCTGCGAATACAGGTTGCGGATATGAAGAGCTACGACGCGTTTTATAAGCGGCTGGTTAATGGCGTGCCGGGCCTGATAGATGTCACCTCCAGCTTTGCGATGGAAGAGATTAAATATTCAACCGCGCTGCCCGTTGTGCCCTGAAGCGTAAATAAAGAGAGAGATTGTGCGATTATTCAGCCAGCTTAGTTGGTATTTCCTGCGTGAGTGGCGCCGCTATGCCGGTGCTGTCTGCCTGCTTATTATCATCGCTTTACTGCAGCTGATCCCGCCGCATCTGGTCGGCGTAATTGTCGATGGCGTCACGCAGCAGCGGCTCTCTGCCGGGCAGATTATGATGTGGATCGGCGTCATGTTGCTGACCGCCGTTATCGTTTATCTGCTGCGCTATGTCTGGCGCGTGCTGCTGTTTGGCGCCTCGTATCAGCTGGCGGTAGAGCTGCGCGAGGACTTTTATCGTCAGCTGAGCCGGCAGCATCCTGCGTTCTATCTGCGCCATCGCACCGGCGATCTCATCGCGCGCGCAACGAATGATGTCGACCGCGTTGTGTTTGCAGCGGGAGAGGGAGTGCTGACGCTGGTGGACTCACTGGTCATGGGGCTGGTAGTGCTGGCGGTCATGAGTACGCAGATAAGCTGGCAGCTG